>Ga0208916_10001362_pt1 | contig 10536 bp, 10 predicted proteins | sample DEB19_08_DNA_5_FD_184523 | JGI IMG/M metagenome (GOLD analysis project Ga0208916, IMG submission 184523) | Aqueous microbial communities from the Delaware River and Bay under freshwater to marine salinity gradient to study organic matter... | ecosystem: Environmental > Aquatic > Marine >... | reverse complement strand
CGGCACCGCCACGCCTTTGAGACGGGTACCCGACGTCACGGCCAGCGCTTTCATCTTGCCGGTGCTGATGTATTCGGCGAACTCGCTGTAGCCGCTACCGCCAATGGTGACGTTGCCGCCCAAGATAGCTGCCGTGGCTTCACCACCACCCCTGAATGCAACGTAGTTGATCTTCGACGGGTCAACGCCGACTTCACGGGCGATCATGGCCGCCGCAATGTGCTCAGTGGAACCACGCGAACCACCACCCCACTTGACGCTGCCGGGGTCTTTCTTGAGTTGCGCAATGACGTCCGCCATCGACTTGAAAGGCGAATTAGGCGGCAGCACAAACACGTTGTACTCGCTGGTCAGGCGGGCGATCGGCGTTGCCTGAGACAAGTTGACCGCCGGTTTGCTGGTGATCTGGCCGCCGAGCATCACGGCGCCCATGACCATCAGCGCATTGGCATCGCCCTTGCTGCCGTTGACAAATTGAGCCAAGCCCAGTGCACCGGCAGCACCGCCCCGGTTGTCAAAAATCACCGTGGCAGCAGCGCCTGAGTCCACCAAGGCTTTGCCGAGCGCTCGGCCGGTGGTGTCCCATCCGCCACCCGGGTTGGCGGGGATCATCATCTTGATGTTGGCGGCGGCCAGGGCCGACAGCGGAAAGGCCCCCGTGGCGGCCAAGGCGGCTAGGGATTTAAGGAACATGTCACGGCGCATAGAAAATCTCCTCTTTGATAAATTTTATACAGGGCAGAGCATCATGCCCCGGAAACTGCGATTGTCATGCGCTTGCCGCTGATTCGGAAATAATGTCTCATGGAAAAAATGCGCATCGACAAATGGCTGTGGGCTGCCCGCTTTTACAAAACACGCACCTTAGCGGCCGAAGAAATAGACAAGGGCCGGGTCCAAATTAACGGCCAAGAAGTGAAACCCGCGCGAGACGTCAAGGCGGGCGACACGCTGACCCTGCGCCAAGGGCCGGTGTTGCGGGCCGTGGTCGTCAAAGGCCTGAGCATGCAACGTGGGGCCGCGCCAGTGGCGCAACTGCTGTACGAAGAAACCCCAGAAAGCGTCGCCAACCGGCAGCAGGCAGCCGAGCAGCGCAAGCTCAACAACGAGCCGGCAGACAGCATTGAGCACGGCCGCCCGACCAAACGCGACCGTCGCAGCATGGACAAAAACTGGGGTGACCGTTGGAGCGCGTCAGCCGATTGATCGCTGGGGTTTAAACCACCATTGGCGTGGCGGCACCGTCCATGGCCAAGATCACGCCTGTCACATAGCTGGCGCGGGGCGATGCCAAAAACAGCACCGCATCGGCAATTTCTTCAGGCTGCGCCAACCGCCCGAGCGGGTACTTTTGCGTGGCCTGCAGCAAAGCCTCATCAACAGAAATGGCGCTGAGTTTGGCGGCGGTGACGAGGCCGCTTTTCAGCCGGTCGGTGAAGGTGGAACCCGGATTCACAGCGTTGATGCGAACGCCTTTCGGGCCATAAGCTGCAGCCAGGCCAGCACTGATCAACATCAGCGCCGCGTTGGCCGCCCCACCCGGCAAATGGAACGAGCTCGCCACCTTACCGCCCGCCCCCACGATGTTGACGATGGCGCCCTGCCCGCGCTGGCCCATTTTTTTAACCACCAGATCAATCATGTGCACGTAGGTGAAAAACTTGGCATCCATGGCGTCGCGCCAGACTTGGGCATTCAGCTCGTCGGGCACCGTGCGTTGGGCTGCACCGGCAGAGTTGACCAGCACATCCACGGGGCCATACAGGGCCTCGGCCTGCGTCAACGCGCGCTCAGCCTCGGCGGGTACTTTGAGGTCAGCGGCGAACAGGCCGATGCGTTCTTTAAAATCTGACGACTCCAACAGCAATGCCGCCAAAGCCGTATCAAGATTGCCGGAACTCCGGGACACCAAACTGACCTTTGCGCCCTCACGCAAAAATCCTTGTGCGCAGGCCAAGCCAATCCCTTTGCTACCGCCAGTGATGAGCACGTGTTGCCCGGAGAGTTTTAAATCCATGATGTGTCCTTTGTGAAAAGTGTGTTGAATCGGAAGCCGAACTCACTCAACCGAAATACCTGCCGCCTTGACCACTTGACCGTAGCGGGCCAGGTCACGGCGCATTTCTTCTCGGAACTGCTCAGCGCTGCCGGGGGTGGCGTCAATGCCCAAAATACGGAGTCTCTCGCGCACGGCCGGATCATTCAGCACGGCATTCAAATCGGCGTTGAGCCGGTTGGCAATGGCAGGGGGCAAGTTCGCAGGGGCGAGCAAACCAACCCATGAATTCACCACAAAATCAGGCACGCCGGCTTCAATGAAGGTGGGCACATCTGGCAGCGAAGAAGCACGCTGTGCGCTCGACACGGCCACGGCACGCAGCTTGCCTGACTTGACGAAGCCGTGCGCACCAGCCACCGCCGTGTAGACCAGTGGAATGGTGCCGCCAACCACATCGGTCATGGCCTGACCACCGCCTTTGTAAGGCACATGAACCAGCTTGGCACCGGTTTTGAGTTTCAACAGTTCACCGGCAATATGCGGTGTGCCACCCGTGCCTGATGTGCCAAAAGACAAACCGCCGGGCGTACTTTTAGACACCGCAATGACATCCGCTAGCGTCTTGACGGGCGCATCGGGATGGGCCACCAAGATCAAAGTGGCGTCACCGATTTTCCCAATCGGGGTGAAATCTTTCAGCGTGTCAAAGGGCAACTTGGCAAACACATGCGGGTTGATGACCATGGTGCCGTCAAAGCCCAACACCAAGGTGTAGCCATCTGGCGCAGCACTTTTAACCAAGGTCGTGCCGATGTTGCCCGATGCACCCGGTTTGTTGTCGACCACCACATTTTGGCCAAGACGTTTACCCAAATATTCAGCAATGAGACGGGCACTGGTGTCAGTGACACCCCCCGGCGTGAAAGGTACAACGAGACGAATGGGTTTATTGGGCCAACCGTCTTGTGCCTGTGCAGCAGTCGTGACGCCGCCAAGGCTCAGCACGGACACGGCGGCGATGGCGACACACGACAGCCAGGCCCTACGGCCATGGGGTGAGCGCAAAGATTTCACCGACTTGGATACGTGAATTTTCATGGCTGTCTCCTGTTGTTTTAATCGGCTGCAGTGTCAGTTCACTTCAGCGTAGCGCTTGTCAAAATCCCAAACTTCCTGAAATCCCATGAGCTGCGTCAGCTCATTAAACGGCATCAGTGGAACCGCTGCCCCCACCGAAGAGCCCGTATTTTTAAGCTGGCTGTACACCGTTTTCATGGCCTCCGTGGCGGCCAGCAAAGCGGTCACAGGGAAGATGGCGATTTTGTAACCAATGGCCTCTAGTTCAGTTTGGCTGAGCACCGGCGTACGCCCACCTTCGACCATGTTGGCGACCAGTGGCAAGTCAGTGCTGCGGCCGATGGTCTGCATCTCCTCGACGGTTTCTGGTGACTCTACAAAGAGGATGTCGGCACCCGCACGGCCGTAAGCCTCCGCACGCCGCAGCGCTTCGTCGAGGCCCAAGGTGCTGCGCGCATCGGTGCGGGCGATGATCAAGAAATCAGCGCTGTTGCGCGAGTCACGGGCGACCTGAATCTTGCGCACCATGTCGGCCATGGGAATCACGCGCCGACCCGGCGTATGACCGCACTTTTTAGGAAACTCTTGATCTTCTAGTTGAATAGCGGCAGCTCCTGCCGCTTCGTAACCACGCACGGTGTGGCACACATTGAGCAGGCCGCCGTAGCCGGTGTCGCCATCAGCGATCAAAGGGGCGCGCGCCATGGAGGCCATCGACTTGACGCGTCCAACCATGTCGGAATAGGTGGCAATGCCCGCATCGGGCAAGCCAAGATGCGAAGCCACCGTGCCAAAGCCTGTCATGTACAAGGCCTCAAAACCGAAGGTGTCGGCCAAGCGAAGCGAGACCATGTCGTGGACGCCTGGTGCCACGACCAAACCCAAACCAGGTTGTTGAAGTCGCTGTAGAAATGTCGATGCGGAAGTGGATGGCTTGATGGGGTTCATAGGTTTCATGGATAGCGTGTGTGTTGAACAATTTCAAGTATGGGCTTTGTCAATCCCTGTCAGCCTATCACCCCGTGTATCAGCCAGAAAACTTTTCGCGAAGTTCGGCAACATAAGCGGGGGCAGGATGCAGCGTCATGCTAGGTCCTGCCTTGGCCACTTGACCGGGCACGTCGTGGCCCACGATCGTCGGCATCTCGCGGGCGACTTGCAGCAAACGTTCCAGCACCATGCCGGTGTCGTAGCCCATGGCGTCAAGCATGTGAACCGCGTCTTCGCTGCAGACATTGCCGCTGGCGCCGGGTGCATACGGGCAGCCACCGAGTCCGCCCAGAGATCCGTCAAAACGCACAATACCGCCCTGCACTGCCGCCAATATATTGGCCAAACCCATGCCGCGCGTGTTGTGAAAATGCAGGGTGAGTTGCTGCGCCAGTTTGGCTTGCAAAGCGTCCACCAAGCGGCTCACCTGCCCCGGATGGGCCATGCCCGTGGTGTCACAGATGGTCAGACCACGCACCCCTAAGTCAGCGAAGCGCTGCGCCCACTGCAGCACTTCTTGCTGCGTCACCTCGCCCTCCATCGGACAGCCAAAGGCACAAGACAAAGACACATTGATGGGGGTCTGACCGTCGACCCGCTTGATGACGTCCGTCAGCGCAGCAAAGCTGTGTTCGCGGGGCATGCGCAGATTGGCCAAGTTGTGCGTCTCAGACACCGACATCACCAGATTCAGCTCGTCGGCACGCGACTCCAGCGCCCGCTCTGCACCGCGTAAGTTCGGTACCAACACGGTGTACTCCACACCAAGAGCGCGCTGGATGCGGCCCATCACTTCTTCAGCATCGCGCAACATCGGAATCGCTTTAGGCGAGGTGAAAGAGGTCACCTCAATCTTGGCGTAGCCGCACTCGCTCAAGGCGTCGATCAACGCGATCTTGCTGTCGGTTGGCACAAATTCAGGCTCGATTTGAAAGCCATCGCGTGTCGACACTTCGTTGAAATAAAGACGTTTCATTTTTCAGATCCTTCAACAATGCCGCGGTCATACAAGGCTTGAATTTGCGCGGGGGTCAAACCCACTTCACGCAACACAGCCAGGGTATCTTGCCCGACGTTGGGCGCGTTGCGGCGGTGCGAGCCAGGCGTGCGCGAGAGCTTCGGCACAATGCCGGGCACGGCCAGTGTGCTGCCGTCGTCCATCTGCACCTGCTGGATCATGCCTCGGGCTTGGTAATGCGGGTCGGCCGCGATGTCCGCCACCGTGTAAATTTTGCCGGCGGGCACGGACGCTGCGTCAAGCGCCGCTAGGACTTCATCGACGCTGTGCGCCGCCGTCCATTGCCCAATGGCGGCGTCCAGTTCTGTCACGCGGAGAACGCGGCCGGTGTTGTCGGCCAGCGTGGGATCGGCGCCCAGATCAGCGCGGCCAATCACCGTCATCAGCCGCTTGAAAATGCTGTCGCCGTTGCCGGCGACCAAGGCATAAGCGCCGTCCTTGCACAGGTAAGCGTTGCTGGGCGCGATGCCTGGCAGCGCGCTACCAGCCGGCCCACGCACGGCGCCAAAGGCGCTGTATTCGGGCAGCAGGCTTTCCATGCAATTGAACACCGCCTCATACAACGCGACGTCGATCACCTGACCCTCGCCGGTCTTGGCGCGGTGTTGCAGTGCCACCAAAATTCCGATCACACCATGCAGCGCGGCCAGCGTGTCGCCAATGCTGACACCGACGCGCACCGGCACGTGGTCGGGTTCAGCCGTCAAGTGGCGCAGTCCGCCCATGGCCTCGGCCACCACGCCGAAGCCGGGGCGGTCGCGGTACGGTCCGGTTTGCCCGTAGCCACTGATGCGCAGCATGATCAGGCCGGGGTTGAGCTGGTGCAAATCGTCAGGGCCGAGGCCCCAAGCCTCCATCGCACCCGGCCGAAAATTCTCGATCACCACATCACACTCAGCCGCCAGTGAGCGAACAATGTCTTGCGCCTCGGGCTGTCGCAGATCAAGCGCGACCGAGCGTTTGTTCCGCGACTGCACTTGCCACCAGACGGAGGTCCCGTCCTTCAGCAAGCGCCATTTGCGCAGCGGATCGCCAGCGCCTAGGGTTTCAATCTTGATGACATCGGCACCAAAATCCCCGAGTGTCTTAGCGGCAAAGGGGCCAGCGATCAACTGGCCGAGTTCGAGGATTTTGAGGCCACTCAGGGCAGCGGTGCCGGGGGCGTTGGGTGATAAAGGGGTAGGCATGTAGAGCAGTGTGCCTCGTGCCAACTGCAGCTGTCTATTGCTTCTTGCTGCGCGGAGCTTTCGCTTTTTGCGAAGCCTTGAAGCGCGTAGGCCCGACGTCGGCCAGAAAACGCACGAAATCCAAAATCCCCGGATCCGCTTCACCCGCCCGCGTCGCGACCATCATGCGGCGCTGCGCCCAGCCATCGGCGAGAGGCCGGCTGACGAGCTTCATGGACTGCATGATCGGCAAGGCCGCCGCTTTGGGCAAGATGGCAATGCCCAAACCCGAGGCCACCAAGTGGCAGACCGCGTCGAAGCTTCGCACCTGCATGCGCAGCTTCAAGGGCATGCCGGCGGCCTGAGCCGTTTGCTGCTGCCGCATCAACATGGCCGCACCGGTGTTGAGGCCGACGTAGTCTTCCGCCAAGGTATCCGCGAAGTCGATGGGACTGCGCGCCTTCGCCAAGCGATGTCGCACTGGCAGCACCAGCACCAATTCGTCATGTGCAAAAAGCTGCATGTCGAGGCCATCAACGTCCGGGCCTTCCACCCAAATACCAACGTCTGCCCGGCCGTCGCGCAGCGAAGCGACCACCACCTCCGACACTTGCTCCTCAAGGTCAATGCGAACTTGCGGCTTGGCCATGCTGTATTCGGCGAGCAGCGGCGGCAAGAACTGGCTGATGGCGGCAGTGCTGGCCCACAAACGAATATGCCGCGCCACGCCTTGCTGCAAGTCGCTCAGCTCCGCGCCAAGCAAACCCATTTGCTGGAGCAAGACGAGACCATGTTTGGCAAATATTTTGCCGGCAGCCGTGGCCGTCAAGCCGCGTGCATGACGCTCAAACAAAGGCCCTCCCAAGGCAGTTTCCAGATCGCGAATGCGCCGACTCGCTGCGGCCAAAGCCAAATGCGAGTCACGCGCCGCGGCGGTCAGGCTGCCGGTGCGCGCGCAGGCCACCGCCAGTTGGATCGACACCATGTCGAAGCGGGCTAGGTTGTAGGGATGGGTTGTCACAAAATTTGAGTTTTAGGCATTATCCCTGCCGCCATACCCGGGTCTATCGAAACCGCCCTGATACGATCAACGCCACCGATATGACCGTTAATGACTCCCCCAAAACCTCCATGCTGAGACGCCAACTCATTGCCGCAGCGGGGTGCTGCGCACTGGCGCCCAGCCTTTCACTGAGCGCCAGCTTTCCATCCAAGCCGATCAAAGTCATTGTTCCGTTTCCTGCCGGCGGCGGAACCGATGTTCTGGCCAGAGCTATCGGCCAGCGAATGAGCGCCTTGCTTGGCCAGCCCGTGATCGTGGACAACAAGCCGGGAGCCAACGGTGTCATTGGGGCAGATGCGATTGCCAAGTCAGAAGCAGATGGTCACAGCCTGCTGCTGACCATTGCATCTCACGCCATCGCACCGGCCATCTACAAAAAATTACCGTACAGCACAGATTCAGATTTCGTCAGCGTCTCGCTGATTGCCAAATACCCTTATCTCTTCACGGTGCCCGCGAGCTTGCCGGTCAACACGTTTCAGGAATTTATCGCCTACGTCAAGGCGCACCCGGGAAAGTTGAGCTACGCATCGTCTGGCACTGGCAGCGGGCCCCACTTGGGCATGGAGCTTCTCAACACCCTGACAGGCATGGATTTGATGCACGTGCCCTACAAAGGCGCCGCACCCGCCAACAATGATCTTGCCGGAGGCCAAGTGCACGCCATGCTCAACAACCTGCTGGCGGCAGCACCCATGATTCGGTCTAACAGAATCAAAGTGCTGGCTGTCACGAGTGCCCACCGATCTAAAGCGCTGCCAGCGGTCCCCACGGTAGCCGAGTCGGGATATCCGAGCTACGAGGTGGACGGTTGGTATGGTCTGTTTGCGCCCGCCAAAACCCCCGACACCGCCGTAGCGCTGCTGGCGGACTCGGTTGCCAAGGCGCTGAAGGTACCCGAGGTCTTGAGCAGGTTAAGTGGCGACGGTGCCATTCCAGTCGGTAGCAGTCCCAAAGAGTTCTTCGATTTTTTTAAAGTCGAAAAAATCAAATGGGCCGCCGTGGCCCACAAAGCAAACGTGACGGTTGATTGAGATGCCCTATTTTTCAAGCGCGCAGGGACTGCGAATCCACTACCAGATTGACGACTTCAATGACCCTTGGCGGGATCGACCGTATTTGATTCTCCAGCACGGCAACGGACGCAGTGGAGATTTTTGGTACCGCTGGATTCCCACGCTGGCGACACACTTCAAAGTCATCAGGCCGGACATGCGGGGTGTTGGCCGATCAGACGCGGTGACCGATGTGAACGGCCAGATTTCGCTGAATGCCTGTGTCGAGGACTTGGTCGGCCTGATCGACAGCCTCACTGACCAGCCGGTGTATTTCTGCGGAGAGTCCATGGGTGGCATATTGGGGATCCTTTTAGCGGCCATGTACCCCGCGAAGGTCCGTGCGTTGGCGTTGGTGGCCACACCGGCGTTCATCAACGAGACCATGAAATCCCGCTACGCGCTTGGCTACGCGTCCAGGTTAGAAGCGATGCGGGCCATGGGCATCGAAAAGTGGGTGCGAGAGACCAGCGTGCTGACGAGATTCCCACCCGACTGCGACCCAGCCCTGATTGACTGGTATGTCAACGAATTCGCCAAAGGCGTTCCCGAGGTACTGGTCCGCTATGCGGAGCTCGTCAGCTCAGCCAGTGCTGTTGACTATCTGCCTAAAATCAAATGTCCGACCTTGGCGCTGTTCCCAAAGAATGGGCAAATCACGGATGACGCGCAGGTCAATCTGTTTCGCCAGCATCTGAACAAGGTTGACGTGCGGTACGTTGACAGTGAGTTCCACATGATCCACCTGACGCATGCGCTCGAATGTGCAGCAGCCGTTCGAGAATTCTTAGGGCAAGCTGAGTTGGCAGGCTGAGCACCCACACAAGATCCGATGTCCGACGCCATGAGTCCTTTAGCCCCGTGCCCGATCCACATGGATCAAGTGCGTCTGGTACGCGGCACGACGACCGTCTTTGACGGCTTGACGCTGCGCTTGAACGAGTCACGCATCGGCTTGATTGGCGACAACGGCGCGGGCAAAAGCAGTCTCTTCAGGCTCATTTGCGGTCTGGACAAACCAGCGTCTGGCAGCGTTTCGGTCTGGGGCCAAGACGCACAAAGCAGAACCGCCGAGCGTGCTGGACGGGTCGGCATGATGTTCCAGAATCCGGACGACCAGATCATCTTTCCGACCGTTGAGGAAGAACTCGCGTTAAGCCTCAGCGCGAACGGACTGCCCCGCAAGGTCAACTGCCAGCAAGCCCGAGAAGTGCTGACAGCACGCGGTTTGGGGCACTGGGCTGAGCGTGCCATTGGCAGCCTCAGCCAAGGACAACGGCAGCATGTGTGCTGGCTCGCTTTGATGATCGCGTCACCCCGATCCGTGCTGCTTGACGAGCCTTTTTCAAGCTTGGATCTGCCGGGGCGGACCATGCTCGACGTGGAAATTTTGAAGGCCAGCCAGCAAGTCATTGTGTCCACGCATTTACTTGACCACGTGCGGGGTTTTGAGCGAGTGATCTGGCTTGACAAAGGCCAAGTCCGTGCAGATGGCAACGGCGCAAGCGTGTGTGCTGCTTACGAAGCCGACGTGGCGGCACGTTGCCAGTCACAGCACTTGAACATCGACTGAAGATATTCGCATGGGCAGTTTTTACAGCGACCACCGCACTTGGCTGCATGCAGTTTCAGCATCCCTGAAACTGATTCTGCTGGCCATCTTTGGCACGGCCCTGTTCGTGTTCGACAACACTGTGGTGTTGCTTGCTTGCACTGCGCTGTGCCTGCTGTTTTTCGCATCATTGGGTCGGGCCACGCTACCGGCGCGAAAACTGCTCACCATGGTTGTTGCGGCCGGGCTGCTGATCACCGCATTTCACGCCTACATGCAACAACCCCTGCTGGGCTTGGTCAGCGCGCTGCGTTTGCTGAGTGCCTCTCTACTGGGTATCGCGCTGATGCTGACGACCCGCGCCAATGATCTGCTGGATGTCCTCGAAAGCTGGCTGTCACCGCTCAATCGTTTTGGCATCCGATCCAATGCGTTAGCCTTGCAATTGGCGTTGATGCTTCGCTTCACCGAGCATTTTTTCATTCAGTGGAAGCGTCTTGATGATGCGCACCGCGTGCGAACCGGAAAATCGGGCGGCTTCAAACTGTTGGCGCCCCTGACCATCCGCATGCTGACGTCGGCTCAGCGGGTCGCAGATGCTCTTGATCTCCGGCTC
>Ga0208916_10001360_pt1 | contig 10538 bp, 7 predicted proteins | sample DEB19_08_DNA_5_FD_184523 | JGI IMG/M metagenome (GOLD analysis project Ga0208916, IMG submission 184523) | Aqueous microbial communities from the Delaware River and Bay under freshwater to marine salinity gradient to study organic matter... | ecosystem: Environmental > Aquatic > Marine > Coastal... | reverse complement strand
GTATTTTTGTAAAAATGGAATCAAGCCGCCTTCACGCAACAGCGCGCGGATGACCGGTGGCAAAGCGCGCATTGGTCGACCGGCAGGCCAGCCGGTGACTTGCAAGAGCTGAGCCTGCAAATCCAGCACCAAGGTGCTGCCCGAAGTGATGTCGGCGGTGTCGCATTCGAGCACCGGCAAGCCGTTGTTGATGGCGTTGCGGAAAAATTGCCGGCCAAACGACGGCGCAACAATCGCCGCCACGCCCATGCGCCGCAGCACATGAACCGCTTGTTCGCGGGAAGAGTTGATGCCGAAATGCGTGCCGGCAACGATGATGCCGCCGGGCTGAAAGCGCGCCGCAAAACCGGGTGACAGCGCCTCGAAGGCGTGCGCGGCGATATAGGCTTCGTCCTTGCCGGGCAAATACTTGCCGGAACAATTCAAGTCGGTGTTGACGTCGTCACCCAGCACATAAGCTGAGCCGGAAATCTGGTCGTGTGTCACTTCAGACATGTGCTGCCTCCCATTGGCCGCCCGGCACGGTGCGCGGGTCGGTGATGCATCCAGTCAGGGCCGATGCCGCCACGGTCGCGGCGGAGCCGAGCCAAATATCGGCGTCGTGGTTGCCCAGCCGCCCTTTGAAATTTCGGTTCGCGCTGGAGATGACAACCTCCCGATCGCCAGGGATCAGGTGGTTCGTGATGCCAACGCAGGTGCCGCAACCGGCGGCCTCGAAAGACGCGCCGGCTTCGGTCAAGATTTCAATCAAGCCCTCGCGCAAAGCGGCTAGATAAATCTGCCGTGAGGCCGGCGTCACGATCATGCGCACGCCCGGGGCCAGTCGGCGCCCTTTCAAAATTGCCGCAGCTTGGCGGATGTCATCAATGCGGCCGTTGGTGCAGGTGCCGATCAGCGCGAAATTGATTTTCTGGCCAATCACCTCAGAGGCCGAGACCACGTCGTCAACCGCGTGCTGGCGCGCCACTTGCGGCGTCAACGCGGAAGCGTCAATCTCAAAGCGGTCCGCGTAAATGGCATTCGCGTCAGCGGTGACCGGCTGCGGTGGGCGAGCCCCGTGCGCGGCCAGCCAAGCGAAGGTTTTTTCATCGGCTTCCAGCAGTGCCGCCTTGGCGCCCAACTCAGCGGCGTGGTTGGCCAGCGTCATGCGGTCGTCAATTTCCATCGCGCTGACGGCCGAACCGGTGTATTCGATGGCCCGGTAATTGAGACCTTCCGCACCAAATCGACCCAGCATGTAGAGCGTCAAGTCCTTGGCCCAAACGCCGGGCTGCAGTCGTCCGTTGAGCGTCACCTTGACCGACTCGGGCACCCGGAACCAGAGTTTTCCGGTGGTCAAGATGGCGCTGATGTCGCTGCCTTCAATGCCGGTGCCGAAGACGTTGAAAGCGCCGTAGGTGACCGAGTGGGTGTCGGTGCCCACCACCAAGTCGCCAGACGTGAGGTGGCCACCTTCAGGCAGCACTTGGTGGCAAATACCGTCGCCAATGTCATACAACACGCTGCCATGTTCACGTGCAAAGCGGCGCATGGCCGTGTGGCCTTGCGCAGCCTCCAGCGTCGGTGGCGGCGAGTAATGGTCGAGCACCCAAGCGGTCTTGTCGGCAAAGGGCAATGCTGTCGGTCGACCGGCGGTCATCTTGTCGACCATGCGGATGGTGTTGGGTGCACGGGCGTCATGCACCATGGCGAAGTCAACGCGCGCAATGACGATGTCACCGGCTTTGACGTGGCTGACGCCGGCATGCCGGGCCAGAATTTTCTCTGCAATGGTGGAGTCCATGGGCGAAGCTTGGTTGGGTTGGAAGTTTCTAAAGTTGTTGAGGCGGAGGCTTAATCGAGTTTCAGCCCGACCTTGCGCACCAGCGCGCCCCACTTGTCGCTTTCAGTGCGTATGTAGCGCCCGGTTTCTTCCGGCGTGGTGGGCTTGGGCTCTAAACCTAGCTTGCGCAATTGCGCTGCCACGCCGGGGTCATTCAGCGTCGTCACGATGGCCGCGTTCAGCCGTTGGACGACGTCGGTGGGCGTGTTCAAAGGCGCGGTGAAGGCGTACCAGTTGATGGCCTCAAACCCCGGGTAACCCTGTTCAGCCACGGTCTGCACCTGCGGCAACACATCGAGCCGCTTGCTACCGGTCGTCGCCAAGGCCCGCAGTTTGCCGGCCTTGATGAACTGCACCGCATCGGTCGGGCTCGAAAAAATGGAAGCCAAGACGCCGCCGAGCAAATCGTTCATGGCCGGTGCGCCGCCGCGGTAGGCCACGTGCTGATTGTTCAGACCGGCGGAAACCTTCAACAGCTCGCCGGCGAGATGGCCGCTGCTGCCAATGCCCGAAGAACCGAAGGACACCTTCGACTTTTCAACGCGACCCAGGCGAACGTAGTCAGCCAGAGTCCGGATCTCGCTGTTCGCATTGACCACCAGCACATTGCTGAAGACGATGGCCAGACTCAGCGGCGCCATGTCGGTCACCGGGTCATAGCTGAGCTTGTTCAGATGCTGGTTCACCGCCAGCGAACCGATGGTGCCCAGCATGATGGTGTAGCCATCTGCCGGGGCTTTCACCAAGGCGTCGGAGGCAATATTGCCGCCAGCCCCAGGTCGGTTGTCAATGATCACGCTTTGCTTGAGCGCCTCAGACAAGCGCGGCGCAAGGATTCGGGCCACCGTGTCAGAGCTGCCGCCGGGGGCAAAACCGACCAGGATTTTGATCGGGCGCAGAGGGAAAGGGTCTGCAGCTTGGGCCATGGGCAGGCCTGCAAAAGACGTGAAGACCACACACAGGGCGGCGGCGAGGTGTCGGCAGTGGATCATGCGAAAGTGTCTCCTAATGTTCTGGGCGCCTGGATGGCTTTCATTTTTACGTCAACAGCGTCCACTTATACAGTGTTGTCAACGGCGCTGAGGCCGCGTCAGCCGGTGTAGGTTGAGCGCGAGGCGTCGAGCTGGGCCAAGGCCTTGCGCGCCAGCGCTTCGGCGTCAGGTGTGCGCGGCACCCAAGAGTTCACCGGCATCGGTCGGCCGTGTGAATCCACCGAGACAAAAACGATCAGGCATTCGGTGGTTTTTTCCATCTGGCCGCCTTTCATGTCGCCGCTGCGCACTTCGACTGAAATGTTCATGCTGGTGTTGCCGGTGTAGGCCAGCTTGGCTTCGACCTCGACCAAGTCGCCGATCATGATCGGGCGATGAAAGCGGATGCCGCCGACATACACCGTCACGCAGTAACGCTTAGACCAACTGGTGGCGCAGGCGTAGCCGGCCTCGTCAATCCACTTCATCACCGTGCCGCCATGCACTTTGCCGCCAAAGTTGACGGTGCTGGGTTCGGCGAGAAAGCGCAGGGTGATAAACGACATGGTGATAGATAAAAATGGAAGTTGCTTGAATAGTAAAACGTCAGATGCGGCGCGGCTACGCCTTCAGCAGTGGCGCCAAATAACGCCCGGTGTGGCTGTCCGGATTCGCCGCCAAATCTTCTGGCGTGCCGACGCCGACCACACGGCCACCGCCGGCACCGCCTTCGGGGCCGATGTCGATCAGCCAGTCGGCGGTTTTGATGACGTCCAGGTTGTGCTCGATGACGACGATGGTGTTGCCGGCGTCGCGCAGTTGGTGCAGCACCTTGAGCAGCAAATCAATGTCGGCAAAGTGCAGGCCTGTCGTTGGTTCGTCAAGGATGTAAAGCGTGCGACCGGTGTCGCGTTTGCTGAGCTCCAACGCCAGCTTGACACGCTGCGCTTCGCCGCCTGAGAGTGTGGTCGCGGCTTGTCCGAGCTTGATGTAACTCAAGCCCACATCGAGCAGCGTTTGCAGCTTGCGCGCCAATGTCGGCACGGCTTTGAAAAACTCCGCTGCGGCCTCCACCGTGAGCTCCAAAATCTGCGCTATGTTCTTGCCTTTGTATTGCACTTCCAGCGTTTCGCGGTTGTAGCGCATGCCTTTGCAGACATCGCAAGGCACGTAGACGTCGGGCAAGAAATGCATCTCGACTTTGACCATGCCGTCGCCTTGACACGCTTCGCAGCGCCCCCCGGCGACGTTGAAGCTGAAGCGCCCCGGACCGTAGCCGCGTTCACGTGCGCTGTTCATCTCGGCCATCAATTCGCGGATCGGCGTGAACAGTCCGGTGTAGGTGGCCGGGTTGCTGCGCGGCGTACGGCCAATCGGTGACTGGTCGACGTTGATGACCTTGTCGAAGTGCTCGATGCCTTCAATCGCCTCGTGCGGCGCGGGCTCTTCATGCGCGCGGTACAGGGTGCGCGCCACGGCGGCGTACAGCGTGTCATTCACCAGCGTCGACTTGCCGGAGCCGGACACGCCGGTCACACAGGTCAGCAGACCGACCGGAAATTCAACGCTGACGTTTTTCAGGTTGTGGCCGCTGGCGTTGATGACCCTCAAGCATTGCAAATCGCCTTGCGTCAGTTGGTGCGTCGCTTCACGTGCCGCGCGTTTAACGCCCGCCGCACTCGGTGCAAAGCGCGGGTTTTTGATCACCAGCGGGCCTCTAGCCACGGTCGGCAACCACGGCGTGCGGTGCGTCGGCACGGCGATTTTCAGCGTCCCTGCCAAGTACTGGCCGGTGAGCGAATTCGGGTTCGCCTGGACCTCGGTGAAGGTGCCCTGTGCCATCACACGGCCACCATGAATGCCGGCGCCCGGACCCATGTCAATCACATGGTCGGCGGCGCGAATCATGTCTTCGTCATGCTCAACCACCAGCACGCTGTTGCCGATGTCACGCAGGTGTTTCAGCGTGCCGATCAAGCGGTCGTTGTCGCGTTGGTGCAGGCCGATGCTGGGCTCGTCCAGCACGTACATCACGCCGGTCAGGCCTGAGCCAATTTGGGAGGCCAGACGGATACGCTGCGACTCGCCGCCCGACAGCGTTTCAGCACTGCGGTCTAGGCTCAAATAGTTGAGGCCGACGTCGTTCAAAAACTTCAACCGCAGGCCGATTTCTCGCACCACCTTGTCGGCGATTTCGGCCTTGGCGCCCTGCATTTTCAGACTGTTGAAATATTCAAAGCTATCACGCAAGGTGATGCGGCTGACCTCATAAATCGCCTTGCGCGTTGGCGCTTCGCCCTCGGTGGCGGGTGCACCGACGATATAGACATGGCGGGCCTCTTGGCGCAGCCGCGTCCCTTGGCACGAGGGGCACGGTTGCACAGCCCGGTAACGCGCCAACTCTTCGCGCACGGCCGACGAATCCGTCTCGCGGTAACGGCGTTCAAAGTTGGTGATGACGCCTTCAAACGGATGTTTCTTGCTGACCTTGCGACCGGCAGAGGCACCCGAGTCCATGATGTAGCTGAACTTGATCTCTTCTTCGCCAGAGCCGTGCAGCACGACTTGCCGCACGTGTTCGGGCAGTTCCTCAAACGCGGTGTCGATGTCGAAGCCGTAATGCTTAGCCAAGCTCTCCAGCATGGAGAAGTAATAACCGTTGCGTCGGTCCCAGCCCTTCACTGCGCCGCTGGCCAGGCTCAGCGTCGGGAAGGCCACTACGCGTGTCGGGTCGAAGGTCTCGGTATGGCCCAGACCATCGCAACTCGGGCACGCGCCGACCGGCGAGTTGAAAGAAAACAGACGCGGCTCCATCTCGCTGAGCGAGTAGCTGCACACCGGGCAAGAAAACTTAGCGCTGAACAAATGCTCACCGGACGTGTCCATTTCCAGCGCCATGGCCTTGCCGTCGGCGAGCCGCAAGGCAGCTTCAAAACTTTCAGCGATGCGCTGTTTCAGGTTGTCTTGCTCTTGCCGGCTGGCGTCGAGCTCGCCTTCGGCGAGATCGGTCGCTGGCGCTGTTGCGCGGCGCACTTTGACGCGGTCAATCACCACGTCGATGTTGTGCTTTTCTGTCTTTTTCAGCTTCGGCAACTCGTCAAATTCGTAGATCTTGCCGTCGACCCGAAAGCGCACATAGCCTTGCGCCTGCATCTCGGCAAACACGTCGACAAACTCGCCCTTGCGCTCACGCGCGACCGGCGCCAAGATCATCAGCCGCGTGCCTTCTGGCAAGGCCAGCACGGTGTCGACCATCTCGCCCACGCTTTGCGCTTGCAGCGGCAGATCGTGCTCGGGGCAATACGGTGTGCCCGCACGCGCAAACAACAAGCGTAAATAGTCGTGGATTTCGGTGACGGTGCCAACCGTCGAACGCGGGTTGTGCGAGGTGGCTTTTTGCTCGATCGAGATCGCCGGGCTCAAGCCCTCGATCATGTCGACATCGGGCTTGTCCATGAGCTGCAAAAATTGCCGCGCGTAGGTCGACAAACTTTCCACGTAGCGCCGCTGGCCTTCGGCGTACAGCGTGTCAAACGCCAGCGACGATTTGCCGGAACCGCTCAGACCGGTGATCACCACCAGCTGATTGCGCGGGATGTCCAGGTCAATATTTTTGAGGTTGTGCGTGCGTGCACCGCGGATGCTGATCCGCTGAGCGGCCAATTGAGCGCGCACTTGTTGGCTGGTGTGTGTGCTCAATTCAGTGGCCACATAGTTGCTGTCAGACGGTGAGTTCAATGGGAGGTGCCGGCAAAACCGAACATCATAGACGGACAGGCGGGTTTGCGCTATCGACAGCCCAGGCCAAGAAGACATCGGGCCGCGCATCAGCGTCTGGCGAATGGAAGACAATAACCCCTTCGTTTTTTGGCATTGACCGCCACCGCTGAAACGTCACACCTGATGCGCACCTCCACTCCGACCTCCCTCATGACAGCCACCGAGCGGCGCGCCAGCTTGTCGCTGGCGTCGATTTTTGCGCTGCGCATGCTGGGTCTTTTTTTGGTGCTGCCGGTGTTTGCACTGGAAGCAGCACGCTTGCCCGGTGGCGACGATCCTGCGCGTGTGGGATTGGCCATGGGTATTTACGGCTTGACGCAAGGCCTGCTGCAAATTCCTTTTGGCCTGGCCTCAGACGGGTTGGGCCGCAAGCGCGTGATCATTTTTGGGCTGCTGGTTTTTGCTCTGGGCAGCTTTGTCGCCATGGCCGCGACCGATTTGACCTGGCTCACCATCGGTCGCTCGATTCAAGGCGCTGGTGCCATTTCAGCCGCTGTCACAGCCCTGTTGGCCGACCAAACCCGTGACGAAGTGCGGACCAAAGCGATGGCGCTGGTGGGCATCAGCATCGGCCTGATGTTTGCGCTGTCTTTGGTCATCTCACCCCTGCTGGCCGCGCATATCGGACTGGGCGGTTTGTTCGCCCTGACGGGTCTGCTGGCGCTGACCGGTATTGCCATCGTGGCGTGGGTCGTTCCACCCGAGCCGGCCAAGCCGCTGCACCGTCCGCGCGGCAGCTTGAAGCTGGTGCTGCAAGAGCCCGCCCTGCTGCGCCTGAACCTCGGCGTGTTTGTCTTGCACGCCGTGCAGCTGGCCATGTGGGTGGCCGTTCCGGCGCTGCTGGTCCAAGCCGGCTTAGAAAAAGCCGCCCACTGGCAGGTCTATTTGCCCGCGGTGCTGGCGTCTTTTGTGGTGCTGGGCGGCGTGCTCTTTCCGCTCGAGCGGCGCGGCTATTTGCGGGCCGTCTTTTTGAGCGCGATTGGCTTGATCTTTCTGGTCCAGCTGGGTTTCATGTGGTCAGCCCACCAAGCAAGCTTGGGCGCACCGAGCTTGACCGCACTGGCTTGGCTGTTGTTTGTCTTTTTCTGCGGCTTCAATGTGCTGGAGTCATGCCAGCCCAGCTTGGCGTCACGCGCAGCACCGGCGCATGCCCGCGGCGCGGCGCTTGGGGTTTACAACACGCTGCAGTCGCTGGGCTTTTTTGCGGGCGGTGCGGCCGGTGGCTGGCTGGCCAAGACGGCAGGCGCCAGCGCCCTCTTCATGGCCTGCAGCGCACTGATGCTGCTGTGGCTGCTGTTGGCCTGGCCCATGCGCGCGCCCACCCGCCACAGCCAGCCCGCAGCGAACCCAACAACAGCACCGGTCAGCTCAGCCAGTTAAAATCCAGCAATTAGGAGAACACGCCATGGCATCGATCAACAAAGTCATCATCATCGGCAACTTGGGGCGCGACCCTGAGGTGCGCTACACACCGAATGGCGCGGCCATCTGCAACGTCAGCCTCGCCACCACGCGCAACTGGAAAGACAAGTCTTCCGGTGAAAAGGTCGAAGAAACCGAATGGCACCGCGTCGTGTTTTACGACCGTTTGGCCGAAATCGCTGGCGAATACCTGAAAAAAGGTCGGCCGGTGTACGTTGAAGGTCGTCTGAAAACACGCAAGTGGACCGACAAAGACGGCGTCGAAAAATACACCACCGAGATCATCGCCAGCGAAATGCAATTGTTGGGCGGTCGTGAAGGCATGGGCGCTCCCGGCGGCGACGAAGACGGTGGCGGCGAACGCCAAAGCTATTCACGTCCACCCGCCGCTGCCCGCCCGCCATCAGCCCCTGCGCAGCGTCCGGCCGCACCAGCGCCGTCCAAAGCCGCCAGCGGTTTTGATGACATGGATGACGACATCCCGTTCTGAGGACTCGGTTTTCAAGCGACCCACCGTCCCCAAAAGCCCGCTTCGGTGGGCTTTTAATTTTTTCTCACGCCAAGCAGACCGCCATGACTCAACGCTCACCCTTTTACCGCCTGCTCTGCGCCGCCCTGCTGGCCTCGGGCCTTGCCACCGTGCCATCCGTCCAAGCCCAAAACTACGCGTCTGGGCTGGCCGTCGAGTTGCCTGAACCCAACAGCGCGGGCCTCGGTTTTGCACCCCGGATAGAGCGTTCACCGTATGCCGGTGCGGGCAACCGTTTTGACTTGATGCCGCTCTACATCTATGACGGCAAACAACTTTTTCTGGACGTCAACCGCGTCGGCGTGAAGCTGCTGGACCAACCCACGCAGCGTATCGACCTGCTGGTCGAGCGACGCCTTGAAGGTTTCCCCTTGACCAACGCACCCGCCAGCCTGCGGGGCATGGCGATTCGTGACACCAGCGTCGATGTCGGCGTGTCTTACAGCATTCGCCAGCCGTGGGGCCAACTCAAAGCCGAGATGGTGCGTGACATCAACAGCACACACCAAGGCACTGAAACGCGGCTGACCTACGCCAAGGAGTGGCGTTCGGGTGCTTTGAGCTGGCGTCCGACGGTGAGCATGGCTTGGCGCAGCGCCAATCTGAACAACTATTACTACGGTGTCAAGGCCAGTGAAGCCACCGCCACACGAGCCGCTTATTCGCCCGGCGCAGGCCTAGAAACACGGGTCGGACTGCACGCAACTTACGAGGTGTCCAAGCACTGGAACCTGCTGACTGGCGTCTCAGCCACGGTGCTCGGCAACGGCGTTAAAAACAGCCCTATCGTTGAACAACGCGTGCTCCCCAGTTATTACTTGGGTGCCGTTTATAACTTTGGACCCCATGACAGCGAATGGGCCGGGGCCAGTTCGCCGACCTATTTCAAAGTGCTCTACGGCCAAGCCGCCGCCGACGGCTGCCACTTGATCAAGATCCTCACGGCGCGGTGCCTGTCCACCACCAAAGTCAACCCGACCAGCATCAGTGCCGTGCAAATCGGCCGTCCCTTCATCCAGAACTTCAACGGCTTGCCGATTGATGTCGTCGGCTACGTTGGTCTGGCCCAGCACAACGACCGCGGCTTGCAGGCCAATGGCTTGCAAGTGGACTTGTTCATGAAGGCGTTTTACACAGGATTTCCGTGGCAAGACCGCATCAAAACCCGTGCCGGCATGGGCATGGGCGTGTCGCTGGCGGAGCGTGTTCCCTACCAAGAGGCCAGCAGTCAAGCAGCCCATGGCGATCAGACTTCGCGCCTGCTGAACTACCTTGACCCAACGCTGGACGTGAGCTTGGGCGATTTGATCGGCTCACGACCACTCAAGGACACCTACATCGGCTTTGGCGTGTCACACCGCTCGGGCATTTTCCAGTCTTCACGTCTGCTGGGCAACGTCAACGGCGGCTCGAACTACATCTACACCTACATCGAGACGGTTTACTGAGCCCCGTCAGTTAGTCAAAAGCCGGCGGGAACGTTACTCGCCGCAATCACACCACCGCCCAAACAAACGTCACCGTCATACAGCACCGCTGACTGCCCCGGCGTCACAGCCCACTGGGGCTGCTCAAAGTGCAATTCGCAGTGGCTGCTGGAGGCTGAGCGCAATTCGCACGCCGCATCCGCCTGCCGGTAGCGGGTCTTGGCCGCCAAAGCGCCCAAGGCTGGCGCGCTGCCTGCGACCCAGCTGCAGTCTTGCGCCGTCAGCACGGTCGATTGCAGCCACGGATGGTCATGGCCTTGGACCACCCAGAGCGTGTTGGTCGCCATGTCTTTGCGCGCCACAAACCACGGCTCGTGCTCGCCGACACCGCGCTGGCCGCGGGCTTGCGCGGCTTTGAGGTCAGCGCCTTTGGCCTTGACGCCACCGATACCCAAACCTTGCCGTTGACCCAGCGTGTAAAAGCTCAAGCCCACATGTTCGCCCAGCACCCGGCCTGTGTCGTTCTTGATCGGGCCCGGCGCTTTGGCGATGTAACGGTTCAAAAATTCGCGGAAAGGCCGCTCACC
>Ga0208916_10001354_pt1 | contig 10563 bp, 11 predicted proteins | sample DEB19_08_DNA_5_FD_184523 | JGI IMG/M metagenome (GOLD analysis project Ga0208916, IMG submission 184523) | Aqueous microbial communities from the Delaware River and Bay under freshwater to marine salinity gradient to study organic matter... | ecosystem: Environmental > Aquatic > Marine >... | reverse complement strand
CCCATGGCTTAACAGTTCGGTCGTCAATTCAAAGGTCGTCACCGACCCTGAAGGCTTCGTGACAGAGCGCGCACTTCGCGAGTGTCATTTGCCAGTAGTTGTCCCACCTGCGATTCTCGTTGGAATTACAGGGCAAGGTCGTACGCGCGGGATGGCTGCGATGCTTGGGATTGAAGCCACCATTAACCAGCACGTTGCCTACATAAAGCCGAGCACCATCGGCCTCAATGTGAGCTATCTTCTTAGCGTTTTCGAGTCGGCTTACCTGAAGCTTCGCCACGATAGCGAAGAAGCTGGAGCAACCAAAGGTGCAATTACCTGCACGCAAATTGGAAATCTGAGTATTCCTCTTCCACCTCTCGCCGAGCAAGTTTCAATCGCTCATCACCTTACCGTTGAATCCGCCAAATTCGACACCCTCACCACCGAAGCCCAGCGCGCCATCGACCTGCTGGCCGAGCGCCGCACCGCGCTGATCTCCGCCGCCGTCACAGGACAGATTGATGTTCGTGATGTGCGAGCTGGCATCCCGCCGGCGCGTGACAGCAAGCGGCAAAGTGCCGTGGCGGCTTTTGAGACTTGGAGCCAACAGGCGGCTGCCAGTGCACTGCCAGCGGCGGCCGAGCTGACCGATGAAGATGTCGTGCGCATGGTGAAAGAGTCCCGTTGATGCGCTCTCCAGGACGGCCGGTGTTACTATAGTGTCACCTTTTTTGGAGTCAGACATGTCCAGCACCACGTCCCTCAAACTGCCCGATGCGTTGAAGGCCACCATCGCCAAAGTCGCCGCCTTTGAGGGCAAGACCGCCCATGCGCTGATGGTGGACACCCTGCAGTCCGCCATGGAAGATGCGCTGGTGCGTCAGCAGTTTTATGCCGACGGTGACGCTGCCTATCAAGACACCTTGCGCACCAACGCCGTCTTTGGCGGTGCGGACGTCAAAGCCTATGTCTTGGCCCGGGCAGCGGGTGGCCAACCGGGCCGGCCGCATGCACTGCCGCTGGATGCTGCCAAGCCCATGAAACCGGCGCATGACTGAGCTGGTCTACACCGAGCAGGCGCTGCTGGACTTGGAAAGGCTCAGTGACTTCCTGCTGGAGACCGACCCGCTCGCCGCACAAGCGACCGCCGTCTTGATTTTTAACGCCCTAGAGATTCTGGTGCAGCATCCCGAGATTGGCCGTAAAGTCCACTTTGAACAGCGCGAGCTGGTGATCTCACGGGGCCGAACCGGTTATCTGGCGCTCTATCGGTTTTTGCCCCATATGGACCGCATACTGGTGCTGGCTCTGCGGCATCAGCGTGAGTCTGGATACAAGAGTCTGTAGTCTTCAAGGGAGGGCCCATGAGCCTGCACAAAGAAATCAGTTTTGAGTCCGAAATTTGCCAGCATTTGGCCGCCCACGACTGGCTCTATGCTGAGCCGGGATCTTCGGGCGATGCGGCTGGCTACGACCGCGCTCACGCCCTGTTCCCCGCTGATGTGCTGGCATGGGTGCAAGCGACGCAACCCAAGGCTTGGGAGACGCTGACAAAGAACCACGGCGCTAAGGCGCTCGACACGCTGTTAGACCGCCTGCGCGACCAGCTAGACCAGCGCGGCACGCTGGATGTGCTGCGCCAAGGCATCGAGCTGCTGGGCCTCAAAGCGCCGCTCAAGCTGGCTGAATTCAAACCGGCACTCGGCATCAACCAAGACATTCAGGCACGCTACGCCGCCAACCGCCTGCGCGTGGTGCGCCAAGTGCATTACTCGCTGCACAACGAAAACAACATCGACTTGGTGCTGTTTTTAAATGGCCTGCCGGTGGCCACGGTGGAGCTGAAGACCGACTTCACCCAGAGCGTGCAAGACGCGATTGACCAGTACCGCTGTGACCGCCACCCCAAACCCAAGGGGCAAGCGCCCGAACCTTTGCTGTCGTTCCCGTCGGGTGCCTTGGTGCACTTTGCGGTGAGCAACAAAGAGGTTCACATGGTGACCCGGCTGGATGGCCCGGCCACGGTGTTTTTGCCTTTCAATCTGGGCAACGGTGGTGCAGCAGGCAACCCGGTCAACCAAACCGGCCACCGGACTTCGTATCTGTGGGAGCAAGTGTGGGCACGGGAAAGCTGGCTGGAGATTTTGGGCCGCTACCTGATTGCCCAGCGCAACCCGAAGAAGCAGATTGAAAAGATCATCTTCCCCCGCTACCACCAGTTAGACGTGACACGCAAGCTCCAGGCCGCCGTGATGCACGACGGCCCCGGCGGCAAGTACCTGATTCAGCACTCCGCCGGTTCCGGCAAAACCAATTCGATTGCCTGGACGGCGCACTTTTTGGCCGAGTTGCATGATGCCCAAAACAAGAAGGTGTTTGACACCGTGCTGGTGGTGTCAGACCGCAACGTGATTGACTCACAGTTGCAAGAAGCGCTGTTTGACTTTCAACGCACCACCGGCGTGGTGGCAACGATCAAGAACACCGAAGGCAGCAAAAGCGCCGCCTTGGCCGAAGCCCTGTCAGGCGACAAGAAGATTGTGGTCTGCACCATTCAGACTTTTCCCTTCGCACTGGAGGCCGTGCGCAAGCTGGCAGCGACACAAGGCAAGCGCTTTGCCGTGATCGCCGACGAAGCCCACAGCTCGCAAACGGGTGCGGCGGCAATCCAGCTCAAGGCCGTGCTCAGCCCCGATGAGCTGCAAGATTTGAATGACGGCGGTGAGGTGAGCTCAGAAGACATTTTGGCGGCGCAGATGGCTTCGCGTGCTGACGATGGCGGCATCACCTTCGTGGCCTTCACCGCCACGCCCAAGAACAAGACGATGGAGTTGTTTGGCACCTGCCCAGACCCCACGCGCAAACCGGCACCCGACAACGTGCCGGCGCCGTTTCACGTTTATTCCATGCAGCAAGCGATTGAAGAAAAGTTCATTCTGGACGTGCTGCAAAACTACACGCCGTACAAGCTGGCCTTCAAGTTGGCGCACAACGGCGCGGAGATGACTGAAAAGGAAGTGGATCGCAGCGCCGCCATGAAGGGCATCATGGGCTGGGTCCGGCTGCACCCGTACAACATCGCCCAAAAAGTTGAAGTCGTGGTGGAGCACTTTCGCGAGTTTGTGGCTCCGCTGCTCAAGGGCAAAGCCAAAGCGATGGTGGTGGTGGGCAGCCGCTTGGAGGCCGTTCGTTGGCAACTGGCGATTGAGAAATACATCAAAGAGCAGGGCTACAAAATCGGCGCGCTGGTGGCTTTTTCTGGTGAGGTGAACGACAAAGAATCTGGCCCCGACGGCTTCACTGAAAACAGCCCGTCCCTCAACCCGCAGCTCAAGGGCCGCGACATCCGCGAAGCCTTCAAGGGCGACGAGTATCAAATCCTCTTGGTCGCCAACAAGTTCCAGACCGGCTTTGACCAACCGCTGCTGTGCGGCATGTACGTTGACAAACGCCTGGCAGGTATTCAGGCGGTGCAAACCCTGAGCCGCCTGAACCGGGCTTACCCGGGCAAAGACACCACCTATGTGATCGATTTTGTGAACGACACCGAAGAAGTGCTTGCTGCTTTCAAGACCTATCACACCACCGCAGAGCTTTCCGCCACGACGGACCCGAATCTGGTTTACAACCTGCGCGCCAAACTGGATTCCGCCGGGCATTACGACGACTTTGAAGTGGACCGCGTGGTGGCCGTGGAGCTGAACCCCAACGCCAAACAGAGCGAATTGATTGCGGCGATCACCCCCGTCGAAGACCGCATCATGAAGCGCTACAAAGCCGCTCAGGCGGCGCTGAAACTGGCTCAAGACAAGAACGACGACAAGGCTGCCTTGGCCGCGCAGGAGGAGCTGGACGCATTGACCTTGTTCAAGGGCGACTTGGGTGCTTACATACGCCTGTACACATTTCTGTCGCAAATCTTCGACTACGGCAACACCGCCCTTGAGAAGCGTGCGATCTTTTTCAAACGGTTGTTGCCCTTGTTGGAGTTTGGGCGTGAACGCGAAGGCATTGATTTGTCCAAGGTGGTGTTGACGCACCATCACCTGAAGAATCTGGGTAAAACCACCATGACGCTGGGCGTGGGTGACACCCCCAAGCTGTACCCGTTCAGCGATGCGGGCAGCGGCAGCGTTCAAGAAAAAGAGACAGCTTGGCTCTACGACATCATCGAGAAAGTGAACGATCTGTTTGAAGGCGAGCTGAGCGATCAAGACAAGCTGGTCTATGTGAACAAAGTCCTCAGGGGCAAGTTGCTGGAATCGGAAAAGTTGCGTCAGCAAGCGACGAACAACACCAAAGAGCAATTCGCCAACTCACCGGATTTGAAGTCTGAGATTTTGAATGCCGTCATGGGCGCACTGGACGCGCACACCTTGATGAGCAGTCAGGTCTTGAACTCCGCCGCAGTTCAAGGCGGGCTGAAAGATATTTTGCTGAACTACGCGGGACTGTACGAGACGCTGAGGGGAACGGGTTATTCAGCGCATCGTTAAGCCAGCACCGCTACGCCCGTCTCCGCTAGCGTCGGCAAGTCGGGCCACGCCGGCGAGCGTTTGCCCGAGGTCACGGCCAGCGCGCGCAGCTTGCCGGCGTTGATGTACTGCGCCACGCTGGCGACCAAACGCGCGATCAAATCTGTGCCGCCGCCGGGCGCAAAGGGGACGACTAAACGCAGCGATTTGCAAGCCATAGCGGCGACGCGTGGCGGCGTTCATGCTAAAACCTCCGGGTTGACTAAATTCTGTACGTGACCCGATGCAAAGGCATTCAGGTTGTCAAAGGCGGTGCCGAAATACAGCTCGTAGTTGTCCCGCTCGACATAGCCGATGTGCGGCGTGCACAACGCTCGCGGATGGCGCACCAGCGGGTGCTGCGCGCCCAGCACGGGCTCGGCTTCATACACATCCACGGCGGCAAAGCCCGGGTGGCCTTGCGCCAGCGCCGCCACCAGCGCACCTTCGGCGACCAACTCGGCACGGCTGGTGTTGACGAACAACGCGCTTGGCCGCATCAGCGCCAGATCTGCCGCGGTGATGAGTCCGCGTGTTTGCGCGTTCAAGCGCACGTGCAGACTGAGCACGTCGCTGCCCGCAAAAAAAGCTTCGCGGGATGGCGCAACTTCAAAACCATCGGCACGGGCGTCGGCCAACGACGCCTCACGACCCCAGACCCAAACCTGCATGCCGAAGGCCCGGCCGTATGCGGCAATTTGCCGGCCAATGCGGCCGTAGCTCCAGACGCCCAAGCGCTGACCGCTGAGTTGCTGGCCCAGATGGCCTTGCCATTGGCCGGCTTGCAAGCGATTGACTTCGTCCACCAAGTAGCGCCGGCTGGCCAGCACCAGCGCCCAAGTCAGTTCCGCCGTGGCGGCACCCGAGCCGCGCCCGTCGACCACCGCCACGCCGCGCGCAGTGCACGCGGCGATGTCAATGTGCTCGGCCACCTTGCCAGTCTGGCTGATGACGCGCAGATGGGGCAAGCGCGCCAGCAAGGCCGCGCTGATGGCGGTGCGCTCACGCGTCAGCACCAGCGCGTCAAAGTTTTGCAGGCGCTCGGCCAGCGCGGCGACGTCATGCAGCGTGTCATTGAAAACAGTCACCTGATGCGCCGCCAGCTTGGAAAAACAAGCCAGGCTGCGAACGCAGTTTTGATAGTCGTCGGGGATGGCGATACGCAAATTTTTCATGCTGGTCATGGTGTTGCTGCCTTATTCGAGCTTGATGCCGAGCTGCTCGACGATGCGCTTCCAATGCGCCAAATCGGTCTTGATCAGTTGCTGAAATTCGGCCGGCGGCATGCCGCCCGGCTCAATGCCTTGCGCCTTGAACAGCTCGCGCACCTCGCGGCTGGCCAACGCGGTCTTGACCTCCGCGTGTAAGCGCTCGATGGTGGCCGGCGGCGTGCCGCTGCGCACCAACAAGCCGTACCACGCATGGATGTCAAAGCCAGGGTAGCCTTGTTCGGCAATCGTCGGAACGTCGGGCAAGCCTTGAAAGCGGCGTGCAGGCGCCACGGCCAGCGGACGCAACTTGCCAGCCTGGATCAGGCTCAAGGCCGAACTCATGTCGAGAAACATGTATTGAATCTGACCGCCGAGCAAGTCTTGCAGGGCTGGACCAGCGCCGCGGTAGGGCACATGCGTGACGTTGATGTCAGCACGCGAGGCGAACATGGCGCCCGCCAGATGCGCCGACGTGCCGTTGCCCGACGAACCAAAGGCCATCTGCCCCGGCTTGGCCTTGGCCATGGCAACCAGCCCGGCCAAGTCTTTGGCCGGGAAGTTGGGCCGCACCACCAACGCATGCGGAATGAAACCGACCACGGTGACCGCACTGAAATCGCGAGCGATGTCGAACGGATAGGTCGGCATCAGCGCCGGGTTGGTCACCGCCAAAATGGACGGGAACATCAGCGTCTGGCCATCAGCCGGCTGGCGCGCCACTTCACTGAAACCGATGATGCCGCCGCCGCCCGGTTTGTTGTCAACGATGACCGGCTGGCCCAGCGTCGTGCCCATGCTTTTGCTGATGGCGCGGGCCATCAAGTCGGTCGGTCCACCCGCCGAAAAAGGCACCACAAGGCGCACCGGCTTGCTCGGAAAATCAGCCGGCGTCTGGGCTTGTGCCAATACGCCCAAGCTGCTGATTGCGCCCAGCGCCAACACAAGGGCCAAGCTGCGCCACGCTGGGCTGGCTTTGTAAAATAAAATCATGGCTTTGTCTCCGTTGAAGTGTTCGCGATTGGGCGCTTCTTTGCGCTCTTCTCTGCGCTCTCAGTGGCGCTGATTTATCTGCTGATCAAGCCCGAGTCTATGTGACATACTCCGCCGAGTCACTGTCCAGTTCCATTCAATGGAATCACTGATTCAACCCGCTTGACCAAAACCACCAACACCCGTCCCGACAGCACCGACCGAGCCGGTCACCTCGCGCCGCGCATGGGCCGTTCGTCAGCCAACCGTTCGCTGGAACGCGGCATGGACGTGTTGCGCGCTTTTCGGCCCGGCCTCGAGACCTTGGGCAATGGCGAGATTGCGGAACGCACCGGCTTGTCGCCCTCCACCGTCAGTCGGCTGACGCAAACCTTGGTCGACAGCGGCTGGCTGCAACACGACGCCCGGCTTCGCGCCTACCGGCTGGCCGGCCCGGTGCTCAGTTTGGCGCACGCCATGCGCACGGGCTCGCGCTGGTTGCAGGTGGCCGCGCCGCTGATGCACGAGATGGCGGTTCAGCACCGCATCAATGTCGGTCTGGCGGTGGCCGACCGCGACGAGATGGTCTACCTGGAATCGATCCGCTACAACCGCCGTGTCTCGCAACGCAGCGTGGTCGCCGGCCAACGCGTGCCGATGGACTTGACCTCGCTAGGTCGCGCCTGGCTGGCGACTGCACCGCCAGACCAGCGTGCTGCGCTCATGCACATGTTTGCGGCACGTCGTACCCCCGCCATATGGAAGCCGATCGCACGCGGGATCGACACCGCCATTCAAGACGTGCAAACACACGGGTTTTGCGCCGCCGCGTGGCAAACCGAAGTCGTCGCCTTGGCGGTGCCGCTGCAGGTGTCAGGCCAACCGGTTCATGTGCTCAACATGAGCGTCACCGGCCCGGCCTCGATCAGCACCGTCAGTGCGCAGCTGAGTGGGCCTTTGCTGATATTGGCGGGGAAGATTGTGGCGGGCATGGGGACTTGATATCAGCATGCTGCGCAGACTGACCTCACGGTTTAAGAACTAACTTCCCCATGCTGGTTCCAGCATCCAGCATCTGGTGTGCTTGTTGAATGTCAGACATGCGCAGCACAGTGGCCTTTGGCGCCTTGACATCGCCACGGGCCATCTGAGTGATGGCTTGTTCCATGAGCCCGCGCCGCAGGACTGCGTTGTCATCCAATGTGTGCATTGAAAAAGTCCGGATCGCTAAGCTGCGGTTCAACAATGTGCGCATCTCTTGGAAAAGATTCTCTTGCGGCAAGCCTTTGATGATGTTGATCGACACGACCATGCCCATCGGGGCCAAGCTGCGCAAGCAAGCGATGAGCGAGTCACCCCCCAGCTGGTCGACCGCCAAGTCCACGCCTTTGCCACCGGTGACTTCCAGCACGCTGGACGGTAAGGTGTCTGCGTTGCCACTCAGCAAGTGGTCCACGCCGTTTTCCAAAATGTAGCGGGTCTTCTCGACCGACGATGTGGTGCCAATCACCCGTGCATTTTTGTAATGCGCGAGCCGGGTCAAGATCGTCGCCACGCCACCGGACGCTCCCGGGATCAGGATGGACCGAATGGGCAGGCCGCCATTGCACATCCAGATGGCGTTTGCAAATTGCAAATTGGGCAAACTGGCCGCATCCACCGGGTCCATGGTCTCTGGCAAAACATACACGGCCTGGGCCGGCACGCAGATGTACTCGGCACAGCAGCCGGCCCTGATTTTGAGTTCCCGGGCACTCACCAGCACCCGTTGGCCTTTGATAGCCGTATCAACGCCGCTGCCAACGGCATCCACCATGCCGACCATTTCGCTGCCGGGAATGACCGGCAGGGGCGGCATCCACTTGTAAACGCCCTTGCGGACCAACACATCAGGACGGCCGATGCCTATCGCTTCGGCTTTGACCCTGATCTCTCCGGCCGCTGGCTCGGGTGTCGGGACCTCGACTTCGGTGAGGACTTCTGGTCCGCCTGGTTGAAAAATTTGGATCGCTCGCACGATTAGCGCTGGCCGTCGTGGACGGACACATTTTCTTGGGTCAATCCGCCGAGACGGGAATGGACACGGCCGCCCGTTCCCATGACCAAGGCAAACAAAATTTCATTCGGTCGGGGTGCATCCTGGATGCCAATCTCCATCGTGTTGTAGTGGCTGCGCACATAAGACGCGTGGATGTAATGCAGTGGGACCATCAGGCGGTAGCCGGTTGCGGCGACCGCCTTGGCCGCTGGCACCATGGCCTTGGGCTCACCCAACAGCGCACGCATCGCCCAACCGCCGGCTTCGTGCCACACCGCACCATGCTCTAGCTCACCATTGACCCCCACAATCGCGGCCTTGCTGTACACCTCGATATTGTCTTTGCCCAGCGTGTCGACGAGTTCCTGCGCTAACAGCGTTCCCAGGGATCGGAGTTCCGCCATGAAGGGCATGAGGTTTTCTTCATAGCGGCCGGCGTAGGGGTTTTGAATCACCGCGCAGGCTGCGGCCAACTTCAAGGGTTTATCGGCAACCGGGCCGCCTTCATGAAAGATGGTTTCAATCGTCAAGCTGCGTTTTCTGATTTGGATCAAGGACATGTTTGGCTTCGTTGAGTTTTGTTTATTGCTTCGGAATTTTGGCATCGGCCACCACTTGAGCCCAACGGCTGAGTTCAGAAGCGACCATGGTTTTCATCTCTTCGGGCGTGCTGCCGCGGACCTCGCCGCCGATGTCTTCGAGCCGTGCTTTCACGGCCGGAATTTGCAAAGCTTTCTGCATCTCTGCGTTCAGCCTGTCGACAACCGCACGCGGTGTGCCGGCTGGTGCCATGAGTCCAGCCCACGAACGCACGTCGTAACCCGTCACACCTTGCTCACCGACAGTAGGTACCTCCGGCAAACCTGGCCAGCGCTGCAAACCCGTGGCCGCCAGCGCACGCAGCTTACCGGCCTTGATGTTGCTCAGCACGGCAGTGGGCGGCGCGATGATGAAAGGCACGTCACCTGCCAACAGCGCTGTAAGGGATGCCGCATCTCCGCGGTAGGGCACGTGCAGCATGTCAACGCCCGCCATCTTGGCCAGCAATTCACCCGCTAAATGATGGGTCGATCCAATGCCGGCCGTGCCATAAGCCACCGCGCCTGGCGCGCTTTTAGCGGCGGCCAACACATCATTGAAATTACGGAATTTCGAATTAGCTTGCGTGACGATGAGGAAAGGGAAATACGTGATCGTCGAGACCATCTCGAAACTGCTGACCGTCTGGTACGGCAGCGTGTTGTAGAGCGCACCCGCCACCACATGGCCGCCGGTGGCCAGCAGCAGCGTGTAGCCATCGGGCTTGGCGCGGGCGACGGTAGCAGCGGCAATCGTGCCGCCGGCACCGGCTTGGGCTTCAACCACGAACGGCTGGCCCAGCGTCTTGCCCATTTCGCCGCCCACCAAACGTGCAATCGCATCAGCATTGCCGCCGGGTGCGAAGCCCTGCAAGATACGAATTGGCCGCTCAGGATAGGTTTGGGCCCACGTTGGCAGACTGGCCGCAGCACCCGCCGCACCGATGCTTAAAAAGAGTCTTCTGTGCATTTGTTTGTCTCCTGTTTTTAGGAAAGCCTGGCTGGACCTCTGACGGGTCCATGGCAGGTCAGCCACGCTCAGTCGCCGGCGACGATAGCGTTGCGCAAGGTACCAACGGCTTCGATCTCGACTTCCACCACATCGCCGGCCCGCATGACCAGCGGCGGTTTGCGGCTCCAGCCGACCCCGGCTGGCGTGCCGGTGGCGATGACGTCACCCGGCACCAGCGTGAAGATGGTCGAGGCGTAATTGATCAGCGTCGGGATGTCGAAAATCATGTGGCCGGTGTGGCTGGACTGCTCGACCTTGC
>Ga0208916_10001353_pt1 | contig 10563 bp, 11 predicted proteins | sample DEB19_08_DNA_5_FD_184523 | JGI IMG/M metagenome (GOLD analysis project Ga0208916, IMG submission 184523) | Aqueous microbial communities from the Delaware River and Bay under freshwater to marine salinity gradient to study organic matter... | ecosystem: Environmental > Aquatic > Marine >... | reverse complement strand
CTAAAAAGATCAAAGATCTGACTGATGGCGATCTCGAAAAGATCCGTGACCAGATCGCTCTGTTCACCATCGAAGGTGACTTGCGTCGCGAGACGACGATGAACATCAAGCGTTTGATGGACATCGGTTGCTACCGTGGTTTCCGCCATCGTCGCGGTCTGCCAATGCGTGGTCAGCGTACGCGCACCAATGCCCGTACCCGCAAGGGTCCGCGTAAGGCAGCGCAGTCCTTGAAGAAATAATCGAAGGTAAGTTATGGCAAAAGCACCCAACAATAGCGCTTCACAGCGCGTTCGCAAAAAAGTTCGTAAGAACGTGGCTGATGGCATCGCCCACATCCATGCCTCTTTCAACAACACCATCATCACGATCACTGACCGTCAAGGCAACGCTTTGTCATGGGCATCTTCGGGTGGTCAGGGTTTCAAGGGTTCACGTAAATCTACACCTTTCGCAGCTCAGGTTGCGTCGGAAGTGGCTGGTCGTGCTGCCATTGAACAGGGCATCAAGAATGTCGACGTCGAAATCAAGGGTCCAGGCCCTGGTCGCGAATCGTCAGTGCGTGCTCTGGGCGCTCTCGGTATCCGCATCAACTCGATTGCTGATGTGACACCGGTTCCGCACAACGGCTGCCGCCCACAAAAGCGTCGTCGCATCTAAATTCACCTTGTCATAGGTCTGGTCGGCTGCTTCGGTGGCCAACCAGACTTTTGGCATTTTTATCAAGCCCACCGCCGTCAGGTTCATAACCGAGGGCTCCTGCACCCAGTGCAGCAGATGACAAAAGGAAAATCAAGTGGCACGTTACCTAGGCCCCAAGGCCAAACTCTCCCGCCGTGAAGGCACTGACTTGTTTCTCAAGAGCGCTCGCCGCGCGATTGGTGACAAGGCAAAATTTGACTCGAAGCCAGGCCAGCACGGTCGTACTTCGGGCATGCGCACGTCGGATTACGGTCTGCAACTGCGTGAAAAGCAGAAGGTCAAGCGCATGTACGGCGTGCTCGAAAAGCAATTCCGCCGTTACTTCGAAGAAGCTGATCGCCGCAAGGGCAATACCGGTGCCAACCTGTTGTTCCTGTTGGAATGCCGCCTCGACAACGTCGTTTACCGCATGGGCTTCGGCTCAACCCGCGCTGAAGCACGTCAGTTGGTGTCGCACAAAGCTATCACCGTCAATGGCCATTCAGTCAACATCCCTTCGTACTTGGTGAAAACCGGGGACGTCGTTGGTGTCCGCGAGAAGTCGAAGAAACAGAATCGCGTTCTCGAAGCGTTGCAGTTGGCTCAACAAGTTGGCATGCCAGCTTGGGTGGATGTCAGCATCGACAAAGGTGAAGGCATTTTCAAGAAAGTGCCTGACCGTGACGAATTCGCCGCTGACGTCAATGAATCGTTGATCGTCGAGCTGTATTCACGTTAATTTCCCCGTTCCTGAGCCTGGGATTCACCCAAGCTCAGGTCTGCTTCACCCGGCCTTATCGGCGTAACGTGCCGAGGGTATTGAGAGGAAGACCGCATGCAAACTAATCTATTAAAACCAAAAACCATCAACGTTGAGCAGTTGTCTGCCAACCGCGCAAAAGTGACTTTGGAGCCGTTCGAGCGCGGTTACGGTCACACGCTGGGCAATGCCCTGCGTCGCGTTCTGCTGTCGTCCATGGTCGGCCACGCCGCCACGGAAGTGACCATTGCAGGCGTCTTGCATGAGTACTCGTCGATTGACGGTGTGCAGGAAGATGTTCTGAACATTTTGCTAAACCTCAAAGGTGTTGTCTTCAAATTGCACAATCGCGATGAAGTCACCCTGAGCTTGCGCAAAGACGGCGAAGGTCCAGTCACTGCGGCTGATATTCAGACACCGCACGATGTCGAAATCATCAACCCTGAACACGTCATCGTCAATCTGTCGCACGGCGGCAAGATTGACATGCAAATCAAGGTCGAAAATGGCCGCGGTTATGTGCCTGGTACGATGCGTCGTTACGGCGACGAGTCGACCAAGTCGATTGGCCGCATTGTGTTAGATGCTTCGTTCTCGCCTGTTAAGCGCGTGAGCTACGTAGTTGAAAGCGCCCGCGTCGAGCAGCGTACCGACTTGGACAAGCTGGTTCTTGAAATCGAAACCAACGGTGCCGTGTCTGCTGAAGATGCAGTGCGCGCTTCGGCCAAGATTTTGGTTGAGCAGTTGGCTGTGTTCGCTCAGCTTGAAGGTAATGAGTTGGCTGCATTCGATGCGCCAGTTCAGCGCAGCTCACAACAGTTCGATCCGATTCTGTTGCGTCCAGTTGATGAGCTTGAACTGACCGTGCGTTCGGCTAATTGCCTGAAGGCCGAGAACATTTACTACATTGGCGATCTGATTCAGCGCACCGAGAATGAACTTCTCAAAACGCCGAACCTGGGTCGTAAATCTCTCAATGAAATCAAGGAAGTGCTGGCATCCCGCGGCTTGACCTTGGGCATGCGCCTCGAAAGCTGGCCACCTGCTGGCCTCGACAAGCGTTAATTTGAAAAGGCCTCTTCATCGAGGCCGTGCACGGGCAGTACCTGATACGGCTGCCTGAATTATAAAAACTGGAAGGAAATAGCACCATGCGCCACGGACACGGATTACGTAAACTCAATCGCACTAGCTCACATCGCTTGGCGATGCTGCGCAACATGATGAATTCGCTGATTCAGCACGAAGCCATCAAAACCACGCTGCCAAAAGCCAAAGAACTGCGCCGCGTTGTTGAGCCCATGATCACATTGGCCAAGAACCCTACGCTGGCTAACAAGCGCCTTGCATTTGATCGTTTGCGCGATCGTGACATGGTTGTCAAGCTGTTCGCAGAACTCGGCCCACGTTACAACACACGTCCAGGCGGTTACACACGTATCCTGAAAATGGGTTTCCGTGTTGGCGACAATGCACCGATGGCCTTGGTTGAGTTGGTTGACCGTCCTGATGCTGAAGAAAATTCAGCAGCAGCCGGCACAGCAGCTGAATAACAGCTATAATAAACACTTATCGCGCGGTGGAGCAGCCTGGTAGCTCGTTGGGCTCATAACCCAAAGGTCGTAAGTTCAAATCTTGCCCGCGCAACCATTTTCTAGTCGTTAAGACCAGTTCCAAAAAGCTCACTTAGGTGGGCTTTTTGCGTTGTATCTCCAACGTCTTAAGTCGTTGATTGCTTTATGATTAAACACGTCAATTTGACATCTAATGAGTTGTCAAAATTCGAATGTTGGTTTCATTAAGGGCTCTCACCTTGTCTACTTTCGCACACAAATTGCTCCAAAGCCTGCAGTTCAGCCCTTCACGGACACTCGCTAGCCTACCGGAATTGACACTCACTTCATATGACGAAGGCGAGGTCATCTTGCAAAAAGGCTATAGCGTTCAGTCGTGGCACTGTGTCCTGTCAGGATATGTCGCCGCCAGCATTCAGTTGGACACCGGTAAGCGGTTGCCGATCAATGTGTTCAGCAGGAGTGCTTGGTTTGGCGAGCAAGCATTGCTCAGCCAACAACCCAGTCTTCACGACTACACCTGCCTCTCTCAAGTCGAGGTGATCGTGATGAACAAAAAGTGCTTTGATGCAGCGGTACAGGAAGAGCCAAATTTTCTACGTTTCTTGATTCGTCTTGTTGCATGGCAGTCGCAGCAGCAGGCTGAAATGCTGACCTTGATGCGAATGAGCAGTCCACCATTGCGCGTCGTCATGGGCTTGGCTCAATTAGCCGAAGCGCAGTGCCGATATTCAACGCACGCTCCGCCTGCACCTTCTGTGCAGGCGGTGGACATTCCAATTGGTCAACATCACATAGCCGAGTTGTGTGGTGTCTCCCGAACGTTGTTTTCACAGTACATCCAGCATCTTGCGCGGGACGGCTGGCTGACTCTGCGCTACGGCGGCATCAAACTTCACTCGGCAGCAACCTGGTGCATCATGGCGCGCCAACAACGTGAGCGCCAGTGCGTCACCAGTCAACCAACAATTCACGCGCTGCTGAGCGACATGTCGGCGGCACAGGCAGAGCTGGGGCCGCATAGATTCCCCAACCTTGTCAACAATCGCTTGCTCAAGCTACACAGGCCGGAAAATCGCACATGTTTGTCCGCACAGAGTTGACCACGAACTTATGGCAAGGGCTCAACTCGGCGACTGAAACCCGGCGGACCTGTAGGTCAGTACCAGCGTGTCCCTGAAGCCAGCACCAATTGAATCGGATGGCAAAATCGGCGTTGTTTCATGGATCACACGTTCGTCGTCTAGCAACAAGGTTGTCAGCGGCTGCTCCATCACAAAGCGAACGCCGTGTTGACCATGCGCATCAAACACACGCGTCTCGCCACCTTTGACGCCGTTGCGCCCAACCAGCAGCACCACGACGAAGTCAACACCATCACGATGAGCACCTTCAGGCGTCGGGCGGCCCACGCCGCCGGCGGTGTCAATGCGGAACTGGTGCGCCTCGATGAACCACTGTTTAACCGGCTTGACTTTGGCAAACAACGCACCAAGCGCTGTTAGCAAGCCAATCCATAAGGGGTCCGTGGCGACGGTAGATTCGACAGGTTCAAACCAACGTTCAAAGCCACCGTGGAGCGCGTTGTAATCGACCGGCTGCCAATGAGCCCGGTGCGAGACCTGCAACAGATTTTGTTCCTGCAAGTCATGGACAAAGCAGGCGTGACGACGGTTGCGGTAGTGACCGCCATCGCGCAAATGCATGTCAGGTGGCAGGCGGTTCCATGAGTCGGCCAGGGTTGGCCATTTCGCTTCCCAGTCGGAAGACGAGAGTGCCAGTGTGTCAAGTAACTCGGTGGGCGTGAGCAGGCTCAAGCCATCTTGACGCAGACCTTGGGCGGCAGGCTTTTGAACTGAGGGAATGGTGAACATAGCAGGGTATTTTGCTGCATTGGCACAAGACTGCTGCGCAAGGTTCGAATGCCCAAGCATGCGCGTTCAGAAACGCGCCCATAATCAATTCAAATCCGTAAGAAAAGGCGTCAGCATGCTCTACAAATTCAAATCGAAAACCACCGGGGATCTCATCATGCTGGAGCCCCACGGGCGGCGCATGCTTGAAATCATCGGTAAAACACCCACTGCGCAGGGCATTGTGCAGGTTGCGCAAATGCCTGCAGCCATTGCCAAGCTAGAGGCGGCTATGGTGCAGGAACAAGCCGAACGCCAGCAAGCCACTGAGGCCGAAACCGACGACAGTGGCGAAGCTGATCACGACACCTCCCTGAGTTTGAGTCATCGGGCGGCACCGTTTGTTGATCTGCTCAAACGCTGCAATCAGGACGGCAGTGATTTGGTTTGGGGCGTTTAAGCTCAGCCCGGACCGAATTGCATGTAGAACAAATAAGCGGTGACGCAGACAAGTGCAACAGTGCCGGTCCATGCCCAAGCGAACATGAGTTTTGACGGAAGCAAGGCGATCTCAAACTCGGTCTTGAAATTATCCTTCACGGCCTTGATCGTCAACCAATAAAGGACTGGCGAGAACACCAGCGCCATCACGGAGGCGATCTGAGTCACCAAAATAGGCTCGGGTAAGCCATAGACAATGGCAATGCCAGCCGCTAACCAGATCAGCTGCATGCCACGGTAAACAAGCATGCGAGATACCGGGTTGTCCCAGCGCTTGATCAGCCGAACCGTGCATTCTTCGGTGATGCGTGCTTGCCCGTCAAAGTAGGTAAACACGGTCGAAAACAAGGCCGCCACACCGCCAGCAATGATCACCGGAAAAATCCATTGACCGAAAGTTTCTGTGTAGATACGCGCGATGGTCGCACCCATTTCGCTGCCCTTTGGTACCAGACCCAGCGGATGCAGGACGGCAGCGCCAACAATCAGAAAAATAATGCCTGACAGCATGGAAATCAAATAAGTGATGTTCATGTCGCGCTTGAACAAGATGAAGCTGTTCTTCATGTAGTCCTTGTCCATGTTCACGGTATGCCCTTGGGCACGCAATTCATTGACCTTGACCATGCCCACTTTCTTGTCTACGGCCCAGTTCGACTGCATGGGCGCCACTTCAAGCGTGGTCGGAAAATAGCCAAACATCGCACCAAACAACAGCATTGCACCAATCGGCGGCAATGTTGGCAGCAAGCGAGAGATGTAGTCCATCGGCGGTGTGGCTTGAAGCGCAAAGGCGGCAAAGCAAGAGACGGCAAAAATCAAAATCAAGGCTTTGCAAATGCCCTCCACCGCTCGATAGCTACCGGCCCACAAAATCGCGACAGTGCCAACCAGCACCGTGACAGCCCATGATTCAAGGGACATGAATGGAAACGCGGCCCACAGCATGGCCGCACAACCCATTGCTCGACCAGCGATACCGACGGTGTTGGCAAACCCCTGAAATAGCAGGAAATAGAGGGGCCAATTGCCATTGCGGTGGTAGGCGTTGATGATGGACTCGCCCTTTACCATGGTGTAGCGGTGAGCGAATTCAAAGGCGCAGTACTTGAGGAAGTATGCGGCTAGGATGACCCACAGCAAATCGTAGCCATAAGTAGCGCCGGCCGTAGGCGCGTGCATGATGTGGCTCGCACCAATGCCGGTCATCGCGGCGGCAATGCCCGGCCCCATGGCGCGCCAAGTGTCCATGAAGCCAGTTCCAGGTGCAGCCAAATCAATAACTAGCATCTTCTCGGGGATGGGTGATGCGTTGCCAGATCTATTGAGGCTTGGGTCTGTCATGTGTCTCCAATGGGATATTTTGATGCTGTGCAGACAGGAGCCATCCTAGGGGACTCAACCGGCTCACTGCGTAGAAAACGGTCATTCTTGGCTAAGGGACTGAACTTCAAAGCAGCCCCATCCGGGCTGCTGCAATTGAGAACGCCCGTATGTGGCGTTATGGATGGGAAGTTTTTCTTCGTTGGAAAAAGCTTCAAGTCGTAGACTGAAGGCGTCAACCCTTCACTACAGGCACTCGTGCTGATCGGCGTCTTGTTCCGCCCGTCAGATTGAAATGATTCGAACGTGAATCAATGTGGTTGACCGGCCTTCAAAAGGGTTGACGTTGAAGCTGCATAAGTTAGAGATTATTTGATTAAAAATATTACTAAAATAATAATTTTTGTATGCATTGATACAAAATTTATATAAAAATAACTATATCAAGGTAGTCGCTCCATACCTATTGGGATAATCCCGTAGGAGGGCAAACCCCAGTAGCCTGACGCCTGCGCTGCCTTTGCGAGCTATGAAATGCAGCGGAACTGCGCCAACAGGCAGACAGATCATTCAGCCTGCACCAGCCACCCGTCCCGCACCGACCAGCAGCAACGTTGCGCCAAAAACCAGGCCTGAAGCGAGAAATGTGACTGTCGTGTAGCCCAGAATGTCGCGCATTTTCAAGCCGGCAATCGCCAGCAATGGCAGCGCCCAGAATGGCTGAATCATGTTGCTCCACTGGTCGCCATAGGCCACCGCCATGATGGCCACAGCGGGGTCGACGCCCAGTTGTGCTGCAGCGTCCAGCATGATCGGACCTTGCACCGCAAACTGCCCACCACCGGAAGGGACGAAAAAGTTAACGATGCCGGCAGCCAAAAAGGCCAGAAAACCGAAGGTTTCCGGCGTACAACGGAAATTGCAGCAAGATGTCGCCGACATTCGACGCTGCGCTTTTGATCAGTGCGATCATTTCAAAAGAATTGCGCACCAGCAAAAAGATCAGGGCCAAAAACGACCAGTTGACGATATCTAGCGTCAAAGAACCACCATCCGTGAAGTGGATCACCAGATAAGCCACCAAAGCCAAGCCGACCAGACTGGTCAGTATGCGGCTGGCGTCGAGCCGGTCGGCCGGCCGGCGTTGAAATGTCATCTTTGGGAAGGGGCAACTTGTCGCGGGCATCCACATCAAGCTCAACGATGCTGGCATCGTCGCACGGCGCCACGAGCGCCAGAGCGAGTGCAACAACCACAATGGTGACCAGCGCCACGCTGATATTCTGGGTCGAGAAAGTGGTTGCGCTCAAGGGGATGGTCGTCCCCATGTGCAGCGCTAAAAAAGACCCCTCGGTGGCTGCGGTCAACGGCCCAGATCCTGAATAACCCATGTGCCACACCACGTAGCCTGAATATCCGGCCGCTACCAGCATTGGGAAATGGAGCCGTACCCCTTTGTAGCGCATTTGCCCGGCAACTTCTCTGGCCAGCAAGCCGCCGACCACCAGACCCAAGCCCCAAGTGATCAGCGAAGCCAATGCGGCGATCACGCAGACAAATACATACGCTTGAACGGGTGTTGCCGGGATGCTAGCCAACGAGGCCAGCAGGCGTTTGACTGGCCGGGTATTGGCCAGCGCATGGCCGAGCATCAAAATCAGCGCCATCTGCGTCATGAAGGCCAACAACCCAGACAAACCGTCGCCCCAGTCGCGGATCACGTCAACAGTGCTGGCGCCTGTCAGCGTGACAGCCAGAATGGCATCCATGGCGCTCAACACGATGACAAAAACCAGTGCGCTTGGAATGTAGCGCTCGACCAGCGTGTTAATGGGACGCATACACGCCGCAGCAAAGTGTGGCGAGGGATTGAGTTTTGGAGGGGGCATGAATTCCTCGGAAGTACAAATCTAAAGTCTAATCATTTATAAAGACTATAACGATGTACTTCGTGGCGACCCGCTGGGGTAATCACGTGGGCACTTCAACCCATACCGTCCTGCGTGCCTCGTCAGTCGACCTTGGCGCCGGAAACCTTCACCACCTTGGCCCATTTACTGGTTTCAGCTGCGATCAGTTTTGTAAACTCCAGCGGCGTGTTGCCACTTGGAATCGCACCTTGGAGCATTAGCTTTTCTTTGATGGCTGGCGTGTTCAGTGACTTCGCAACTTCTTGCTGAATGCGGTTGACGATGTCAGGTGGCGTGCCGGCGGGCGCCAACAAGCCAAACCAGCTGCTGGCTTCGAAGCCTTTCAGTTTGGCAGCTTCTTCAACCGTTGGCACGTCCTGCAACACGGCAGAACGCTGGCTGCTGGTGACTGCAAAAGCCTTCAGTCTGCCGCTCTTGATATGTTGCAAAGCGGAAGGCAGGTTGTCAAACATCACGTCGGTGTTGCCAGCTACCAAATCAAGCAAGGCTGGGCCGGAACCACGGTAAGGAAAATGAACCATGAAGGTGCCAGTCATGCTTTTGAACAACTCGCCAGCCATGTGAATCGAGGTGCCGTTGCCGCTAGACGCCATGTTCAGTTTGCCGGGATTGGCTTTGGCGTAGTTGATGAAGTCGGGCACGCTGTTGATGCCAAGCGTGCGGGCTTTTTCGGCATTCATCACCATCACATTGGGGACGCCGGCGAGCATGGTGATCGGCGCGAAATCCTTGATCGGGTCAAACGGCATTTTGGCGTACAGCGACTGGTTGATGCCGTGGGTGCCGACGGTGCCCATGAGCAGGGTGTAGCCGTCTGCAGGTGACTTGGCAACGACATCGGAGCCTAAATTGCCGCCAGCGCCACCTCGGTTTTCAATGACGAAAGGCTGTCCAAAGGCCTTTGCTAGTTCAGGTGCGATGGCACGCGCCAAGATGTCCGTGGTACCACCTGCGGCAAAGGGCACGATGATCTTGACGGGACGGTTGGGCCAAGTTGATTGCGCAAAGGACGGCAGAGCCAACAACGCAGAAAAGGTCATGACGCTGGCCGCTCCCAGTGAGCCGGACAGGGCACATAGGAGCGTGCGACGTGGTGAGGATTTCAAAGACATGAGGACCTTTTCTATGGCGAAAAATTGATAACGGCTGAGGCGTCTTGCAAGCAAAGACGCAAGTCGTCTGTTTGTAACGCGAAGCGGTCAATTTAGCGAGTGGGATAACCCGAATCAGACGGCATACAAGACAAACCACACATAAAAAAACCGCTTGGCTCAAAAGAGCTCAAGCGGTTTTTTCCAAAAGCAGACGCTTTAGTCGGCGAACTTACCGGCAGCTTCAATCAAAGGCTTGAGCTTGGCAGTTTCAGCGGCAACAAATGCCTTGTGAGCAGCGGGTTCGACGCGCTTGTCGTTCACCACCACAGCACCCAAACCTTCTTGTTTCTTGATGAATTCGGGGTCTTTCAGGGCAATCTTCAGAGCGTTGTTGATCTGCGTCAGAACCGCTGGTGGCGTGCCTTTAGGCGCATACAGACCGTGCCAGATGGTCAACTCAAAACCCTTCATTCCGGCTTCCTGCAAGCTCGGGTAGTCTTTGAGCAACTTGTTGCCTGACATCGATTTGGCGGTAGTCACAGCAAAAGCTTTGACTCGGCCGGCTTCGATCTGGCTGGTGGTGTTGGTGGTCTGGTCGCACATGACGTCGACCTGACCGCCGAGCAGCGCATTCATGGCGGGTGCCGTACCGCTGAAAGGAATGGTTGTCATAGCTTCGCTGGCCTGCAGACGCGACTGCCACATCAAACCGCACAAATGGGAAGCTGACCCCAAACCGGCGTGAGCGATGTTCATCTTACCGGCGTTGGTTTTGATGTAATTTTCAAAATCGCGGTATGTATTTGCAGTCAGCTGAGGCTTGCCAATCAGTGTCATCGGGACTTC
>Ga0208916_10001352_pt1 | contig 10565 bp, 20 predicted proteins | sample DEB19_08_DNA_5_FD_184523 | JGI IMG/M metagenome (GOLD analysis project Ga0208916, IMG submission 184523) | Aqueous microbial communities from the Delaware River and Bay under freshwater to marine salinity gradient to study organic matter... | ecosystem: Environmental > Aquatic > Marine >... | reverse complement strand
GTTTCTGAATATTTTATAATCTGGGAAACCCTCTACCAGCTTCCAATCTTCTTGAGTCATAGAAAAATTTTTAGAACAAACGAGAATCGAAATTGGTGGTTACAAAAAACCCCGATGATCGGGCTTGTTTCATCGGGGTTTGCTTTATATCTATATATATGGTATCAAAACCAGCCAGTTGCCTTTGTCATCAACAACTGTGTAGGCCACCTATACAATGCCCCCTCCTAGGAGACATCCTATCAACGTTATGCCCTTTGTGTAGGTTTGAAGGTTTTAGATTCACCTCCAAATAGTTCTTCGTGTAAGCAATAAAGCCATAATCGGGTTTACCTTCGCTCACAACGGTTGGTGCTGAAACAAGAACACAGTACTTATCGATACTTGCCTTTTTCGTAATGCCAAAGTCGATTTCCTCTAGGTTGACTGCTAGGCCAACGAGCAAGATCACCGATATGTACGTGCTTAGTTTCATTACACCATTAACTTATTGAACCATTTTGTGTTGCCTTTTGTCTGGCAGCAAAACACCAGCTAAAGGCAACAAATATTTCTTTTCCGCCACAAGGTCTTCGTTTGAATCGAAAATGTGGCGTTGCATTTCACCAGACAAGAATTTGTATTGGATTTCGAAAGAACCTGTGTTTCGGTCTGATACAAACTCAATCGTTTTGATTCTCTCCAAATTTACCGTAGGGTTGTTTTTTAAGACACCATTGTCTGTGTATTGTCTATTCTGTGGAGTGTAGAACTGAGCAGTTTGTGACAACGCAAATGCGTCAAACAACCTTTCAAGTTCCGCCTCATATTGACTATCCCTTTCAAAGAAATGTAAGACGATTTCATCATCCATGACATATTGGATGGAATAGGTCGCTTTGTTTTCCGCTATGAAGTTTATACAGTTGCATAAAGATAGGTTGACTATAGGGTTTGTGAATTTGTCAACGCCGATGGTGACTTTTTCTTGGGATGGGGAGTAAAACAACATTTTTGATTGTATGTATTTTACTGACCCAATTCTTTGATAAGAAGAAGGGGGACTAAGCCCCCAACATTTGTTTAACGTTTCTTTCGCCAATCTTACCATTCACAGTGATGTTCATTGGGTACTGGTAAAAGTAATTTCCTTTTGGTGACACATTGACGATTCTTTTTCCATCAATGTAAAGCTTGTTCCCTTCAAATTCGATCGACAAGAAGAATCTAAAAGTGGTTTCGATCGCGATCATGGATTTTGTCACACTAGTCGCTTTAATCCCACCAAGCTTTGAAGCCAGTCTAGTGCACATAACAGTTGTCACATTGTTTCGAACCTCTTGTATCATTTTTTCTACAACACTTTGTGGTCGTTCAATGTCACCAAAGTGTGTTACACCCGATACTCTCTCACCATTAGCGATGGCTTCTCTGATTCTTGCTTCTTCTCGGTTTGCCATAGCCAAACCAGCACCTTTGATGATCGGCACAAAAACTTCAGCCACTTTGCCTTTAATGATCTCTTCAACTGGTTTGTCTTTTTGTAGAGTCTTTGGGACGACACCTTTTCTCATGTATTGTTTGTCTCTAACATGTTTGAATCTAGCCACAAGCGATTGAAACAAATCGTGTGCTTCGTGCAACATCTGGATTCCAGCTTCGTCGTCTTTTGTCTTCGTTCTGTGTTTCCACTCAGAGTATTGGTATGTCTCATCACACAAAACTCTGAACCAGAATGATTTTTCTTTTTCACCTTGGAAGTCGAACAGGCCGACATTCATTCTTATCTTCTTGAAGTCTGGGTTGATTGATTTGTAGTATAAAAACCCAGTTTCCATGAGTTTTCCGAATCTTGTGATGTCGGTTTGTTCCATGAACTCATCATCCTTCAACGCACCGAAGCGTTCCATAATCTCTAAATCGGCTGGTTTGAAGATCGAGTTTCCATTCTTTCTAACCAAATTTTTGATTGTGTCTAATCCTGTCAATTGTGTCATGTCTGTCATGTTTTATTTGTTCAGATAATATATTACAAAGATCGTGCCAAACTTGAAATTGGCTCACGAAAATAGTATCGGTCTGAACGTGTGAAAATCGTTTTGGTATCTCAAGATTTCCATGTTGTGCGGAGCAAATAGATACCTTGTGAAGCTTCTATCGATGGTTTTATAGAAAACTCCTTCGTCGTTCCTAACAACCGCACAGATATAGTTTTTGTGGACGCGAATATGTCTGATCAATTGGTCTGTCAACTTGTCAAGCCTTCCGTAGATTTTCTTTCTGACTTCAAGCATCATCTTGTCAACCATTTCATCAATAGAAACCTGTTTTCTGTGCGAAGAGACAAAATCTTTTATGACACTCTCTCTGAGGTATGTGCTAGAATTATAGTTTAACCACATGAAGACAGAAGGTTCATTTTTCACCTCGTATACATCTATATTTGGGTTGTTCTTGTCTGAACCCACGTCTTTAAACGAGATCATGACAGTTTCACCATCGTCATCCCCATCCATGTCATAGAACAAGAAGAGTTTTTCTGTGTGTCGATCTATCATCACTTGTTGTATTTCTTTAAGAAAATTTTGTCCTGTTTTTTACATTGGGTGCAAGAAACTATGGTGCACGTTGTCATACCAAACTTGTGTATTTCCACGTTCTGAACCTCTTTGTAGTTTTCATTGCCACACTCACACCTCCAGACTTTAAGAGATGTATCGACCTCTGGCCTCTCTGATGAAGGAGATCGGTTGCACCCGTGACCTTTATTGCAGTAATAACCACCCTTACCAACACCACTTCTGTAGGTGCATTTCCCAGCGAGGCGTCTCTTGAAACAACATCTTGTCCTCACATAAAGGTGGTCGTTCGGTGCTTTTGTTTTGTGTTCTATCTCATATTGCTCAATCAAAGAAGCGTACTTCTCCATGGCTTTCAACGAATCCTCTGGTATAGGCACTAGTGTTCGTTCACAGAATGTCGTTAAAACACCTCTTCGTTTGACCATGATACTTAGGTCTATGTCAAGCTGTTTTTTTGCTTTCCTTAAAAGTCTATCTTTCTTCAAAGAATAGACCATTTTCTCCAACTGGGAATGTGTAGCAAGAGTCACCTTGAAGTTTGACACAGACTCCTCGAAAGCTTTTTTTCGTTTGTTTAATTCCCACGACATGTATCAGAAACCTTTCAAAGTTGTTTTTGTTACTAAATATATAGTCCATGTCAAAATTCAATCCAACAAATGGAAGGTTAACTAAGAAGAGGTTAACCGAGTCAATCACTGGGAATAGTAATGCTCCAGCTGGTGACGTTGTGGAAGGTCTTCAAATCCTTTTGTCTTCGTACAAAGTCCACCACCAAAATGCACACGCCTTGCACTTGAACTCAAAGGGAAGGATGTTTTTTGTGGCACACGACGCGTTCAAGACAGTCTACCTTGATGCCTTTGATACAAGTGATGTGATCGCTGAGAGAATTTTAGCCTTGAAGGAATCGCCACTTTCGTCATACACACAGTACCTTCAAACATCTTTGATTCCAGAGTGCGGGTGCATTTCAGATTACGAAGAGGCGATCGCTGTTGTGGTGAACTCACAGAATGTATTGCTTGAATTACAGGCGAAAATTTTTGCTGAAGCCGTGACATGTGGTGACGATGGTACTGCAACTTTATTGTCTGACATGAACATCAAACTTCAGAAGTCAAATTGGATGTTTACCTCCTCACTTTAACATCACCAAGCTAGTTTCCAACGATTCTGTCAAACTTTTGCACACGGTCTCTCATTAATGCTTCCATTTTGAGAGACCGTTTTTCTTTTTCTTCTTTATACACTTCCATATAGACAAGTTTCACAACTTCTTCGCCGTTGTATACAATGACTTTACCCATTTTATGGATATGCCTCTTGCCGAAAAAGTCGTTCGTCTTTTTTATGGCAGTTTGTTCAAGTTTTTCTGATCTTTTCTGGCTGGTCTTCAAGACTTTCCACAATTTCGTCATGCGATCATAGATTGCAGTTCAACAAATACACTAACTTCTTTTGCCGTCAAACCATACTGTTTGCGGTATTGGTGGCAATAAGCCTTCACCAAATTGATGCTTTTCAGGTCTTCCTTTTTGCTGTTTGGTCTCAACATATGCTTGGCCAGTATGACTTCCGCCATTTCTTTTTCTGGACTTTTAACTTCGTTTGCCTTTGGATTGCTCCAAGAGATCAAAGAACCGTGTTCCTTTTCTATGTCTCCAAGTTCAGCAACAACAGCCTCCCAACCGTGGACAACACAAGCAGAAAGTTCTCCAGTGACAACTTTGCTTATCTGGAATTTGCCTTCTATCTTTTTGCTTTTGACCACTTTGACCAATGTGCCATTGCTAGAAACCAAATCTATGGAGTTCTTGTGCTGCAGCACCTTCTGAAACAGTTCATACATGTTGGATGATTTATCCAAAAGAAAACGGTTTTCAGTAGTCTTGGTTACTTGCGACCTAACAATAGATGTTACCAAGAACCTCGTCGTGGACAAGTACCAATCCCTCTGGGTTGTCTTCTGGACGAGTTTCCAGCCCTTTCAAGAAAACAGAGTTTCCATAGTTATCTTTGGTGATGCCATCCTTCATAAATGGTGTGTGCAACATGAAGTTTTCTTTCTTTGAACTTACTAAAGCTTGAATTACTGATGTGTCTAACATAATCTTTTGTTTTATCGTTTGAATAAATATCTTCAAAGATCGTGCCAAACTGAGAAGTCGGTTTCGTGACATGACACACATGACAAGATGTCAGGGCAAAATGACAAACGTTTTTAAAAGAAAAGATCATGGAAATGAGAGGTAGATATAGCAAGTCTAAGAACAAAGCTTGCTGGCGTTTAGTAAAAAGAAAAGGGAAAATCTATGTCATTCATGGCAAACGTGAAGATTAGTAAGGGAAGTTCAAGATGTGTCATACTTGTAGGAAAACTTGCCTTTAAATTTCCTTACACCTACAGCTGGAAAACGTTCTTAAACGGACTTTTAGCAAACATGCAAGAGGTTGAATTTTCTCAGATCAAAGATTGGGAGGAGAAGTTGTGTCCCATAAAATGGTATATACCTCTTGGTTTTTTAGTAATCATGCCAAGGGTGAAAGTCCTAGAACCCCATGAGATGACAAGAGAGCAACTCGAAGATTTTTGTCAGATCGGAGACTTCAAGATACCAGCAGAAATCAAGGAAAGCTCTTTCGGTTGGTTAGAAGGTAGATTGGTAGCAATAGACTATGGATAAATACGAAAAACGCCGAAAATCTAGTCTCGGCGTTTTCAAAAAACGCTCAATTCCTATATCGCCTTTCATGCGCAATAAGCCCACGTCAAGCCCGCGTGTTGCAATCGAAATGTTAAATTCTGAGTTTAACCAGTTTGCTTAGAATAGATAATGCTCTTTGTTTAAAGATACCAACGCGTCTTTGTATTCTTTTGGTAGGCTGTCCAAAACCATGGTTTTACCGAATTCCCCAATAAACTTCTTTATCACTTTAATTTTCGAGTGTAGCATACTTCTATATGGAACGATATCCTTCGCCTCATATTTTTTTGATGCACGAATGCTTTCTATGGATCGCTTGGCACTCATCGCGTCATCCACAGAAAGCATAAGAGTATTAAGCCTGTTTTTTGTGATATTCTCCTTCAGCCTTCCTATGTTTTTATGTTCGAACAATTTCATGGTGTAATTTTCTTATGTATTACAAACAAGCAAATTCCTTTCTCGTTGCAACAATACATTTCTGACCAAGTTTCTCATTTGAACAGAAAAGTTTCATACCAGTATTTATTATTTGTCAAAGACACCGCAAAGATCGTGCCAAATTTTTTTAGAACATGAAAGATATGTCTTCCTCAAACCAACCTACAAATGCTTTTGCGCCTTTGTACTCAACTGAACCCTCAAACTCAAACTCGGCTGTATTTTCTGACGCTTTCAACGAGATAGTTGGCATAACCAAGTCTTTGTTGTCACTGTCATCTGTAAACTCGACTGCAAGTACATCCTTTTTTGTTAAAGGAACAGGAAATTTGGCTTTCGCTGCTAGTGCTTTCAACAAGCCATCCAAGTCCCCATTCAAGCCGTCAGCGAAAATCTTTTCTCTTTGTAGAATGGAAATCTCTTTTTCGATCGCCTTTGACCAGTCTTTTGGTGTTTTTACCTTTGACGCATCAACAGCCTCTTTCAAACGCTGAGCCTTTCTTTCGTTGAAAGTTTTAGCTTCTTGGATTCGTTGACCATCATTTTTGTCAACCTTGTTTTTTGATTCGAAAAGTTTCATGATCTTCTATAATTTTTTTATCCAAGAACGTAAAGAGTTGTAGCACCCATAGACTTGGCTTCATTTTTAGCCCATTTGACTGCATCAACAAATTCCATAGAAACTGGAGGAATCATTTCAATCCCATTTGCTTCGAATATCCACATTCCTCTACCACCTTTCGGTTTCTTTCCGTGCGCTCTAACATACTTGGATGCGTCCACTTCGATTGCTTCTCTCAAACGTTTTGCTTCTAGTAATTTCATTGATACCTTTTTTGACAAATGTTTGACTGTTTATTCTCCAAAATTCTATCAATATAGTTTTCTACCAAGACAAGATCGGTCGATTCCAAGTGTAGAATTTTGTCAAAGAGTGCTGCCTGTATTGGACTTATTTGCCCCGCAGTATGCGCACTGTAATTTTTCGATTCGTTTTTGCCTTTTATGCTCATGGTGAAAGAACCATTCTTCTTGAACCGCAAGTCTTCTTTGACTTTTTTCGCCGCTTCTTCGTACATATCAGCTGTATCCATATGAATTTGTTTATGTTTTAGAACGGAACTCCTTCCGTGTTTATCTCAGGTTGGATGAACGTCGAGAACAACATCTTGTTGCCGTCCCACTGCCATCTAAGAAATTTTTTAACGTTGTCAGAATTGGTTAGAATCTGGATGTTGTCTATGGTGTATCCACGGCTTTCATCAATTCTGTCTATGTGGTAAGACTGCTTTGTCCTTCCCTTTCCCACCATATAATCGCTTTCTTGACAGAACCTCTGGAAATCCTCGAAGGATATATCAAAGTCCTTGCCTCTTCTCTTTGCGTTGGTTTTCAGGTTATTGTAGACGTATTTCTCTGGATTTCTGTCTCTCCAACGAAGCTTTGCGTGGGCATAGCAATACCTACCACTTTTTGATTCTTTTTTACACTTATCTGTGCAACATTTGCCCATTGATGAATAATGGTTGATCTTTGTACCTCAAGACGTTGTAGCTGCCTGTTATTTCATCTGGAAGTTCAATCCCATCGACGAACAAAGCTTCTTTGAGAGCATGAAAAATAGAACTTGGTAGGCCATCCATCAACGCGGTTGAAATCAAGGTTGCAAATTCCTTTGGTCTTGCTAACATATATCTAAAGATCATCATGCGTTTCACAGAGTCCATTTGTTCGTCCGTTTTGTAGTAGAACTCTACGTGAACGTGTGCGCCATTTTTAAGGACAACAATCATTTTAGACTTAGTTCCCTCGTCCTGTTTGACAACTATTCTGTAGTCAAGCCAATTTGTCGTTTCTATTACTGACATATGAGTATTTTTATCTGTAACAAGCTTCAAAGACACTCCCACATTAGGACATGTCAAGACAAGCTTCTTCTGGGTTTGTGATCATTCGTTGGTTGACCCTGTACAAATTCATTGCACGTTTAAGTGACATTTTCTGTCTTCGTCTAAAAACTGCAAAGGGTTGGTTTGGACAGTTTGACGGGTCTAATTTTTTTCTCTCTACGGCGGAAATTTTTGCTTGTGTCATATGTTTGTTTATTGGTTTGATTCGATATGCGTCGAAAGAAGCCCCTGTATGCCTCTTCCAACGCTTTATCTTCTAGAATGAAAATCTATGAACTGAGAAAATATCAGTCTGGTTGCAGTATATTCGTCAAGAAAGACAGATGGTTGGTTTCCCACACTCATCTTTCTTAACAAACTCAAAAGTCGATCAGAAACCGTTCAATAATGAATAGTTGCTGTCTGACTGAACTTTTAGCGTTCGTTTAAGTTCTGTGTTCACTTTCAAAGAACGGGAAAGACTTTTCTTAGACCTACCAGTATTCATTGAATATGATTGGAGGAATGAGTCGTACAACTCTTCGCCTAACTCAGAAATAGTCCACCAAGACCAAACCCAGTTGTATGTGTTAATTCCAAGAACGAGTTTCCCTGTTTCTACGTCACTTGATATTAGGTCAAATTCAAACTTGATTTCGTTCTCACGAAGCTTCAAAAGGAGTGAAACCAACTGTTCATGCTTGAAGATGAAATCAAGGACATTTCTATCCAAGGTTTTTCTTTCCTCTTGTTCCATGTGCATTGGGTGTCCACTATTTGCTATAACTGCGATCAAAGTCCCTTTTAAAGCTTGTTCTGGAGTAATTGAAGTTGTCATTTGTGTCATGTTTAATTGTTCATATAGGATACTACAAAGATCGTGCCAAACTTTTCGTTGGTCAAGAAAGCTTATGAAACTGACAGTTTGTCATGAGTTGTGTCATGTCAAGGTATGACAAGGAGACAGTCTGTGTCAGGTTTGTGACAGTCTGTCAGGTCAAGCAAACAAACTTCTACCCTTGTTTGGATATGTCCATACCATCTCTGGATATGCAATTTGTCTGTTTGACCCTATTCTTGCATTTCTGAGCCACGTTGTAGATGCATTTGCTTATTCTACAATCAGATTCAAAGATATATTTCACACTGGTATTCTTTTCAACAGAACTCTCAATTTGATCAGAAATGTTTGAGTTTTTCCCAGCAAGGGACTCGTTTTGTGTTTTGTCTTCCATAGATATGATTAACTATCTTTGGACAAGTTTGTTACTGGATGAGACAAATATTCAGAATGACTGAATTTGGCGGATATAGACCAGACCAAGGGTGAAAATCGATGAAAGATATGTTTAATATGGGGAGATGATATGTATAAATATGCATGTAAGAAAGGTTGAAGGTCTGCCAGAAATGGGTTAACATATGTCTCTTAGATATCTTCAGAAATATTTGTTCTGAGATCGACTTTTCAGCTTTTTTATATACCGTTGTCAAGAATACAACCTAAACTTGTTTAAGCTATCGGTGTAAACCTGATGAAAATAAAACCTGACAAAATGACGACCTGACCCTGAACGCCACTGCGCGGACGCGTATATGCTGGAGCGTACCTGAGAGCGGACGCGGACGCGTGTGAGCATACGTACGTGAAAAAAATAAAAAAGAAAATGGGAAGCTTGATGAGAGGCATGAGCCTTTTTCTGAAAAAATGGGAAACGGAGTGAGAGAGACTTGTAACAGGACAGACAGTGGGAAGTTGATGGATGAAATGAGAGATATGAATGTTTTTTTAGCACTACCATTTGTCAGAGCCAGAAAGAAAAAGGCTTTAGAACAAGAAAGGGAAATTTTCCAATCTATGCTGGAATTTAAGCAAAGCATAGAGTATCTAAATTCCTTGATAACCAAATCGATGGCTTCCCCAGAAGTTTTCATGAAGTGTAGAGACACAATGAGGACGATGTTGATGAACACAAGGAAGAAATGGCTTCAGAAAATAGGGAATGCCTCAGTGCCAGCAAAAAGGGCTGAACATAGGAGAATGCTTCTTGATCTCTTTGAGTCTTATATAGTCATGATGTCTGACTTTATCTCGGAGGGCTTCGTTAACAAAGAAGTTTCGATGGATGTGCTGGAAAATCACGTTTCAGAACTGGTAAAAAGCTACGTCGTTGTCTTTGATGTTGGTTTACCTAAACCAATTCCATATCCAGAGGCTTCTGAAGAAGAGCAACATTTGTTTTTAGCAAACAAGATGACGGTTGATTCGATCTTTAGTTTTAAGGATTCAAAAAGAGCGGTAACCTACGGATTGGCTGGGAGTTTATGTAAGATCACTGCAGTTTCCTCAGATAGAAATGAGGATGGGTATGGGTCTATAACGTTCAAGTGTAATGGACAAACTTATTTTGGACACATCTCTGATTTCTCAGGACTTCAGGTTCATGATAAGGTGTCGATATTCTGGTAAAAAAGGAGAAAAATAAATATTGAGTATGTCAAAAAAACCATTGGTACAGTTGTACTACAAAACAGAAGTTGATGGCACAGTTAGAAAGCTGATTCCAGACAAACACTATAACGTTGTTCAATTTATTGCTGATCGACTGGACAGAATTGCACAAATGCATATTGACAGGAGAGAAAATGGAGGAGACTTGCCGACGTTGATGGTTAAGCAAGAAGACTGGGAAAAAGTCATAGCTGTCTTGAAGCTTAAAGCTGACTGCAAAATGATATACATCTCAACAGGAGGTAGAAGCCTTTATTTGGTGTTGAAGAAACACATTCCATTGATGCCTAAAAAAGACGATATATCTCCCGTTCCTCAAGAAGATCAAGTGAGCCAGAAATAGGGCGAACACCATCCGAGAAAGGAGAGATATATCGGAGTTTATGGGAGATATATTTGGATATTCACCAGTAAATGTGCATAAAAACAGGTTGTATGAAACAATGGGTTGACG
>Ga0208916_10001351_pt1 | contig 10568 bp, 19 predicted proteins | sample DEB19_08_DNA_5_FD_184523 | JGI IMG/M metagenome (GOLD analysis project Ga0208916, IMG submission 184523) | Aqueous microbial communities from the Delaware River and Bay under freshwater to marine salinity gradient to study organic matter... | ecosystem: Environmental > Aquatic > Marine >... | reverse complement strand
GACCTGCGCGGTGCCGACCTGCGCGGTGCCGACCTGCGCGCTGCCGACCTGCGCGATGCCGACCTGAGCGGTGCCGACCTGCGCGGTGCCGACCTGCGCGATGCCGACCTGCGCGATGCCGACCTGCGCGATGCCGTCCTGCGCGGTGCCGTCCTGAGCGATGCCGTCCTGCGCGGTGCCGACCTGCGCGATGCCGACCTGCGCGGGGCCGACCTGCGCGCTGCCGTCCTGCGCGGTGCCGACCTGCGCGATGCCGTCCTGCGCGGTGCCGTCCTGAGCGATGCCGACCTGCGCGGTGTGCCTCGCATCCCAAACATCCACCAAGCGGTGTTTAATGCGGCGAGTATCCCGGATGCTCTCGATATGGGCTCTTGGCATGCCGACGGAGATGCCTGCGGCACAACACACTGCCGGGCTGGCTGGGTTGTGCATCTAGCCGGTGATGCAGGCCGTACACTAGAATGGGCGATGGGCACGCCCGCAGCGGCGGCAATCATCTATCTCGCCAGCGATCCCACTCTTCAGCGCATCCCCGACTTTTACTGCGACAACGAAACGGCATTAGCCGACATGAAACGATTGGCTGAAGCCGAAGCGAAGCTCAGCACTGACGAGGTGCTGTGATGGATCTCCCCGACCGCCGCGCCCTTGCGTTCCCAGATGAGCCATTCTCTGCCTACTGCAAAGTGTGCTGGCAGGGCGTGTACTGTTTGTGGATCGACAAGGAAGATCATCACCGAGGCGAATGCATGTTCGGTCACAAGAAGATCGACGACTGCAAGCAGGCGGTGGATTGGGAGAAGTTTCGAGGCAGCGTCCGAAAATATCTCGCTGAGTCCAACAAAAACCGCGCTGCTCTAAGCGCCCCCTCTACAGATGCAAAGGGGCGGGGATGAAAGTGCTCGGGCTCTTTTCCGGTATCGGCGGTTTTGAACTCGGCCTGCAACGGGCAGGGTTCGAGATCGCTGCGATGTGTGAAATCGATCCGTTCTGCCGGCGTGTCTTGGCAAAGCATTGGCCGGGGGTTCCATGCTTCAACGATGTGAAGATGATTGCGCGGCAGAGGTGGATTGGTTCCAGAGCGCAGACATCGTTACGGCGGGTTTTCCGTGTCAGGACATATCATACGCTGGAGAAGGTGCCGGACTTTCCGGAGAGCGTTCAGGTCTCTGGTGGCAAGTTCGCAGAACCCTTCGCATGGTACGACCACAGTTCGCGCTGCTGGAGAACGTGGCAGCGCTGCTTAATCGAGGGATGGGAACGGTACTCGGGAGCCTGGCCGCGATCGGGTATGACGCGGAATGGCATTGCGTACCGGCTTCCGCCGCTGGCGCAGAGCACGAAAGAGATCGTACATGGATCTTTGCTTCCAACTCTGACTGTCCATGGGAATTACAACCGCAAGGGTCTAAGCAAGACGAGCGGCGACGGCTTAGCGACCGTGCTGCGCCGGATGTTTCCAACACTCACCGCGCACGACGTGCGCGGCGGGTGCAAGCCCGAACGCACGATCCGCATGTGGGAGAACTCGGCTCGCGGCTGCGATCTGCCCTCGACGCTGCGGATACTCCATCCCGAGAGCACTGGGATCATCAACCCGTCTTGGGCAGAGGGGTTCATGGGGTATCCGATCGGGTGGACCGAGTTGGGGCGCTTGGAAACGCCGTCTTCCCGCCCCTCATCACCGCGATCGGCAACGCGATCAAAGAAGCCCCCCTCTACTAATGGAGCGGTGAAGTGAGCGAGACAACCCCGCGCTTAAGCCCGGCTTGGTATGTCGAGGAAAACAAGCGACTGGCAGCCGAGATCACGTCCCTTCGCGCTCAACTCGATGAGGCGAGGCGAAGGGCGATACAGCTTCCAAAATGGAATGATCTGACCGCTGCACAACGTAACGCCATCGCTGACGGCATACTGCTACCGCATCCGGAAGAACGGATGCAGACGGCTATCGAGGTCTACGCAGCGGTTCGCCGCGCCCTTCTTTCGGAGAGCAAGACATGAGCGATACGCTGCGCAGGGTTGGAAACAAAACGCGACTGACACAGGCCCAGGCGGACCTAATCCGGCTGATTGATCGCTCCGATAGCGATGCAGATGGATGGAGAAAAGTAAGCGCCGTGCTTTGGCCGCACGTTAAGGCGCACGCCGTCGCAGATTTGGTTGAATTGGACGAAACCGAAACCGGTGGCCGCATCCGCTTCACCGAGCGCGGCGCGGCGGTCCGTGACTATCTTTAGGAGAGCAAGACATGAACCGCAAAGAATACGTGATGCAGCCAAAACTCCGAATGGACGCCTACTACTTCGGATTTAGCGCGACGGGCGTTCGCGAGATTGACGAGATTTTATCTGCCGTCGCCTGTGCTGGGAAAGCATACCATCACACAGAAAGGTGGAATGACGCCGACGAAGGCGAGTGGAGCTATGCCGAGCTAATCCAACACGCTGCCACGCGTGCAGCCGCCCGTGTAGCAGAGCTTGAAAAGGCGCTGAGAGATGTAGCCGAGGCCAAGATGCCAGGGCTAGCACGATATATCGCCCGCACCACTCTTGAAGCATCTGAACGTGGGGGCGGGGAATGACGATTGAAACTTTCAATGCGAATGCGCTGGTTGTTGGGTACGTAGCGATTGTCGGCATCGCTGGGCTCATTGCATTCGTCGTCTACGCGTTAGCCGATGAGGCGCGACGCTCGTACCGTCAAGTCCGCCGGATCGAGCGCATTACGCTCGGCAAAGGAAAGCGCGCGCCGTGGCGTGTGTTCGTGCGGCGGTGGCGAGCTGAATACCTCGATACCTATTCGAGCTTGGGTGTTCGCGGCTTCAAGTTGCCATATGACACGCGCAAGCCGGTTACTCGGGACTGGTGAAAATGACCGACCTCCCCACACTCAAATCCTTGCAGAAGCAAATTCGCCAACCGATTGAAGTTCCCAACAGCCTCTATGTGATCCTGCTTAAGCGCATGCGGAAAGACGGAACAATCTCACAAGGCGCGCTTGTCAGGGCGGTTAAAGAATGGAACGGGAAATGACAAACCTCGAATCCCTCCGCTCCCTACAGAAGCGCATACGTGAGGCTAAAAATGACAGGAAGTGAAATGGTTCAAGCGGACGCCGGTGCACCTGCTCTGTCCGGTAAGTTTTGCCCTCAGTGTTCCGACGTGGTCATCGGTCATCCAAACAAGATTTTCTGCTGCGTGGAATGCAAGGAGCGCTACCAAGGAAGGGTAGAGGACTAAGCCCAATGCAAGAAGCGACGATAGTAGAGCTCCAGCAGCAAGTCATAGACCTACTGATGAAAGCGGTAGAGCCGTTCAAAGAATGCATCGACGGCTTTGAAACCGCTGAGGCCGATGACGACGATGTCGACATGATGCTGCTGGGCACCGGCCTATTTTGCATCGATCTCCGTCGTGCTCGTGAAGCAAAGGTAGAAGCAGAACGGGTTTTGGCACCGAGAGAGAAGACTAATGACTGAGGAAGATGACAAACTAGTCACCCTTAAGTTCGCAATTGATATGCGCAAGGCAACGCGTGCCGCCACCATCGAGGAATGCGCAAAGGTGGCGGAGAGCTTCATTTCTAATGAGGGCGGCACCGAATTTGACGGTGGGTACGAGCATGGAAGACGGCAGGTCGCCGAAGAAATCCGTTCACTACACCACTCACATCCAGGACTTAAGAGGGAGAGGGAGTAAATGGACGAATTCGAAATCAACGTGAGAAAGACTGAGGGCGGAATCGGGAGCGATACCTGGACCGCGTCTTTTACAACGCGCAATGGATCTAGCCACGTCCAGGCCTCAGCAAGAGGCGCAACCCGGGCAGAGGCACGATCCAAGCTCTCGTTCGAACTCACCGAACTGTCGCGTCAGATCAACTCCGCGCTGGAAGACCTTTCCGAACCCACCAAGATCATCAGAAAGGTTGCCGGATGAAATTCAATTTCGATAGGGAGAGGGAGTAACATGGCTAATATCCGAACCCCAGCCGAGTTGATGAACGAAACCGAGGTCTATGAAAGGTATCCTAACCGTTTTGCCGATCGGGAATTGCGAGAAGCACGGCAGCGTGGTGAGCTTGAGTTCTACGATCTCCGGAAGGGTCCGCACTACGACGAGGAACAGTTGGCGGCCTACCTCATGACCAAGGCGACCAAGAAATGTCAAAACGACCGGCTGAACGACAACGCCCAACTCGATCAACTCGGGAAGCCGAACGGCTCTTCGAGATCGGAGGGTATTGGCTCGCAACAGAAGATCGTAGCCCTTACCTAAAGAAGTGCTGGTACGATTCCGAAGCACGGAAGACGCGACGCAAGTCGATCAACTTCAAGGTCGATGATCTGGAAGCGGCGAAGCTTTGGCTCTCGGAGGAAGTTCTCAAGGACGCGCCGAAGGACCCTCTCGACCCGTCCACGGTGTCGATCAAGCGCGTAAAGATGTACTTCAAAATTCATCACGCCGACGCGGTCCGCTCCGGTAAGGGCATAACGCAGGCCTTCGACCACATTCTGAAGTACATGAAGACCGTCTCACCAGATCGCGAACCAACCGTTGGCGAGTTTGGACTAGCACGGCAGAAAGGATTTCTGCTTTATTGCCGAGACAATCTCAAGATCACGTGCAAGTCGATCTCGACATACCTATCCTATTACAAGGCAGGTCTGAACTTCGCAGCAACGCCTCGCCTCATGCGGGATGAAAAGGGCGATGAGCGCGAAGTAAAGCTCCTGTCGTCCGTTCCGTACGTCAACGACGGGGAGTCCTTTATTTCAAAGGAAACCGGGTTGCCGCGCTCGCAACCTCGGGATTGGATTCCGACCGATAAGGAACTGGCGAGTTTCATCGACGCGATCGAAGACGAGCATGTGTTCCGCTTCGCAATCATGGAATTGAACACCTGGGCGCGCCCCGAAGCTGTCTTCGAACTCAACATCAAGAAACAGGTGAATCTCGAGCGACGCATCATCAAGCTCAATCAGGACGGCCGCCGGCAGACCAACAAGGTTCGCCCTACGATTACGCTCACCGACAACCTCTTTGGCTGGCTGATGACATGGGACCGAGAATGGCCCATCCATGACGACTTTGGCGAGCGTGTCGGGGGCGTCGACAACAGGACCCTTCAGAAGGCTGCGAAGCGCGCCGGGCTCTCCGAGTGGGAGAAATTCACGAGCTACACCTTCCGGCACTATATGAGCACGCGTTGCCGTCGCGTCCCAGGCGTGAACGTCACCCGCGAAGAGCGCGCCCAATGGCTCGGCCACAAGGACAAGAAGCACACGACAACTGAGGACTGGTACGAGACGTTCGATCCGGAATTTCTCGACGCCCCCAAGCGTGCCACGGATGCGATACTTCGTCTCCTCGGGACGCTATGCCGGGTTCGATCACCGATACCGCCCGTCCAGCAGCATGCCTCTGGCTTTATCGTCATAGACGGCCGGGAAGTTGCTGATCAAACGAAGAAAGAGGCGGGATGAACGCCGCGCGAACTGTCGGGTGCAAAATCCCCTGCCCGTCACCCGACTGCGACCAAAATGCGTCGGGTGCACGTCGGGCGAAGTCTCCCCATGTTCTTGCTGTGTGCGCCCTTTGACCACCCACTATAGCACCTTGCTCACCCACTAAAACACTGTTAGGTCACCGTTCTCTCGTTGGGATGTAGCCAAACGCAAAAGTAGCGTTGAGGCCGCCGTTGCTGGATGCCAATTGAAATTGTCGGGTGCATGTCGGGCGAAACGTCGTTTTGTGACGTGAGATTGCATCAGCATCTTCGCGCCGCTGTGTTGCCGATCGAATAATAAGCCAACACGGAAGCTTCGCGCAAAGAGTGCTCGTCTTAGAATTCACGCCCAGCCGTTGCACAAATAAAAAAGTCCCCGCTGACCTCCCAGCGGAAAGGAGATCAGCGGGGCATCACCCGTCTAGAGAGATAGCGCGGGGGAGCGGGTCTCTAGCGGGAACTGAGTTTGTAATGCGGAATGGAAACCTGAACCGGAACATCAACCATCGCAACCCGGGTGATGGCTATGCCGGAAAGCCAGAATAAGAAGACGAGAAGCCCGAACCTTATTCGCCACCGTGCGCACTCAGAAAGAGCGCTTTGATTTCGGCCGGTGACACGACGCCTATGGCCAGCAGGAGAAGAATCGCCAGGCCTATGGCCCACTCCCTTGGAGAGGCGATTTGACTGAGAAGCGACAAGACCCTGACGCACAGGCCGGACTGAAACTCGTTCTCCATTTTGCTGACCCTGGTTATGAGGGCTAGCTGTTCCTGCCTGATGATGGTGACCTGATCTTTGATTGGAATGCTGTTCCAGATCAGGTCTATCGTTGGCATCGTACCAGCTCCGTGGCTCTGCGAAGGCCATAGCGGCTCTCCTTTTGAGGTTAGCGCCGCTTCTTCTTGGTCGGCAAAGAGCCGGTCGTGATCTTGGATGCCTGAGCCTTGTCTATCGTGTCGTCAATTTTCGAAAGTTGCGACTTGAGGTCATCGATCTGTCGTTGGATGCGACTTATGTCCGACACCTTCGCCATGCCGGAAATGTCGGACCGGCTGACGTTCTGACCGTAGCCGTAAGCGTGCGCTGATCGGTACGAGCCGGACACAAGCCGCGTGATGTCGAGGCTGAACTTCCAGGCGAACACTGCCCCGACTGTGAGGATGCCAAGCGCAATCCCACGCTTCGTCACCGTCCAGCCGTCCCACGTCGTTTCTGCCTTACTCCACTGAGGCGACACCACCTTGAGCATCGAAGAAAGGACGCTCGTTGTCTTGGCCCAGGCGTTTTTGATCTTGGTCCAGGCGGTTCGGTAGTCGAGTAGCATGGTCGTCTCCTAGTCCTTGCTGGCTTGCTTCTGGATGGCTTTGAGCCCAGCCCGGCACACGGAACGATCAGAACGAATGGCGTTGAAGCTGTCCTTGTTCTTTCTCTCGCGACGCGCCGTTTCAGAACGAGGCTCGTCCGCATCGGGAGGGTTGGACCATGCCGGATCAGACGACAGACACTCATGCGGTGGCGTGATCATCGCGAGCTTGGTCGAGATCATGGGATCGGGTGGCTCCGACCAGCATCCGCCTTTGTTTCCCATCAAAAACGGGATCGGCAGTAGGACGGCGATGATGTGCCATTTCATTGTCTGAGGCTCCGAGAAATGGATTGCGGGTAGCAGATCGGATCATCACTCAGGGCACGAAGGGAAGCTTCGAGCGTCACGATCCGCTGTGCCGTTTGCGCAACCTCTGCCTTTGCCTTTTCCCGCTCCGCATTTGCTGCCTGGACAGCCTTTGCGTTGAGAGCGTCGATTTCCTTTGCCGCTTGCTCGTTGCCGTCTATGACCGCCTGAGCGCATTGGAGACGGGCTTGCGCACCTCCCGACGTTTTGATGTCGGCATAGATCGAAACTGCGAGGCCAAGCAGAATGGCGCAGCCAATCCCGATGGCAATTGATTTGATCGCGTCGAGCGAGACCCAGCGGGCCAGTCCAGTGAATAGCGCCATGGGTCAAACTCCGAAGATGTGGAAGCGCTTGCGCCGCTTGATGGCCATGTAGACCGCTCCGGCGATCGTCACGACTGTCAGCCAGAACAACGGATCAGCCATCAGATGCATGAGGAACGATCCGAGAGAGAACCGCCCTCCGGCAGCCGTCTGCGCGGCTGCGTTCGCAAGGGACTGCTGCATCTGGACCGCACCGCCCGTTCCGACGATGCCTGCAGCCTGCATCTCGGTTGATGCCATGAGAGAGACGGGCTTGTTCTCGTTCGCTGGAACGGGATCGGCAGCATCCGCGACTGCGGTATCGGAAAAATCGGCGTCGGTGATGACGTTCTTCGCCAGACGAAGCGCCGCCTGTGCCTGAGGAAGCCCGTTGATCTTGGAAATCGAAACCTTGAGCGAACCCCCGTTGATGAGCTTGCGGATCGAAACTGCGTCGTCATTGTCCGCGTACCTGTTGCAATTCTTTTCCTCCCACTCAGTCAAGGCCATGTGGATGAGGTTGATTGGCTTCTGCAGGTCTTCGAGAGAGCATCCGACCTTTGCCGCAGCGCGTTGCTGGGATGCCTTGCCTGTTTGCTGATTGAGTCCCAGGCCACGATGCTTCCAACCATCGCCCGGTGCGGTGTTGCCCATACCGCGGCCGATCTTTGTCTTGTAGCCGTAGACCCGCTCAAACAAGGCCTCGCAACGAGGGCCGCTACCGTCTGGATTGACATCGAGTGACGCAATCTTCTGCGCTTCTTCTGGCGTGACTGCTGAGGAATGCCGACCGGCTCCGAACACCTGCGTGATCCGGCTCGCCGAGTATGCTCCAGACTCCCAGATGATCGAAAGGTTCGTTTCGCACACCATCGTCGCGAGAAGATGCTGCATCCGGCGCGGCGTGTTGATCTGATATCGATCGAACAAGGCTGTTGCTTCTGCCGACATGAGAGAAGCGACATAAGCATCCCAGACCTTTGCTTGAGCCGCGTTCTTTGGCCTTGAAGCAATGTGGACGAGATCGTCTCGCGTGAGCCTGATGGTCACGACGTTCTCCTTCGTTTCGATGTCAGAGTTTCGCGAACGTGCCCGGCACTTGGCAGCGGTACTTTTCTACCCGCCAGTTCGGATGCTCATTTGCCCATTTTGCAGATTCACTCTGGGCCATAATTCCGGTCTGGCACTGCATCAGTGAAATGTCGGAATAGATCAGAGAAACATCCTTGCACGCAGCACCCGATACAATGCTGCAGGTCGACAGGATGAGTTCGATCATGTGCGGATGTTCCCCGCTTTAGAACGCGCACAGAAGAGTTTAACTGTTTCCCAGATCCACATCAGTTCGCCGCCATAACGATCCAGTTGGTTCCATCCGATTTGAGTGTTGCCCATTTCCCGGCAGTGGCCGCAAGAATAGCGGTCCCTGGGGTGGCGCTGCTTATAGGACAGACGTTGGATGAAGCGCTGTTGACGGCGAATGCCGCAATGGTTTTAACGAATAGGAAGCGTCCCGGATTGGCTGATGCGGACGGAAGCGTCAGCGTATGTGTCGTTGACGTATTGAAGATGATATCACTCTCGTTCGCCCCGACCGTGTACGTTGACGCCGTGACCGTGACTGGTGCGGCCGTCCCTATGGAGCCCATGGACCTGAAGTTGCTAGCACCATTCCCGGTCGATCCGCCGACGACTAAACCGCTGCTTATGTAACTAACGTTTGCCGGATCGGCGCGCAGGATAGTCTTGATGTTGTTTGATCTGTCGTAAAGAGTTAAGACGCTGCCGTTATTAGCAGAAAGACTTGTTATAGAGGCAAGAAATATTGATCCGTTTTCGTTGATGATGTCGAATTGGCCTTGGTTATTGACGCCGCCATTGAGAGGACCAGCAGCAAAAAACAATGCTCTAATAAACCCACCGCCCGCGATGGAATCCTGGCCGCAGAATTTCGAGATATGCGTCTCGCCTGACCCTGTGGCTGTCGTTGAGACGTTTAGGGAGGCTAACGGCTGCGCAGCGGATTGTGATATGGTTTGATTGTTTGTAATTGTCGGCGACGTATCAAGAACGGCCTTTCCGGTTCCGGTCTTGTCAGAAATTTGGGTACCATTGACCTTTAGGACGTTGCCCGCTCCGGCAGTATCGAAGGTCTTATTTGTCAGAGTTTGGGTGTCTGACGTGCCGACGATGGCTCCGGACGGCAGTGCTTTGCCGCCGTCTTGCAGAAGCTTACCGCCAGTCCCGTTGAACGTAGCAACGTTACCGCTTGTCGATGAACCCGGGCCGATGACCGCGCCGTCAATATTGACCTGGACAATCGTCCAGTTCGCCCCGACCGCTGCCTGATTTCCGCTCGATGATCCGTCAACGAAGCAAAGCAGCGTGTCGCCAGCTTCTACATTAGGTCCGGATGCGCCGCCGATCTTGCCCGCAACCGTAACTTTGTAGAGATATCCAGCGTCTGCTGCGGGATAGTTCGGATTAGACGAGCAATCGATGCCGCCTTTGATCTCCACGACGTCAAGTGCAGCAATGCGCGCATCCAGATAGGTGCGAACAGCTTTTTGCGACGGCACTCTTGTGTCGCTATTCGCTGCCATCGCGCCGTCTGTGTCGACGTTCAGAGCGGCGGAGGTTCCGAGTGTTGGCTTTCCCGTCAGATCGCTATAGCTTCCAGACGTTGCGACGGCCGCCAAGCCGACGATCTGATGTCCATTCAGATTGAGATCGCCGCCGAGCCTTGGGGCCGGATCGTCTTCGACAGAAGCTAAGCCTCCGCTCGCGTTCTCCTTGATATATTTCAGCGCATCTTCGACGTTCGACGCTGGAATCCCAGCAGTCGGTTTTCGCGGTGTCGAGAAAGCTTGCGTCCGTTCAAGTGGGCTTTTCAGAACCATCTCACACCCCTAGAATGAACGGCGCGACAGCCGGAGAAGGTGTATTGTTGAACGTGAAGCCGTTCGTCGACACACCAGTCCCAGCTGGCGTCGTAACGGATACGTCGACAGTCCCAGAAACATGTGCCGGTGTTAGACACGTGATCGCCGACGCGTTGACGACGATCACTCCGGTTG
>Ga0208916_10001350_pt1 | contig 10570 bp, 22 predicted proteins | sample DEB19_08_DNA_5_FD_184523 | JGI IMG/M metagenome (GOLD analysis project Ga0208916, IMG submission 184523) | Aqueous microbial communities from the Delaware River and Bay under freshwater to marine salinity gradient to study organic matter... | ecosystem: Environmental > Aquatic > Marine >... | reverse complement strand
TTCATCCCCTCCCCGCCAAACCAATCCAAAGAATAATTGAATCAAATTCATTTGACACATGAATGGTGCTGAGTTACTGGATTGAACCATGAGAACAGAATCAGGAGCATTATCAGTTGGAGCGCCAAACTCGGTGGCTAGGTTTGCATCAGAGGCATCAAACGCCATGGATAATCAGTATCAATCTCTCCTGCTAACTGATGAGGGTAGGCAGTTGCTATCCAGGTTCGCCAGAAGCGTTGGTGCTAATCTGGATCACATGGATAACATTCAGGCATCCAACTTCATCGACTCTGAGTACAAGGCCCTATTCTCATTCCTTTGCGGAGTGACATTCATATCTAACAAATGACCACCACCCCAACCACCGATTCTCAGGTCCGTGAAGCAATCCATGACTTCATCACCCTTGATGAAATTGAGAAGCTAAGAATGATCAGCGATTACCAGATCCTCCGAGACAACTGAGCAGACATCCACGAAGCATACATCGAAACACTTAGACGCCAGATTGAACCATGAAATACAACACTATAGCACTACAGAATCAAGCCGACTTCTGGAACGACAAGTACCCAATAGGAACAAGAGTCATGCGCTACAGACTCATTGACCCACTGGATGATGGAACAGAAACAAAGACCCGCTCCGAAGCATGGGTCATGGGTGGTCATTCCGTGATGGTCATGGTTGAAGGGGTCGCTGGTGGCGTGTTACTTGAATCTGTGGAGGTTTTGCCATGAAACACACACCAGAACCATGGAGATGGGAATTGAATGAGGAATCCAGGGATGTTCAGCTTTGCGGTGGAAATCCGAAGTATGACATGACTGTTATGGACTTCGTGAGATGGGGTATGGGTGGAGCAACCCCGAGATTCAATTTCACACTCGAAACGAGGGGCCTTCAAATTATGGAGCCCGCAAAGAAGTTCTCTAAACCAGTGGAAGGAAGAGAACACCACGCCTCATGGTTCAAGAGCATTAATCATCCTGATGCAAATAGAATCGTGGATTGCGTAAATGCATGTCAGGGTATCGAAGACCCAGCAGCAGCGATTCAGGCTGCTAGGGATGCGTTGGAGGCAGCGAGACCAGAGCTACAAGCAACATGTGCCATGGCTAAGGCTTACGGCACTAAGGCTATGTGTAGCGAGGCTGCTTTGGTTTCGGTGGATGAAGCACTCAAGCTACTAAAACCAAGCACCTAATACACTTCACCATCGCCGCCATCATCCCCTGCATCATTTTAATCATCACACTCAGAAACACAGAAACGCCATGAACCCAGAAAACATCATTCAAGAACTCAAGAAACTGATCGAGAAGCATGAAGCTAAAGACCCATACACAGAACCATGGACACTAGGCCGCGAGCTTCCCGGCTTCCGGGCGCTGAGAGATGGGGAGGAGTGGAGCAGGCAAGATTTCAGCAAGGAGATGCTGGATGGTGGATGGAGGCCTTGCTTAAAAGGCGAAAACATGCAACCGGGCGATGAGTCTGGGGAATGTTACGAAAAGCCGGAAGGATCTGGGCCTAAGCGGTGGGTGAGTGTGAAGGGTCTCCTGCAAACATCTGCACACATGCGAACCAAGCGCCCCCTGCCAATCCTATCAGCCTCGCAAATCGCGGAGGGCTGGAAAGAGCACACGGGCGGAGAGAATCCTGCGCCTGGGAAGAGGTGCCAAGTGATTCTGCACAGCGGAACGGTGACAAAGGTAGAACCATCTCAAATATGGGGATGGGCTAAGACTGGTCAACCTTGGGGCATTGCTGCCTATCGCATTATCGAGCCTCGCCTCGTCCCGCTTGGGCCAGAGGATGTGCCGATTCTGTCAGTCCTTCGCCACATTCGCAATCCTTCCTACGAATACGCCATAACCTCAAAGGTGGCCGGCGAACTGAAATCCTACGTCATGGGATGGACCTATTCCACACTCATGGGAAACATGGAAATCAACCGCTCCACCCCCATAACCGGCAAATGGGACGCGAGCGCATGGGAACCCTGCCACAAGGAGGCCGCACAATGATCACCCTAGACGAACGGCGCGGGGTTCCTAGCGCATCAGGCGCTCCAAGGCTTGTCAACTGCCCGCCATCTTTCAAGATGGAACAAGCCTCACCCAAGGAGCCAGAGAGCGACGACGCAGCCAGCGGGACGCGTATTCATAACGTGCTAGCTGGACTTGCTGAATACGACTCACTGACGGCGGACGAGCAGCAGACGCATGATATGTGCGAGAGGCAGAAAAGAGACATAATAACCGAATGGGGCGCATGGGGGGTTAATGATGATGGAATGTTTGAGGTTAGGCTCGGGCTGACTGACTGCGGATGCGTTGAGGTTGTCACGCCAGATTCAACGCTCAACTTTGTTTTCACAGGGCAGGCTGACATGATCTTGTTCCGCGAAAATCAAGCCCTCATCATTGATTACAAAACGGGACGCGGCGACTACGAAGACGCCGTTGATAACTCACAACTCGCAAGCCTCGCCGTTCTCGTCGCTGGATACACTGGAGCCAAACACGTTCGGGTCGCGCTTGTTCAACCGTGGACAGGAAAACCAACGGTCGCAGACTACACGCCCGATTCGCTAGTGCTCGCGAAGTCGTGGCTACTGACTGCACTGGAGGCCGCTAAGCACGCGACGCCCGATCAAGCGGAGGCTGGCGATCACTGCAAATGGTGCAGGGCTAAGCTCACATGCCCAGCCTTCAATCACCGCCTGAATCAAAATCTTGAAGTGGTTGACCCGCTCCGAATCTCAGGCCTAGCGCCCAAGGAGCAAGGGCAGGCGATGGGGGCAATGCTCATGGAGGTTTCACCCGAAAGGTTGATTGCCGCAGTGAACGGATTGCCGTTTCACAAGCGATTCATCCACGCCGTCGAATCCACATTCTTCGCCCGAGTCGAAGCGGGAGAAATACCAGGCTATCGAATCGAGACGAAGCAAGGAAACCGCGAAATCACCGACGCACAGGCTGCATTCAACGCGCTCCAACCTTTAGGCATCACCTCGGAGGACGTTCTAGCCGCCTGCAAGCTCCCACTTGGAGCGATGGAGGAGGCGGCGAGGAGGGCAAGCGGGATCAAATCTCAGACACCAGGGCGGACGACTTACAACCTGACCGCGCAACAGGCGAAAGACTCAGTAAACGCAGCGCTGGAGGCCGCAGGAGCCATCGGAAGGAAGGCTGAGGGGAAGCAGATTGTTCGGCTCGAGTCAGCAATAGAGGAGGGCGAATCATGAGCAAACGCGCAAAAATGTTTTGCCTTGCTGGCCCCTACAACCTCGCAGATCCGCAGGACAAGGAGAGCTTAGGCCGCTCCATTCACGGCATCAAAGCCACGGGCGCGACGGTCGAGCTAAAGCCAGTCGGCAAAGACTTGGTTGATCTTTGGAGGAGCAAGCGCCCAGACAAACGGCTGGCACTTGTCCGCATGGAGCGCGGGGCGACGCCTGTTTGTCTTGGTAAGAGGGGAGGGGTGAAATCATGACCCTAACCAAAATCAGCGGGCCATTCAACCTCCTGCAATCTCACGATGTCGCACAACTCAAAGTGCAGATTGCAGAGCAGAGGCGGAAGGGCGTGAAGATCACAACCAGACCGTCAACGTACTACAAAATCGGCGTCGATCTCTACAGGGAGACTGACGGGATGACGACGGGCGCACAGATGCGACTTGAGCGCATTCGGAGTGGTGGACGGCATAACGCGATGGTTAACCAGACTGGAGGACGGAGATGATTTATTACCATGAAAAGAGAACTCGTTAAACTGGAAATAGAAGTAGAGATCTGGCACGACACGCCAGAGCAAAGGGAAGCGGCTATTAACAAGCACTGCGATTTTAGCAGAGGGTATTCGGCCTGCCGATCCGTTCGAGTTAAGCCAACTCAACAACACTACGTTTACGGCCCCTCTTTCGGAGCGCCAAGGTTCATTCACATGGATGAAAATTCAGCGCGAATCGAGGCGGAGAGACTAGCGAAGGAAAGGCCGGGTAACTCGTTTGAGGTGCTGGCCATTGTTGCCAAGTGCTCAATTGAAAGGCCGGAACTGAAATGGTCCGATAATTGGGAGCAGGAGGTGCCTTTTTGATCACCTCCGTCACAATCGTCATCCCGCACCCGCCGCACGCAGTGAAGCCAAATGCACGCGCTCACTGGCGAGCAAAAGCGGCAGCCGTGAAGAAATACCGCCGCCAAGCGTGGGCCGCATCCGTTGCCGCGCTACAGCGTCATACGCCGCCTCAGTGGGTCAAGGCACGTATGCGCATCAAGGCATACTTCAAGACAATGGCTTGGCCGGACCCTGCTAACCTTATGAGCAGCATGAAGAGCGCGGAGGACGGAATCGAAGACGCCGGAATTATCGCAAACGACCGAGGGCTATGGCCTGAGAGGCCGGAGTTTTTTAAGGATACGAGCAACCCACGAATCGAAATCACAATCACCCAAGAAACAGACTAAAATGGACATCTTAGAAATACTCGAAACATCAGCGCGAGAAATCCGCGAACTCAGAGGACGAGTCGAAGCCGACGGCGTGACGCGAGCAAATCAAACGCTCAGGCTGGCAATTCACCAAATGCGCAACGGGCCGATTCAGTACAAGGAATGGGCCACGGAACCGGAGTGGAGCAGGCTAAACGAACTCATCGACGCCGGACGCGTGCGGATGAATTCAGCGGCAGAGGTAGTCTTCGACATGAAAACGCTCACTTATGAATCGCTGGCGGCAGAGATGAACAAGATAACCAAAACAGAATAGAACCATGGCATCACTAAACAAAGTCCTACAAATAGGCAACCTTACCCGCGACCCCGAAGTCCGCTACACGCCCAGAGGTATGGCTGTGTGCGACATCTCACTAGCGATCAATTCCAAGCGCAAAACGGAGGGCGGCGAAACCAAGGAAGAGGTCACATTCGTGGACTGCACTGCATGGGGCAAGACCGCCGAACTCCTCGGGCAGTATTGCAAGAAAGGCTCTTCGCTCTTTATCGAGGGGCGGCTCACAACTGAATCTTGGGAGGATAAGGCAACTGGCGTCAAAAAGAGCAAGGTGAAGGTCACGGTTGAGAACGTTCAGTTCTTGGGTGGATCTCGCGAGCAATCGGACAAGCCGAGGGAAAGCAGGCCGCCGCAACGTGAACGCGAGTGGAGCGGGAAACCGGCGCAGAAGGAGGAGGCAATGGGCGACTTTGACGACTCGGGAATTCCATTCTGATATGAAACAAAAATCATGCTTCAAGTGTGGGCTGTTCAAGCCAATCACTGCGTTTTACCGGCATCCAAGAATGACGGACGGGCATCTTGGAAAGTGCAAGGAATGCACGAAACAAGATGTGTCGAATAGATACTATTCAGCCAACGGAAGGCCGAAGGTTTTGGAATATGAGAAAGCGCGATTCCAATCTCCCGAGAGAAAGGCGAAATTACTGAAATACCAAAAGGATATGCGGCTCAGATCGCCTGAAAAATACAAGGCAAGAACGATGCTTCGAAATGCCATCAGGGATCGCCGGATTATCAGAATGCCATGCATAATTTGCGGAGACGCAAAATCGCAGGCGCATCACCACGATTATTCAAAGCCGCTTGATGTCACTTGGTTGTGTTTTCGGCATCATCGCGAGATCGGACACAATCAAATTGTTGGGGTCGAGTCAGCAATCGATCCGCCTAAAATCCCTCAATTCGTGTTAGACAATCGAAGCCACTAGGGTTCTAGTCAGCAAACCAAGTAATCGTTCAGAACCGATGAAACAAGTCCCCTTTACCCTCTCCATGCCGTCGCGATTCGTTGCGCCGGGTTCTGACATGGAGGGGGTATTTTTTTGCACATAAGCAGCACATGAAAGAGATTCCTCACACCTTCGCCAAACTAGGCTGGAGCTTCAATCAGATCGCGAGAAAGGGAGCCGTGGCTATTTTCGCACGCTGGAAAGATCCAGCCAAGCCGCACATGGAAGTTGTCCGCATTCGCCAGCATAACGGCTTTCCGTTACCGGACGGCACGCGCACCGAGCCGGGTGAGAGTTACCCACCGGACAACCAATGGGGTAGGGATGGCTTCACGTTCTCGGGTGACGGCATGGCAGAGCGGGCAGAATTGAAAATGAGGGAGCTTTTGGAATCATGAAGTTGCCAGCGTTTCAATTCTACCCCGCCGACTGGCGCAAGGACTCAGGGGTGCAGGCTTTGAACCGGCACGACAGATCGGTCTGGTTCGATATGCTGTGCATCATGCACGAGTCAGAGGAGCGCGGCGTCTTAATGCTTGCGGGTCGCCCAATGCCAGAAGAGGCGCTTGCCTCAATCCTCAATTTGGATAAGCAAATCCTAACCACCACGTTAACCACCCTCTTAACCTATGGGGTAGCAAGACGCAGGGAAGAGGATGGCGCGATATTCTCCAAGAGGATGGTTGAGGATGAAAAACTGATCCAAACCCGCCGAAATGCGGGAAAACAGGGCGGAAACCCTCTTTTGCTTAACCAAAATGCCAAGCAAAAGCCAACCACCCCGGTTAAGCAAAAGCCAACCCCTTCATCTTCATCTTCATCTTCATCTTCATCTTCGGATAATAAAGACAGTGTAAGCGCTGACGCGCCGCCGCCGGCTCTCGAATCCGAAAAGCCGAAGGGGTCGAGTCAGCAACCGCCGAAGAAAGCCGACGACGAGGAATGGCTAACCGAGATCGCCACAAACCCGGCTTACACCGGAATCAACGTTCGTCATGAACTCGGCAAAATGCAGGCGTGGTGCTCAGTCAACCGCAAGCAGCCGAGCCGACAACGCTTCATCAACTGGCTAAACCGAGCCGAAAGGCCGATCGCCGCACTATCCAAAAACCAAGCCTACGACGCGAAATCAGCCACAGCAGGCAAGACGCGGGAGCAGGTTTTAGACTTTTAGCCATGAACCTAAAACCAATCATCTACCCCGAAGAATCCCTTGTGGACAACTCCGCAATCGACGCCGCCGCGCTAGACCGGAAGCTCGCGTCAATCGCAGCCGCTTCTCAGGCCTTCGAGAACGCGCTCAGAGACGCGCAAGATCTTTCCGAGTGTCAGGAGTGCGGAGGTATTGCAAAACTCGCCCCAGACGCATCGTGGAAGGCGGGAAAGCTCGTCTATGACTGCCCGGCCTGTAACCGAAACCGAAAAGAGCGGGAACTCGGGGCCAGAATCGAGAAAGTGGGCATTCCGTCCGATGTCCGACACGCGACGCTTGAAAACTTCGAGACGGACAGGGAGGAGGTCAATCTGGCCTATCAAACGCCCGCCTCATTTTTGGAAGCTGCGCGGCAGTTTGTGAAAGGCGAGAGGCGCAACGCGATTTTCGGCGGGACTCCCGGCATCGGCAAAGGGCATCTGGCGGCAGCGATTGCGATTCAGTTTCTACGCGAAGGTAAGCGGGTCGCATGGATGGAATGCGCCAGGCTGTTTCGGGATTACCACAAAGCGTACGCAAACGGCACCAATGAGCAAATCACAGGCTGGCTTGGTGGCGTGAGTCTGCTTGTGCTGGATGAGATTTGCTTGAGGGCGCTACCATCAGACGGGGAAGAGATCCTTTTCGCGATTCTCGACCAACGGCACAAGGAGCGGAAACAGACAATCATGCTCGCCAATGCTTCCGCCGATGTCATTCGCTCATGGTTAGGCGGGCGCATCACGGACCGGCTCAGATCGGGAGGTGTCGCCTTTCGCTATGGCGAATGGAAAAGCGTGAGAGGAACACAACACGACGGAGCGGAGAGTGAATTTTGAAATATGAACGTCGCTGATGAGGCGACGGCGAGCGAAAAACCTTGAATCCAAAACAGATGACCTACGAGCCGTTGCCTGCATGTGATGGTTCTCCGACGATTTACCCCAGACATCCAACAACTATGAGAACGATAAACCCATACTTCAGTGCCGTGCGCCGTGCGGATAAAATCATCGGCGATGGTCTGCGAGCAAAGGCACGCAGACGGAAACACAACGAAGGTGCTCACGACTACCTCAACGGAACGCACAGTTACAAGCTGACCGGAAACCAGAAGGAGCTTGGCGAGGAAATGGTGATGACGGGAAGGCAAGCCAAGGCACAAAATGAAGTGCTGATGGAAATCTATCGCGAAGACATTCGAGCGGAGATCGACGCGGGTGTGAAGTTCGGGCAAACGGTGTCCGTGCTAAAACGCTGGGTAATCGTGGAACGCCATGTTTCGGAGAACGCCCCACATCAGGCGACGGCGAGCGAAAAACCTTGAATCCAAAACAGATGACCTACGAGCCGTTGCCTCCATCAGCTTTGTTCTCCGTTGACGCGGAGAGAGATTTCCCATGGGGGCCGGGAGACAACGACAACTACGGAAACGTCTGCATCAAATGCAAATGCTGCTTCCGTGGACACAAGCGGGCTATGCGCTGCCGGAAATGCCACGAAGAATCGCAGGCCCGATGGAACGCTATGACTCTCGAAGAGCAGCAAGCGCACCACACCGCCAACATGGAGGCCGCCGCTCGCTACTTTGAGGAGAACGACCCAACGCAGGAACGCTCCGCACAGAAGGCGCATAGCTCGACAGACTAACCCCGGCGCGTTGCCTGCCGTGCTGGGTTAGGGACACCAGATTAGATTACGACTTATGAGCATGAAAACAGAAATGACGCCTCAACAGGCAATCACTCTCTACCAAACGATAGAGGCACTGATGAATCAATTCGACCGCGACAACGATCCCTCTCGCAGTGGTGACTGCGGATGGTGCGCGGCAGTGGATTCGGTCAGAAACTACAGGTGCAAAAAGTGCAATTTTATTGGCGCTCCTCGGGGGCATTGTAGCTCCCCCGATAAAGTCCCTAACACCAAGCTATCCGACAGCCCAAGCTGTTCGGATCAGCGCTGAGTTCAAATTTTAATCTAGCAACACGGAACCAAACGGGTTAAAGTCAGCAAACACACGAATAATATCACATGAGCAAAACAAACCCAAATACAGGACACAGGGTAGCTAGAACTGAAATTGGCGATGATGTCGGAAGGCTTGAAAAAGCACTAATGGAGCATTGGCGCGACGAAAACACAGCTCAGCAAGGCCTGAACTACGGAAACGGAATCCTTTAAGATTTATTCATCACTGGAGGTCAACTCCAGCCGATGCTTGTCGAGAAAATAACCAAACGCGACAGGATGATTGTCGCCACGGTAATTCAATGGCTCGGAACTAATATCGGGCGCTGTTTTCTGGAGACTGCATTCAGGAAGGCGGGATGGACACTGAAAATGGAACCGATCCGCAAACCGAAAACCGGAGCATGACCGACATAGAACGAAAAATGAACCACTTCGAGCAAAACGCACCCAAGTGTAAGGCGCACAAAGCAAGGCCCAAGATAGGGTTTGATGGCGTGCACTTCATTGAATGCGGGCAAGGGTGCAAGATGCACGACGGGGAGAACGCGGCAATGGAGCCGCTTATGATGCGATGGGAGGCTGTGAATTTATGAGTACGTCAGCACTCAGCGAACAGGTTGGGGGCTCGCATTACAAAGAGATGCGGATTCAACCGGTCGAATTCATCACAGCCAACAACCTCACCTTTTTGGAGGGCTGCGTCATCAAGCGCATTTGTAGGCACAAGAGCAAAAACAAGGCCGAGGATTTGCGGAAGGCGATCCACGAAATCAATTTGATTCTGCAACTCGAATACAACGACCACTCATGAGCCAAACCATATTAGAGATATCAACAGGACTGGAAGCCGAAATGATACGACTTGGGAAAACCATTGGCACGGATGATCTCGGTTTAGTGCTCAAGTTGGCCATTGCGTCCATGGAGACGCTTATGCAATCCAACCCTGCGTTTATTGACACAATGAAGAAAAAGGCAAGGGCTCACGACGCAAAGCACAACTAATGAACCGAGATCCATCCCAATTCCACGAAGCCAGCGAGCGCCCAGACATGGTTGCAATCGACAAGCTGCCCGAGGTCATTCGCGAGATCATCACGGACAACGGTACGCGGGAGCTGCCAAGAACAGAAAAGGGATTCATTCGGCAGGCCTCGCAGCTTTCAGCCGTCGCGCTTGTGGCGCTACTCAGAGAGGGCAGGCTTTCGGCATTGGTGGGCGACATGGGGACGGCGGACAGGGATCTTGCAAAGCTGATTGTCTCGGAGGTCATCCACGCACCGAATCCACTGCTTGCCGCGCAATGTTGCGACATCGTTTTCAGCCTGAACATCACGGGCAGGACTCAAGAGGATTTGAGCCGGGAGCACGGCATGACTCGGGCGAATGTTTCAGCCATTTGCACAAGCCTGAAGGACACTTACACAGGCAAGCCAGGGAGCGGAATGAAGAGCAACCTTGCGGTGAAGAAATACAAGACGGGAAGGATCGGGAAGGCGGCGAAGAACGGGGCGCAGTTTCTTTACATGCCGAGGCTGGCAATGAAACTTGCAATTTAGGTTAGAGTCAGCAAACACACAGAACACATAGAGCAATATCACACATGAACACGAGTGAGTTTATCAAAATACTAAACGAGACTGAGG
>Ga0208916_10001348_pt1 | contig 10575 bp, 15 predicted proteins | sample DEB19_08_DNA_5_FD_184523 | JGI IMG/M metagenome (GOLD analysis project Ga0208916, IMG submission 184523) | Aqueous microbial communities from the Delaware River and Bay under freshwater to marine salinity gradient to study organic matter... | ecosystem: Environmental > Aquatic > Marine >... | reverse complement strand
AGCACTTCCGGCTGCGTATGAATCCGGGGCCGATGGGTCTGGATCGAACTGAACGAGCCGAGGAGGCGCCCTGGAGGCGCTGCGTGACCCGGGAGGTCCTCCATGCCGGTGACTGGGCGCAAGCCGAAGGCCGAGGGGCAGAAGCGCAACCGGGTGAAGCCGGTGCACGAGTGGACCGAGGTCCTTGACGCGCCTTTCGAGGGCCGCGACCTGCCGTTCGCGGCACCTTTGGACCGAACTGCGCAGTGGTGGGCTGGCGTGTCGACGATGCCGCACTGCCGGCTGTGGTCGGAGTCGGATTGGCAGTTCGCCTTCGACACCGCACTGCTTGCGGCGGCGTTCCATGCGGGCGACGTGAAGGTCGCCGCCGAGCTCCGCCAGCGGGAGAAGGTACTGGGCACGACGGTCGACTTCCGTCGTGACCTGCGAATCCGGTACGTCGAGACGTCGGCAGGCGATGACGATGGGTCAGCCGCGACGGTGACGGACATGGCGGCCTACCGTGACGCTGTCGGTTGATCCGGTCCTGACACTCCCGCCCGTTCCGGAGCTGTCGTTAGGGCCGCTCGTGTTCGAGTGGTGCCAGGAGTACGTCCGCCAGCCGGACGGCCCTGATGCTGGTGAGCGCTGGCAGTTCACCCCCGAGCAGATCCGCTTCCTGCACTTCCTCTACGCAGTTGATGATCGCGGCCGGTTCCTGTGGTCCAGGTCGGTGCTGCGTCGGGCGAAGGGATGGGGCAAGTCTCCGCTCATGGCGGCGCTCGCGCTCGCGGAGCTGTGCGGCCCGGTGCGGTTCGACGGATTCAACTCCGCCGGTGACCCGGTCGGCGTTCCAGCATCACTGCCATGGGTCCAGATCGCCGGCGTGTCGGAGAAGCAGACGAACAACACGATGTCGATGGTGTTGGCGATGATCGCCGAGTCGCCGATCGTGGATGACTACGGCCTTGACCCCGGGCTCACGCGAGTGTTCACGGCTGGCGGCGGCAAGCTTGAGCCGATCACGGCATCGGCGTCCACCGCTGAGGGCGCTCGACCGACGTTCTGCGTGCTCGACGAAACGCATCACTGGGTACAGGCGAACGGTGGCCACAAGTTGGCCGAGGTGATCCGAAGGAACCTGGGCAAATCCCGCGATGGCGCGGCCCGATCTGTCGAGACCACGAACGCCCACGAGATGGGCATCGAGTCGGTCGCCGAACGTTCGTACGACGCCTGGCAAACCCAGCTCGCCGGCCGCACCGCTAGGGCGACGATTCTGTACGACAGCCGCGAAGCTCCGGCAGGCATCGACCTGGCCGAAGAGCCGGAGCTGATGGCAGCGTTGGCTGCGACCTACGGGGACTCAACTTGGGTCGACCTCGAGCGTGTGCGCGACGAGGTGTACGACCCCGGTACCCCACCGTCGGAGGCCCGTCGGTTCTACCTGAACCAAATGTCGGTGGCCGACGATGCATGGCTGTCGCCGCTCGAGTGGGACCAGCAAGCGCTCCCAGAGCAATCCCCGGCGGACGGGGACCAGATCACGCTCGGGTTCGACGGCTCGAAGTCGGACGACCACTCGGCGCTTATCGGGTCCTTGGTCGACGTTGACCATGTGTTTGAAATCAAGGTGTGGGAGCCGGACAAGACGACCGGAGAGGTCGACCGCGCCGACATCGACCGGGAGGTGCGGCGCGCGTTCGAGCGCTACGACGTCGTCGGGTTCCTGTCGGACCTGCACCCATGGGAGTCGTATGTGGACCGGTGGGCCGAGGAACTCGGCTCCGGGCTCTGCGTAAGGTCGACCACCCGCCAGCCGATTGCGTTCGACATGAGGTCACGGCAGGCCGAGTTCACGGCAGCGTGCGAGTCGTTCCACGACGCAATCGTCGAGGAGCAGCTGACCCACTGCGGTTCAACCCGATTCCGTCAGCACGCACACAACGCCCGGATGGCTGCGAACCGGTGGGGTATCACGGTCCGCAAGGAGCACCGCGAATCAGCCCGCAAGATCGACGCGGTGCCGGCTGCGGTGCTGGCCCGACTTGCCCGTCAGCAGTACCTAGCCCTACCGGCGTCACGCCGGCGGCGGCAACGAACCGGCCGAGCGTCGTTCCTGTGAGAGAGGAGGTGGTCACCAGTGCTGAACAAGTCAGAGGCTGAGGTGACCACCGGTGAACTGCTGTCCATCGGCGCTGCCGAGCATCAGGAACTGAACGTGCTGCGCGACTACTGGCGGGGTCGTCAGCCGCTGCCGGTCATCCCGAACGGGGTGCCGAACGAGGTCGTGCAGATGGCCGAGATGTCGCGTGTCAACGTGTGCAAGCTCGTCGTCGATGTCCCTGCACAGTCGATGTACGTCGACGGATTCCGTGACGAGTCGACTGACGACGATCCCACGTGGGATGTGTGGCAGGCGAACAAGATGGATGGCCACCAGTCCGCGATCTTCCGCGCAGCGTTCGCCTACGGCACCTCCTACCTGAAGGTCGTCCCGGGCGACTCGGGGCCGGTGATGCGCGGATTGTCGCCGCGTCGCTGTACCGCCGTCTACGACGACGACCCCGACTGGCCGGTGTTCGCCCTCGAGACCGTCAAGCGCTACGGCCGCACCCAGTGGCGGCTGTACGACAACGAAGCGATCTACACGCTGGAGAACGACGAAGCTGCGGCTCGCGAGCAGAACCGTGACTACGCGCCAGCGCTCGTCTCGGAGATCGGGCACGGCGCCGGCGTGTGCCCGATCGTCAGGTTCCGCAACGTCGAGGACCTCGACGGCGACGACGACATCGACGACACCTGGTCGGAGATCAGGTCGATCATCCCGTTGCAGGACCAGCTCGACTTCACGACGTTCGACCTGCTCGTCGCCCAGCACTTCGGCGCGTTCCGACAGCGCTACATCATGGGATGGCTCGCAGACTCGGAGAACGACAAGCTCAAGGCGTCAGCATCGCTGATCTGGACCTTCGATGACCCTGAGGTGAAGGTCGGCGAGTTCGGCCAGACCGAGCTGTCCGGCTACCTGAAGTCGCGACAGGCCACGATGGAGCAGTTCGGCGTCGTGTCCCAGGTGCCACCACACAACCTGCTGGGTCAGATGGTCAACCTCTCGGCGGAGGCGTTGGTTGCGGCCGAGATAGGCCACTCGCGCAAGATGGCCGAGCGGGAGATCCGTTTCGGCGAGGCGCTCGAGCAGGCGTTCGGGCTGGTCGGCGGCTACATCGGCCAGCCGGTGTCCGACGGGGCTCAGGTCCGCTGGCGCGACACCGAGGCGCGGTCGTTCGCTGCGACGGTCGACGGTCTCGCGAAGCTCGCCCAGTCGCTCAACGTTCCGGTCGAGGGACTCTGGGAGAAGATCCCTGGGGTCACCCAGCAGGACGTGACCAACTGGAAGGCACTGCGCCAGTCCTCCGACGCGTTCTCCGTCATCGACGCTGAGCTGCGCCGCCAGGCCACACCATCCGATGGCAACAACCCCTGAGGGGCGGACCCTCACCGAGGCGCACCGCCTCCGACAGATCCAACTGCGGTCGGTGTCCGCTCGTGACCTGCAACGGCTCTGGGGTGCGTTGGACACCACCGACATATACCGCACGTGGGCACGCATCGAACCCGGCGTCGTGACCGCCATCCAGGCACGTCAGCCGCTGTCGGCCGGCCTATCTGGTCGCTACTTCGCCGAGTTCCACGCCGCCGAAGGCGCTCAGGGGACGCCGGCAGTCCGGCTTGCCCCCACCCCGACGGCGGACTCGTTGATCCCCAACCTGCGCCTCTTGGGGCCAGTGACGATCGAGCGAACCGGTTCACTCGACACAGCGTTCACGCAAGTCGAAAGCGAGATGGCTCGCCAGGTGCTCAACGGCGGCAGGTCAACACTGACAGAGTCGATCGGAGCGACCCGCTACTGCCTCGGATACGCCCGAGTGTCCGACGGGAAGCCCTGCGCCTTCTGCGCCATGCTCATCAGCCGCGGCGCCGTGTACGGACCGTCGGCGTCTCACTTCGACGCACACCGCAGTTGCGGTTGCACCGCCGAGCCGGTGTACCGCCACGACCAGCCGCTGCCCAACCAGGCGCAGCACGATCGGTACAGCGAGCTCTGGAACTCGCTACCCGAAGGACTCTCGGCACGCGAACAGCTGGCCGAGTTCAGGCGCGCGTATCGCGCTTCCACCTGACCCCCGGAGGGTCACGACGCCCCAGGAGGGCAACCCCATGGCAGACGAGCCCACCGAACCACCCGCGCTCGACGACGAACCAGCCACACCCCAGGAGGGTGACGACGAACCGTTTGACGCAGAGCGAGCCAAGGCGAAGATCGCCAAGGCGAACAGCGAGGCGGCCGGTCTCCGCAAGCGGATGAAGGACCTCGAAGCTCGAGCGGCCCAGGCCGACGAGTACGAGCAGGCCCAGAAGTCCGAGAGCGAGAAGATCGCTGACCGCATCGCTGCGGCAGAGCAGAAGGCGAACGACGCGGAACGGCGAGCACTCCTCGCTGAGGTCCGAGCCGAACGCCCCGACCTCTCGCCGACTCAGGTGGCACGCCTCCAGGGAGACGACTTCGACTCCCTAGTCGCTGACGCAACCGAGGTGTACGGCGACCCTTCCGAGGGGCCGTCGGCCGCCCCGAAGCGTCGACCGAGTGAGCTCCGATCCGGCGCCGTCCCCGGCGCCGAGCCCGAACCCGACTACGACGCGATCGCAGATCGCGCTCGTCGTTGGTGATGAACACCCGCACGACTCCGCCACGGAGACGACGCGGCCAACCCCACTGACCAAGGAGGTCATCCCGTGGCGAACACCTTCCTGAAGCCCACCGTGATCAACCGGACGGCTCTCAAGCTCCTCGAGCGTGAGATCGTCCTTCCCCGACTCGTGTGGAGCTACCCCTCCGCCGACTTCACCGGTGCCTACAACGACACCGTCACCCTGCGGCTCCCTGCCGTGCTCAGCTCGAACGACTACACGTGGCGCGGATCTCGCGGCTCGGAGATCGAGGTCGACGACCTGACCGAGACGAGCGTGCCGATCGCGCTGTCGAAGGACATCTACTCGGCGGTGGCGATCACCGACGAGCAGCTCACCCTCGACATCGTCGACTTCGCCGAGCAGGTCCTGTCGCCTCAGGTGAAGGCAGTCGCCCGCGGGCTGGAGGACCTCATCGCGACCACGATGAACGCCGCCACCTACGGCACGTCGCTGAACTTCACCGACAGCTCCGACTCGATGTGGTCGACGCTCGTCGCCGCCCGCAAGGCGCTGAACAACGCGAACGTCCCCCGCGAGGGACGTGTGCTCGTCGTCGGCTCCGACATCGAGGCCGAGATGCTCGAGGACCCGAAGTTCAACCGGGTCGACTCGGCCGGCGACAGCGCCACCTCGGCGCTGCGTGAGGCGACGATCCAGCGGCTCGCAGGGTTCACCATCGTCGGCTCGAACGCGATCGACCCCGAGGTCGCCTACGCCTTCCACCCGACGGCGTTCGCCCTGGCGAACATCGCCCCGCAGGTCCCCGACGGCGCAACGTACGGCTCGCGCATGTCGGACTACGGCGTGGCGCTGCGCTGGATCCGTGACTACGAGGCCACGAAGCTGCGTGACCGGTCGGTCGTGTCGACCTTCGCCGGCTGCACCAGCGTCGCGGACGACGGCAGCAACAACGTGCGGGCCGTCCGCATCAACTTCCAGGGCGCCAGCTGATGGCTCAGCCTGCGCTCGCCTCCATCATCAACCTGACTGCCCGCATGGGCGATGTGGGCGTGATGGAGCGGGCGCAGGCTGCTCTGGACGACGCCTCAGCGCTCATCCGCGCCGAAGCTGACCCCGAGGACTGGATCGACGACAGCGGTGCACTGGAGGACGTCCCGGCCATCGTCGTCACCGTGTGCTGCAAGGTCGCGCAGCGGATTCTGGCAAACCCCGACGGCCTCACTTCCGAGGGCATCGGCTCCTACAACCAGAGCTTCTCGAACCCGTCGAGCGACGCTTACCTGACCAAGTCGGAGCGCCGGCTGATCCGGCGTGCCGCCGGCTCATCACCTGTCGGCAGCGTCGAGCTGCAAACCCCATACCGACGCATCAACACCGAGGACATCTACATGTCGGTGCGCGATGGCGAAGAGCTGCCGATGGGACCCTGGCCATCCTCCTCGACGTGACCGACGTCGCGATCCTCGTCCCGATGCTGGGGCGACCCCACACAATCACGCCGCTCGTCGAGTCGATCAAGGTGACGGCGCCGTCGGCCCGGATCCTGTTCGGCTGCTCTCCTGGTGACACCGACGTGATCGGCGAGCTCGCCCGACTGCACCTTGACACCTTCACCGTCCCGGGGCCGACCCCCGGCGACTATGCCCGCAAGATCAACACCGGGTTCGGTCTGACCGATGAGCCCCTGATCTTCACCGCGGCGTGTGACCTCAGGTTCCACCCGGGCTGGCTCGAAGCGGCTACACGAAAGTTGGGTTCCGGGATCGGCGTCGTCGGTACCAACGACCTCGGCTCCCGCCGAGTCATGGCCGGGCGCCACTCGACGCACTCGCTCGTCACCCGCGACTACGTGGACCAGTTCGGCACCATCGACGAGCCAGGCAAGGTGCTGCACGAGGGCTACCCGCACGAGTTCGTCGATGACGAGCTCGTGCAGACAGCAATCGCTCGCAACGCCTTCGCGTTTGCGTTCGACTCACATGTCGAGCACCTCCACCCGGCGTGGAATAAGGCGCCGAGCGATGAGCTCTACGAGCAGACGCCGTTCCGTATGCGGATGGGCCGCAAGCTCTACCGGCAACGGGAGCAGCTGTGGACGTGACCGTGGTCGTCGCCACCTTCGGTGCGGACGAGTGGCGCCAGCTCGCCGCCGAGCGCGCCATCCCATCGGCTGAGGCGCTCGGCGTGCCCGTCGTCGCTGTGCATGGCGACACGCTGCACGATGCCCGCAACGCCGGCCTCTCCCAGGTGGCCACCGAGTGGGTGTGCCACCTCGACGCCGACGACGAGCTCGAGGTCGGTTACTTCACCGCGATGGCCGGCGGCACTGCCGCCGTCCGCGCTCCGGCGGTCAGGTACATCTACCCGCACCACATCTTCCGACCACGAGTGCCCCAGGTGGCGGGCCACCAGCATGACTGCGATGCCGACTGCCTGACGGACGGCAACTGGCTCGTCGTCGGGTCTGTCGCCCGCACCGAGCTCCTGCGCACCGTCGGTGGGTGGCGGGACTTCGACTGGTCCGAGGACTGGGACCTCTGGCTCCGCTGCCACTTGGCCGGCGCCACGTTCGAGGGGATCCGCCCGGCGATCTACCGGGCGCACGCCCGACCCGACTCCCGCAACCGTGGCGCCGACAAGGCGACGAAGCTCGCCGCCCACCGCGCCATCCTCGAAGCGAACGGACTCGCAGCGTGATCCTGCTCGTCATGACCGACGGCCGCGTCGACTGCCTCACGGAGACGATCGAATCCGCTCGGGAGCACCTGGTCGGCGAGGTCACCGCCAAGCTGATCCACGACGACACCGGCGACGAAGCCCACCGCGACTACCTGCGCGAGGCGTTCCCCGACTTCGAGGTGATCGGCCAGCCGACCCGCCAAGGGTTCGGCGGGGCGATCCGATCGGCGTGGGCGAACCTACAGAGCAGGCCTGAACGGTTCGTGTTCCACCTCGAGGACGACTTCACGTTCAACGAACCGGTCGACCTCGGCCTGATGCAGCGAGTGCTCGACCGCAACCCGCAGCTCGTGCAGCTCGCCCTACGCCGCCAGCCGTGGAACGACGCTGAACGCGCCGCCGGCGGCATCGTCGAGCAGCATCCCGACGACTACGTCGATTGCTCCGACGGGGTGTCGGACTGGCTCGAGCACCGCCGGTTCTTCACTACGAACCCGTCGATCTACCGCCGGTCGCTCATCGAGAAGGGCTGGCCCGACGGCGAGCACTCCGAAGGCGTGTTCGGGATCCGGCTGTGCGAGAACCCGACGGTCCGGTTCGGGTACTGGGGCTGCCGCACCGACCCGCCGAAGGTGCACCACATCGGCGCCGAGCGAGCCGGATCGGGGTACTGATGACGGTCGCAGCCGTGACGATGGTCCGTGACGAAGCGGACATCATCGAGACCACAGTGCGGCACATGCTCACCCAGGTCGACGTCGTCATCGTCGCCGACAACCGCAGCGTCGACGGCACCCGGGAGATCCTCGACAGCCTGCCGGTGCATGTCCTCGACGATCCCGAGCGCGGCTACTACCAGTCGGAAAAGATGACGAGGCTCGCGCACCTGGCTCGCGTCGAGCACGGCGCCGAATGGGTGGTCCCGTTCGACGCCGACGAGTGGTGGTACTCACCGCACGGCCGTGTCGGCGACGTGCTCGAGGACATCACATCGTGGCCGATCGTCACAGCCGAGCTCTACGACCATGTCGCTACAGGTGTCGATGTTCCTGAGTTGTCGCCGGTGCATTCGATGGGGTGGCGTCGGCGTGAACCGTCCGGACTGCCGAAGGTGGCGTGCCGCACCGCTCCCGACCTGGTCATCGAGCAGGGCAACCACGGCGCCCACTACGACGCCCACGCCCCGCGGACGCCCGGTCTGGTGGTGCAGCACTTCCCGTACCGGTCGCCTGAGCAGTTCGCCCGCAAGGCGATCAACGGCGCCGAGGCGTACGCAGCGACCGACCTTCCTGACGATGTTGGTCGTCATTGGCGGGAGTACGGCAGGATCGCCGAGGAGCATGGTGAGGAAGCGTTGCATGACGTGTTCCGTCGCTGGTTCTGGGTTGCTGAGCCGGGGGACGATCTGATCTATGACCCGGCGCCGTGACCGTTTCGGTCATTGTCCCGTGGCAGCCGGGGGACGCTCATCGTGAAGCGGCGTGGTCGTTCCTTCGACCGCGATGGGAACAGGTCGGCGAGCTCGTCGAAGGGCGTTGTGACGGTGCGTGGGTCAAGGCCGACGCAATCCGTGACGGACTGTCGAGGGCTACCGGTGACACGTTGGTCATCGCTGACGCCGATGTGTGGGTCGACCCATCGGATGCCGTGGCGGCGTGTGAGACGTGGGCGGTCCCGCACCTGAAGGTGCATCGCCTGTCGGAACGTTCGACCGAGTTGGCGATCGCCGGCGAGGACTGGCGCCGCCTACCGCTTGACCAGTCGAACCAGCGTGACCGCAAACCGTATCGGGGTCAGCCCGGCGGTGGCGTCACCGTGATCCGCCGCGACGTCTACGAATCCTGCCCTGTTCCTCGCATCGAGGGGTGGGGCCAGGAGGACGAAGCCTGGTCTATCGCCCTGCACTGCCTGTACGGCGAGCCGTGGCGTGGCGATCGTGACCTCGTCCACTTCTGGCATCCGCCACAGCCGCGCATGTCTCGGATCATCGGCAGCGTCGAAGGTCAACGGCTCCGCAAGCGGTACCGGGACGCACAGAACGACCCCGCAGCGATGCGTGCACTCATCAGGGAGGCGACATGGACATCCGACGCCTCCTGAACATCCCATGCACGATCCATGCCGTGTCCGAATCGACGGTTGACGAGTACGGCGACCCAACCCTGTCAACGTCCGACACCGACGCGGTGTGCTGGGTGGATCGTCGCGGCAACCTTGGCGACGGCGGCGAGGAGTCGGGGCCGACGAACTGGCAGACCGACACGCTCGACCTGTACCTCGACGCCGGCACCACGATCACGGGTGACGACAGGGTGACGGTCGGCGATCTGTTGTACGAGGTGGTCGGCCCGCCGCATGAGCATCTGCACCCCCGTACCGCTGACGGTGTGTACGTGTCGGCTGTGATTCGGAGGGTGTCGTGAGCAAGTTCGTTCCCGCCGCCAACTTCGACGCAGTCGCAGCAGAAGCAGCCGGACCCGGACTCGTCGATGTCGCTGATGGCATCGTCAAGGTCGCTGCCCGCACCGTGCACCGCGACACCGGCGGCTACATCAAGTCGCTGCGTTCAACGGTCGACGGGCGCGGTGTTGTCGCTGAAACGACCGATTATGCCGGCCACATCATCGAGTGGGGTTCGATCCACAACACTCCGCAGGCGCCGATCCGCACGGGTGCGTCCGACGCCGGAAGGTTTGAGCCGAAGTGAGCCTCGTCATGTTCCCCGACTGGCTCGCCTGCGTCTCCGAATGGTTGCGCGACCAGGCCGAACTGACCGCCCTCGCCGGTGGCCGCGGGTACACCGAACTGCCGCGTACCAAGGAGTTCCCGCTGTGGACCGTCAACCAGTTGAACGACCCGTCGGTCACCGACGACGTGCACTGGGCGGTTGACGGGCTGTTTCAGTTCGATGCGTGGGGCGGGCCGAAGGCGCAGACGTGGGAGATCGCAGAGACAGCTCGAGCGCTGCTGTCGCAACGCTTCGCCCGCACCTCGCACCTTCTTGACAACGGCTCGATCGTTGTTGCTTCCGTCCGTGTCGGTGGCGTCAGGCGCACGACCGACACCGTCGTCACACAGGCATCCGAAACGACTGCTGAGGTGAGCCGAGCCCGGCCACGCGCGTCGTTTGACTTCGCAGCCGTCATGCATCCCGGCAGGCCCGCCGGCAGCTGACAGCTGAGCAGTTCGCCCCGGCCTCCG
>Ga0208916_10001347_pt1 | contig 10581 bp, 15 predicted proteins | sample DEB19_08_DNA_5_FD_184523 | JGI IMG/M metagenome (GOLD analysis project Ga0208916, IMG submission 184523) | Aqueous microbial communities from the Delaware River and Bay under freshwater to marine salinity gradient to study organic matter... | ecosystem: Environmental > Aquatic > Marine >... | reverse complement strand
CACGTTTACGCTTCAGAACGGCTCAGGCACCGCGCCAGCCGATGGCGCGATCGTGCACCTGTTCTTTGCTCCGACCGGCGACAAGGGCGAGACCGGAGCGACCGGATCAGCGGGTTCGACTGGCGCGACAGGTGCTGCTGGCGCCGACGCCGGCATCGAGTTGCTGTTGAACACCGCGACATCAGGCGATCCTGGGTCTGGCAAGTTCCTGTTCAACAACGCGACCTTTGCATCAGCGACCGCTTTCCATATCTCGGAGACCGACAATAATTCGCTGGCAATCGGGGCGTTGCTGGCCGCGATCGACAACGGCACCGGCACCAACAAGATCCTCGTGTATGCCCTGAAGCAGGGTGGCGGGGCGTTCTATTCATTCTGGATCACGGCCGCGCTGAGCGACCAGGGTGCCTACGACACCTTCGCGATCACACCGATCACCTCGGCGGGCTCACCATCGAATAACGATGAATTCCACTTCCTGTTCGTCCCGATCGAGAAGGGCGATACGGGTGCGACCGGATCAACCGGCTCGACTGGTGCGCAGGGGCCCGCCACGTCGCTGACCTGGGTATTCTCGACCACAACGACCGACGGAGATCCTGGCGACAACGTCTTCCGCCTCGACAACGCCACCATCGGCTCGGTGACCAAGGCCTTCATCGACAACAACGGCCCCGGCAGCCAGTCGGCCACGGCGTGGCTTGATGCGTGGGACGATTCCACCAACACCACCCATCGCGGCACGCTGGTGATCATCCAGGCGAGCGACGCCTCGAAATGGGCGATCTTCACCGTCGGCGCGGTGACGGACGATACCGGCTATCGAGACGTGGGGCTGACCTATGTCGCAGGGCCCGGCGGCTTCGACGATGCCGCCAACTGCGTGCTGTCGTTCTTCCGTACCGGCAACAAAGGATCGGACGGTGCTGGCTCCGGTGACGTAGTCGGGCCTGCCTCAGCCACCGACAACGCGCTGGCGGTATATGATGGCACTACCGGCGAGTTGCTCAAGGACAGCGCGGTGACGCAGTCCGCCGGCGTGCTAGCGCCAGTCACGTCCGACGGGGTGGCGCTGGGATCGACGGCGAAGATGTGGTCAGACCTGTTCCTGGCCGATGGCTCAGTCATCAACGTCAACAACGGCAACGTCGTCATCACGCATTCGTCCGGCATCTGGACGGTGAGCACGGGCGACCTGCGCGTTACGACGGCGGGCGCGAATGCTGCCTCCGTTGTCACCGTCGGCGGCACCCAGACACTGACCAACAAGACATTGACCTCGCCGTCGATCACGACGCCGACCGGCATCGTCAAGGGTGACGTCGGGCTTGGCAACGTCGACAATACCTCGGACGCCAACAAGCCGGTCTCGACCGCCGCGCAGACGCTGTTCGATCTGAAGCGGATTGTCCGCGTGCGTGCCGCCACTACCGGCAACGTCACGATCTCGACGGCGCTCAACAACGGTGACTCGCTCGACGGGATCACGCTCGCCACCAATGATCTCGTGCTGGTGGGGTCGCAGACCTCTCAGGCAGAAAACGGTATCTATGTCGTCGGCGTCTCGCCAGCGCGTCACACCGACCTAGATGCTTTCGCCGACTATCCTGGGCTGCTCGTTACCGTGCAGGAAGGCACCGCCAATGCCGACACGGTCTGGCTCTGCACGGCGAACGCCGGCGGTACCATCGATTCCACAGCGCTGACATTTGTGCAGCAGGGCGGGCCGTCGGGTGTGACCGGACGCGCGCTGCTGGTCGCCGCGAACGCATCGGCCGCCAAGTCGGCGCTGTCGCTGTCGAGCACCGATGTCGGACTTGCCAACGTCACCAATGACGCACAGCTGAAGATCGCCTCCAATCTCTCGGATGTGGCGAACGCTGCAACGGCGTTTGGCAACATCAAGCAGGCGGCCTCGGAATCCGCGACAGGCGTCGTTGAACTTGCCACCACAGCCGAGATCAATACCGGCACTGATGCAGGTCGGGCGATCTGCCCGGACCAGTTTGCGGGCTCCAATTTTGGCACGCAGGTCGTGTCTTTTGCGGTCAGCGACCCCAATGGCTCGGCGATCACTACCGGCGACGGCAAGGCCTATTTCCGGGTGCCATCAACGTTGAACGGTATGGACCTGATCGGCGTTGCCGCCTCGCTCGACACGGTCTCGTCCTCGGGCACGCCAACTGTCCAACTGCGCCGGAAGCGCTCCGGCTCCGACGTCGACATGCTCTCGACCCGTATCACGATCGATGCGAATGAGACCGATACGTCCACGGCCGCCACAGCGGCGGTCATCGACACCTCCAATGACGACGTCGCAACCGGCGATCGTATCTATTTCGACATCGATGTCGCCGGCACCGGCGCCAAGGGCCTGACGGTCGAAATGCAGTTCCGGCTGCCGTAACAGAAAACATAGCACATGATTGACCTTCCCCCATTCGAGCAGGCCGCGAAGTCCGGTCTGTGGGTGCCCTCGCGGCCTGCGATCATCCGGCCGGCGGAATCCGTCAAGCCGATCATTCCCGCCGGGATGATCATGGTGGTGAACGGCTGGCTGAAACAGGCTGCGGCAGCGTCGGCACCTTCATTCTTTGCGGCCGGCACCGCCGCGTTCGACGCCAAGGACGAAGGCGGCACCAATAATTGCAGCTTTCCCGCAAGTTTGGCGGCGGGCGATCTGCTCTTTGCGTGCGGAGCCGGTGACGATATTCCTTTTATTGGCTTTGAGCCGCAAGGGGGCGGGACCTGGACCGAAATAGGTAAATCTGCCAACAGCGGCTTTGGCGTAAGCGTGTGGTGGTGTGTTTGGAACGGGTCGTCGTCGTCGACCAGTCTCGACGCCAATACCGCATCCAATGGTGCCCTGGTTGGTGGCGGGTTTGTCTTTGCAGTTCGCGGCGCCGACACTTCGGACCCGATTGAAGGCCCGCAGGATTCGTCGGGTAGCGGCACCAGCATGACCGCGGACGCCGTTACGACGTCAGGAGCTAACCGCCTGGTCTGCTTTTTCGGAGGCGTGGGGGACGACGGAGCGAGCACACCAGCGAGCGGTTGGGATGAGCGGGTGGACACGGGCAGCACGCTGGGCAGCGACATGCAATTGACACTGGACACCAAGGTCCAGGCGGCTGCGGGCTCGACGGGAACGGCGACGCGCACCATTGAGTCAAATCCGTGGGGTACAGTTTCGTGGGCGATCAAGCCGCTAGGCGGCTAAACGAATCCAGCAAGGCCGTCACAACTGATTCCCGAGTGGATTCACGCTCTGGGGGCCGTAGGGAGGCAAGCCTTTCTGAGCGACGCCGTAACCTCGCGCCTTGCCTTGTTTGATGCGGGGTCGAGGCCCTTTGTCCAGTAACTCAACCTGTGGCGCAGCCTACGGCATCGCGTCGTCGAGTGGCTGCTCCGCAAGGCCTTCCCCTGAATCAAGGAGTGTCCCATGCCCGCCATTCCCTTCGTCGGCAAGTGCTTTGCGACGTCCCGAGAGTTTCTCGACTACCTCGACGACATCAAGTTCGGCGCCTGGCGCCCGCGCTATGTCACCATGCACCACACCGGCGGCCCGAGCCTCGCCACCTGGCGCACCTACAATCACGGCAATCGTAAGGTGCCGATCACGGATGCGCAGTGGATGAAGAACCTCGCGGCCTACTACGGCAATGAGCTCGGCTGGAGCGCAGGCCCTCACTTCTTTTTCACGCCGGATAATTTCTGCGTGCTGTCGCTGCCGGAGAAGCGTGGGGTGCACGCGGTTTCGTTCAACGCCAATTCCTGGGGCGTCGAATGCGTCGGCGACTTCGACAGCGAGGCCTTCACCAACGACATCGCCAATCGCTATGCGGAAGGCCTTGCCTGCCTTCATCTGGCGCTCGGCATCTCCCCGGATGCGCCGTTCCAGCGCGCGGCGAGCGGGCTGCATTTCCATCGGGACGATCCCAAGACGACCAAGACGTGTCCGGGCCGCAAGGTCGACAAGTCGGACATGATCACTCGCATCAAGTCGTTCATGGCGCGACTGACCGATCCCGGCTCGCACGATGACGATGATCCGCCGCCGGCCGTGGTTCCCACCAAGCGCAAGGGCACCGTCAACGTCGCCGCGGACGACACCTTGAGCGTTCGCGATGAGCCAAGCGCGAAGTCGCCCATCACCCGTGTCCTGCATCGTGGTGAAGCGATCGAGATTATCGGAGAAGCCAAGAACGGCGAGACCCTGTGGTTCAAGATCTCAGGGGATGACTACGTGGCCGCCCGATACATCACCTTGGCCTAGTTCCGCCGCGCGACGGCATCGCGCATATCCTGTGAGGAGAAGCAGACGTGAACACCAACCTGATCCACAACATCCTGAACTTCCTGATCGCCGTGATCGGCGGTCTCGCCGCTTTCGACTTTTCCTCGATCGTTTCGGCGCCGACCGCCGTGAAGATCGTCTCAGCGCTCGCCATGCTCAAACTGATCATGAACGCGCTGCGCGACGGCATCGCTGGCATGGTCAAAGAGCAGCCTCCGGTTAAGTAATGGCGACCAGCACCCTCGTCTCGCTCATCGTCGCGGTTCTCGGCGCGATAGCGGGCGGCTTCAAACTGTGGACGGCGTTCTTCCGCGACAAGAAAGTGGAAGACGCCTTCCAGGCCGGCGTCGATTCGACCACGGCAAAGGTCAACAAGGAGGCGGCAGATGCTGAGCGGCGTGCGAGCGATGTCGGGACCAATGCGCAGCGTGGTCCTGCTCTCGATGACGATCTCAAGTCTGGCCGGGTTCAATTCTGAGGCGGTCGCCATGGGCTGCACGATCCAGCCCCAGGCGATCGTCAACAGATGCCCTCCGTTGAAGCAATACACGCCTCAACAGAGCATGGAGATCGGAAAGGCGCGGGAGGAATTGCGGCTCAAGGAGCCGTCCAACATCCTCCTGACCGTTACCGATGACGCCTTCATGCTTCGCCAGCAGTGCCGCGCCATCGAGGCGGCGCCCCGATAAAGGCGGGTCGCGGCTGCGCTACCAACGCCGCCACGACCCTCACCGACGCGGGCTCGCGAAAGCCTGCACCGGCTGGGAATGATCCTGGCAGGAAATCGTTAACAGCTAGGAATCCCGAGGGGCAGGAATAATGGACTGGTCTGGAATTGGGGTTATCGGCGGGCTTTGCGTGGCCGGCATCACGGTTATCTCATTTTGGATGCGGTTCTCAGACCGCATAACGGAGGCGAGGGCCGCTGCAGACGATGCCAGCAAGTCAGCGGAATCTGCCAAGAGTGATGCGCACCAAGCGATAGAGAAGATCGGAGTCCTATCGGCTGCATTCTCTCTCTACCGCGAGCAAGTCGCGCGAGAATACATTCACCGAGAGGTGATGAGAGAAGTTGAAGACCGGCTTACCCAGGCGATCGAGCGGCTAGGAGACAGGCTTGATCGCTTTGTCGAGGCGGCTGGCCGCAACAATCGTCCTCAGTAAGGGAATCCCAGTTTGAAGTTCAAAGTCGCTTTGGCGGCGTGCTTCTGCGCGCTCGCAACGCCTACCCATGCCGAAACCTGCATCGCCTCGCAATACGGGGGCGGAGACGGCTACCACGGCAAGCGCGCCGCGGACGGCTCGAGGTTCAATACCTACGCCACCAGCCCCTACACGGTGGCGTTTCCGCCTGACCGGGTCGCGCGCTCCCATGGCTGGCGCCCGCGGCCGCTCGGCGCATGGCTGGTCGTCACCAATCTCGCGAACGGCCGCAGCATCCGCGCCCGCATCACCGACCGTGGCCCGTTCGTGCGCGGCCGCTGCGTCGACCTCGGCCGCGCCGGCGCCGCCGCTATCGGCATGGGCGGCACCGCAAGAGTCACCGTCGAATAGGAGAGCGCTCCATGGACCGTTGGGACTTCGACTATGTGCCCGAGCATCACCGGGCGGGGCCGTGGGAAGTCATGGCCTGGCTCTTGGTTGGCATCTTCGTGCCCGTAGGGATCGCCTACGTGGCCCTAACGCTGGTGGGGCTGCTGTGACGATGCACTTCTGGCTGACGTGGCTGGCTGCCTTCCTAATCGTCTTGGCGGGGCTGTCCGTAATTGCCGGTCTCCGCGAATGGTGGTTGTACCGGAAAGGACCGCGCCGATGATCAATGCTCGAGGCTGGGTCGTGGTGGCGTTGTGGACTTTAGCTTGCGTCGGGCTCGCTTGGGCACACGATCACAATCGACCAGAACTAGATCCCTGGCTCAAGAGCCTGCACTCCAAGGGCAAGGCATGGTGCTGTGACGGTAGCGACACCGACGCCATTGACGATTGGGAAGCCAGCGGGAAGGGCTACCGGGTCAAGTTTCGCGGACAGTGGTTTGACGTTCCGGAAGAGGCGATTGTGGACGGGCCCAACAAGTCTGGCGGCGCGTTGCTCTGGATGAACAAGGGCTATGCGGGACAGTCTGTGCGCTGCTTCATGCCGGGCTCTATGACCTAGTAGGCCTAACGACCAGCGGGGCGTGATGCTGTACATCGAATGCACACGTTAAGGAAGCATTTTTTATTTTCGCTAACCTGGGCCTTGGAGGGCGGGATCGGCGTTCTTTTGCGCTCCCTGCTTCCCCGGATGGGGGTGCGCCTCGTATCTGTCAGATTTGTTGAGGGAATTTGGCCCTTTCGATGCGCCGATCTGGGGGGGGCGGTTCGGCGTCCAAGCGATTCACCCCTCACAATCTTCTTAAGCAGCTTCCCGGCCTCATCGATCGTCAGCGGCGGCCCTGCATCTTCTTCGGAATGGCCTTCTCATCTTCCTTCGCAATTAGGGATCCACCGAAATGACCACCTACGATCCGCTGTGGGACAGCGGCGACACGCTTGAGAGCGCGGCCGAGGCGACCCTTACGGCGCTGGGCTATACGTGGAATCGGCGCACCACGACGTTTTCGGAGTACCTCGCAATAGCGCTGAGCGGTATCTCCGGTTCGTCGTACTCGAACAAGAGGTCATCGACTGGCGAACTCCTTGCGGAGCTCGTCAACGAGCTCGGCAGTGGGCCGGTGTCGCACCTCACCTCGAGCCGAGGGCAGCTCCTTGCACTCCTTGGGGGTGCGGCGGGCCCAAACCTATCGGCCTACTTGTTCTATGACTCCTTCCCCGGCTCGGTAATCTCGCTCGACGGGCGCGCTGCTCAGAAGGGTGGTAATCATCAGGCGTATGGAGCGGCCGGGTCAGGTATGACCGCTGGCGACGGCATCATGAAGCAGGCCGCCGCAGCGGGCACGGCAGGTTATGATATTACGCCTGATCTCGGCCAAATTCCTGGCAAGGTCGTCGGCGAGTGGCAAATGGTGAGCGGTGACTTCACCTATCCAGCGACGATCGGCATTGCCGTAGATGCCACCCTTTCTCCGATGCTGCACGGTGAAGGCACACCTACGAACTTTTTCATTAGATTGGTGGATGTGGGGCCGATCTTCATTATGCCGCTGTTCGTTACCTCTGATGCGAATTGGTCACTGTCGCTGGCAACAACATATCGCGACGAACTACACTACAACGGCGGCAAGATGGCTGCCATGGTGAAGCGAGCCGTTGACGGGACAATTCTCGGCCGTCAGCTCATCTACGACTTCAGGCTGCCGAGCTATGTCGGTAACTACGCCTTTAGGCAGACGCTGACAGACAAGATCAACTATTCGCTAGTCTCTGACGAGGCGACCTCGGATTATTCATTCCCTGCAGTGACTGAGGTGTGGGGCCTCGCCAATCCGACGACCACCAACGTAGTCGCAACAGTCTTCGGCGGAACGACCACCAATTCAGGGGCTGGTATCGTTATTGCTGGCAGTGGCTACGGACAGGGCGGCCAAATTGATCTAGGGGCAGTTACGATCGGGGATGAATTCAGAGTTGATTTCGATGCCGCCAGTTTTTCTGGCGGACAAATGGAAGTCGCACTTCTGAAGAACGGTGCCTTCGAGGTGGAGAAGTCAAACGCGGTTTACTTCACAGCAGACGGTCGCATATCGGCGGCATTGACCGCGACCGAGACAATGGCTGGAGCTAGCGTGGCTATTATGATGGGGCCGGGACTGTCAGGAGCTGGCGGCTGCACAGTTACAAACCTTCAGATTTTGAAGACCCCACCGACGACGCCTTAGTCGTTTGCACTCTCAGGGACAGCGACAGCCTATTTCACCCAGCGATAGCTTCGGCCCCTACCAATAAGGCCGATTGCCGCTCGGTGGCACCCAAACTCTTCCGCAAGGACAGGGGCTGGCACAGTACCAAATCGCTTCCGGATCTCCCGCACCTCATCTTCTGTGAAGATCTTCGGCTGGTTACTGGACCATGCCTGCCCTGACAGGATCATTCGCACGTTCCTCACAGTCACGCCGAATTTACGCGCGATGTCTCCTGGCATCTCGGTCTTCCCGGCGGCTCTGATCTGCTCGGCTGCTTCAGGCGTCAGCTTCCATTTGGGGCGGCCACCGCCTCGGTCTAGTTGATTTTGAGATGCCGTCTTCCACTCGACATGGAGTGGGTTGACGCAGCCCTGCAAGCCGCGACCGCAGTTGTGCGCTGCATGATGCTCAGCAGAGGGCGGTGGCCCGTGCCTGATGTTCGCACATCAGGCGGTGAACCTGGAAATTTCGGCGACTGCCAGGCCGATACAATGTGTATTTCGGGTAATGCCCGGCTTCCCAAGCAAACGGGAAGATCAAACACCAATCCGATTCCGGGTATTCAAGGTGAGCTGCGACCCAGCGGCCAACCGGGCCGCGACTGCTCACGATCTCGCGGATACGAGCGCGCGTCTCTTCAATCGTTTCCACGGTCGTTCTCATTTGGCTTAAGTACGTCTGGCCGCTCCGACCATGGCCTGGTAGATCGTGATCGCGACATCGCGTGGGCCATAGCGTCCAGTTTCTGATCTGGACCACATCCCCTTTTCAATCATTTCCTCGGTTGGCTCGATCGGCGCGATCACGAACCCGGCCCTTTGCAGTTCTCGTATGATGCCGGGAACATCACAGACTTGGCCGCCGCCTCGATCAATGGCTCGGTAAATCGGGTCGTTCTCGTCCATGGGCGTTAACTCGCTATTTATGTCAGTCAGGCTAATTTCCGAACATACCGAGGTAAAGCATAGCCTCGCTGGGGGTGATGTTGCCATGGTCGATAAGGTCCGATATGCGGCAGGCGTGGTCTCCCTCGGCCATATCGAGGCCAAAGCGGCCCTTGCTCACGGCGTGTGTCAGCCACCATGCTGCCATGGGCAGCGTGATCACGTAGGCGTTCCAGCACCAATTTCCGTACCATTCGCGAGACGCGAGGACTTCGCAGCGACGTCGGTAGACGTAGATCCATCCGTCCGGCAGTTCCTTGAAGCGCGGAGCGCATCCACTGCGCAAGTCGAGACCGATGCGCTCACCCTTGGCCGCGAAGCACAGCGCCTCAAACTTGCCGGCGAAGTGTCCCCGCTCATCGTTGCAAGCGACCTCCACCCGAATCCGATCTAGTTGCGGGCGACGGTCTGATTTGCGTTTCTTTAAGTCGCTCATCCGCGATCACTGCTCAGGTGGGTCAGTCTGTCGGCGTCGGAACTTCGATCACGTCGTAACCCCATGCCTTGCAGGCCATGGTGTTGCCGGCGGCGTCGAGGGCTTCCGATTCTGACTTGAATTCGGCTACCGTCTCGCCGTCGTCGTCAACGATTGCGATCAGCTTCTTACTTCTGGGGTTGCGTGTCAGGAGAATAAAGCTCACGGGATGTCCCTTTCAAGTTCTGCGCTCAAGTTCTGCCAGCTCGGCCTTATAGCGTCCGAGCGAGTCCTTTTGGCCGTAGGGGAGGCGCCATGCGTCGCATACCTCACGAGCCATGTTGACCATTTCCTCTTTCGTGAAGCGCCGAAAACCACGATCGGTATACTCCCCGCCCGTCGCGATCTTCTTCAGCGCGAACATGGCAGCGCCATACTGGTCGTCGCTGAGTTCAACGGTCATTCTGACGTCCTCACACCATTCGAGTGAGTCAGGGCGGCGCGAGCCAACTCCGGCCCCTTGTGTCCGATGTCGCTCATTATGCCTCCTGAACCGGGTGCTCTTCGATCCCTTCAGCACCGCCTTCTAGTGCGGCATTGATTGCGGAGTCGAAAAGCCTGTGAATGATGGTTGAGCCTTGCTCATCTTCTGCATTAAGGGCAGCCACCAACTCAGCGGCAAATACATCTTGATCTTTCACCTTCTGCCGGACCTCAAGGGCGCCTAAACGCCATGATCCATCCATAAGCTGCTGAAGCTTCGAAAATGGTACTCGGATCGAAATACTGTTCCGGCTAATAGTTGCTTCGGTCATGGCATCATTCCTGTGTGGGTTAATTCTCGTCAAGCAAGGGCAGTCAGGGCACTTCCCGTACCATCGCTTTAGGGTCATCCGAGCGCAGCCCTTGGCTTCATCTGGCTGGCAATAATGGTGCTTCATGCTCAAGCATATCTTTCATGTGCGCAAAGGTGCGCCGGTCTGAACCGGGTGCTCTTCGATCCCTTCAGCACCGCCTTCTAGTGCGGCATTGATTGCGGAGTCGAAAAGCCTGTGAATGATGGTTGAGCCTTGCTCATCTTCTG
>Ga0208916_10001346_pt1 | contig 10585 bp, 16 predicted proteins | sample DEB19_08_DNA_5_FD_184523 | JGI IMG/M metagenome (GOLD analysis project Ga0208916, IMG submission 184523) | Aqueous microbial communities from the Delaware River and Bay under freshwater to marine salinity gradient to study organic matter... | ecosystem: Environmental > Aquatic > Marine >... | reverse complement strand
AATTCTCCGTTAATCAGCACGACTTTCTCCAATAATAACAGCCCCATTTAATATGAACGGAGCTTGTCTTTGTAGGTTAGCTAGGACTTTTTCAGCATTTTTACCTAGAGCTGGGCTGGTAGCGTGTTCTGCTACACCCTCAACAGTCTCAATAACGTGTATAAAACGGTCATACACGCCCTCTGTGGCGTTTTCGTATAGGTTTAGTCTGATTATATGCTGTAAGGCTGGCAGGGGCTTAGGACAGTGTGGTACGTTGGCATGAAGTGCCGATGAGCTTTCGTTGTGGAACTCTCTGTATATAGGTAATAGAATACCAGATAGCCCCGACCATTCTCTTTCACCTTTGCCACGCATCATAGTTCTAGCAAACACATGGTGACGGTTCCAGTCCGCTCTAACTCGCTCTCGCCCCTCTACATCGAAGTAGGTAGGGGCTTCCATATTATTCCTCTACTTTTCGAGGTAACTCTACTGCTGTACTAGGTACAACTTTACCTACTACAAACTCTCCTACGCTTGCAACTATCTCTCGTAGGGGTCGTAGAATTTCGTGATGCTTAGGGTGCTTTTCCATACTTGGATTATATCACTTATCAGCTAAAGATTGTAAACAAAGTGCAAAGTCCTCACATAGCTTCTCTATGAGTTCGGTATCTACTTTGTCTACATATACTAGTTTCATAAATCTATTGTACTAAAATATCCCCTAGATGGGGATAGATTATGCAGGGTTCTTGCATGAACAATCATATTATATCAAATTCTTAACTACCCAAACAAATATTACTACTAAGATACCGATAACAACCAATCGTTCGATGTTCATGTTAGACCCCTTCTGTGAATAGCTGTTTTATAACAACTAACATTGCGTTCACGCCAGCAACTGCTGCTGATACTAGTAACCTTTGGTCAATCTGGCTTAGGTCGGGTGATACCAATAGAGTGGCTACGAATGTTGATACAAATGCGTAACCGAGTGCTTTGGCGACCTTAGTCCACTGGGCTTTTGTTATTGGTGATATTGTTGGTAATTTCATGTTAACTCCTTATTTTTTAAATAGGTTATTCCAGACTCTCTTAAAGAATCCCTCTACTACAACCCTCTCATCGACTGTCTCAGGCGTTCTAGCCTTTAACTCATCAATCTTTAAGTTAGCTTGTTCAAGGTCGTTAGCGAGCTTCTGAGCGTTTGCTACAGCCTTTTCTAGCTCGGCTTTGCTTGGGTTTGCCTTTAAATCATTAACTGTTTTCTGTAGGTCAGCGATTGCCTGAGTTTGAGCTACCCTTGTGGCATCTTCTTGAGCTTCTCTAGCTCGAACTACGTTAGCTTCACCGCTATTGTAAACATCGTTGAATACCCAACCTGCATCTTTGTTTAGGTACACGTTTTCGCCTTCTCCAGCACCTCTACCCCTTTGTAGGACTGCTGAATATACTCTGTCTAAGAAACCTTTATCTGCTACCATTGTGTTACCTCCTGGTGCTACTGCACCTTTTCTTCTTAATATTGTTGATGCCTTATATATGGGTGCGTTGACTGACACCCTACGAGATACCTTGCCGTTTTGTTCTAGGACTGTCGTAGGGTTCAAATAAATCCAGATATGACCATATGTCCCACCTGTATATACCCCTATGTCTCCTGCTTGTGGTGAACCTACTTTGTCAAAATATTGTGCGACTGTTCCATTAGTAGCCCAGTCTTTAGCATTGCCCCATGCTCCAGCCTGTATACCGTAGACCTTGGATAGATACTGGTTAATCAAAGAAACGCATTCACCAACATACTGACCGTTAGTCTTGGCTACTGTGCCTTGTGATACTGCCCAATTTTTGAATTGGTCTAAATTCATATCAACCTTTCAAGTTGGCTATTACGTTTGTCAAAAAGAAACCAGTTAAAAACGTCATAAAAAAAGTCAGTACTGCCGTTAGGGTGTGGGTCTTCCAGTTACTCTTTTGTATCTTTTTTTCTAGCTCAAGATATTTTTGTTGATTATCTTTCTCATGTTCAACAAGAGATTTCTTCATCTCTAAGATGTCTCTTTGGACTTCGGCAAATTTCAAGTTAGTTATCTCTGAAGGAGTGTAAGAGCTAAACTGATTAGTCAGCTTTTGAATCTCACTTGTGAGGTTGTCTATTTTTAGTCCTAGTGTTTCGATAGTATCTCTTGCCATGTTATGCCCCAGTGGGTTCGTTAAATGTTGTCATATAGTCCTACATTAAGAAGACACTAATTGCCGCTGGGAATGCCGAGCCACTAGTGGGGGCCATTGTTCCAGTACCAGAAACTCTAACCCCAGTAAGTTTATATGTATGCGATCCAGCACTAGGAGCGGCAGCGTAGGCCCACATTAAGAACGTGTTACTTCTTGAGCTACCGAAGTTGTTTATCTGGGTGGCGCTGAGAATAGTCGACCCTTCGTTAATCTGGCCCCTAAACTCATCGTTACTAACACTGAACGTAGCAGTAAACTGTCCCATAATCATGACACTTCTTCCGCCTGCCGGGACTGTTACAGTGACGCTCATTCCTGTGATATCGGTCTGTGAGCTAAAGCCTGTCTGAGATAAAGATGTAGAGCTTGTAGTACCCAAGTGGATTGCACCAGTGGCAAGCTTGGCTCCAGTTATTGCGTTTGTTGCTATACCAGTACCATCATTAAAACTAGCGTCGTTAGTGCCTAATATATTCCATTTAGCAGCCGATGGTTGCTCACCAAAAACTACTGACCAAGATGCATACGCCATTACATAACCTCCATAGAGAACTGCTTAGAGTCCAATATCTTTAAACTATCTTTAATCTTCTGGACACTGACAGCATCGCCCTGCACTAAACTACTCATCTGGTGTTCTTCACTTGCAGCCAATCGGTTATCATTGCCACAACGACACTCAAATCCAAACTTACCATCTCCTCTAAACCTAGCGGAGAGTAAATTAGTACCGGCTTGTTTACCAAAATTAACCACTTGATGGGTAGCATCATCTATCATCAATCTATCGTCTTCTTTGCAATTTAAACAAGTAACTTTATATGTATTCATAATCTAATTTGTACAGTTTTAAGTGATACTCGTCAATAACTAGGCGCTGAACGTACCAAGGTCTGTAAATAAGGTGGCATCTGTAGCACCTATAGCAACATCACCTATCGTTACATAGTATTCTCTGGTCAGATTAAGCGTAGTAGTAAACAAAGCTATCGTTACCCCTAATGAATACCCACCCACCTTAGATATGTTTTCTGCAACTTGTACTTTAGTATACTCTGCTATAGTCAACGCTCCTGGAGTGACAAAAGTATAGGGACACTTAATAAATGTTCTGCTTCCGGCACTACCTGTTTTTCTCCATACTTGTACATCAGGGAATAACCCAACTGTGTTTAAGAAGCTAAGATCAACAGTGTGTTCTGCATAATAGTAGGGAGCATATATAGAGCTTGGGCCATTAGTGCTTGCTTGTAAACTGATCCTAAATCTATGAACAACTCCCTGGTTTCTGTTGGGGTCTCCTGCTATTTGGTCAGTAGTAGTTCTAGTAAGTTCTGCCATTATGGTGCAATCCTATCTGCACCACCAATGGTACTTATACCTATTCTGAAGTATGACACTATAGTTCTTTGTAGCAAAGTAAGCTGTTGTGTAAAGCCTTGCGATGCATTTAATACCGCTTTTATTTCAAATACACGCCAATATCTACCCTGCCAACTTATTAAATCACCCAACTGTAGTTCTGGTATAGCCCTGATTGTCAACTTCTGTATGTTTTCGATGTTAGAAAAATCGTTAAGTATCATTTGCGCTAGAGACTTCGCCCATGTTTCATTCTGTATAAATATATTATCTACATTATATGGATGTTCCTGATAAGCTGTAACAGACGAGTCATCTTTGCCTCTGTAGTAAACATTACTGATAGCTTTAGCTGGTCTACCATATAACCTCAAATCAGTTAAGAATAGATTAGAAGTCGAAGAGTTAGTAAATGTTATTTTTATAGCTTTAGAAAACTTGCTTGTATTTTTAACTGAAACACTAGAAGTTGAATCAGTACCCTCGCCATCGGCTAAAGTATTAACAGTAAAGAATGTAGGGTCATCTATTGCAAGCATAGGGTCTTGCAAATCAAAGAACACACTGGTGTCTCCTGGTGGTAATAAGACGGCTGACGATAAACTAAATATAATCTGAGTTGGTTGTTTCTGCCATATCTTACCCCTCACTTCGACTACATTTATAAGATGAGACTCATCTGGTATCTCTGCGTTTAATACTTGTGCTGTTGTTATAACTCTTTGCACCTGTGTATATGGTGAATTATCCCAATGCTGACGGTTCTCAAACTTAAATATACCTGACTCGTCTTGATAAAAGTGTCCGTTCTCTGCTTGTGCCAGTTGTGAAAATATATCTCTTACTTTAGTACCTGACTCAAATAAACCAAACGGAATGATATTTATACCAGTATCTAAATCGTATTGTGCGGTGTTCATACCTAGAGTACCTTGTAAAATAGTCTGCATTACCTGATCGGTTCTTTGTGCGGTGAACATCACCTCTTGGTCTAGGTATTTATCCTCAAAAAACCCGACATAATCTTCACCAGATATAGATACTTCACCCGATCGGGCGTTGACTGCTGGCTGTTTAGATATACTTCCTGCAAATTGAGGGACTGTAATCGGCACACCACCGATCTTAAGACCTGCATTCATAATCATTGGTCTTGATGGAAGTATCGCTGTATATAGTTCTGACCGACCACCCATATATCTAGGAGTGAATCTACCAGATGTATTGTCTAGTTTGGCTTCGGCTAACGCTTTGAATAATCCACCAGATGGCATGTTATAGCCACGCTCCCAACCTAGACTATTAACGTAATCAGTCTCGTCAAAGTATCTATAGTTAGATGGGCTACCAACTGCGCCAGGGTTTACGCCTATAACATCGTTACCACCGATTGTGGATACTCCGATAGTAAATGTCCTGTTGCCTAGAGTGCTTTGTTTCTTCCAAGATATTTGTAAGTTATGAGCAATAGAACGTATAGAATCACGTTCTTCTGCGGTGAATGCTGCATTGACAGTCTGCATCTAAGCCTCCGTAAGCGTTAGAGTAAAGCTTGATAGGTAGTCCGACCCTTTAACGCTAAAGCCACGTTCCGCGAGGTCTACATGTACTCTGACGCTGCTTACTGTATAGTTTGTTTCTGTAATAGCCCAAGTCTTTGTCGTATTAGTATTTAAATAGGAATCATATATAGCTTTTATAGTTGCGTAGTCTGTTGAGTTTACGTTGTTATACTCCAACTGCCAGACACGTTTATTTGAGCCAAATATATCCCTACCTATAGAGCCAGACAAGCTTCTTTGTTGCACCGTCTGGGTGCTGTTGGTTTCACTAAGTGAACCAGGTGATCTAATCTCAGTTCCGTCTAGTAAGTATGCCATTACGCTAACAACGCTCCTGCTGTAGTTCCTCTTGATGAAGCGATGTCTTTGATAGACTCGACAACCATAGCGCTTAGTTTTCTCATGTCTGCATCTGTTCCTGTCATAACTCCTGCTTGAACTGTTATATTGAATGTCATTTGTCCGCCACCACCGCCTAGCATGTGGTTAGGTATAACGTCAGAGCCTTTTGGTAGGTTGACAAGCTCCGGCCCTTTCTCTCCAACTACAGCTAATCCACCAGAAAAGTTATCTACACCTGTAGCGAACCCAGGGATGAGACCTCTGAGAGCGCCTTTAACTGCGCTTCCGATAGCGTTATTAGCTCCACCTATCGCTCGACCGATTCCGCTTATCCCGTCTCGGATACCGTTTATCAAGCCGTTTATTATATCTCTACCTGTGTTATATAGCCAACTAGCAGCACCGCCTACGGCAGCACCAATAGCTGAGTTTAGGCCATTTATGTAGCGATATACAACAGTAAAGTTATTACCGAAACTGGTTTTAAATCTATCTATTGCGATCATTACCGCTGCCATGACATTTGTATTAACATCATTAAGCCAAACAAGAGCGCCAATAAAAGCCTCTATAGCGTGAACGATAGTCATTATCTTGGGGTAGGCGTCATCAAAAGCCTGTTTCATCTTAGGTATATATTCGTTCACTAACTTTTCCATAAATGGTGGTAGTTTTTCGCTAATCATTACAAGGAACTCTTGTAGCCATGCTTGGAACTTATCTGATGCTAGGAACTCTGCTAACTTTGTAAATAACGGGGTGAGTCCCTCTACTAAAGTCTTACCAACAGACTCTTTTACATCGTCAAACTGGTTTGTTAGTCTTGCAAGTGAACCAGCAAAAGTATTAGCTGCTGCATTCGCTGAACCACCAAACTCTGTATTTAGCTCCTGAAGTATTAACTTTTGTGCTTCGGCTGCCCGACCTGTCTCAACCAAGTTCTTAATAACATTCTGCTGATCTTCAGAGAAGTTCACACCAACCCTACGGAGAGCTGTTACACCAAGTATAGGGTCTTGCAGAGCCTTACCGACCTGTATAGATGATGATTTTAAGTCTTGGCCAAGAGCTGTAGACATGTTTAGTACTGTCTCTGTAGCCTGTGGGAATATGTCTTTGCCTATTTTGGTAAAGGTAAGAAGCATGTTAGTTGCGCTTCTAACTTGTTCATCTGAATAGGCTGTGGTTTTTTGAAAGCTCGTAGCTAACCTATCTATCTCGGCAGCTGTAACACCGGCTATACCACCTGTTGATTTCAATACCGCATTAGTTTGAGCAATGGCATTCTCAGACTCTTGAAACGATTTAACACTAGATATACCAAACGCAATTACTCCTGCAGCTACCGCAGCGCCAACAACCGCAACCCCTTTGAGGGCTGTACCGATTCCGCTCGCCATACTATTGGTATTATTGCCAAACTTTTTAAGAACGTCTGAGGCGTCATCTTTTGCTGTTATAACTGCTTTAATGTTTGCTTGAGCCATGCTTCTGTTCTAGTTCCTGTTTCTTCCCTATGGTTGCATGTACGTATAAATTAGTAAATAACTTATCTAGTGGCTCGTTTGCATACTCTTCGTATGTTAAGCCAAACAACTTTCTATATCTATATTCAATTACATCAGTACTAACGCCTACTCCGTTGTAGATGAATTGGTCGATGGCGTCTCTACTTTTGGGTCAATCTCGACCCCAGCGAGTATTTTGAAAGTGTGCAGTAATGCTACTTCATCAAGACTAGATAAATCTTCTTTAGTAATAGCTTCATCGTCCTGAGTACCAGATACAAACTGTTTCTTTATCATATTAAGAATAAAGTCTACTTGCTCCGATAGTTCGTCAGATAGCTTAGATTGGTCTTCTCTAATCTGAGGTAGCATACTCGCTGGTATACAGTTAAAAACTAAGTTGATATTTTGATACACTTCACCGAGACTGTCCAGATTGACTGTCTTCTGTAGCTTTAGCATTCTTGCTCCTTTATTTAATAACTAGATTTGGTGTTTATAAGAACCGCTGTAGATATTATATCAAGGTTGTTTGCTGCGTCATAATTGGCTTTAAAGTTTATCTTTTGTTTAGCTATCTCGTTAAGTGCAAAGTCTGGCTCCCACTCGTTAAAGCTTACTCTTGGAAATCTCAGGTCAAGGCTAGAGCTTGATGATCTAAGTAGGTTAAGCTCCATAGCTTTATAAGTACCGTTGAGCATGTAGTTCTTGTAAGTTGAGTCCTCTAGGTTAAGGGTCATATTACCCTCAATAGTGAGCTGTTGGCCTAGTACATCTTCAGGCTCTGCTGTACCAATTACTTCATCGAAGATTGTGTTTCGGTTGATGTTAAGTTCGAGGTTCTTAATAGATATACCGGAAGCGGCCGATAAAGCACCGACGCTATCAGCAAACTTAGTTACTAGGTGCTGGTGTAAGAACTTACTGCCTAGAGATGTGAAGCTTGGTGTAAGGCGTGACCACTCTCGTGATCGCTTTGCCTTGAAAGTGATAGTCCAAGCAACAATAGCGCTAGCTTCAACTGTTACAGATAGTTGTTCGACAACAGCAAGAGGGAACATTAGAGAGAAGTTAGGGTCTTTCCAGTATAGGGATAAAGATTTCTGTTGGTTAGTGTTAGACAGAGTAAACGTGTGAGTATATGGGTTAGCTCCAGTAGTAACAGGGACAGCCCCTAGAATTGAAGACAAGATATATCCTAAAGCGTTATCGTAAAGTTGAGATTCAACATCACCCTCGGCCATAGACATAGTTACATAAACAGAGTCGTTATCAGCAACAACTCCCATACCCTGCTCTTCGTTTTCGGTAGTTGTTTTGTCAAAGAATGACATTGTTACATAAGGCAACCAGTAAGTCGGTGCAACAGGTACGCCCCTACTTGCTTCTAGTGCTACCCCTAATGTTCCTAATCTTCCTACAAATTTTGTCATACTACTGTTCTTTCTGTATATATACTTAAAGTTATCTCTGCTGATCTGGCTTCGCCCCCCTCATACTTAACGTATGACCAGAGACAATCAGCTGCGTTCATGTATAGCGCAGTTGAGCCAGTAAGCTCAAAGTCAGTATCCATGTCATTTACGATTTCGTCAATAACTGTTGCGATGACCTGTTCAGCATATTCCATTCTCGGTAAGCCCGTATTATCTGGGTAGTCTTCAGATATAGGGAACAGAATCAAACACTTGAAAGCGTACACCCTACTGTTCTCTGCATTTGAACTAAACTCTCCCTGCAAATCCTGAGGTGTTAACATGACCGCAGGGAATCCTTCCGGGTTAATCTTTTCAAAACCATAGACTTCTTGGACAGATGACAAGCCCTGTATCTTAGTCTTCAACTTGTTTTTTAGTTCTGTAGATTGGCTCATACACTTCTTCCTATAGTATCTAGTACATCTTGTACCGCTTTTTCAAAGTAATTTTCTACGTCAGACTCAGATTCATCAACAGCATCTGCAAGATATGGTCGGGCTTTAATAAATCTAGTACCATCATGTATAAATATATCATAATTGGTGTTAGTACCGACTTCGCCCTTTAGGTTCTCAAACTTTGATCTAGTCGAAGCTCGTAGCCTACCAGTTAAAACAGGAGTGTTTATCATCGAACGGCCTTGAATTGTAAATACACTCTTTTTAATAGCGGTGTTAAGTTCTTTAGTCATCTGGTAAGGGGCTTTATCAAAAGCGTCTTTTATTTGACGTATGTTAGTAATCTCAACTTTAATACTAGGCATGGTAATACTCCCCCGATACGCCAGTCATAAACTTAATTCGAGCATTAAATGCATCTTCCGCCTTGCTAAATAAACCAATACTATAATGTCGATTTTTAAGCCAGGCTCTGGCATGCCACTTCTTAGCGCTCTCGTTCCAATATACGCCCTTATAGCCAGAAGTATTATTAGACGGCTTCAACCTGTTAAGTCCGTTTTGTGAGTGATTAACAGTCCTCAAGTTACTACGTCTATTATCTAGTTTACTACCATTTATATGGTCGGTGATACAACCCATCGGGGTATTGTTGACTATCCTGTGCATCCTCAAAGTTTTTTTAACTTGTTTACCGTCTTTCATGCCAATATGAACTCTGCTAACTGCGTAACCGTTACTTAAATGCCATCGGTATGCTGATAGCTCTACATAATCTGAATCGTCAACTAACGCTGCGTCACCAGAATTAAGAATAATCTTACGCATCTTGGCTCTCCAATACAAGTTCCTTGTGGTCAAGTAGCCCTGCACCCTGCCATATCTGCACGCCTTTAACTCCGTAAGTCTTGCCAGTGTCTATCTTAACCTGATCGCCAGCTTTAATATCAACAGACACATCAACGTATGCTGTAAAGATAGCGCCAAATCTTCCGTCTACTTCTGCGACCCTCTCAGGGCTTGCAGGTTGAATGTCTACGTTAAATGCGGTAAATGTAGCACTCATAGCGTAACGATCAGCAGAGCCTATCCTACGCCTCCTGTAGATGGTTATTTGGTGTGACTTAAAAAATATAGTCATATTACTTATCCGGTAGTATTGGGTTGTTTGAATAAGCGTTTAAAGTGCCAGTAAGATTGAGCATGTCAAATATATCAGATGTGTTGGTAGCACCGGCTTTAGGATCAAAGTATTCTATAGACCTTGCGCCCTCTTGTTTCTTCTTTACGTTTGTTCCCGATGTGCCACTCTCTACTAGATAAGCCGCCAAAGTAACACAAGCCTCAGATATATCCGATGGGATAGTTGAATAACCAGCTCTATAAGTAACCCTGTATCTGTTCCATCCACCTACCGATATAAAATTGAGGTCAGCCACACCGGCTTTGCTATCTACAAATGATAGCTCAGAATCAACTGTGTCCCAATCGTTATCGTTTAAAGATGTGTTCCTTGCGTCTATTTGGAACGTATAAGCGGTGTCCACTGGTCGCTGTCTAAGAATAAGTTGGTCTGTTCCAGTTGCATCGTACTCTTCGTCTGCATATCTGGTTAACTTAAAGCGTCTGCCTGTATAGTTCTCAATCATCTCAGTGGCTTGGTTTATCTTCCTTGTAATAAGATTGTCTTTTGTTGTGTCGCTACTAGC
>Ga0208916_10001345_pt1 | contig 10586 bp, 6 predicted proteins | sample DEB19_08_DNA_5_FD_184523 | JGI IMG/M metagenome (GOLD analysis project Ga0208916, IMG submission 184523) | Aqueous microbial communities from the Delaware River and Bay under freshwater to marine salinity gradient to study organic matter... | ecosystem: Environmental > Aquatic > Marine > Coastal... | reverse complement strand
TAGCCATAATTATCTCCTAAAAAATCCACCTATAGCATCAAATCTAGATATATCTTGTTGATTTGTTTGTGGTGGAGTAGACGCATTAACTACAGCTGGAGAAACAGTTGTAGGAGTTATATTTGATTGTAAATAAGTTCCTGGAGGAGTTGATAAATTAATAATAGGAGTTGGAGTAGTAGGTCTTACTCTTCTAACACTTGGAGTTAAGAATCTATCTATTTGTTTTTCAAATTCACCTCTTGGTAACCCTAAATCTGTACCTATAAAATTACCTCTTAATTCTTTAAATATATCTTTTACATTTTCTATTTGAGATTCTACTTTGGCAGCTTGAGCAGGATTTTCTACCGATAGTCTGTCAATTAAAGCTCTATATCTATCTTCACTATATACAGGAGTTTTAAAAACACCATTCATTAAATTACTAACATCTGTTTTATTTTTTAAACGTTGTTGTAATATATTTCTTAATTCAGATTCATCTATACCAAGCTTTTGAGCATCTTGCAGTGTTCTATACATTCTATTTTGATTATCATAAGCTTCCACAAAATAATCCCTATAAGCTTTTATTCTTTGTTCTTGAGTAGCACTTGGAGAATAAGCTACAGAAGAAAATTTAGCACCTACATTTTGTCTATCTCTATTAAATGAAGTTAATATAAAAGGCATACTAGCTAATGGTTTAGCTTCTTCAACTCTAACTCCTGAAAATAAAGCTATAGCTTCTGTAGCTCCATCTCTTACAGTACCTGCATCTGTAAATTTACCTGTAGCTCCTTCCCATATTCTTCGTGCAGAACTATATGCTCCGGGTTCCAGGGTTGAAAATACATGACCTATGCTTTTAGATAATTTAGTTAAAGTATCATCTTGAGGGTAATAAATATAACTACCTTTTTTAGTTCTTCCATCTCTATATTGAATATCTGCCATAGTTTCTAATCCAATAGACTCAGATATAAATGGAGAAAATAATTCAAACAAAGCACCTTGTCTGTCTTGAGTTCCAAATAAAGCATTTTTTACTATTTTATCAGCGCTGTCTTTATTTAAAACACCATCACCATAAGCTTTTAACACAGCATTAATTGGTTGTACTAACGTGTTATAAGGATTGGTATAAGAAAAATTTACATATTTAAAATTACCTTTTTCATCAGGAGCAGTTAAAGGAATTAAAGTAGAATTTTTTTGATAGTCTGGAGCAAAATGTCTCTGGAAAGCATCTAATGTATCAGAGCTTACACCTGTTATATATTGTGCACTACTTTGAACAGCTGTTCCTATTCCACCTAATGTAGTTGCAGCACCAATCAATCTTCTTGCACCCATTTGTCTAATAAAAGGATTGTCACTTGTAAGTTCTCTTGCACCCATTGTTATGATGTTAGATGTTGTTCTTATTATCTCTGCTGGGAAAGCAACGAAGTTACCAAAAGGTAAGTATCTTATAGTTTTAATAATATCTGGTATTTTACTGTAAGTAGGCATTGTATTAGTAGCTAAATTAGCAGAAATTTCTCGTATTCCTTGTTCTAAATTTTTTTCTAATCCAGTAGCTAAATCTTTTCTATTAAATTTTTGTTGTGCTACAGTTTCAAACCATTTTTCTACATCATCAATACTTTTCATAGCTGGTCGTAATGCAGCAGTATAATATTTATCTGCATAAACTTTCCAAAAGTTATCACTACCTTGATAAATATCTCCTAGCTTTTTAACTATTGGATTATTTATAAAATTTTCAAAGTTTATTTTTCCTTGTGAAGCCTTGTTTAATACATATTTTAATTCATTAACTTCAATGTTTTGATCTAATAAACCATATTTTTTTGCTTCATTTAAATAAGTAGATATTCCATCATCACCACCTTTTGAAACTGTATTGAATATATCTTGTGATATTGCTCTCCAAGAATCTTTAAGACTTACATTCCCACCAATTAAACCATTCATTGTTGCAACAAGTCCGTTTGAACTAAAGTTTCTTATTTGTGACATAGGAGAAAATAATGTTTTAGCAATTTGTGTTCCAGATTTAAAAGCCATGATTCCTCTATATAAAGAATTATCAAACAATCTATTTTGAGTAGTAGCAGAATCTAATAATGCGTTTTTAATTTCAGGAGTTGCCCAAAAACGTTGTGATACATCATCACTAAATAATTTGCTTTCTTTAAAAGCAAAAGAATCACGTTCTACTCCTGGTATTACTATGCTTCTTAAATCATTTGCAAATGCTAAACTTTTTCCTTTTGCTAAAGCATCTTCTGGTCCTTTATATAAAAATCCATTTTCTAATCCGAAATCTGCAACATAATCATAAAATCTTTTTGCATGTATAGATTTTGCTTGTTGAGTTATAGTATCTATTAATGCTGATTTATAATTTGTAATAGGAATCTTAACACCATCCTTTACTATTTCTTGTGGAGCATCAAATAATCTTCTTATTACATCATCAAATTGTTTTAATTGTTTTGGTTTTTCTCCATATATCTCTTTTATTCTTTTAGCAAAATAATCCCCTGGTCTTAATTCATTTTTTATTTCTTTATCTAATTTAAATCTTTGAGCAATAGCATTAAAATAAAATTCTGGTGTTTTGCCAGATTTAATAACTTGCATTTTTAAAGCATCTACTTTTTGTTGAGCTAATTCAGTTTGTGCTTTATCAATAGATATTTTTTTTGTATCAGCCAATGTCTTTGCATTTTTTATAAAACCTTCTTTTTCATTTGCTATTAATTGTGATTTCATAAAAGCTACAGCATCTTTATTAGCTTCTGCTGGATATTGATAATTTGCATTATTGAATGCAGAATATCTTTGTTTCATATAGCCATCTTTTTCTGCAACGATTAATTCAGCTAATTTACCATACTTATCTCCACCTTCATTAACTAAAGCATCTGCAAATTTTTTATTAGATTCTCCTAAAAGATCTTTTAATTTTTTAGCAAGAGGTTGAACATCTTTATCTAAGTCTTTATAAAAAGTTTTTATTTTATCAGGACTTGTTTCTTTTAAATAATTAAATAAATCATTGTTTTTACTTTGAAGAGCAAAAAGAGTATCTTCTTCTTTAATAAATTTAGTTTTGCCATTAGTAACTATATCTTCAAATATATTTTGAATTTGTTTATCTGTTTTAATTATAAAATCTTGAACAGCCCCTATTTTAGCATCAATAGCAACTTTTTCTTGAGCAAGTTCTGGTCCAATAGGTCCATAGGATGTGAATTTATTTTTTACATTATCTAATGTTTTAAAAAAATATTCTTTCCATGTTCCTTGTTTAGAAAAATTTTTCCATTCTTCTACAGCAGGTATACCAAGTTTATCATACCCTTTTTCAATTAAATCACTAGTAGATGTCATTAGTTTTGGTATAATTCCTTTACTTTCAACTCCAGCAATAGCTTGAGACAAAGGATTTATTACTGCATAATCTAGAGGTCTTAATATAGCTCCTCCAGCTAATCTTACTCCTTGTGCAGCAGGAACTATACCATAGTTATATCCTAAGGTTGCAGCGGCTGGTAATAAAGGTATAGCACCTCCAATAACAGTTCCTTCAGCTCCAAATTTAAATTTTTCTTTTAATGTTTCAGCAGCTCTTTCAGAACCACTTAATTCTGTAATATCTTTTTTCTCAGATAATCCTAAAGCTTCTGTAAGTGTTTGATCTTTTTCTGGAACAGAAGCAATGATATCAGAAGCTCCTCCAATAGCTCCATAATAACCTGCACGTCTAACTAATTCACCTGCTTTATCTCCAACAGAAGTTAAAGAAGAAAGTTTTCTATATTCAGTAGCTCTATTTAAAAATTTTATTCCACCAGCTAATTTAGTAACTGCACCAAGAGGTAATCCAAATTGAACTAATGTAGATGCAAGTTCTCCAACTGAAGTATGTGTTTCAGGAGTTATTTTTTCAAATATATCATCTATATGTTTTAATAAATTAGTGTTTCCTAAATAATCTATTGGAAGAGCTCCTAATTCTAAAAGACCTTGAACAGCTCTACTAACTCCTTTTATAGGTGCTCTTATTACATCACCTGCATAATCAACCGCTGAAGGTGAAGCACGAGATCCTTCTATATCTTCTTCTACAGGTTTAGAACTTGGGTTTGCTATTGATAATAATTCTTCAAAAGATAATGAAGCCATATTCCCCCATTATTTGTTAGAAGGCAATACTAGATTTACTCCGTATTTGATATTAAAATTATTAACATCTTGTTGTGTTTTTATATAAGCAAAATCTTGTAAAGCTTCTTCACTTTTTGAAATTAAATTTACAATATCGTTAGTAATTTCTTTTGGAAGTCTTGCTCTCAATTCTTCAAAACTTAATTTTACAACAGGTCTTTGTTGAGTTTGTTCTACTCCATTACCTGCTGGTGTTGTTGTAGCTTCAATTTGACCGTCTTCTGTAGGTTCTGGTGTTCCTTCAGCATATCCAATTCTTCCTCCATTAGCTCTAGCTTCTGGAAAATTAGCTCTATAAAAATCTGGATATCTACTTTTAACAGATTCAATGAAAGCTTTATTTTCTTTTAAAACTTCTTCATCTATTTTTTTACCAGCAGCTTTATCTGCTTCAGCTTTTCTTACAGCATTAACTTTTGATTCTAGTTGTTGTTGAATTCCTGTAAATCCAACTAATCTTGATTTATCTAAAGATTTTTCTTCACCTAATCTTTTTTCAAACATTTCATTATAAATAACATCTCTTCCTCTTTTATCTTGTTTATTTGCTCTCATGTAAGCATCAGTCATAGCTCTTACTTGTTTTTCTAAATCAGTTGCTTTACCAGATTTAATATCTTCCAATTCTTTTTCTCTATAAGTTTTGTAAGCTTCAAGAGTAATATCTCTATCTTCTTTTCTCTTAGCTCTTATTACTGGAATAGCTAATTCATTTGCAACTTTAACTTTATTAGCAATACTACCTGGTTCAGCTAATGCTCTAGCTACTATTAAAGCAACTTCACCTTTTGTCATATCTTGATAATCCTCTCCTTCTAATAAAGATTTTAAAAATTCTTTATCTTGTTTTATTGCTTCTCTAGGATCCGTTTTTTTAGTTTCAGTGTAATTAGGTTCATTTGTAGCAGCTGGTTTTTCTTGAGTATTCCATACTTTATCACCTTCTGGATTACCTAATTCTATACTACCTAATCCTTTTTGTTGATTTTCTATAAACTGTTCTTTGTATTGTTCTCTTGCTCTTTTTATATCTGCAGGTGTAGATCTATTAGTTATAACTCCTTTTTCTAATAAATATTTATCTATCTCTGGAGTTTGAAACCAATTAGGCATGCTTTTTAATTTTTCTAATCTTCTTTCCATTCCAGTTTTACGTATATCTTCAGAAGGAATATTTTCTGAAACATCAGGTCTAACTCCTAATGAATTTAAACCTGCTTGTTGATATCCTAAATTTGCATTACCATAATTACTTAATAATATATTTAAACCAGATTCATCCTGTGGAGTTACAGCTTGATTTTGAAATCCAGGAATAGTACCAAATTTAAATCCTACTCTTCCACCTGCTACATAGTTCTTAGGTTCAACATGAGACATGATCCCTGTTCCTTGGCCCGCTTGACCACCTATTCTGAACATTGGTCTTTTTAATATTCTATCGTACATTTTTATTTTCCAAATAAACTTCCTAATCCATAAACCGTTGCCGCTGAAGAAAGCGCTTGAGATAAAGGACTAACAGAAGGTGCTTGTTGTGTAGTTTGTCCAAATGCTGGTTGAGGATATCCAGACAATAATCCACCAATAGATGATTGTAAGAATTGAGCTCTTTGATACGGTTCAAAAGCAGACATCTGTGCAGCTTGTCTTTGAGCATCAAGAACAGATTGTTGATAAGCAAGATTACCGGTTCCTGCAGCACCTAATTGTTGAATTTGAGATTGTGCTAATGAAGGTTGTAATGAAGCTAATCCTTGTTGTTGACCAAATGCAGTATTAGCTTGTTGCTGTGCTTGACCAAATCCTTGATTTAATAATTGTGCTTGAAGTAATGCTCTATTTAAATCTGATTGAGTTTGATATTCAGCTTGTTGAATACCTTGTCTAGCTCCACCAAAAGCACCTTGTTGAACAGCTTGTGCTTGAAGAGGCGCAATTCCTTTTTGAGCTTGTATATCGTAATTTGCTAATGTCGTATTAATTACATCTTGTTGATATGGAGACATAAATTGTTGATATGCCTGTGGTCCTGAATAAGCTTGTGCTTGTTGTAAATAAGGTTGATATCCTGCAATACCTGTACCTTGTCCAATTCCTTGAATAGCACCTGTTGTTGGATCAAAAGATAATGCACCTAATCCCGCTTGTGTTGCAGCTTGTTGTTGTGCAGCTTGTGTTAATACGTTTTGACCAGCAATCTGTGGAGCAAATAAAGAAGTATCAATTGGTTTACCAGCTAAACCTGTAGTTATATCTAATAAATTTTGACCAGCTGCTTCTAAATACGGGGCCGGACGTGCTATCGTGGTTGTTGTTGTATCTGCCATTTAATTTGCCTTCTTCTTGATTTTTTTATTTTCCAAAGATTTCATTAACTTATACATCTTTTGGGCCCCTTTGTTAATACTTCCTCCACCTGCATTTCTAACAGCATCTGCAGTAAATACAAACTCATTTTTACTTAACATAGCAGGTACATCATCTGCTCTTTCTTTTACACCAACTGGAATAAATCCACCTCTTGCTCTTAAATCTAATTCAGGTATTCCACCATGTAACATTCTAACTGGATGATTAATCATTCCACCATATGCTTTTTCTTGAACAGGTGTTAACTTAATACTTAATACACCTTCTGGTTTTATTGGTTCAGGTAAAGATGGATATCCCTCTTCTGGAGCCATATCAAATAATTCTTTTTGAGTTTTTTTAAAATCATACATTGATTGCTCATTATAATTTTTATCCATTAATTTTTCATCAGCTTTTATTTTAGCATATCTTTTTTGTGCTTCTCTAGCTGCTTTTTCCATTTGTAATCTAGTAGCTTTGTTTGCAGGTCCTTCTTTATCTTTAGGTAATGCTAATTTACCAGATTCAAAACCTATTCTTCCACCATCAGCTTTTTTAGTTTCTCTATATAAATCTAATCTTAATTCATTTGCTTTTTCCATATCACCTACAGATTCAGCATCTCTTATTAATTGTATTATTTGTGATATTCTATTATTACTCATTCCACCTAATCCAAATTCTATTCTTCCACCATCTTTTAATCCAAAAGCAGATTTAGGAGCTAAAGAAGCATATTTTTCTTTAGATGGAGCAACTTTACCAGCTTGATAATCTGCTTCACTAAAAGGTATACCTATTTCATCAGCTTTAGCCTTAGCTTGAGCGTAAGTTGGAATAAACATTAAAGATGCAAGTACTGCTGCTTTATCTAATTCTGTTCCATTTTTTTTATAAAATATTGCTTTGAATGCATCTGAACCAACATTTTGTAAAGCATCTAATCTTTCAGACATTCCAACATTTGAACTAGGACTAGCAATAGTTTTTAAATTATCAAATACTCCTGGTTCTGTTCCAGGTTGTCTACCGTAAGTAGATAGTAATTCTTTTGATGATCTTGCTGGACCAACATCACCACCACCAGTTACTAAAGAACTTTCTAACTCTTGAGCGGTTCTTCCTAATTGTTGTCCTGTTGCTGGATTATAAGTTAATTGATCTGCGCCTATTAAAGGTTTATTTAAATCAGGAGATAAACTTAAACTAGTTCCAGCATATGGATCTGCAGTATAAGGATTAATAGAACTCATATAATCTTGTGTCGGAGTTATTAAATTACTTCCTAAAGGTTGTAATGTATTTATTCCAGTAATGTTTTGTCCTGGTTGTAAATTATTAAATACACCACCAGTTGAAGTATCTACTGCTGGTGAAAATAAATTTTTAGCTTGACTTGTAATAAGATCAGATAAAGTGTCTCCTTTTCCTACAACATTACCCCAACCTGTAGGTATTAAAGATTCTAAACCTTGACCGCCTGTAAATTGTAATCCTGGAAGAAAAGAAGCTCCTAAAGTTAAAGGATTAATTTTACCTGTTGTTGCAAGAGATAATCCGGCAGATACAAGAGGAGAAGCAAAAGCACCTAATCCTGGAAGAAGTTGAGGAGCTAATATAGCTGCACCTATCTGACCTATTGGAGAAGATACAACGTCTTTAGCTACATCAGCAACACTTCCTAATACGTTACCAATAGCTCTTGTAATACCTCCAAACAAGTAACCTTGTCTTGGTACTAAAGTAGCTATTCCTCCACCTGCATAATATTGTCTAGGTGTGTATTGTGGCTGAAAGTAAAGTGTTCCTATTCCACTATTTGTATATAATTGTCTATTCATCTGTGCTTGCAATGTTTTTCAATTAATTGTTTAGGCAGGCACAAATGTCCTGGAAGGTCTAATTTACTACGATTTTATTGTAAGGTCAACTGGTTTTGGTTTAAACATTAAGCTTAATGAGCCTTTAAAAGCATGGCCACCAAAGTGTGTTAATTCTGTTGTAGCATCTGCATAGATTTTTCCACCTATATCTACCCATAATTTACAGAAACAAATATCCTCACCTAAATAACCATTTTTAGGATCAACTCCTGTTTCAAAGAATGTAAACCAATCTTCATCCATTATCTCTACTTTATTACCTACTAATTGTTTATTAACTGTTTTTTTATCTGGATATGCTTTTTTTAATTTTTCAAATGCTTCTCTTTTAATCATCATAAAACCAGTAGGCCCTGCTGTAATTTCTACAAAGCCATCTTTACCTAATTTAACATCATCTTTATCTGGAAAATGAACTATAAACTGTAAAGCATAATTAGCACCAAATCCTTTTACAGCATAAGGTGTAAGGACTACATCTTCATCTTTTTCTAACAATCTAAAAATTGCTTCTGGTTCAAATCCAATGTCAGCATCTATAAAAAGAAAATGTGTACAATCTGATTTTAGAAAAGATGCTACACAGTTATTTCTAGCTTGTGTAACTAATGCCATTCCTGATTGTAAATGTATTGCTGTTGATACTTGTAATTTAGGGTGTGATGTTGATACAAATCTCATTACACTATTCATATAGTTAGTTGTAACTTGATGACCAAAGGCTGGTGTTGCTATAAATAATTTAATCTGCTTTTTGTTTGACATAATTTAAAAAGTTATTCCATTCTGCAATTCTTGTATTCCAAGAATAGTATTTCTCATAATACTTTATCTGTAATTCAAGATCTTCTTTATAGAGATTATTCTTATAGTTGTCTAGCACTGAATTCAATGTTTGTGCATATCTTTCAATTAAATTTTGAACACTAGAATCAAATTCTATCATTGTAGCAAATTCACCACATGTTTCAGGTAGAGCTCCATAATTTGTTGTTACTACATGACATCCTGCAGACATAGCTTCTATAACTGCAAGACAAGAAGTCTCTTCAAATATAGATGGATATACATAAATATGAGTATCATGAAGAGCTTGTCTTATTTGTTCATTTAAACCATATCCTCTGAAATTAACATTATCTGTTTCTTTACATTTATTAAATAAAGCATCAAACTTACCTTTTTCAGATTCTTCAAACTGAGATCCATATATTCTAGTAGATGAATAAATATCTAATTCAAAATCATTTCTAGTTTTATTTAAAATATCTATTGCTTTAATAAGAATAGCTAATCCTCTCCAGGGAGTAGATGAATATAAAAGTTTAATTTTACCTTCAGTTAATTTAGGTTTTACTTCAAATTTAGGTGTAGCATTTTTAATTATAAATGATTTGTATTCTGGTATTTGGAAATGTTCTCTAAACTTATTGTATTGCCAGTGACTTACATAAATAAAGTAATCTATAGAATCTACAAATTTGCGATCACGCATGTATTGAACATTTGGTTGATCATAACTTAAATGTTGCCAAACAACATTTTTCTTATCTTTTTGTATTAATGAAGGATGACAAATAGAACCAATTAAATTAACTCCATCAATTGAACCAGGTTCTAATTGAGCTATTAATTGTTCTTTTAATATTTCTGTTCCGCCTTTAGGATTCATTTCTATTTCTGTTTATAAACAAAACATCCACTTGAATCAAGTGATTTTCTGAATACATTAAGTTAAGTATATCAACTAAATCAAACCCTAGGTTATGTACATAAGATATAACTTCTGATGCCATAGGTGCTTTTAAGTTATATTCTAATGTCTGTAATTCTAGTAAAAGGGAATCTGTTTTTTTAATGATAGGTATTGCTCCTTTAATAATATCTAATTCAGACCCTTGAACATCCATTTTAATTAAATCAAACCCCTTGTCAGATCCTAACAAAGTAGGTAAAGTTATTGCCTTCCTTTTTTCAGGTTCAAAAGTATAAATAGTGTTTTCTTTATAAATACTATTTCCTGTGGGTACTCCATCTTTACATTTATAGTAATCAACTTCTTTATTATCTTCAGATCCAAGTAATGCTATTTTATATGGACCAATAGATTTTAATATAGATTCT
>Ga0208916_10001344_pt1 | contig 10588 bp, 14 predicted proteins | sample DEB19_08_DNA_5_FD_184523 | JGI IMG/M metagenome (GOLD analysis project Ga0208916, IMG submission 184523) | Aqueous microbial communities from the Delaware River and Bay under freshwater to marine salinity gradient to study organic matter... | ecosystem: Environmental > Aquatic > Marine >... | reverse complement strand
ATCCTTGAACAGGTCGCGGCCAAGTATGCGCGTGAGCCTGTTTCAAAACCGCAAGTCATCGTTCCCAAGGACGAATGCCCGAAGTGCGGCAAGAAGGTTGGACGCGGCAAGCACATGCACATCAAGAACTGCAAGGGGTGATACATGGCGAAGTCTTTCATTACCTCTGCGGAGAACGTTGAGAACCGCGATAACGTCATCAAGAACTGGGCGCTTGGACCTGACAAGGCATCTGTTGATCCGAAGGCCAACGGCCCGTACTGGCGCAGCATGGCACAAGCGTGGTCCATCAGCGAGGCAGAGGCTCGCAGGCAGATGTGCGCTAACTGCGAGTACTTCAACAATACGCCCGAGATGCAGAAGAACATGGAAGCCATTGCGCTTGACAGGTTTGACCGTGACGGCGGTGGCCGCGGCTATTGCGTGAGGTTTGACTTCATCTGCCACAATCTTCGCACCTGTCAGGCTTGGGAAGAGATGATGTTTGAGGAAGAAGCCTAATGGCAACCCGTTCCAACATTGAAGCACAGATAGCCGATGATTTGGCCCGTTCCGATCTGTCAAACCAGATCACGAATGCGGTGAACGCGGCTATCCGTGCCTACCGCTTTGAGCGTCTTGGCTTCAACGAGGCGTACAGAGTGACGGCAACAGCGTCAGTTTCGCTGAATACGCTAGACCTCACAGCCATCTCGGTGCGCTTCCGCAAGGTTGACCGCCTGCGCCTTGAGCGTGACGCCGGGGATTACCTCGACCTGTACCGCCGCGATTATGATTGGATCATGTCGCGCCAGGATGACCGCGTTCTGGCAATGCCTGTTGAGTACGCGATTTACAACAACACCATCCACTTCGACAGCCTTGCGGATCAATCTTACACCATCTTGATTGACGGCGTGAAGGAACTCGGCACCGGGACCACGGCGAGTTTCAGCGCGGGCGATGCGTCTGCATGGTTCAATGATGCGCGTGAGTTGGTTCGCCACCGCGCCAAACGTGAGGTTTACGCCCACGTTCTCAAGGATATGGAATTGGCCTCTGCTGCGGCGGCTGCTGAAAAGGACGCTTACGGCATCCTGAAGGCAGAGTTGGGCGAGGTAGTCACAACCGGGTTTATTCGACCCACTGAGTTCTAGGAGTAACGAACATGCCAGCGCGTGATGATGCAGGATCAAATTATGGCCGCCCCGGCGGCTCGCAGAACTCTGGTGTCAATAACGGCGGCGTTGCTGGCGGCATGGGCGGCGGCTTCGGCGGCGGCGGTGCTGGTCGCATGGGCGGCATTGGCTCGCGCACGGGCTTGACCACGGGGAACACCATGTTCGGCGGCATGGCCTTTGGCCGTCCCGGTGGTTTTGCGATGAACCCCGGCGCATTTGGCGTTCGCCCGCAGGCTGGAATTGCACAGGGGCCGTTGTCCGGTGCGCGTCCTCGCCCCGCTGCGGTTGCTGGCGTCAATCCGGTGCCTGAGAACATCCCGGCGCTTGAGGATGTCCCGATGCCCCCGGCCACGCCGAACGTGTTCAACCAGAACTATCTCGGAAGCCTCGCAGACTTTCGCACCATGATGAACAACCGCTATGGCTGGGGCGCTGCGCAGCCGGGTCCGGGTCCGATGCCCGCACCTGCGCCAACGGGTGTTTCCCCTCCCAACGCCCTCGCAAACGACATGAGCCGCTTTAACAGTCCGAGGGGTGCTCCGCTGAACATTGGCGGCATTCAAGGCGGCATGGGATCGCCTGGTTACAGTAACCCCGGCGTTCCGGGCTTTGGCGGGAGGCGTTGACATGGCTGACACTCCCGCACCCATGAGAAACAACCCATTCGATCCGAAGCAAATCAAGTGGGCGCTTCAGAACTCTGGCGGCAGCGGCGCGGGCGGCATCTTTGGCGCTATGTCGGGCATGCCGTGGCAGCAGAAGCGCGGCGGCAATTGGATGACGATTGACCCCCGCATGCGGGCTGTCTACCCGTCAGGCACCACGCCCTTTGGCCTTGGTGGCTACGGTGGCGGCAACGGTGGCAGTGGCCCGCAGATCGAAAAGCCGCCTCTGCCTCCGTATGACCCCAATGACCCGAACGGAAATGGCGGCATGGATATTCAGCGGCTTCTTGAACTGCTGAAGCCCCCGCCGATTGGCACGGGCGCACAGTGGCGCAATACTATGAAGTACGGTGCCTGATAGATGGCGCGCGTTCTGTTCGGACGGCTACAGACTGACCAGCCCGACCTTCTCAACGGTGAACTTGAGGAAGCGGAAAACTGCATTCCGTATGTGCAGAGCTATGGGCCGTTTCCAGAACCCGTTGACTATTCGGCAGCGGTAGCCACAACGGCGCGTGGTGGATACTCGACCAAGGACCAGTCCAACACGGTCTATACCTTCGTCGGCACGGATACCAAGCTGTACAAGGAAAGCGCCACCGTGATGAACGATGTGAGCCGCACCGCGACTTACACCACGGCGACCGACTTCACGGGCTGGGAGTTTGTCACCTTCGGCAATACCGTGATTGCGGCAAACGGCATTGACGCGCTCCAGACCTATACGCTGGGTTCGTCATCGCAGTTTCTTGATATGTCGGCCTCGGCTTCCGCACCTGTTGCGGCGCATCTTTCCATTGTCCGTGACTTCGTGTTTACCGGAGGCCAGCCTACCAACCAGAACCGCATTCAGTGGTCGCGTATTAACAACCCGCTCCGCTATACACCTTCGCAGCGGTTTCAGTCTGACTACCAGGATTTGCCGGGAACAGACCAGACCATCAAGCGCGTGACGGGTGGCGACTTTGCTTGCATCCTGACCAATTCGAGCGTCTGGCGGGCAACCTATGTGGGTTCGCCGCTTGTGTTCCGCTTTGATGAAGTCTCCCGCAACACGGGCTGCTTTGCGTCTGGTTCTGCCGCCCGCTTCCAGAACATGACGTTCTTCCTGTCCGGTGACGGTATGTACGTCTTCGACGGCGAGTCCTGCCAGTCCATCGGCGCGGAGTCGATTGACGAGACGGTTCTGGACGATCTGAACATCAATTATCTGAACCGCATCACCTCGACCATTGATCCGGTCAACAAGCTGTACCTGATGGCGTACCCGTCCACGGCTTCGTCAGACGGCACCTCGACGCGCATTCTCATGTATTCGTGGACAACGCAGAAGTGGGCGTTTGCCTCACAGAACCTTGAGGTGCTCTTCAACCACATGAATGGTGGCCTCACGCTTGAGGGTCTGGACGCCTACGGAACGCTGGATGCGCTGGCGTTCTCTCTGGACAGTTCAACGTGGCAGGGCGGCCTCTCGGCGCTCTCCTGCATCACCACTGACCACAAGATTGCCCGCTTCACAGGTTCGGCCAAGACGGCCCGCTTCGTGACGGGTGAAAGCGAACTGGTGACGGATGCCCGCGCCTTTGTCCGTAGCCTTCGCCCGCTGGTGCAAGGTGACAGTTCAACCTCTGTGACCGCCTATGTTGGTGGCCGTGACCGCCTCATTGACAGCGTGACTTGGGGGGCCGCATCCACGATGAACGCAACGGGAACTTGCCCTGTCCGGTCCAATGCCCGCTATCACCGCCTCAAGATGGAAGTGTCTGGAGGCTTTGACCGCGCAATGGGTTCGGAAGTCGAGTTCACCAAGGAAGGTGTGCGTTGAGCCGGATTTACTCAATCAACGACCCCGGCAACGCTTTCCGGCGCACAGAAGGCGCACCCGTCAAGATTGGCGGCATATTCAAGACGGATACCGATGACAGCCAGATCACCTTCACGGACGGGCAGGGGCGCAAGTATTGGTTCGCTGACACGACTAGCGGCAATGTCACGATTACCCTTCCTGACGCTGCCGAAGTCACGCCAGACACGCCATTCGTGGTCAAGCGCGTTTCAGCTGGGGCCAACTCCCTGACGGTCCAGACGGGCGGCGGAAACATTGACGGCGCGGCCACCAAATCAATGGCAACGCAATACGACAAGTTTACATTTGTTTCTGACGGCACAAACTACTGGATTGTTGCGTGAGATATGTACCGTCAGGCGTCCCTGTAGAAGACTTGCACATCGTCTGGGAACAAGCATGGCCCTATCTCAAGAAGGCAATTGACCGCTTCCCGAATGTCCCAACCCCGTTTAACGAGGGCATGGTTCTGGAGCAGTTGTTCAAGAAGAAACTTCAGCTTTGGATTGGCTGGGACGTTGACCGGAACGACATCATAGGCGCTCTAGTCACGGAAATTATCACGGATGAAAAGCACCCGGACAAGGTGTTCCTGTCCATCCCGCTGGTGGGTGGCGACAAATGGAACCTGTGGGGTGACGTTCTCTGGAGCCTTTTGAAGGCATGGGGCGTTGAGAAGGGCTGCACTCATGCGCTTGGGTACGGACGGCGCGGTTGGACCCGCTGGTATGGTTTTGTTGAATGCGGCACAACGGAAGGGAACCTTCCCATGTTTGTGCGCTCCTTGAAGAGGTGATGTAATGAGCAAGGGTGGCGGGAATACCAAGACTCAAACCACGACCGAACCGTGGTCTGGTGTAAAGCCGTATCTTACGAGCGGCTACAAGGACGCGCAGGCGCTCTACAAGCAGGGAGCTCCTGGCTATTATCCGGGGCAGTCAACCGCGCCGATGTCCAACTATACCAAGGATGCACTAGACGCTACGGCGCAACGTGCGGCCTACGGGTCTGATGTGACGCGGGCGGCGCAGAGTCAGTTGACCAACACGATCAACGGCGACTATCTCAACAGCAACCCTTACCTTCAGGGCGCTATTGACGCAGCCGTGCGCCCAGTGACGGAAGCCTTCACGGGCAGCGTGATGCCTGGGATTGACAGCAACTTCTCGACTGCTGGCCGCTACGGTTCTGGCATGCAGCAGGGTGCCTACAACGATGCCAACCAAACGCTTGCGCGACAGGTGGGCGACATTGGCACCAACATGTCATACCAGAATTATGGCGACGAGCGGCAGCGCCAGATGCAGGCCATGCTGTTTGCGCCCGAGATGGCGCGGCAAGATTATGTTGACCTCGGCATGCTGGGTCAGGCTGGTCAGGGGTATGATGACTACAATACCCAGCTCATCAACGCCGACATTGAAAAGTACAATTACAATCAAAATTCCGATTGGAATTTCCTCAATGACTACATCGGCCTTCTGAACGGCGCTTCAGGCGGTTCGTCCACGACCAAGGCACCGAGTTCTGGTTCGCAGGCTGGTGGCGCTCTTACGGGCGCTCTTGGTGGCGCTCTTACGGGCGCAAAGATAGGTAGCATTGTTCCCGGCGTTGGCACGGGGCTTGGTGCTCTTGGCGGCGGTGTTCTTGGTGGCCTCGGCGGCCTGTTCAATTAAGAGGTAACACATGGCTTGGTTTCAGGATTTGGCGCGGAACCTCGGCACGCAGAACGCGCCGTTTGGGTTTGCCCCCGTTGGTTCACCGTCTCAGGGTCCGGTTGATCCCGCATACAACGCCGGGATGGACATGATTGGCAACATTGGCATGGGTATGCTTGCTTCGGGTTCGCGTAATCCGTTACAGGCATTTGGCCGTTCGTACCTTGGCGCTCAGGAACAGGCGCAGGAGCAGAACCGCAACCAGTACGTTGCCGCTGAAATGATGTCTGCCGCTGAAGAGAAGAAGCAGAAGCGGCAGGAAGAAGCTGAAGCCAAGAAACAGCGTGACGCATTCATGGCTACCCTTCCGCCTGACGTTCGCATGAAAGCTATGAGCATTCCTGGCTATCTTGACAGCTATATTGAGGCGACTGACCCGAACCTTCAACAGCCCGCCAAGGTGGGATACCATGAGATTAACGGCAAGCTGGTCGATGACAACGGCAACGTGGTCTATGACGGTGGTCCGTCTAATGGCATGGCCGCCGATGTGGAGGGGCGCAAGGCTGCGGCTGACCAACTCGGACTCACGCCCGACGATCCGGCTTACAAGTCTTATATTCTGACAGGCAAGATGCCGCGCGAAGATCAGGCCCCGCTTACGGCGACTGATAAGAACGCAATTCTCCAGGCTGACGAAGCAGTGCAGGCAAATTCTCAGGCCATTGACCTGTTGACCTCTGCCATTTCTGGAAAGAAGGGGGAAACCCTCAACGACAAAGCGGGATATGGTTGGACCGCTGGGCCGCAGGCATGGCTTGCACGAAATGACCCCACTGGGTTTTTCAGCGATGATACGGGGCAGGCAACAACTGATTTCAACAACATCGTGATGAACCAGGCGCTTGGTAGCCTCAAGAGCATTTTTGGTGGAAATCCCACGGAAGGTGAGCGTTCCATTCTTCTTGATCTTCAGGCGTCCGTTGACAAAACGCCTGTTGAAAGAAAGAAAATTATAGAGCGCGGTATTGCTGCTGCAAAGCGCAGGCTTGAGTTCAACAAGCAGAGAGCTGCGGAACTACGTGGCGGGACATATTACAAGGCGGGCGGTGGTGGCCCTGTCACCACTGATGACGGATACATTATCGAAACTGTACCGGAGAACTGACGATGCCTTCATACATCATCACAGGCCCGGACGGCAAAAAGTACAAAGTCACTGGGGCTGACGCTCAAGGTGCGTACAACGCATTGAAGCGTCAATTGGGGGGCGGTTCGGCTGACGTTGGCTCGGCTGGCATGGCTCCCGACATTGGCGCGTCCATTCCCGATATTCCATTGCAGGCAGCGCCGAAAGGTGACGCAAACCAGTGGAGCAGCGCCAAAGAGGGTATGGACACCCTTACGATGGGCGGTCAGTCCAAGCTGAACGCTGCGGGCGGTGCCTTGGTGCGTTCGACGTTTGATTTGGCGCGAGGCAATGGTTGGACCTGGGGTGACAACTATGACACCATCCTCCAAGAGCAGCGCGACAATCAAGCTGCGTACAATGAAGAAAACCCGATCCGCACGGGGTTGGGACGCGCAGGCGGTCTTGCAATTGGCATTGCCCGTGGCCCTGCATGGGCTGGCCCTGCCCGTGCGCCTGCGTGGGCGCGTGGCGTCATTGGTGCTAGTGGCACTGGTGCCGGATATGGCTTCGTAGGCGGTGCGCTTGAGGATGCCAGCAGCATTGAAGACCGCACTGTTAACGCTCTCAAGGGTGTTGGGGCTGGTGCAATCATTGGCGCTGGTGGCTACGGCGCGGGCAAGGTTCTCGCCAAGGGCGCTGAGAAGATCAGCAAGGCATTCTCAACCGTCAATGCCCCTCCGCTCAATAAAGCGGAACAGGAAGTCTTTGACCTCATTCAGAAGGCGGGTGGCCCCGCAGCTGTTCAAAGGAAGTTGGCGGAACTTGGCCCAGATGCTGCCCTTGCGGATGTTCTAGGTTTCGCAGGAACAGCGACCACGCGCCGCGCCGCGAACATCAGTCCAGAAGCACGTCAAATCCTCACAGACTTTGTGGGTGGTCGAAAAGCTGGCCAAAACACGCGCGTTGTTTCGGACATGGAAGCCGTTGCAGGAGTAAAGCCCTCTGAGGCGAACATGACGGTTGATGATCTCGTCAACGCATCAAACGACACCTATCGCCCGAATATCACCAGCCTTTATAATCAGGCGCGAGCGGCTGGCAAGGATTTGCCGCTTGAACAGTTTGGCGATGTCATTGGAACACCGCAGGGCAAATCGGTATTGCGGCAGGCTGCTGCTAACGTGAAGGCCCGCGCGTCTCTGGCTGGAACGCCGGATGAACTCAGCAATCTTGCCATCGTTGACGAGATGAAGAAGATTTTCGACAGCAAGGCTACTGAGGCGTTTCGGAAGGGTAACAAGGCGGATGGGGATTTGTTTTCCGAGTTTGCCAAGAAACTTCGCACCCGCGCTGATGAACTCATGTCAACAAATCCTGACCCGATTTACAAGCAGGCCCGTGGCGCGGCTCAGTATGCAAAGAAGGCAGAAGACGCTATTCGCACTGGCGAAACCCTCGGCGGCAGCAGGGTGGCGCAGGACATTCCTGGCAATGCTGCGAACGTCGATCTGCCGTTTCGAAAGAAGATGGCGCAGGGCTACGTTGCCAAGAAGCGTGACACGCTTCTCAACAGGCAGTCCACAGAAGGCGCTATTGGCGAGTTCTCTACGCCTATGGGGCGGAAGTCTGCGGAAGCGGCTCTTGGTCCCGGTGCGCTTGACAAGACGCTTTCCCGCGAACGCCAGTTCAATATTACCAATAAGGAAATTGTGGGCAATTCCACAACCGCCCGTCAGTTGGCTGAAATGGCTGGCTGGGGATTGGGAACCGCCACTATCAGTCAGTTGATGGGCAACGACATATGGACCACAGGCATCACTGGCCTGCTTGGCGCTGTTGGTCGGCGTTCGTTGCCGACAATCACGCAGAAGTTGGTCACGGAGCGCCAGCGCCTTGTTGCGCCGTTCTTGGCGGAAATTCTGACCAAGGCGCAGTTGCCATTGAACAGGCCAATTCCTCCTGGCTTCCTTGAGAAGTTCGTGACGGGTGGCGACCAGAAATTGGCGCGTACGCTTCAGCTAATGTGGCTGGAAAGCATTGTTCAGAAGAACAACCCCCAGACAAATCCTGACCAGTAATAGGTCAGCGTAACCGTACCAACGACGAGCAGCAGGCGGATTAGACCGCCCTGTTCAAATAGCGGTTCGTTTTCTCTCATCCCTCCACATACCACAGGAGCCAACCTATGGCAAATCTCCGGCGCTGGAGTTCGTCAGCCAGCGGAAATTCGTCTGTCGCAGGCGGCGCAAACACCATCAACTTCGCGGAAGGGCAAACCCCTGGAAGCGTCAACAACTCTGCCCGTGAAATGATGGCGCAGGTTCGGAGCATCTACACCCCGGCAGAATGGGGCTGGGTGGAGCATTCCGCAACCGTTTCCGTGGCTTCGCAGACCGCCTTCAAGCTGACGGGCAACCAGACCACCAACTGGACGGCGGGACGGCGCTGGCGTCTCAAGTCGGGTTCCACCACCCGTTACGGCTCGGTTGTGTCCTCGTCCTTTACGGCGGAAACCACGATTACCGTGACTGTGGATAGCGGTTCGCTTTCGGCGTCTCACTCGCTTGCGGCGCTGTCTCCGCTTGATGCCACTGCCAACCAGTTACCAGCCATTCGGTATAATTCCATAGGCGACTCTGTTGGCATTGGTCGAATACCCTCTGCCGGATATAAATTGCAAACGAGCGGCACCATCGGCGCGAATGATGGAACTGTCGAAGTCTTCATGGCTCCGGTTGCGGCGTCATCGGCAAGCATCATCGGGAACGTCAGCAACCACGCCGTTGTTGTCTACCAGAACAATGCAGAAGCTTTCCGCGTAGACACCAACAAGAATGTTCTTGTCACAAGCTCCGGTGGCCTCGGCTACGGCACGGGCAGCGGTGGCAGCGTTACGCAGATCACCAACCGCGCAACGGGCGTCACGCTTAACAAGACAAACGGTTCAATAACTCTGGTCACAGCTTCGCCCAGCGCGGTAGTCGCCAACAATACGTTCACTGTCACCAACTCAACAGTTGCCGCCACGGATACGATTGTCTTGAGTTTCAGGAGCGGAAATTCGACCGCCAACTCCTACGTCCTCTACGCGTCTGCTGTCGCCGCTGGTTCATTTAACGTGTCTGTGTTTTCCACCTCTGGCACCACATCGGACACGCCAATAATCAACTTTGCCGTCATCAAGGCAGTGACCGCGTGATGAACTGCCCTCTCCCCCGCTACTACCTCTGTCATGCGGTGATTGCGCTGTTAATCGCCGCCGCATTTTGGTGGCCGCTTGGCCTCACCGCTGGACTTGCAGCAGGCGTGGCCTTCTACGCGGGGCGTGAATACACACAATGGGAAAGCGGCTTGCCCTTCGATTGGAAAGGCATTGCCGCGCCTTTTATCGCTTGTTGTTTGGTGCTTGTCGTTCATCTGGTCGCGTAGGGAAACACTGCGATGCCTGCTCGGTTTCTCAAGTTTTCGCATGGTGAGGTCATGGAGCGCATCACAGACGCTATAGCTATTCTTGCCGTGATTACAGGCATCAATCCAACCATCTATTATTGGCTCTCCGAAATATCCACGCTTGCCGCTTTGTTGATGCCCGTCCTTGGCTGCATGTGGCTTGGCGTACAAATCTGGTCGCGTGTTTCCAAGGGCAAGTAAATGCGCCGTATCCGCTTTACGCATAAGCGGAATAAAGGGTGTTGGGGCCTTTCGCGTCCCGGTTTCCGCATTGAGATAGACCCTTTTCTCGAAGACAAAACTCACATGGACATAGCGATCCATGAGGGCCTGCATTGTCTTTTCCCCGACCTTTCCGAAGAGGCGGTCAACCAAGCCGGGATTACCCTTGCCGATCTTCTTTGGCGGCTAGGATATAGGCGCGAAGAGTAGGAGTTTTAATGCCACTCAAGGTCAGCGACGAAGAGTTCATTTCCTGTTGGAAGCGTCTTGGCTCTCCCGCACGTATCTCGGAAGCCCTCGGCATTGACGTTCGCCAAATCTATCGCAGGCGGGCAGCAATTGAGGAACGGCACGGGCTCATCCTTGACGCCGCAGATGAAGCAAAGAGCAAGCGGCCCAGAATTTCCGTCCCAAAGAACGGCTACCGCGCAATAAACGAGAACATCACCGGGGCT
>Ga0208916_10001343_pt1 | contig 10593 bp, 9 predicted proteins | sample DEB19_08_DNA_5_FD_184523 | JGI IMG/M metagenome (GOLD analysis project Ga0208916, IMG submission 184523) | Aqueous microbial communities from the Delaware River and Bay under freshwater to marine salinity gradient to study organic matter... | ecosystem: Environmental > Aquatic > Marine > Coastal... | reverse complement strand
GGAACAGGGCGTAAGGGTACCCCGTGAGCGTGGGTAGATGCCAATTGCCCGTACGCCTGCCTGCAGCGTAGGCGTGAGTTAGGCAACATGAGGGGTAGCCCAATGGTTACCCGATGTGCCCGAATGTGAGAACGCGGAAGATTGCCTTAGAGCCGGTAGAGCGGTTCGGAATCGGGGAATGAGTTCCATGAACTCTTTAGATCTAGCCAGATGGCAGTTCGCCATTACAACTGTGTACCACTTCATCTTCGTCCCAATCACTATAGGCATGGCCTTTGTGGTTGCTGGACTACAAACCGCATGGTTTCGGACCAACAAGGTCAAGTACCTGCGCGCAACCAAATTTTTCGGCAAGTTGTTCTTAATCAACTTTGCTATCGGTGTGGTGACGGGAATCGTTCAAGAGTTCCAATTTGGAATGAACTGGTCCTCGTACAGCCGATTTGTCGGAGATGTATTTGGCGCACCACTTGCTATGGAAGGTCTACTTGCCTTCTTTCTTGAGAGCACATTTCTTGGTCTCTGGATATTTGGTTGGGATCGACTTCCAAAGAAGATCCACCTTGCAACAATTTGGTTAGCTGCGACAGGCACATTGCTGTCGGCCTACTTTATTTTGGCTGCAAATGCTTGGATGCAACATCCAGTTGGCTATGTAATTAATGAAGCTAAGGGACGTGCAGAGTTAATCGATATTAAAGCGGTACTGACACAAAAGACTGCGCTCGCAACATTTTTCCACACAATTCCATCTGCTGCATTTACAGCAGGCGCGGTAGTTGCTGGTATCTCTGCATACCTGATCATCAAGCGCAGGGATATTGAAATGGCTCGTGGCACCTTCAAACTGGGTGGCATCATCATGTTAATTAGCTTTGTTTTGGTTTCTGTTTCTGGAGATCTAACAGCGCGCATCATGACTGAACAGCAACCAATGAAGATGGCCGCTGCTGAAGCCTTGTATGACACACAAGCAAGTGCACCATTCTCATTGCTAACAATCGGCACTTTGGATGGATCAAAATCAGTTTTCCAGATTGGCGTTCCTTCAGTACTTTCCTTTATGTCTACCGGAAATTTTGATGGTGTTGTCGAAGGAGTTAATGATCTAGAAGCTAAATACGATCAGCAATATGGCCCAGGGGATTACACACCAAATGTGCCTCTTGCCTACTGGTCCTTCAGATTAATGATCGGCTTTGGTGCGATCGCATCATTGTTTATGTTGCTAGCCCTTTGGCAGATGCGACGCGGAGGAACTCCACACGGTAAGTGGTTTGCTCCTGCAATGTACTCGCTGCCATTCCTTCCACTGCTAGCAAACTCCTTTGGTTGGATCTTTACCGAGACAGCTCGTCAACCCTGGGCGGTTTTTGGATTGATCAAAACCGCAAATGGAGTCAGTGCTGTTGTTTCCGCCGGTGCAGTTTTATTCACAATGATTGTGTTCACTCTGTTGTACGGCGTGCTCGCATTCATTGAGTTCGGATTAATTCTGAAGGTCATAAAGAACGGACCATCTGAGGAGCTCGATTATGAGAACCCACAGCTGGGTGGTTCTGAAGACAAACAACTAGTGATGGCTTACTAAGAAAGGAGTATGGAAATGACATTTCAAACAACATGGTTTTTGCTGATTGCAGTTTTGTGGGTCGGCTACTTCATCCTTGAAGGTTTCGACTTTGGTGTCGGCATGCTCCTTCGCTTTGTCTCTCGCAATGAGGCAGATCGCAGAGCTGTTCTAACAACATTAGGACCGGTCTGGGATGGTAACGAGGTGTGGTTACTCGTTGCAGGCGGTGCAACCTTTGCAGCTTTCCCTGAATGGTATGCAACCCTATTTAGTGGTTTCTATCTTCCATTGTTCTTGATTCTTGTTTCATTAATTGTGCGTGGTGTCGCTTTTGAATACCGCAGCAAGTACGGAAAAGCACAATGGAGACAACGTTGGGACATTGCAATTCTCGTAAGCAGCGCTATTCCTGCATTGCTGTGGGGAGTTGCCTTTGCAAATATTGTCCGCGGAGTACCTATTGAGAGAGCTGAAAGCGGCTCACTTGAATATGTAGGCGGATTTTTCAATCTCTTAAATCCATATGCACTTCTGGGTGGAGTAGTAACTCTTACTGTTTTCCTCACACATGGAGCGGTATTTCTCTCACTTAAGACCACAGGAACAATTAGAGACCGTGCCCATCAGATCGGAAAGATCTCAGGGTTAGTCGCTGCGGTTGCCGCAGTGTCATTCCTTGTATGGACAAATCTGATGCTCCCTGAGCTCAACACCGTTGTTTTGGCACTTTCAGCAGCGGTCGCTGTTTTGTGGGTGGCGGGAATGTTTGCAAATCTCAAGCGTCGCGAAGGTTGGTCCTTCATCTTCTCCGCAACAACAATTGCAACCTTTGTCTCGACCTTGTTCTTTGCCTTGTATCCACGTGTAATGCCAAGCTCGCTTGGCGCACAATTTGATTTAACAATTACCAATGCATCTAGCACCGATTACACCCTCAAGGTGATGACTGTCGTTGCTTTGGTCATGACCCCATTGGTATTGATTTATCAGGGGTGGACTTACTGGGTATTTCGCAAACGTGTTAGCGCTTCACAGATCCCAAATGCAGAGCATGGCGTTTTGGACACAGTAAGCCATACGCTTCATAAGTGAAATCAACTCATCTGCGGCTACTACTGCAACACAGTGGTAGCCGCAGACTTTTCTTTGTCTCAATTGTCGCCGCCTTTACATGGGTAGGGATAATTGTTACTAGTGCGCTTGTTCTAGCACGAGTGATAGTTGCAATAATTAATAAGGATGCTTCCGCATTCACCTTGATCATGCTTCTTGTCGCCTTATGGGGATTTCGTGCAGTATTTCAATCCGCCTTCGAAAGCTGGTCATCAATACAGGCAAGTTCAATTAAGGGATTGATTCGTCATGAGGTGAGCTCTGATTTACAGTCTTACTCTCATGTTTCTCCTTCAGTCATCACGACTTTGCTTGTTAAAGGTTTGAACTCTCTCGATGTCTACTTAGGTCGATTTATCCCACAACTATTCTTTGCCGCGATTGTTCCAGCGGTTGTAATCATCACTCTCTTTCTTTTAGATCCCTTATCTGCATTGATTGCAACCTTGACCTTGCCGCTTATTCCATTATTTGGTGCATTAATTGGCCGATACACAGCAGATTCAGTCTCAAAGAAGTGGCGAACCCTTGGCTCACTCTCTGCCTACTTTGAGGACTCACTTCGCGGTTTTGTTACCCTAAAAATATTTGGTCGTCATACATCACAGAGTGCTCGCATCGAAGAGATGGGGGACAGGTACACACGCGAAACCATGAAGGTTTTAAAGATCTCATTCCTATCAGCACTTGCTCTCGAATTAGCCGCCACAATCTCAGTTGCACTTATTGCGGTCACTATTGGCCTTCGTTTAGTAAATGACTCCATAAGCTTTACTAGCGCTTTAGTGGTATTGATCTTGGCTCCGGAGGTTTACTTTCCAGTCCGTAATGCGGCATCCCTCTTTCACGCATCAGCTGATGGAACACAAGCGTTGGAACAACTACACACTGTTAAAAGCAAGAAGGCAGCGACAACAAAGGCAGCTCAGATTGATTTCTCTGACGCGCAAGAGATTTCATGGAATCAGTGGGGGCTGCAGATTTCTGGAAGGCAATCCACCCATATTGGGACTCAGACGGTAAAGGCTGGTCAACTGCACTTCATCCTTGGTGAATCAGGTGTTGGAAAAAGTACTTTTGCTTTAAATCTCTTGGGCATAACTCATGATGCGCAAATTTCTGTGAGAACAACAGATAGTGATTTTCTTTTGAGTCCAGGACATACTGATTCTTGGTTTAAAGCTCTGGGATGGATACCTCAGCTGCCACAACTTGCCCATGCAACGGTGCGTGATCAATTCAAACTTATCTCTAGCGCTGTCAATGATGATCAGATCAAGCAAGAGTTAAGTAGGTGCGGCTTAGATGTTGCACAACTTCCGTTGGGATTAGAGACCATAGTGGGAGGCTCAGGTGAAGGAACAAGCGCAGCCTCAGGCGGACAGATAAGAAAAATTGCAGTCGCACGTGCTTTGTTTTCACATCCACGAATTTTGATAGCTGATGAGCCCACCGCAGATTTGGATACTGAAAGCGGTAAAAAGGTAATGGTTGCTCTGAGAGAGTATGCAGCCGCTGGTGCAATTGTTATTTGTATTACCCATGACCTTTCCATAGTTAGATCAGAAGACTCTCAGCAGCACTTTTTTGCGACGGTGTCATCATGATGTTCATCGCTTACATTCTTGGTGCCTTTGCATTTATCGGAGGCATTGGATTGACCGTTTCAAGTGGTTGGTTGATAACTATGGCCTCAACTCATCCACCGATTCTGACGCTGGGCGTAGCCATTGTTTTAGTGCGCTTCTTTGGAATCTTTCGTTCGGTGGCTCGGTACTGCGAACGAATCATTAGCCATAAAGCGGTCTTTGATCGACTTACATCTTTGCGGGTTCAGATCTATACACATTTAGCCAGCCAAAGTATTTCCACATCGTCGATAGTGAACTCAGGTCCTGCGGTAAAGAGTTTGGTTGATGATGTGGAAAGGGCGCAGGAGTATCAACTTCGCATCAAGTTGCCGGGAGCATCCGCTGTACTTGCATTAACGGCTGGAACACTTTTGGGATGGTGGGTTCGAGCTGAGACCCTATTTGTCATCCTGCCTGTATCTCTGGCTTTATTACTTATTGTCCCGGCGGCTATTTCACGCACATCTCTACCAGCTGCTCGAAATATCGAACAACGGGAAAATGAGTACACCAAAAAAATTGAGTCAGCGGTGCATGGCGTTATTGAGGCACGAATCTATGGGTACTTAGAGGAAAGTTATAAACCTGCAAAAAACCTTGAGTTAGAAATCAAGCAACGTGAGATCTCATTAATTAAGAGCAGTGGAGTTTTCTCATTTCTAGCAAATCTCTTGATAGGTGGATCGATTACAGGAAGTGCTTTCTTGGCATATTCATTATCTGAGAGCAGGGACTTACCAGCGGTACAAGTTGCGATGATGATATTTCTTCCTTTGGTGATGTTTGAAGCGATCACCGCTTGGTATCCCAACTTGTTTGGCTCTGGAAAATTACTTGCCTCGCAGCAAGCGGTTGATCAATTACTGAATCAGGAAAATTCTGTGTCAGCAAAAATGCCACTGGATCAACTGATAGAAAATATTGAATGCGGTGATGTACAGGTTGCTTGGGATCAAGAGTTCATGCAGCCGATATCCTGCACCGTTTCTCGCGGTGAAGTTATGGTTATTCGGGGAAACTCAGGAACTGGAAAATCCACCTTTGCCATGGGCTTATTGGGCTTACTTCCGTATCAAGGTTCTATTCGTATAAATGGTCGCGAGCTATCAACAATTTCTAACCTGCATCAGATCATCGTTGGTACGGTGCAGAAATCACATATCTTCAATACATCGGTCAGAGAGAATCTAAAGATTGCAAATCCATCTGCTACCGATCAAGAGATCATGGAAGTTCTGAAAGCCCTACATTTAGATTCGTTGATAGCTGAAATGGATAATGGATTAGACACGATTATTGGAGAGTTTGGGCGAGCCGTCTCTGGTGGTGAAGCTAAGAGGTTTGCAATCGCACGTGTACTGCTAGCTAAGGCTCAGATTTACATTTTCGATGAGCCAACGGAGCATCTCAATGAAGAAATCTCCCAGATGGTGATGGAAGCGATCGAGCAATATTGCCGAAGCGCTATCTGCATAGTAATCACCCACTCAGATTGGGAAAATCCAGATAAAACGCTGATGTTGGTGCGATAACCAACTTTTTCCCCAATGACACGAGAGAATGCTCGCGTGGCCACATTAGAGAACAAGGTTTCTGCCGTTGTCGGTGACCGCACCGCCAAAGTTCTTTCAACGGTCTTTGGTATCGCCACTGTTGGGGATCTAATGCGTCACTATCCACGGCGGTACATGGTGCGTGGTGAGCTCTCTGATATCTCTGAACTACGCGAAGGTGATGAGACCACCATCTTGGCGCAGATCTACTCCACAACAAATAGACCACTGCGAGGTCGCAAGGGGAGCATCCTCGAGGTCGTTGTAACTGATGGAACCGACAAGTTATCCCTAACATTTTTCAATCAAGCATGGCGAGAAAAGGATTTAAAGGTTGGACGACAAGGTTTGTTTGCTGGAAAAATCGGTGTTTTTAATAACAAGAAGCAGTTGGCACATCCTGATTATGAGTTAATCCCAGATGGCTCCGATGTTGATTCTGCTGTTGAAGGCTTTGCCGGAAAATTTCTCCCGGTGTATCCCGCCTCATCCAAACTTCCTTCATGGAAGATTTCTCAATGTGCACAACTAGCAATTGGTGCATTAGATGAGATCGATGATTTCCTGCCTGAATCCATACGCGAAAAACACAATTACCCAACGCTGCATCAAGCGCTAGTGCAACTTCATCAACCTGCTGATTTAGATCATGCAGAGACTGCACGTGAGCGTTTGACCTTTGATGAGGCTTTTCTTCTTCAATCCTTATTGGTGATGCGCAGAATTGAGCTAAAGAAGCTCAATTCGACTTCCAGAAAAAAGGTTGCAGGTGGTCTTCTAGATACCTTTGATACATCACTCCCATTTGAATTAACGGCAGGGCAGCTCGCGGTATGCAAAGAGATTGAAAGTGATTTGGCACAACCGCATCCGATGCATCGTTTGCTGCAAGGTGAGGTTGGATCTGGAAAGACAATTGTTGCCTTACGCGCAATGTTGGCGGTTGTTGATAGCGGGGGACAGGCCGCACTTCTTGCACCAACCGAAGTTCTTGCGGCGCAGCATCTTCGAACTATCCAACGACAACTGGGTACTTTGGCACAAGGTGGAATGCTTGGCGGTTCCGATAAAGGTACACAAATCACTTTGATCACCGGATCCCAATCGGCGCAAGCGCGTAGAGAAGCCCTGGCAAAAGCTGCTGATGGAAGTGCGGGAATTGTTATCGGAACCCATGCGCTATTGGGCGAATCAGTTGTATTCAAAGATCTCGGCTTAATCGTAGTAGATGAGCAACATAGATTTGGTGTTGAACAAAGAGATGCACTGAAAGAGAAAGCGGTGCTTCCTCCTCACTTACTAGTAATGACCGCAACTCCGATTCCTCGTACAGTTGCTATGACGGTCTTTGGAGATTTAGATGTTTCAACCCTTCGCGAACTTCCGTTGGGTCGACAACCAATTACTACCCATGTAGTTCCTGTAAAAGAGAAGCCAAATTACTTGGATCGTGCCTGGGCCAGAATTCGCGAAGAGGTTTCACAAGGCCATCAGGCCTACATAGTTGCGCCGCGTATCACGGCAGATCCTGAAGCAGGAGCCGATGCAGATTTAGATTTTCTCTTTGGCGAAGAATCAGATGAGATCTCTTCAGTCGAAGAACTTGCACCCATGCTGCATGCAGGGCCGCTACAGGGGCTCAAAATTGCGGTGCTGCACGGCCGACTTCCTGCAGAGGAAAAAGAGGCGACGATGCAAGCCTTTTCACAAGGCGATATCGATGTCCTGGTTTCAACAACTGTTATTGAAGTAGGCGTAGATGTTGCCAATGCAACAATCATGGTGATTATGGATGCGGATAGGTTTGGTGTTTCCCAGTTACATCAATTAAGAGGACGTGTTGGTCGAGGCACATCGCCCGGACTGTGTCTTTTGGTCTCACAGTGCGAAGAGTTAACCCCTGCACGCGAAAGATTAATCGCCGTTGCCGGAACACTGGATGGCTTTGAACTCTCTCGAATCGACCTAGAACAACGACGCGAGGGTGATGTTTTAGGTAGAAATCAATCCGGAACTCAATCTCATCTTCGCCTTTTGCGTGTCTTAAGGGATGAATCATTGATTGAACAAGCCCGCGATGATGCAGAGCAATTAATCGCTAAAGATAATGAGTTAAGAGACTATCCTGCGCTTAGGAAAGAGCTCGCTCAATTGCAGCGAGATCAAGCGGTCGATTATTTGGATAAGGGTTAGTACATTGAGAATCATTGCCGGTGTTGCACGAGGCCGAACCTTGGGAACTGTTGCAGGGGCAACTCGTCCAACCTCTGATCGAGCTCGAGAAGGCTTATTTTCATCTTTGACCTCTGAGTTTGGAAGTTTTGAGGGTTTGCACATTTTAGATCTCTTCGGAGGATCAGGTGCAATTGCATTAGAGTCGCTTTCACGAGGTGCAACCTTGGTCCACGTTGTTGAAAAAGATGATGAAGCGCAAAGAACAATTGAAACCAATTACGAATTAGTCAAAAAATCTAATCCAAGTGGAAAGATGCAACTCTTTGGAATGAGTGCAGAGAGATTCTTAAAAGATCTTCCAAAAACAAAGTACCACCTTGTCTATATCGATCCTCCATATGATTTCAGCAATCAAGCTGTTGAAGATGTTCTATCTGCATTACATGATGGAGAGTTCTTAAGTAGCGATGCCTTTATTGCAGTTGAGCGCACTGCACGAGGGGCTCAATTCATTTGGCCTGATGCCTTTGCACCCGCTCGTGAGCGAAATTATGGGCAGGCGACCATTTATTACGCTAATTACCAGCCGTAAGAATGGATTACTTGGCTCCATCTTGCTAGCGTTTACGCCATGAAGCGCGCGGTATGCCCAGGATCCTTTGATCCAATTACATATGGGCATTTAGACATTATTGAACGTGCAGCTCAGCAGTTTGATCATGTGGTGGTCGCGGTTCTTGAAAACCGAACTAAATCCAGCCTCTTTACAGTTCAAGAGCGTATTTCAATGATCACCGAGGTCGTTGCCAAGTTTCCAAATGTCTCCGTTGATTCATGGAGCGGATTGCTGGTCGATTACTGCAAGAGCAATTCGATTCAGGCGATCGTAAAAGGATTGCGCGCTGTATCAGATTTTGATTATGAGCTACAGATGGCTCAGGTGAATTTGCAAGGATCGGGAGTCGAAACCATGTTTATGGCAACAGCCCCAACACACTCTTTTCTTTCTTCATCATTAGTTAAAGAGCTGGCCCATTACAACGGCGATGTCTCAACAATGGTCCCACCATCAATTAACGAAGCACTCAAGCTACGAATAGCGGGGAAGTAAAATGGATTCAGTTGAGAAGTTAACAGCAGCAATCACGATGGTCGAAGAGGCTCGTGGAGTCCCTTTATCTGCAAGTTGTGTTGTTCATCGCGCTGAGATGCTCGAAGTTCTAGATGATGCTCGTGAAGCGCTTCCTACCGATTTTGTTTCAGCGCAGAAAATTATCGAAACTCGTGATGCCATTATTGAAGAGGCACGTGTGAGCGCTGAACAAATGATTGCAATCGCCCGTGAAGATGTTGCGCAGATGGTCGAGCAAACATCAATCGTTCAGATCGCTCGTGATGAAGCACGTAAAATTCTAGATGATGCTCGTGAAACCGCAGAGATTGAAAAGGCTGAGGTTGAGGAGTACATCGATGGTCGTCTTGCAACTCTTGAAGTAATTCTCAACAAGACAATGGATGCCGTTTCTCGCGGTCGAGATCGCTTAGCTGGGGCAAATGATAAGGATGTTTTGTCTCAACTTGCAGATGAAAATTGATTCCTAGAAGAACTTCATGAGCAAACAAGTAGATACATTTCAGCTCAATACATATGAGCTTCCTCGTCGCGCAGGCGAGATGAAAGAGTATGAGCTAGATATTGTTGTAAAGGAAAGTTTTGGCGTCGATCTAATAGCCGTACCAGCAGGAGATTTGATCGAAGTAGATGTTCGTCTTGAGTCCGTCACAGAAGGTATTTTGCTGAGCGCTGATGTGTATGCGGTAGCTAAGGGCGAGTGCATCAGGTGTTTGGACCCAGTTGAAATTGTTATCGATCGAAAGATTCAAGAGTTATATAACTATGAACCCACAAATGAGCGGGGCAAGCGAAAGAAAAAGCAGGAAGAAACCCTCGAAGATTTAGAGATCGAGGATGAGCTCATGATGGATGGCGAGATCATGGATCTTGAAACACCGATCCGCGATGCGGTCGTTTTATCCCTTCCGATCAACCCACTCTGCACACAGGATTGCCTAGGCCTATGTCCTGAATGTGGGGGCAAATGGGCCGATCTACCCGAGGATCACGCACACGAGACGATAGATGCCCGTTGGGCCGGTCTTGGCGGGCTCAACCTCGAGGATCCCGATTTCAAGATTTAGCCCTTTTGAGGGATACTTTCCCTCTGCAGCCACGCTGCTGCTAAATGATTGAGAAGAGGTTAGAACAGTGCCAGTACCAAAGCGAAAAATGTCGCGTTCAAAGACGCGTTCACGACGTAGCCAGTGGAAAACTACTGCAGCAGCTCTTTCAACATGTGGTCAATGCCAGCAACCAAAGTTGCAGCACACCGCTTGCCCAACATGCGGTACTTACAACCGTCGTCAGGTATTAGAGGTCTGATCTGAGCTCCATGCTCAGTGAGCAGCTGGGAGTAACACTCGATCCAGCTTTGCTTGAGTTGGCCTTTACTCACCGTTCATTTGCATATGAATCGGGAAGTCAAGAAAC
>Ga0208916_10001342_pt1 | contig 10596 bp, 5 predicted proteins | sample DEB19_08_DNA_5_FD_184523 | JGI IMG/M metagenome (GOLD analysis project Ga0208916, IMG submission 184523) | Aqueous microbial communities from the Delaware River and Bay under freshwater to marine salinity gradient to study organic matter... | ecosystem: Environmental > Aquatic > Marine > Coastal... | reverse complement strand
CCGAGGACCTTTTGTCCGAGGACCTTTTGTCCGAGGACCTTTTGTCCGAGGACCTTTTGTCCAGAGGACCTTTTGTCCAGAGGACTTAAAAAAAAAAAAAGACCTCAGGTCGGCCTTTTGTCCGGATTTAGGTCTCCTTCGCCTCTATGCGATGCTTCTATACGTTTCATCATCTATCAGTATCCACGATTTGTCTGCTGCCGCTTTCAGCTGTGCCGCTGCCTTTGCATATTCATCGGCATATCCATATCTTTGGTAATTTGCCATGATGACGTGGTATATGTATTCGGCATTTCGCGTCGGGTATATGAAATTGTCCAGCATTTGCCCATAGTCTCCATACGTCCCGCGAATCTGGTCTCTATATTCATCTAAGACTTCTAGGTAGAACATTTCTTCGCCGTGACCGTATCCCGCCATGGTGGTTTCAACGAATATCTCTTTGAGACGTGAGAGGATGGGGACGCCTGCTTCCGGGGAGGTCACAAAGAATCCGCCACATACGAGCCAGCGATATTGGTTGTAGTATTCGCGTTTGTATTGGGGTTCTTTGAATCGCTTGTCGCAAACATTCAAGATTTGGATGTGGAATTGGGAGGAGTTCCATTCGTCGGCGATAGTGCGGAGGATTCGGGGGACGGTGGTATTCGTGTAATTTTCGCTGATTCGTAGAGAGGGGGCTTGAAGGGGGCCCTTTGGGCCCAAAGGGTCCGGAGGCGGTGTTTCACGGTGCACCTGCGATTCACGGTGCACCTCCTTCAAAGCTTGCGGTACATGGTGCGCCTCTTTGAGAGGCGATCCTAAGTAAGCATCTATCCAACCAAAGTGTGTGGTATTGAACGGATTGATGGTCATGGTTTCCAATACGAAATCAAACTTATTACAACAAATTATGTGCGACTCGGCACACGTGCGTTCGTCTCGCGTTGGCCAGTATTTGGCGCGATTCTCTTTGACTTGGGGGAGAAACTGATAGGACCACAAATCCTCTAGTTCTATTTCTATGTATTTGGTGATTGCGGCGTATTTGTGGCGTCGGGCGCGAATTGCGGGCATCGTCGTTTTGCTGCCATAGATTACCAGATATACCGGGATTTGAAGGAGAGGGTCTATGAGATGGAGACATTCGGCGGTGGTGCGACACTTGGGGTTGTATTTGTGCATGTCGTAACAAGCCGTTACCAACGTACAGTTGGGATATTGGAACGATGACATATATTGGATGTGGTGTTATGTTTTTATATTGGAAAATGTATAGAGGTTTTTTTTGTTCAAAGGTATTGATTGATGACTCGGGTGTTGGTTCTTGTGATTGCGTCGGATTCGCCGGCACATTATGTTGAGATGCAGAAGGTATGGATCCAAAGGTGCACCTCCTCCTACGGAGGCGATGTCCGACGGTGCATCGCCGGAGGCGGTGTTCGGTGCAGGACTACCGAAGGAGGAGAAACATCCCACAGGGATACGGATGTTTGGAAAATGCGCCCTTTAGGGACGCATTTATCAAAGTGCTTATGCCGCAGGGATACGGATGTTTGGTTTGTAAAGGCAAAACCCGAGAGGTTGTGGGTCGGCGACATTGCGAACGACGGTCCGTTCTCCGACACGGTGGAGTTTGACCGTGATGCGATGACTATTTACGTCAAGGGCGAGGAGACTTTTATTCCAGGGATTTTAAACAAAACTGTAGAGGCAATTCGTGCGATTGGTTTAGATTACGACTTTGTGTGGCGGACCAATTTGTCTTCCGTGTTGGACTTTGATGGACTCTTGCGGTATTGTCGTGGTCTTAACCCCCTTTCAGGGAGCCCAGTTGCTTCGCTTAAGGTGGGCCCTTCTGAAGGGGGGCTTAAAAAGGTCTTTTATGCCGGTTACACCGGTTTGGCCGACGTTGCCACCAATAAGGACATTGATTCCAATATTCGCTTCGCTTCCGGTTCTGGTTTTTTGTTATCACGAGAGGCCGTTCAGTATCTAATTGATAACGAGGCGATGTTGCGTCGCGACTTGATTGATGATGTTGCCATTGGCGCATTGTTGGAGCCGCGATTTGGGATTGTTCATTTGGACCGATGTCGCATCAAGACCGGTGAAGAGAACGTGTCGCATGTTGTTTCTCAGGGTGTTTTTCATTTCCGGTGTGAGACGTATTGTCATGAGAGGACAGTGGAGTTTATGAATAAAGTGGACCGGGCATTGTTATGATAGAAAAATCTAGAAGACTTTACATCGGCATTTTCATATTATTATAAACTATAATAATATGTCAGAGAAGGAAATTTCATATAAAAGAGAGCAGTATTCCATGCCCCCTGGGGAGCCAGGAATACAGCTCATTGTGTCTGTCGCGGTATTTGCTCACGGATGCGAGGACTTCTCTAAGCCATTGCCTGACCCTGGATTTTCTGTACGCGTTTATAGCAGGGCGTGTGTTCCCGGTGTCATTTCCATCGGCAATATTTACGAAAACCAACGTATAATCCCCGATATTTGGCGTCAATTTGCGGATTTGCCAACTAGCGAAACAATGCGGATTCTTGATGGATATGCAGAGAGATCCCGACCTCTCTATAAAGAACGCGTGGAAAAATCCGTATTTGATGACGCGCGGTTTGCTCGCTCGGCATTTGATAAAGCGCGGGACCCAAAAAATGTGGAGAGGTCTTCGGGGCTCAGTGCGTTTCTATTTGACAAGAACTTTACGTTTGATGATGATTCCCGAAAGGAGGGGGGAATACACGTGGTTGATATACGCAAAAAAATAACGGGACCGGATGGGTCGGTATCTTATGAACCGGTATTTACTCCGGGGGGTCGTATGGATATGTCCAATTTTAATTTGATTTATAAAAATGGAGTGTCTCATATTCTCAAAGACGTTTTACACCAAAAGGGTTTAGTGAAGGAGGCGCTTGGGGTGCTTGGGTTTGTTGGTAGAAAAGAACGGATTGCCGAGTTGTCATTGGGAAAATTGTATGCTTTTTTTCAATTGCTGGGCGTTCAATATGTTAATATTATGGACCATAGTTGTCGGAGTTGTGCGGAACCAATGCCGCCATCTGTGTTGGCGCGCTTTTATGATATAGAACAAGAACGTGTGATAAAGGGACGGGAAGAGAGGTTTGGTGGAACTAGGAACAAACGCAGACGACGACGGCGAAATACGAAAAAGTGTTGATGTGATTGTGCCTATGTGATTGTGAGGACTCTGTGACTATGTGATTGTGAGGACTCTGTGCCTATGTGATTGTGAGGACTCTGTGACGATGACCTGTGCTTAGGCTTTGTTAGAGATGACCTGTGCTTAGGCTTTGTGAGGAGGGCTTTGTGCCTTTGTGATTGTGAGGAGGGCTTTGTACAAAGGGCATTGTGTCTATGTAATTGTGAGGAGGACTCTGTGCCTATGTGATTGTGCCTATGTGATTGTGAGGAGGGCTTTGTACAAAGGGCATTGTACCTATGTGATTTTCTGAGAGACCCGGCAACCCCGATATCCCCGATACTCACCCACCAAACAAACATACCCGCCATAACTCAGAGAACGTTGTGGTCCTTAACCGTTATATATAATGCTATAAAGCACCATATATAACGGTATCGAGAAATGAGTGACATATCAAGAAATGAGTAGGATAATGATAAATCGGTATAAGCCTCTTTTTCAAGCCTCTTACCCAAGGTTATGTGAGAGGTTCTTGTCCGAGTCTCTTACCCAAGGTTATGTGAGAGGTTCTTGTCCGAGTCTCTTACCCAAGGTTATGTGAGAGGTTCTTGTCCAAGGTTGTTTCCGATCCTCCATACCAAGTCGTATTGTTATGTTATCTTTTCCGAGCCTCTTGTCCAAGGTTTATGTGAGAGGTTCTTATGACAGCCTCTTGTCCAAGGTTTATGTGAGAGGTTCTTGTGACAGCCTCTTGTCCAAGATTGTGTGATTGGTTCTTGTGACAGCCTCTTATCCAAGATTGTGTGAGAGGTTCTTATGACAGCCTCTTGTCCAAGGTTTATGGGAGAGGTTCTTATGACAGCCTCTTATCCAAGATTGTGTGATTGGTTCTTGTGACAGCCTCTTACCCAAGATTATGCGAGAGGTTCTTGTCCGAGTCTCTTATCCAAGATTGTGTGAGAGGTTCTTATGACAGCCTCTTGTCCAAGATTGTGTGAGAGGTTCTTATGACAGCCTCTTGTCCAAGATTGTGTGAGAGGTTCTTGTGACAGCCTCTTATCCAAGATTGTGTGATTGGTTCTTGTGACAGCTCTTATCCAAGATTGTGTCCGAGCCTATTGTCCATGCCTTATGTGCCAAGTGATATTTGTCGTCCTCTATAAGGCCTTTGTATAACACCTTTGTGTAAACAAAAATAAAGATGGGTATTGTCCCTTTTTACTACCTCGTACAATAGAGGAATTATACGATATTCAGAAATGAGTGACATATCAAGAAATGAGTAGGATAACGAGTTATCGGTGGATACGGAAAAAACAGCGATATTCTCGCGTTCCCTTTTTATAATATAATATATAATACATTTATGCATTGATGACAACTACACCATTGTCATACTTACCTATAATCTTATTAAACTCGTCATATATATTTTGATTGCTATCAACCATATATGTCTCTCCCTCTACAACCACTTCATTCAACAACAAGTATTCATCCTCTTCCAAGCTTTCTTCCACTTCGTGAACAACAACGGGTACTTCTTCTTTTGCCTTGGGCTTTGCCTTGGGCTTGGGCTTCTTCTTGTCTTCTTCTACGACAGTGACTGCGCCTTCTTCTGTGACAGCAGCGTCAGTGATAGCGGCTTTTGCCTTGGTCTTGGGCTTTTTCTTATCTTCGGTGGATGCGACAGGGACAACGACTACGGCATCAGCGTTAGCAGCTACGTCTTGTACCTTCTTGGCTTTGGGCTTCTTCTTGTCACCGCCTTCTTCTGCTGCGTCTTCAGCTACGCCTTTGGCCTTGGGCTTGGGCTTGGGCTTCTTCTTGTCTTCAACGACAGGAGATTCCCATTGCACGTCTTTCAGTGTTAGGTCTTCCAAGCGTACCTGTGGAGCAGGTTCGTCTTTGACCTTCTTTGTTGCCTTGGTTGCCTTGGTTGCCTTGGTTGCCTTGGCACAAGTTTGATTCGCTTTGACTGGCTCGGCACCTTCCAAGCTTGCGACTTCCTCCAAGCTTGCGACTTCCTCCAAGCTTGCGACTTCCTCACCAACTGCTACGACAGCTTTGGTAGAAGCCTTGGCTTTCGTCTTCTTCGCCGGCTTGACTTCTTCCTTTGCCATATCCACCAATTGCTTGATGATAGTATCTGGGTCGCCGGTAACCTTCTCCCTTCGGGGGGGTGCGCGCTTCGCTTTGGGCGCGCGAAGCGCGCCTAGTTCCGTATCCATCACTAGGTATTCCGCGCTCTTCTCTACGGCATCTACCATCTCTATGATGGTTTCAATAGAGGGTCCTGACACTTTGAATATTTCATCAATCTTCACAAGCATCGCCTCTCTTTCCATCACATGACTCAATGCCCACATCACCAATTTGATTGTGGTCTTTTGTTTCTGGGGGATGGTCTTCTTGACAGCGACTTTGGGTACGACGAATTCGTTGGTTTCGTTAGCAAATACTTCGTTTTGTTGTTCCATTTTGTTCGGGTTTGGGTTCGGGTTTGGGTTTTGGGTTTGTTTAAAAGTGGGGTTTAAAATAATATGTGTTGGGGTGGAGATTTCATAAAGATTTCAATTTTTTGGGCATGCCCCCCTCCCTGCGGGAGGGGGCCTGTCCAATAAACACCTTGCCACAAAAACGTACCGTTTTTGAGTCAAGCAATTTTTTGGGCTATAAACCCTTCGGTGGCACACAGATGCTTATTGTGGTGAATATGTAAGATTCACCACAAGAAATTGCGCAGAGTGAAAACGGTACGTTTTCGCGATGCGGTGGTTTTGAGGTTTAATCTCAACCTCAAAAATTGCTTGACTCAAAAACGGCACGTTTTTGTGGCAAGGTGCTTCTTGTGGTGAATCTTATAGATTCACCACAAGAAATTGCGCAGAGTGAAAACGGTACGTTTTCGCGATGCGGTGTTTTCTGTGTGCGACTGGTAAGTCGCATACAGAAAATTGAAATCTTTTTTAAAAATATCATCCTCTATAATTATTTTAAACCCATACTTATTATGAAAATACGTTTACCAACTACGAAATGAATACCCTCTCTGAATCCAAGCAGCAAGCGGTTTGTGAATATGCCAATGCGCACCAGCTTTCCATTGACGATGCCCTAGAATATTTGTCCGAATGTCACAATTGCGGCAAATCCCTCGACGATAATTACGACGGCATCGGGCATCGTTATTGTTCCGAGCGTTGTCAGTATTATTGCGAAGACTTTCATTACACTTGTTTCCGCGAAGGCAATTGTCGTGTTTGTCCCAGGGATAAAGACCCAGATTATGACTCTCTCATGATTCCTCATTTGGAAGACAGTCGCGAGAGGGACGAACAAACCATCTTGTTTACAACTGAACTACAAAAATACAAAAATACCCTTGATGATTTGGTATCCAGTCCTATAAGTGCCATTTGTACCGAAGGTGTCGGTTCCAACATTTGTTCCGATTGTTGGGACACGTGTGGTATTGTCCCTCCTTCTCGCGGTCAGCACAATGATGCCCTCTATGGTTCAACCAAGTTTGATGACCCCCTTTTACATTTATACGATGGTCCTGAGTATGAGCAGGGGAGCAAGAGAGGAGGCACTCCCCTTTACACTCCGTGTTCCATTTGCGACGGCAATTTCCATATCGGTGATATGGCCACCATTGATGACACCCATCTCGTTTGTACCGATTGTTTCTACGATGAAGAAAACAATTGGTTGACTTGTGCGAATTGTGGTGCGTTCAGTGGTGCGAATATGTTTTGCGACCATTGTGCTACCTCCTTTGCCAGCAGATGTTTCCGTTGTTTCGGTACCAAGCCTTCCGACTTCTATTACAAGGTGGTTGGGGACACAGATACGAGTGAATTAGCAAAGCCGCACGACTTTGCGACATTGCTTGATGGAAGGCAATCGCCTTCTACGAGTGAATTAGCAAAGCCGCACGACTTTGCGACATTGCTTGATGGAAGGCAATCGCCTTCTACGAGTGAATTAGCAAAGCCGCACGACTTTGCGACATTGCTTGCGTGCGCTCATTGTTACCAAAGTCTCCAATGTCTGGATTGTCATACTTTCGCCGATTATCGGCTTCGCGAACAGAAGTGTTTTGATTGTCATTTCAAGAAACCTTTGCGTCTGCAGAAGTCCCTTGATGACCATTTGCTCAAAATCATCGCCATACAGCGTTTGTCCCCCAAACACTTTGATGTCTTGGTTCGTTATGCCGCCCTCTGCGAGTTCACCATATTTGACGCTTATCACTACAAATCTCGGTGTCATTGGTCCGGGTGTTATGCCGAAATCCCATCTGTGTCCTGGAATGCCGATGAGCTCAATCAGTTTTGTTCTCGTCGCCACTACGAATGTTTTGATGAGTATAATAACCATCATGATTACGACACCATTCATGAAGAATACGAGTGTCTTACATGTAGGGCGTGTAAATCACCGCATAAACGAAACATGCTTCTAGGTCTTTGTCCGGTTGTGTCCGAGAATAATCAATTGGTTGGTTAGTTATTGTTGCCTTTGTTGTTGCTTTTGTTGTTGCTTTTGTTGTTGCTTTTGTTGTTGCTTTATATCCTACATTATGGAGGGAGGCGAGTTGTCTTCTTTCATTTTTGTTGTGTCCTATATGAAGTTTTTCATAAATCAGAGAGAGAGAGAGGTGGAATCAAGATTCGGGATAGCCTCTCTTTACCCCTTCCAAAGACTGTGTAACTCTTCTCTGTTGTGTTTTGTCTGTCTGTTTCAGCGACCACTTTGAACGAAGTTGTTGCCAAGATTCCCCGAAATGGTTGTTGTTTTCCTAAATGAGAGAGGTGGATTCAAGATTCGTTATTTGGGATAGCCTCTCTTTACCCCTTCCAAAGACTGTGTAACTCTTCTCTGTTGTGTTTTGTCTGTCTGTTTCAGCGACCACTTTGAACGAAGTTGTTGCCAAGATTCCCCGAAATGGTTGTTGTTTTCCTAAATGAGAGAGGTGGATTCAAGATTCGTTATTTGGGATAGCCTCTCTTTACCCCTTCCAAAGACTGTGTAACTCTTCTCTGTTGTGTTTTGTCTGTCTGTTTCAGCGACCACTTTGAACGAAGTTGTTGCCAAGATTCCCCGAAATGGTTGTTGTTTTCCTAAATCATAGAGGTAGCATCAAGATTCGTTATTCCGAATAGCCTCTCTTTACCCCTTCCAAAGACTCTGTTGGCGGAAGGGCTAGTCCCTTCCGACAAGTGATTATGCCGCGCCCTTTAGGGAGCGCGGCACACATCTGTAACTCTTCTTTGTTCTCATTTGTCTGTCCGTTTCAGCGACCACTTTGAACGAAGTTGTTGCCAAGATTCCCAAATGGTTGTTGTTTTCCTAAATGAGAGAGGTGGATTCAAGATTCGTTATTCCGAATAGCCTCTCTTTACCCCTTCCAAAGACTATGTAACTCTTCTCTGTTGTGTTTTGTCTGTCTGTTTCAGCGACCACTTTGAACGAAGTTGTTGCCAAGATTCCCCGAAATGGTTGTTGTTTTCCTAAATCATAGAGGTAGCATCAAGATTCGTTATTCCGAATAGCCTCTCTTTACCCCTTCCAAAGACTGTGTAACTCTTCTTTGTTCTCATTTGTCTGTCCGTTTCAGCGACCACTTTGAACGAAGTTGTTGCCAAGATTCCCAAATGGTTGTTGTTTTCCTAAATGTGAGAGGTGGATTCAAGATTCGTTATTTGGGATAGCCTCTCTTTACCCCTTCCAAAGACTGTGTAACTCTTCTTTGTTCTCATTTGTCTGTCCGTTTCAGCGACCACTTTGAACGAAGTTGTTGCCAAGATTCATAAACGGTTGTTGTTTTCCTAAATGTGAGAGGTAGCATCAAGATTCGTTATTCGGAATAGCCTCTCTTTACCCCTTCCAAAAACTCTGTTGGCGGAAGGGCTAGTCCCTTCCGACAAGTGATTATGCCGCGCCCTTTAGGGAGCGCGGCACACATCTGTAACTCTTCTCCGTTGTGTTTTGTCTGTCTGTTTCAGCGACCACTTTGAACGAACTCGTTGCCAAGAATACCAAATGGTTGTTGTTTTCCTAAATCATAGAGGTAGCATCAAGAATCATTATTTGGGATAGCCTCTCTTTATCCCTTCCAAAAACTCTGTTGGCGGAAGGGCTAGTCCCTTCCGACAAGTGATTATGCCGCGCCCTTTAGGGAGCGCGGCACACATCTGTAACTCTTCTCCGTTGTGTTTTGTCTGTCTGTTTCAGCGACCACTTTGAACGAAGTTGTTGCCAAGATTCATAAACGGTTGTTGTTTTCCTAAATGTGAGAGGTGGATTCAAGAATCATAAAAGCCTCTCTTTACCCATTCCCAAAACTCTGTTGGCGGAAGGGCTAGTCCCTTCCGACAAGTGATTATGCCGCGCCCTTTAGGGAGCGCGGCACACATCTAAAAACAATCAGCATTGTTCAAAGAACCATTCATCCAAGACCACCACGATTATTATTGTTTCTGCTTCAGCGATATCATTGAACTAAGTTTACACTACATCATCTTAGAGGGGAACAATGGCATCATGAAATTGTAATGCTACAACAAACTATTTGTCTTGATAACAAGTATCCTTTATCCGACACCAAAAACACTCATTTCTTATTATCCTACTCATTTTTCGTTATCCCACTCATTTCTCGTTATTGTTATAATAGGGTATTTATCAAATATTGTACTACATTGTTATAGGAGTACAATATTACATTATTTTACATTTGAACAAAGCCTTGGGACCAGACCTTGGAACCAGACCTTGGAACCAGACCTTGGAACCAGACCTTGGAACCAGACCTTGGAACAATGTCTTGTGATTATACCTCGGAACCAAGCATTGGAACTAGACATTGGAACAAAGAATTATATGAGACCAAACAGCATAACCAAGCCTTTGGACTAGACCTCGGAACAATACCTTGTGATTATACCTCGGAACAATACCTTGTGATTATACCTCGGAACAATACCTTGTGATTATACCTCGGAACAATACCTTGTGATTATACCTCGGAACAATACCTTGTGATTATACCTCGGAACCAAGCCTCGGGACCAGACCTCGGAACAAAGCCTCGGAACAAAGCCTCGGAACCAAGCCTCGGAACCAAGCCTTGGGACCAAGATGTGTGATACACCTCGTAACCAAGATATGTGATACACCTCGTAACCAAGCCTTGGGACCAAGCTATGTGAGTATACATTAGAACCAAAAGTTATGTGATTATGACTCGGAACCAGACCTCGGAACAAAGCCTTGTAACCAAGATATGTGACACACCTTGTAACCAAGCCTCGGAACCAAGATATGTGATACGCCTCGGAACCAAGATATGTGATACGCCTCGGAACCAAGATATGTGATACGCCTCGGAACCAAGATATGTGATACGCCTCGGAACCAAGCTA
>Ga0208916_10001341_pt1 | contig 10599 bp, 17 predicted proteins | sample DEB19_08_DNA_5_FD_184523 | JGI IMG/M metagenome (GOLD analysis project Ga0208916, IMG submission 184523) | Aqueous microbial communities from the Delaware River and Bay under freshwater to marine salinity gradient to study organic matter... | ecosystem: Environmental > Aquatic > Marine >... | reverse complement strand
ATACCCGAGTCCTGACTTTACAGGATCACCGGTAACAGGAACCGCACGGGTAATTTTCCAGCTTACTTTCGTTTTAGCCTGCTTTGTTTCGTAAATATCGGCGTTGCTTACTTTTCCTGAACCAGCATCGTAAGAACAGAAAGCTTCATAATCGATACTCTCATTTGCTAATCCTGGCAATACAGCCGGACCACAAAAAGAGCTGCCGTCAATCTCTCCCGACTCGGAGTTGAATTTTATGGACTTAAGGCAAACGACGTTATCGTATGACGAACCGCCTGCGAGGTCAATCATCAATACCCAATCCTGCCCTTGTAAATCATGTACTGCCATTGTAGTAAATTTTAATTGTTAACCAAAGTTATGATTTTTGCAACATGGTTGCAAATTTTATTTGTGTAAAATATTGTGCCTGAAAGTCAGTATTCGTGTTATATCAATTCTATTCCCTGCGTCTAGCTGATCCGTATTATCTCCATCTAAAAAAGTGCCCACCATTTGAAAGTTATCCGCTAACATATCCAGCACAGATTGCGGAGTTGGTTTTATTATTGCAAATACAGCCCCGGCAATATCATCTGCATATTGGCCGGCGTTTCCGTTATCATCCCAGGTATGAATTTGCACCTGCATGGATGTATTCGTTTTTTCGCTACTGAAGGTTCCAGCCTCTGAATTACTCACCTGATTCAGTGTTATATAATATTTCCCGGTTTCGCTTTCCGGCGCAATAAGGTAGTAAATAGGAACTTCGATTGTCGCTGCTGTCGGGTATGTAACATTTACCTGCAACGGGTCGCCAAGAGCCGCCATATACGCTTTACGCAGTGCGAAATTTACATTCCTCATTCAATCAATTTTTTAATATTCTCAATCAGCTTTTCCCTTGTTTGCTGGTAAGCAGGGTATAAAAAAGGATGCGGCCTTGTGCCTTTCCTTAATATACTGAGTGCTATTGCATAGGCTGCATCATGTAACCTGCTGTAATCATCTTTTCCAACGCCGCCCTTACTAGGCTTATCAACACTTATACTTACTTTTTTTTGCGTCTTTACTGAATACCTGTTTGCAATTCCTTTTCGCATTACCCAGTCCAGGATATTATTCAAAAAGTCGTAATAGTCGCCAGATCCTGATTTGCCTTTGTAAAGAGCAGCAAAACTTTGCCAATCCGCCGGTAACGTTCCAACATATTCAGCGGCAAATTTTCTCGTTCCAAATTCCACATAAGCGGCGTAATTAACTGCAACGGTTACAGATGCTTTCATTTTCCCGAATTCCGCCGCAATAGATCCTTTCAAATGCCCTTCATCAGTTGGCGCTTTTTGCTTTGCTAGTGTTGCCGTTTCGATTGCCCAGGCGTTAAGCTCACCCTGTATATTTTTTTCAATGTTCTTTATACTACCGTCAATCTTTGAAATAGCAGCATCAAGCCCATTTACTTTTATGTTAATTGCCGCCATGGATTGTACACCTTAAAACCAAAAATGAATTTTTACCCTCATCAACATTTTGCACACTGTTTATCCGTAAATCCTTGCCGCCATAATTAGCCACAGTATTTGTGGTTATTGTTTTTGATGAGTAATTACGGACAGTTATTTTATAGTCGTAATCTGCCTGTCTTTGGCCTGATACATAGCTTGCCTGCCCGGTCCTGTTCTCAACATTCGCCCACAGGCTAAAACTTGAATCAATCGGAGTATGCCAGCCGCCGCCAGCGTCCTTAACAGGCGTTCCCTTAGTTTTAAATGTTACCCTGGTATTTAGTTTGGCTACCATACTCGGCGGTAAGGTTTAAGGGTTAATTTGAGAATAGGGGATAGTTCAGGCATTGCCTTTCCGCTGTCAATATCTCCCCGGTTTTCATATAGGTACACGATCTGCTGTAGTATCGCTGTTTTAAAGTTTGGCGGTAAGTCTGCAGCAGCGTACCCGGCAACGTATTCAGCCTTTAAGTATTCGTAACAAGGCGTTTTGATCGTTTTAAAATCAAGGCCTTGCAAAATGTAGTCCGTTGTTTCAGTCAATGTATTCCCGTCCTCATCTTTCAATGAAGTAAAAGAAGTGACAGGGGCATACGGCAAAGAAATTCCGCCAAGTGAATTATTTAATTCAGCGGTTACGGTTTTAGGCATCAAGGACGTATTGAGATAGCCCTCACAAAGCGCCGTTGCGGTCTTCATGAGTTCTTCTATCAAATCGTCTTCCTCTGTAATATCCAGCTCTATTTTGCACCAGTTTTTCGCTTCTTCAAGCGTAACGGGATAGGTGGTACTTACATCGGAGTATTTAACGTCTAAAACGAAATTATCTTTTACCATTATTTCTTTTTACCGGTTTCTTTTTTCTCTTTTACTTCCTTAGCCACGCCTAGGGTAATTAAATACGCCTCATTAGGGTGGTTTTCGGTTTGTGTACCTGCTTTAAATTCCAGGTGATCCTTTAAAAATTCGATTTTCATATTCGTAAAATTTAAAAAGCCCCGACCATAATCGGGCAGGGCTTTTAATTCGTAAACAACACAGATTTAAAACAGCAGGTACGTTTTGAAACTTGCCGACATAGTGCCGGTACCCGTCCAACTCACCCTGTAATAGTAGTATCTTTTTGTAGTTGAAATAAAGTAGTTGTTTGTTGCATCAGTTGCGGTTGTAGCCGTTTCGCAGGCCGTCCAGTTTGTGCCATCCATTGATCCCTGAAGCGATATAGACCCGCCAACGGTACCGGATATTTTCGTTACAATAACATGAGCGTTTACGGTCGCACCATAAAACCAGTTTTTTACTGTTTTTGAATAGGTTGACTTAGTGCCGGCATTTGTTACTGTATCAAGTGAATTACCGTAGCTGGTTGTTGTTAACAGTTGCGGGGCTGATTGCGCCTGAACTGAAATCGAAAACGCAACGATTGCAAATAAGAAAAGTAATTTTTTCATTTTTTATGAGTTTTGTAAGGGGCGGAGTTGCCCGCCCCGTTGGTTATTTAATTAAACTGTTCCTTTGATGAAGAAATCAGGACCGTAAACCGGTAATGTTGCGGTTTCTTCAATACGGACAGTGATCTTATTCTTTGTAACGTTATCAGAATCCTGCTCAAAGAATTCAATTCTCATTGATTCCTGAGTAAGGAATTGAGCGCCCATATTGAAATCACCCAGGCAGTAATCACCGGAAGTTAAAGCGGTTGTTTTATAAACCGGTACGCCGGAAATATAAAGCTGACCATTTACGAACGTTACGTTGAACGGTAAATCAAACTCACCCGAACCGCCTGCTTTATTCAGGAAAAAGCCATGGTAATCAACCGGGCGTAAAAGGATAGCTGAACAATCCCTTTCGTTTGTATCTTCCAAAAGTGCCAGGTCGTTGATAATTTTTTCGATCAGTGTCGCTCCGGTTCCTGCAGATGCAGTGAAGTTGCCTGATACCAAAATACCTTTCATGTCAGGGCTGGCACCTGTACCGTAAAGGATGTTACGGTCTTCCTCTTTCATCAGCTTTTCAACCAAACGGCTTTGCAGGAAAGATGACATACCAGGCACGTTTAACAGCGCCTTGCGGGTAATCCTTTCGTAACCAGCAATGGTTTCGATCTTTACTGAAGTTTCTACCAAATCCTCATCAGTATGAGATTTTGCGGCACCTTCAGCAACGGTTGCAACACCGCCTTCACCGTTACCGTTCTGTTTCATAAAGTAGAAATCAGTACCAGGGCCAACAGGACCACCTGGAACAATTTCTCTCATGTGAAGCTTACGCTTTGGCGCTTCTACAATTCCCTGCCTGTATTGCGCTCCCCATACGGTTGTACCGGTTACGTTTGCAGTAGAGATGTCACCAACAGTTTTCAGATCCAGGTCAATGGAAATATTGCTAAATCCTTTTTCTTTACGACCCATCTTTGCAAAATCGTCTGTCTTTTCTTCCAAGGCAGAGCGGAAAACTTCATCAAAGCTTTTGACCTGCTTTTGTCCTCCGCCGGTTTGCTTAAACTTAATTTCAAACGCTTCCCCCTGTTCGGTTAAGGCTTTGATATCAGAAAGCACTTTGGCAAAGTCAAAACCCTTCATTTCGGCAGGGATAAGACCTTTTACTTCTGTTATAGAATCGTTTACAGCTTTTAACTGCAATGCAACCTCATCTTTAGCCGCTTTGGTAGCCGCTTCGGCTGCTTTGGTTTCTAATGCTGCTTTGGTTTCATCCAATTTCAGCAGCAATTCTTTTTGATCCATATTAATTAGGAATTAATTGTTTATTGAATATTGTTAGTGCTTCGCTCCACTGTTTCAATTCGTCCGGCTTCGGTGCCTCTTCAGCGGCCTTAGTGGTTAAAATATCAAACTGGGTTTTTAGCTGTGTTAAGTAAATTTCCAGGCGGTCAAAAATGTCCTCATTCTCATACTTTCCATTTCGTAAAGCCTTAATAGTTGAATCCATTTTTTTAAATACATCCTCTTTAGTCAATGACTTTGAGGAAATATTTCCGGCAAGTTCATTGGCTCCCCATGTTACACTAGAACCTTCCCATAACTTCACTTCTATAATCTCCCTGTGGGTGCGGTTTCCAGCCGTATCAAATACGTCTTTACTTTGCAGGGTCTGAAACCCGACACTATTTTCATCCACAACCCCGTCCAAATGGAGCCTGATTGCATCCCGGCCGTAACTGGTTTTTGAAATAGTGCTTTTGTATCTCAGCCCGTAGCTGTCCTGTGTAAGAACTAAATTGCTGTTTTTTGTACCGGATAAAGGCCGCCATGAATCATGCTGCCATAAATGCTTTATCCTGGTGTAGTTTTCCTGCAATGTTTTGGTATAAGCGCCCGGTAGAATTATATCCCCGTCACTGTCTGTATTACCGAAAACAGAAAAATAACCCTCAATGATACCGGCTGCTTCATCCACGTTTATAACAGCGTCCTTAGTACTTGTTAGAACGCCTTTATATTCCATGCCTTTTATCATTGAAATAATCTTTACACAAATCTAAATTATTTGCAACAAGGTTGCATTTATTGGAATAAAGTTTATACATTTGTAGTACAGAAAAACTTATTTATATGCCGCAATTAAGTGATGAAGCAAAAACGCTAGTTGATAATTTATTTGGTCAAATTATCAGCCTTCCGCAAGAAACACGGACTTACCTTTTAAGTCTTATTATTGATGATTTTGTAAGCAAGAAGCAATATGAGATAGATAAAGAACTTGTTACTTTAAAAAAGCTTTCGGAGTTTGTTATCAAACTAAAAGAATCAATTTAATTTTAACTTTATGCCAGCTGACAACCCGCACCCGATAAGATTAGGGATATTAAAAAAGTACTTGGAGCGTATCGCTTTCCGTGACCCAAAATGTAAGGGATTGACTGATTTAATACGGGGTAAAATGGAAGATGTGGTAATTGCTGATCAGGAATGTAGGGCGGAGTATCTTGCTGAAATAGTAGAAGCAAAATTGTTGAAAAGTATGTCAAATAAAATTCAGGAAAGCGTTAAGCATGACACTGAATTATTAATTAACGGAATTGGCAAAAAGGCAGAATTGAAAGGTATAATAAAATGAAAAATACCTACTACCAACAATCCTACAAATGCTCTGCAAATCACATAACAAAACATTATATTTGGAGTAGTGATTTAAAGAAAGCAAAACACGTTTGCCCTTGCGGTAAGAAATTAACCGCTGCAAATATTCACATTGAAAATGCCGGGCAGTTTACGGCAATCAGAACGGAAACGAAAAATAGGTAATTATGTTTGCAGAATTTATTAACGGAGAATTTTTTATTGCGTTTGTTCGCCAAGTGGTTTGTTTAATTAAAAATAGGTAATTTGAAATAGCGGCGGCATAGTGGTTGATTATTCCTGAAGTACAAAGGGTAAAAATAGTCTTCAAACACCGCTTTTTTATTTTTAAATAATTAAATTTCTAAGGTTGTGCGTATATCGAGCCACCGAGAACGCTCACTAAGCAGCTTTAAACGGCTGCTTTTTTACTTTGCTCATAAACCAGTTTACCGTTCTCCCTTACAGGACTAAATCCAACACAACAGCGACAGTTGCAAATATTCCCGGCAGTAGCCCCGTGCTTTCTATCCCCCGGCTGGTTCATTATCTGCCCGTCAACATTAAAAGCATCGTCATACCCGATTGTTTGGCCGTTCATGGTTAAGTGATCGTATTTATCCCGGGGTTTGCGCCTGGTTCTGTCATCCTGTGCTGAAATCCAAATCTTATTTAGCTTTAACCCTGTCGTTTTAACTGAAAACATTGCGCCCTGGTTTGCAGCTGTAACGGTTTCTGTTCGGGCAATTAAACGGGCACGGCTCGATGTGAACCCGGTCGAAGTAATTTCATTGGTTATCTCGGTGAATGATTTGCCGGCAGCATAGGCGCTAATCAATATATCCCTTATCTTTTCCCGGGTGAATGTCGTAATATCCTCAACTGTATTCAGCAGGTCCGTAAGAAAGTAATTATTCATTAGCCGGGTCATAAGCTCATTAAACCCTATCGGCATTCGTGCTTTTTCTTTTCTAAGGTAAACAAGATGCTTTGCCCCATACACAATACCGGCATCTAAATAAAGGCCTTTGAGTAGCTTGTAAAGTTGTTCAGATGAAACTTTGGTGAGTGCCGTGTTATCATCATAGCCTGCCTGTTTTGCTGCGATAAACTGCTGTACCTGGGCTTTGAGTGCTTTGTTTATTTTCGGGGCAAAATGCGCTTCCCTGCTCTTTTGGAACTTGTGGAAGGTGCGCCATATATCTGTAAGTTGTTCAGGTGTCATTATTTTTTCTGAATTCACTTTTAATCTGCATTGCAAGCATCCCGCAAGTTGCGCCAAGTATGTAACCAGAAAAAGCGCTATAACTATGAAACTCTTTGAATTTGTAACTTAAAATAAACAAACATGATGTGCAAAGTATAATCATTGCTAAATAAAATATACCTGCTTTTTTATTATCTTTCATAAATCCTTTTTTAAATAACAAGGTTCACACAATTTAACCGGCTTTTTCTGATCAACCTTTTCCCCGCAAACAAATATTGATAACTGGTACTGAACCCCGTAAATAGTTTCTTTGCAGTTCTTGCAAACGGACATATCAGGGCCTTGTTTATCCCATTGCGTTGTTATCGATATTTCTGTCGGGTTATCCAGTTGTTCTATTTTTTCTTTAATACCCGGTAAGATAATGTTTTTCTCCTTTTCTCTGAAATATTTTGCCTGACTTTCCATTATAGCACAATTAGGCCACCTTTGGATATACTGTGTAATTATACTGTTCACTTTCCTTTCTGTTCTAAAGTCCATAACTAGCTTCAGTAGTTTTTACGGTGTGTTATAATCCCCTGTATTTGGTAACGGTAAACCCTCATCCTCTAAAAGCGTATATCCTGACTTAATAAATATTTTATCAATGTTCGGATCTTCCGGTATTTCCAGTTTAAAGGCGGAAAGTATTTGGCTAGGAATCATAATCGGCAGGGCGGAAAATGCGTCCGCCATTTCCTTCATGTTTATTTGCAGTTCCGGCACCTCGGAAGTATCGTATTCAATACAGTACTTTTTACGGGGAAATTCGGCATCTAATCCCATAGAAAGGCTATCCCTTATGCGGCGGAGTAGGGGAATAACAGCATTGGTATAAAGGCCAACCCTTGCGCTCTTATCGCTTACCTCTGAACCGGTAGCATCGTTATTCATTAGCCTGTCGGATATGCAGAAAACGTTGCAAAGCTTCTTAAAATCAATCTTTGCCAGGTCGGCAACTTCCATATCAGCAAGTTTTAAACCTAGCTCAATATATCCGAGGTCGCCGCCAGCGCTGTACGGCATACCCTTGTTATTCAAATTGGAAAAGTAGTCGTAAAGATCCTTTTTTCTCCTGCCGGCATTTTCCGTTATTTCTGCATAATCCCCCTTTTCAAATAAGATACCAGGGATTCCGCCGTTCTGCAGTTGTGCTGTTGTTACGTCCATATTACTATCAACCCGTACAAGGCGTTTAGATAGCACTTTTAAAGGAGATAAGCCACGCAATTCTTCGCCTGTTGCGCCTAGTATCGGGTTAAAGTATTTACTATGAATAACCTCCGCAGGTGGTATGTTATCCATTATTATCTGCCCGTTATCGACGTACTGGTAAGCCAAGATTTTACGGGGATATCCGGTTGTTACTTTGATGTTCACATTTTGCGGAGCCATGTAAAACAGTCTTACCTTACCCTCGTTAGGCCCTTTTTCCGGTTTAAACTTCCACGCCAACCATTCGCCCTGCATAAGCATTGTTGCGCACTTCGCATAGGTAGATTCAAACTTACTCATCCCTTCAAATGGCTGTTCCAGCAACATTGCCAGTTCGTCATTTTCCGGGGCATCAGTTAGTTTTCCGTCCGCTCCCTTTATGTAGGCATAGAAAGGAATTGAGGCCGCTGTTGTGGATATTAAATTTATGATTGAGTAAATGTCATCTGTTGTGCAATACCTGGTTGCATTGTCAAGGGTTTTCCAAGATGGGTATTGAGTAATGGAATTACCGAAATTATTTACCATCATTCGGTTTTGCTGCATCATTGAATTTAACTGAGATTCCAGCTGTTTAACCCTGTCGGATTTGCCAAATGAGAATAGATCTCTTATACCCATTTCATGAATGTTTTACCAAAGATATATTTTTTGCAACAATGTTGCAAATATTATCCAATGTACTGTCTTTTTGGTTTAAAGTGGAACCACATTCTCATCATTAAAGCATCTGAAAAGTCAGGAGACCGGCCAATAACTTCTTTTACCTTATCCTTTGGTACAATTTGCTTTTTGCCATCCTTATCCATGTTATACTGCTTAACCTGTTCCATTTCCTGAACAATGGCCTCTTTCATGGTTGCATCTTTGCAGTTTATGTAAATAGCCCCGTTATTAATGAGCTCGGCTAACTTAAAATAACACTGGCTTTTGAGATTAGTAAAGTTTTCTTTTGGCCTTTCCCCGTTAATTGTCGGAGCGTCCGGGCTAGGTAATGGCATTGAATTATTTACAAATCCCTTGCATTTAAGGATATCAACAACGCCGCCGCCAACTCCGTCCTCATCTGCAATGGTTTGGCTATTAGGAATATTAAACTGAGTTTGCATAGCCCTAACAACATCCGCAACCTCTGTAACAGATTTTCCGTAATACTGATAAATAGCAATACACCTCAATCCATCCCAAATGCAAATGACAGATGTATCTTTACCGAACCTGGCAACATCTATCGTCATGTACTTATCACCCGTTGGTACATAGTCAGCGGTAAAGCAGTCTAGTATTTTGTCGTATTCAATCAGTGTAGCAGGATCATCGTCATACTCCCAATTACCGTATAAAAGGCGCTGCTTACTTGCCTCATCCAACTTTTTCAGGTTTTCAATGTAACTCCCGTCAATGTCTGGGTTATCGGTCACAAATGACTGTATAAACCTCCTGTAAGGCAGTATTGTGCCGTTTTTAGACGGTTTATAGAAATCGTTGTAAAGAAACCCCTTTGAAGGGTTGCAGGTCATTAATAGCTTTGGAAGTATCTTGTATTTGGTGATATTGTGCCTCATCCTACTAGCAACGACGTTCTTTGCTTTTGCTGTAACCTGGTTTGCCTCATCAATAAAGGCTCCGGTTATTTCAAGTGATCCCAACTCATCGAAATCAGGATCAGACGGGTAAAACCCTAAATCTTTCATTAAAATAACCGATTCATTAGGAAAAATTATTGAGTTTGGGTATTCTTTATGGTGTGCTGAAGTTATTTCAAAATCTCGGTTAACAGAAAGCCCCTGTATTTTGGCCATTTTAAGAAAGGAGATATAAGTAGTCTCCTTTAGTGTTTTCATGGAAGATCTGCCCATTATCCAGCGTGATTCAGGGTATTTTAAACTAAACTTGGTTAAGAAGTAATTACCGAGTATTGATTTACCACCACCCGCAGCCCCGCCAAAAAGGATTTCAGTCGTTTCTTTGTCTTCCAGGTAGTCAAGCGCCTGCGTCTGTTTCAGGTTTAGCTTCATAGGTTCTTATTTCGTTCCACGTGATTGATCCTTCGACCTTAGCCTGCACTTCGGTAGGTATAAGCTTGGCGGCTATTATGTAAAAGTCTTTTGGGTATTTTTTGGCAAAAGCTATCAGGTTGTGTTGTTTATCGAGCTGCAGTTCATTAAACACAGAAAGGACAGTTTCTTTTACTGTCCTGGTTAACTTATTTGGCCCCCGTCCGGATGCGGCTTTATTGCCCGGCTTAAATAGCTTTTTTGCCATTCGTTCCTTTTCGTATTCTTCGTACCAAAATTACATATTTGCAACAACATTGCAAATTTTATTACGGGGTCTTGGTTATAGTGGGGTTAATTCCCCTGTACGCCAAGTAATTTGTTGAATAAAGCCATTACTTCGCCATCGCCGGTTATTTTATGTACTTTGCTTTGCAGGGATTCTATTTGCTGTTGTGTGAACTGTATATCCTCTACAAGTGCAGGGGATTCGTCAAGCCATTCAAAAGAGTTTATGTTTGGGCCTGCTTTTTTATAAATTTCAATTGCTGACATTTTACCAAGTG
>Ga0208916_10001340_pt1 | contig 10612 bp, 23 predicted proteins | sample DEB19_08_DNA_5_FD_184523 | JGI IMG/M metagenome (GOLD analysis project Ga0208916, IMG submission 184523) | Aqueous microbial communities from the Delaware River and Bay under freshwater to marine salinity gradient to study organic matter... | ecosystem: Environmental > Aquatic > Marine >... | reverse complement strand
AACAAGTCAATAGCAAGTTTTCCGCGAGGGTCATTTATTCCTTGCTGCTTTCCCGCAAAAGACCATGCTTGACAAGGAAATCCCGCACACAGCAAATCAATACTCGCCCAATCAATATACCATTCTCTCCATTTAGTCACATCACCTAACTGAATCGTATCCTGCCAATTATGTTGCGTCACCTTGATTGCATTTTTATCAATTTCACTAGCATAATAATTATTTACTTTAATGCCCGCACGGTGCAAAGCAATTTGCCCACAAGAAATTCCATCAAATAAACTTAATACGTTAATTCCTTTATTCATAATTTTATCCATTTTTATCTATCAATCCTTTCTGTTGAAAAAGTCTAAACCATTCGTCATAGATTCGTTGAAATTCCTCGACTGTCGGAACTTCATCCAATTCAAACGGAATATCATGGATAACTCCTTCATCGGTTTCAAATTCTGTTGTGGTAACTCTTATAATCATTTTTGGCTTCATATATATTTACACTAAAAGTTTAGATTTTGGAAGAAAAAAGTGAAAATATTTTAACTTTCTTTAGATATTTTAGATTATCAGGCAACTGTTGTCAACCCTTGTTTGCGAACTCAAATGTCTTATTGAAAACGCCAAAAACTCAAAAGAAGAGCTTCAAGAGCATTCCTTGCTAACCATTAACCAAGTAGAATCAGAGGGCTATCTTCGCGCAGCATTAACCGTCGAGAATATTCTTAAAGATTTACAATTGGACAAATAATATGAAAGCCGCCGAACTTAAAAAACTAATCGCCGAAATACCCGACAACGAGGAGGTTTATTATGGTCATTATGATATTTACTGTGAAGAATGGGATCATAAAGACGATTTCAAACCCGAAGAACTGTATTTTAAAAACGGCATAAAATTTTGGCTAATTAACGGAGGCCAGCCTCAAGACTCACTAGAGAAAAGCGAATACGATAAAACTATTGAGTGGCAATCCATAATCAAGTCTTTCCCATCAAAGAATGGCTGGACAATTGATGATCGAACGTATTATAGTAGTCGAGCTATCGTTGCTTTTCAAGCTGGCGGATTTGAATTCAAAATTGCATTTTGGCGCGGCAAAAATAAATTAATCAAGACCTCTCTCTGTCAGGATCAAGAGTTCGATTCGTGGGATGAATTTTTTGCTGTTGCAGTTCCAGCGGCAAAAAGAGCCGCCCAAAAACTCTCCGAAACTCATTGGAAACCGCGAAAACCAATTGCGGGCTACCGATTCTTTTCTTGCGAAGAGTGCGGAAGTTTATGGAAAGAAAAATCTCGCGATTGTCACTCTCCAAGTGATGAAATTTGTCCATATTGCGGCGAACTAAACCACCCGAACGATTCTGAAAGCCACCCAGAATGGCCGATTGACAAGTCAGGAAATTTAATCTAAGATACAAAACACATGAAAATCACCTTCCTTCGCCACGGACACTCCAACAACTCGTCCTCCAGTCACTCTCTTATTTTTACAAGACAAGAACTGCCAAGTTCTGGCGAGAGTTCTGAATTCGGCTGGCAACATTTTACCTGCTCAAACAAGCAAGACAAGTTAAATTACCTACTGACATGCTTATACGATAAATTTTCGAGTCGCATCAAGTTTTCAAGTCTTTATGAAATTGACGATTATGAAAACGACGACTGGCATTCTTATTTAGGCTCAGCAAGAGAGTGTTTGGGCAACCTAGAAAAATCACTCTTCGAAAAGTGGGTGGAGATTTACCTTGGATATAGCGACTTCAATGTTAGCGGTTACGTTGACCATCAATCAGCAATCAGCTTCCCATATAATCGGGGCGGCGAAAAAATTCACCACGAATTTGCCAAAGACTTTATCAATGAGTTTGTCCAGTCTGGCAACTGGTATGTTTTTGGCGGAAATGATAACGAAGATCGTTGCGACCCTCCAACAAGTGACGAAAAGAGCGATTTCGAAGACTTCCGCGCCGTCTGGAAGTTTTTGACCGACACTGGAGACATTATGTGCGTCAAAGATCAGTTGACAAACGAGTACGTCTTGAGTAATGTAGATGGAGCAAACTACAACGGCTCAATCATCAAAATCAAATTCTAATGCACCTACCTCAAAATTTCGCGGCTAAAAGTGGATTTCCTTACCTTGTCGATGTTAAGATTTCTGAATTTTGCCCATATAATTGCCAATTCTGCTATCAGAGTTCTACAAAAGAAGGAAAGCACGCCGAACAGTATTTTCTTTCGCACTCTCTACCCAAGATTCTCTTTGATGCTGGTGTATTGGAAGTCAATTTTGGCGGTGGCGAACCTACCCTTTACAAAGGAGAAGGGTATGGGACGCTTGATTTTGTTTTGTGCTCTTTTAAAAGCAAGAAATTCAAGGTCGGGATTACTACCAAGAACTACAACTGGTACAAAGACAAGAACTTTACTGAATGCTTAAAGTCGATTGACTCAGTGGCGATTTCGGTCAACTCACTGAAGGAATTAAAACTCGCCGAAAAATTGGAAAAAGCCATTAACGAAAGCTCCCGAGCGACTGTTTATTATCAGTGTGTTTTTGAGTTGGTTCCATATGAACAGTTCAAGGAATTTGTTCTCGCCGTAGGGGAAAGATATAATCGCAACATTACGCTCCTTGGGTATAAGGACTTTGGCTTTGGCAAAGACGGCCAAAAGTTTAACTATCCTGACGAGTGGATGAGCTTTATCAAGGAGGTTCATGACAAAACCCGTCTAAATATTGGCATCGACTCTGTAATGGTAAAAAATTGGCGCGAAAAGTTAATTAAGTTTGGCATCAAAGACCACTTTCTTGTCGGCACAGAGGGGAAATCTACTTGTTATGTTGATGCCGTGAAGCAAAAAATGTATTCAAGCAGTTTCTCGGACGAAGAAGGTTTGTCACTGCCAAAAAATGAATATGACAAGAAAATTGACTTCCTGAAAAACTTTGCTACATTCTAATATGATCACAGAAACAGACAAACTAGAGTGCGAAATCATTGAAGCCATTCAATACGCAACCTTTATCCACCCAGAAGACTTCTTGTTTTCAGACAAGGAAATGCTTGATTATCTCATGGAATGCTTTGAGGCGCGAAAAACTTTATTGGGGCACTAATTGATATGTTTGAAGGATTTCCAGACCCATGTGTTGATTCAGAGGATGAACACTGCCAACCGCCTGATAATATTCCGCTTGGATGTTTTGCGTTATTTGCGGTTTTAATGTTTATTTTATGGGCGGCAAAAGAAATAATTGACAAACAATAAAACAAAGACTAGACTGTTAATATGATCACCAAACAAGACAACATCCAAGCAGAAATCATTGCCTGTATCGAAGATTCATACGAAAGGTATCCAAACTCCCTAATCAGCAAAGAAGAATGTTTGGAGCTTCTAGAAAAAGCTTTCGCAGATCAATTAAATTATGAGGCTGCTTTTGACACTATTAAAACGATGCGCCTAGCAATTCAAGAAGCAAATAACGCCTTATCTACATGCAAGGAATTTATCCAAGACGCTCATATTGTAGAAGCTCAATGGAGTTGGGAGCCAGTAAAAGAAGCATCCGCTGCAATGGTCAAACTTAAACCTTTTATTCCTTAATAATATGACCACAACCACCATCGACCCATTCAGCGACATTCCAGCTTCGCCGCCTGAAATCAATCCCGAAAAACAAAAGGAAATCACAGCCCTAAGTGGCTACGAATTAGCGGAAATTATTAAAGCTGCCGCTAATTATGTAGAGAAAAACAAATGGAACTTTTACCTTGATGTTGAAGAGAGTGTAAAGTATTCCCTCGGTTATCTTTTGAAGACGGTAGAGGTTGCTCATGATGCTCATAAAAAAGCCATGGAGGACCATTATAATCGTCTTGATGAAACATATAACGAATACGACAAAAAGCGCGGCGCTTTAATTCGGCAAATTAATAGTTTGCCGCCAATTAAATTCCCCGAAGTTCCTTATGTGAATACGGATGGACTTCAAAGATTATTTGACATGGCCGAAAAACTTTCTACATTGTCAGACAACCAATGGGGCCGACTGTTAGAATTAGCCTCCGCACTCAAAGAAAAATAACATGGGTACCAACTATTACCAACTCAAGACTAAAATATCCCATGAATAAACCACCACCAAACACCACCTCACTAAACAGCCTTAAAAGCCAAGGATACAAGGTAATCATTAATCACTGCCGACGAGTATGGGGCTACGACTATATTGAGGCAAAGTGGGGAGTTAGACTCGTTCCAGACTCCGAGTGGAGAGTCGCTTGTTTCAATAATGGCTTCTATAAACTACCAGAAGAAAAGGGTGGCGCGACAATTTTAACTTTAATTCGCGGCGAAGAAAAAATCATTGTGAGGGCGGATTGTTATATTAAGGATTCGTTTTGTCGTCGTCAAGGAGTATTGGCCACTTTGAACAAACTGGAGAAACTTTATGGCATCAAGTAAAAAACTCTTCAACTCCCATCCAAAATACCTCTACGTTGGCCCAGATAAGCATCTGAACGGGCTATTCTTTTCGGAACTCTCTAACCCATATAGAGAGGGCGATGAGTGGAAATCTGGAGACGAAGAGCCGATGGTTTACATGACGACTAGAGAACGTCACGAACAAACTGACAGCCGCCAAAGTCTTTTGCCGAAAGTTGATTTTGGGGCGCTTGTTGACCTTGACTACGCTGAAATTGAGGATATTGGTATAGGCGGATACCTCTGGAGCGGCACAAAAGAACAGCGCGATAAACAATTCAAGAAACTAGGAAAATGACCATCAACCACCAAACCCTAACTTTCGACGTGGAACACCAACCCAGAGAACCATCTCTAGGAATCCCACGAAGCTATCACATCAAAAGAGTCTATTGGAAAGGCATCGACATTACAGAATTTGTAGATGATTATTGTGCGCCGCTGTATGAAAAATGGGAAGACGAATTAATTCCTTACTGACATGACAAACTACGAACAAACAATCTTCCTGAGCAAAACATCTTGGCGCGGCAAAACTACTAGCCACCGCACGTCAACTAATGCCAATACTTTACCCGACTTGTTGGAAGCCTTCGAGAATCACTTAAAGGGCGCGGGTTTTATTTTTGATGGGCATCTGGATTTTGTGGATGAATATGGGGAGCGGTTGAAAAAAGAAGTTGACGGGAGCGAATTTAACGAGCATATTGACGCATGAATCCAACCAACCTAATCATCGAAGACTTTGATTTTTACCGCTATCCGATAACGAGAGTCTATATTCTAGGAGATAAAACAGTTATCCAGATCGAAGAAGCCAACTACCCAGAAAGCCGAGATCAACTTTACGACAAAGTTGAAGACTTGGAAGAACAAAATTCCAGTTTAGAAGAGAAAATCAAAGACCTAGAGGGCGAAAACGAAGACCTTAAAAAAGACAAAGACAAGCTAGACGAGCAACTGAATGAATCATTTGATCTTTTGGAGAGCGTTTTTGGATTTACGCCTGATTTTCATGAGACGATGCAGAAAAATCTTTGCGCTCTAAAAGTTTTTCTCAATAACAAAGCTCGTAGCGACGCTGAATGGGAGGATTTAGAAGAAGAGCTTCGCGGATTACAAGTTGACAATCGCGCTCTAGCATCTACAATAGACGAGAAGGACAAAACCATCTCAGACCTAACAGAACAACTTCTTGCGGCGCAAGAAAATTAAAATGAGAAACCTCTACACCGTTATTAACCAACTCCTAGAAGTGATCCCTGCTTCTGAGGAATCTTTAAGAAACAGATTAATTTCGGCCCAAATTAAACTAAAATATGCCGCGCCCGAAACTTTTTCTTATCATTGGTCAGTGGTAGCATGGATTTTAGAAGTGAATACGCTTGACAGGTCGGACAGTTGGATTAAAGTAACACAATCAATTTTCAACAATGACGAAACTATTCTTTCGCAAACTAATTTGCAGAGCCAATTACTGGATTAACAAAATTATTTCGGCGTTTGGGCTTTGCCCTAAATGTTTTCGCGGGTTGTCAGCTAATCGCCACCAACTATTTTGCACGAATCCAGATTGCAAATTTAGAACCAACAAGTTGTTTTAACCCATGATCAAATCAATCTTAAAAAAGCTTTCTTTTGAGGAGAGGGCCACGTTGGTATATTTTACTGCAATAATTTCTTTTATTGCATTATTCGCAACATTTCTATTTGGAATTTGCGTAGGGAGCGAAGGTCAAATATCTCAGGCGATTAAAGCAGGCGTTGCTGAGTATCACCTTGACAAAACAACAGGAGATGTTAAATTTCACTACATTAACCGATGACATTTCGTTTATTCAGCAAGAAAAACAACCTATATACCAATTCCCTATTTTGGCCATCCAATCAGATCACCTTTAGCGATTGGGCATTATCCCCAAACGGAGAAATCATTGAGTTGATTTATTGGGGCTCTCAAACCGAAGAAGCTTCTATTGAAGTTCATAACGCAAGAGATTTCGACGTTGAACCTTGGAGTGGCTATTTCGACTCAACAGGCAAGAAAATTTATCGCGGCGACATTGTTAGGCTTTTGTGTTTTAACCTTGATTATGAAGTTATTTGGAACTTTGATAGGTTTTCTTTGAAGGTTTTGTATGAGAGTCATTCTGGAGAAATTTATCCGTGGTTTCACTCGAATGATTGTGAAAAGAACTATGGAGTTGTAGGAAACATCCATGGAGTAGATTATGCTGATTAACCTTCTTAAACTGCTCTACTTGAAACTTTTAGGCGGCGCATTAAAATTAATTTGCGGCCCGAAAAAGACTGCTTTTCAGAACAGTTTAAAAAGAAAGGGTGAAAGACTTTGGGCAAAGATTCTAGAGTTTTAATCTTGACAAATAGACAAAAAACATACACCATTTAATATGCAAAATACATCCACCGATCAAAGTCCGCCCACGGGCGAAGAAAAAGCCCCGCAAACACTAGAAAACGTTTCACGCCCGTTGGGCGAGACGACTTGTTCTGCCTTGGGTTTTACGGGTGATATTGAAGTCATGCCTCTGCGAGAGGCTTTGGTTTCGGCGTTGCTGAGGAATTACCAGTCTCAAGCTGGGCTATTTGATATGTGGGCGACTTGGGATTCGGCGATAGATTGGGATGGAACAGATGAAATGGCGGATCGGGAGTCGCTTCGGATATGCTCTGAATTTGTTGACTCTCTTTTAGGGGGCGAATCTCTCCCAATTTGTGAGAATCGCATGTATTCATTAGCTCCTGATTGTCCGAATATCTCTTCCGCACAAGCGCAGCGAAACTCCACGGATTGATTTCGATGCGAAATAACTTTTCAGAAACCGCTTCAACCTTTGGCACGCCGTAATGAGAGGACAGACTCCATTCGTATTTAGTTTTCCCGCAGCGTGTCTTTGGTTGGAATTGATGCTGAAGACCGTTTCGGAAACAATCCCAAAATGCCGAGAAAAGAGGCTGCTCTAAACCAAGGTCGCCTCCCCATTTAGTATCTCGCTCAATATAGTTCTTTCCAGAGGCGTCTAATCCTGGAAATTTCTTCACCAAATACCTTTCGTATAAAGCCAGCGCTCCAGATAAAACTAGGAAACCTCCATCAGAAGTCTCGGTGCGATTGTCTAGCAACTCTGAAATAGGGTTCGCAAACCAAAGGTCGAGTCTCAGTGGTTCTTCTTGGTGCGGTTCTGGTTCGTCATCCATTCAGTTAGAAAATCTTCGATTTTAACAAAGGGCCGCGCAAGTAGTTTGTTTGGGTCCGAACGGAAAGCTCGCCCGCTGAGCCTTAGCGAAGTTGGGTGAAGCTAACTGGTGGAGAGAAAGTGTAATGTACTGTACAATCTCTTAATATTATGGAAATCGTCAAATTCATCTCTGAAAACTCTGAAACTTTAGTGGCTATCGTTACGGGCATTGTTACCGTAGCATCTTTAATCACAAACCTCATTCCTGGCGAGGCAGATAATGCTGTAGTCGCCAAAATCAAGAAGATTGTTGATTGGGCGGCTCTGAATTTCAAGAAGTAAAAAATAGTCAACTAATTTGCCCGCGCATCTTTTTTAGGTGTGCGGGTTTTTTGTTTTACAGGAACTTCTCAAACGCCTCTCTCAACTTCTGAGGAATAATCTCATACTTTCGGCGCAATTTGGGCTCACATACAGCTAAGATTTCAGGTTGGTAAAGGGGTTTCTTAAACCATTCGCCCGTTTCAGCTACCCACAGATACCCATAAAGATAAACGCTCGCCATTTGCGCGTAGCTTTCTGGCGAAACAATGTGAGAAAACTTTCGGCGGATTAATTTTAGGGCCATTTTTTCGCACTCTAGTTCGATTTTTATCGCAGCTTGGGCTAGTTCGTTGATTTTGTAGTGTTTAGCTCCTTCGAGCCAGTAGAAAAATTTAGAGTGATTGGCGGAAATCATTGAGTCATTATAAACGCTGCGAAGGTTCTTGAATTGTAACGAATGGCAATATTCGTGGCATAATAAAGAAATGAACCTTTGCAATCCTCCTCCTAGGCAGACAACCAATTTTCTCTCAAAAGAGTCAAAATACCCTCCACATTTGCCACACCCTAATTTCACGCTAGAATGTTCAGACACAATGAATTGTATATTGCGGCGCTTTAAATCTTCCGATACCTCCTCAACGAAAGAAGTTACATCCTTGGGCATCTTTGAGAGGATTTTTTTAGCGCGGGGGGATGCTTTCATCAGTGTACTTTACAGTTTTTCGGGCGGAACTCAACAAAAAATTTGACAGCGGCCAAAAGTATATTATCATACTGTATGATTAATCTAGGAAATCCAGCACATGCTTTTATCTTGCTTGTAGTTTTTGCTCTTTGGGGAGCTTTGAATTATTTTGCGCAATCAAATAATTCAGGAGCGCCAATGGTTTTTTGCTTTTTATTTTGGATATTTGTGATTGTAGGCATTCTTGCCGCTCTTGCTGAAACAATTTTCTGCCAACTATAACATGATTAATACAAACGACCCATCCCACTGCCTAATCGCTATCTTAGCTTTCCTGTTTTGGGGAATCTTGTCTAGTAATGCAAACAGGAATGACTTATACTTCAGGATATGGTTGGCCGTTTGTTGGCTGGCGACTTTTGGCGGGTGCTGTTGTTTTTTGGAAATTATTCACGGGGCCTTTCGTTAAACTTGTATGATTAAACTGCTAAAAGACTGTGAAATTTATGTTGACAATGGCTCTGGATGCGGTGACGGTTGCTGCTGGAACGTTTGGTGGGAAAGTGAAAAATTCTTTGCGGGCGAAGAAATTGATGATGAAAATTGGAAAACAGACATTTCTAGCTTGACGGAAGGCGAGGATTATGTTAAAATAGACTCATGAACTCAGACTACCCCAACACCCCAAAAGTAATCAAAGATGCACTATTTTCTTGTGTCATTCGTGATTTTAAAACAGACGGGGACAAGAAGTTGAATGACTTTTTGTTCGACATTTTAAACGAATGCGAGAGAGTTTTCTCGGAAAGGAGCAAAGAACAATGATCGCATGGAAAATCCTTAAAGGCGCACTTGCCTTGGCTATTATTTGGACAATTTGTTTGGCCGCTAGTCCAGTTTTTATGGGAATTATAGCGGCGCGATATGTTCAAGATTTTCTTGCGGCGAAGAAAAAATTAGTTGACGAGCCACAAGATTTAACCTATCTTCCAGCGTCAACAGACAACAACATTCACTCATACAATTAAGAAAAACATGAAAATCATTCTACACATTGTCATTTTCGCCTACGCATTTGTTGCGGCATCAGGCGTTCTTTATGGACCATCAGTAAGTTTTACAAATTGGAGGTTTTATCTTCCAATTTTGATGATGTGCTGCGCCTATATTCAAGGATTGCATGACGGAGAAAAGAAATAATTTGACAACCCAATTAACCAACCTTACATTAACACATGACACCACAACAAAACAAACGCGGCCCAAAAACAGGCACCTCATCGTTCATTGAACTCTCCCTAGAAGAGATTCTTGAACTCCTAGCAACATCCCCATCCAAGAAGGTGCCCGTTCGCCGAAAATGGGTAGAAGAAAGTGCGGCGGCAAAATTTGTGGCCCGAAAATCTTTCGAGCCACAAGAAGGGAATGGAGAGCAAGAAACTGTTGCCGAGCCGCCAAACAGTGAAAATCAAATTGTCGTAGAAGAAATCGACTGACTCTTTGCCAACTTCCGAGTGGAAAATTTGGACAAACAAGGAGAAAATTCAGTGGCGCGAAAAATAATTTCGGCTGAAAATTAAACGCCTGTTCTTCGCCGAATCGAACAAGCAGTGGCGTTTTTCCCCGCTAGAAGACAAGGTTCCCGCCAAGTCTAGCTGATTTGATCCCAAGTCAGCGAATCTAGCGGGGATTTTTATTTCTTCTTGGGGCGGCAAACATGTTTCTCATATTAATCTTGACATGGCAGAGGGGATAGCTAAATTATAATATGAACAAATTAACAACTCTCCACAAACTGTTCAACGAATCAGTTAAACGAATGATTGAATCTCGAAAAAATTAATTGCGCCGCAAAATAAACCTGCTATACTACCACATGCTCATACTTAATCAAAACGAAAGCAA
>Ga0208916_10001335_pt1 | contig 10634 bp, 10 predicted proteins | sample DEB19_08_DNA_5_FD_184523 | JGI IMG/M metagenome (GOLD analysis project Ga0208916, IMG submission 184523) | Aqueous microbial communities from the Delaware River and Bay under freshwater to marine salinity gradient to study organic matter... | ecosystem: Environmental > Aquatic > Marine >... | reverse complement strand
AGCTTTCCAAAGGCTGCCAATCTTTGGCTCAATCTCCTTTGAATAACCGACAAAGTTTTGATCTGAAATATGTGAATACACATGGCAGTCACATGAAGGTTTGATGGGACCCAATTTTGAAAGCGCATAGGAACGTGCAGCAATGACCTGTGCTTCAAGCGCAGCGGCAGGCCAGGCGGATGACATCTCACTTATGCCCCAGAGATATTCATCGTGAAGGATAAGGGAGTTAGTGACTTCGATGGCGCCTTTGACAACTTTCATCTGCATCTGGCCATAGCGATACCTGACTGCACTTCCTGGTTGAGAAAAAGTCATTACTGCATTGGGGCCTGTCCACCGTATTGTGAAGTGCTTTCCTGAAACTGGTCCGGTAATGACGCCGTTTGCATCAGCTCTAAAAGATGCCTTCTGTTTGGAGGCAAGCGTTAAAAGAGGAGCAACATCTGTTGGTCCAACTACTTCACCGGCATAAATCTGAATCTGCGAATCTGGCGTTGCTGATACGAAAGATACAGAGCGCAAAGCGTTTCCGATATTCACCCTGATTGTGTAAGTATCAACAATCGGTGCGACCACAACATCTTTGTAATAGTAGTTAAGGATTGCTGTGGCACTCTCACCAGCGAGTGCATGGGCTCGCGCGCCCATTTGGCTCATACCAACTCCGTGGCCATAACCTGAACCGGTAAATGAGAAAGTTTGTGGAGTTTCAGCTCGAGCTACTGGGATAAGTGCGAGAGAAATGAAGGCAATAAGTAGAGGTTTAAACGTCCTCATCAGATGATGCGCTCTTTCTTGCATTAACAAATTCGCGGTAGGCAGCGATGACCTCTGATGGATTACCGCGCATCATGAGCTTGCCCTTGTTGAGCCACACAACTTCATTACAAATATCTTCAATAGTGGCAAGGGCATGACTTACCAAGATAAGTGCACGGTCTGCTGTGCGAAGTTCCTTGATTCGGTTGAGTGACTTCTCTTTAAATTTCGCATCACCTGTGCTGAGAGCCTCATCAATGATCAAAATATCGGGCTCGACCACGGCTGCAACAGAGAATGCCAGGCGGGCATACATTCCTGATGAGTAAGTGCGCATCGGTGCATCGATTGCTTCACCAAGTTCAGAGAAGTCTGCGATAGCGTCAAAGCTATTGTCGATTTCCTCGCGAGACATTCCTGCCGCAAGTCCACCTAAATAGACATTATCGCGGCCAGTCATTGAAGGATTAAATCCAACGCCCAGCGCTAACAAAGTACTGACACTTCCGTAAACCTCAACGCGGCCTTGCGTAGGCGGAACGATTCCTGAAATCACACGCATCAGCGAAGATTTTCCCGCACCGTTTGATCCGATAATTCCCAAAACAGTTCCGTAGTGAACATCGATAGAGACATCATTGAGCGCGTGAACAATACGTGTGTGCTTCTTACCGCGACCAAGAGTTTTAATTCGAGCTTTTAAGGTCGGCTTCTTATCGATAGAAGTTGTGTATGTAAGACCAAGATCTTTCACCGAGACAGCAAGGCTGTGGGGAGAATGTTCGTGCTTATAGTCGGACAGCGAAATCACGCTCCCTCGATAGGAAGAAGTAAGTGCCAGTTGAGAAGAGGAGGAGCGCCCATGCGCTTGCATGAATAAGGCCATTCATTGAAGGGGCTTGTGCGTGCACAACGACTCGAGACCAAGAATCAAGCAAGAAGAAGATTGGGTTTGCAATTTCAAGTGTCTTAATTCGATCTGAGACGTTTGATGCCTCATAGAGAATCGGTGATAAGTAGAGCAAGCTGCGCGTGAGGTAAGGAAGCATGCTTGAAATGTCACGGAAGTAGACGTTGATGCAGGAAATCAAAATTGCCATCCCGAGCGCCATGACTAAAGAAATCAGCAAGATTGGGAATACCCACAGCATCTGCCATGAGTAAGGCAGACCGATAATTGCGTGAATTACTGCAAAGACCACAAGTGTGGGAATGAATTTAAAGAGCGCGATGACCGTTGCAGAAATTGGCAACATGACACGAGGAAAAGATGTATTCATAATCAATCTCTGACCCGAAGTGATTGCTTTGACTCCACCGGTCAAACTATTGGCGATGAGGTAGAAGAGGAAGAGGCTTGCTGTGAGATGTCCGAAGCGTGTGGCATCGCTACTTCCGCCGATGACATAGATCAAGAGGAAGTAGACGGCAGAGAGTAAAAGTGGATTGAGTATTAACCAGAGCTGGCCAAAGACAGAGCCGTAATTTTGTTCGCGGAGTTCAGAACGTGAAAATTCAGAGATAAAGGTGCGACGACTCCAGAGTGAGCGCATATATGCACGCATCGGAGGTAACCCCGCGCGGAATGGCTCATAGATAACAACTGGTTTCTCCACGTGCGAAAGGCTACCGCAGTGGCCTGCCTGTTATTCGGCTGCAGGCACGAGAGTCTTTGGCGATGAGATAAATCCCGCTCCCCACGCGAAATGCATCGTGGGAATTACCGCCAAGAGAAGGATGTATTCACGAATCGAAGTCGCAATCTTGATTGAAGCCAGCAAGACAAAGAGAAGATAAATTGCAGCGGGAGTAAAGAGAATAGGTGCGATAAATCCAGCGATAACGGAGATTGTGAAACCAGCCAGTGCACATGGTGGAGCAAGGTAGCGCAGGTTAATTGTTCCGCTGTGACGACGAGAAACGACTCTGCGCCAACGTCCGTATTCGAAATACTGTTTCGCAAGTGCGCGCACTGTTGATCGTGGTCGATAGGTCACATGTAAACGTGGATCAAAGTAGACAATGCCACCATTTTCACGAAGGCGGAAGTTGAGTTCCCAATCTTGTGCACGTGTGAAACGTTCATCAAATCCACCAATGGCAAGCAATGCTTCACGTCTAAATGCTCCGAGATAAACGGTATCTACTTCGCCAGCTTCGCCTCCTGTATGGAAGCGAGAAGCTCCGACACCTAATGGACTTCGCATCGCACCAGCAACTGCTCTTTCAAATGCAGTTGTACCAACAGCTGCCATGACACCACCGACGTTTACTGCGCCAGTTGCATTGAGAATTTCAACAACGAGCCTGAGGTAATCACTAGGAATTTGTGCATGGCCATCTACACGTACTACAACCGGGCTCTGCGATTTATGGAGAGCCAAATTCAGTCCTGCCGCAGTGCGGCCAGTCGGGCTATCTACGAGAACTACTCGAGAATCTTTCCGTGAAATCTCTTGTGCAATTTCAAGTGTGCGATCGCGTGATGGACCAATGGCAAGAATGACTTCAATGGCACCTTTGTAATCCTGAGAAAGAATTGAGTGAACGGCGCCTTCGAGATGAGCCTCTTCATTGAGAACAGGAAGAATGACGCTAATTGCAGGAAGCGGTGAGCCAATTAACTCTGGAGTCGGTGTCGCCATAACCCCTCCACGCTATCGTCCAAGTACCCTACGGATGTGAATTCATCCCGTGCAATTCGAATTATTACATCACTCTCCCTTGGTGTAGTCCTTATTGCATCTTTATCGTGGCTCGGTTTGGGTCAGGTCAGTGGTCAGATATCTCGTATTGATGTCTTTGGAGCCTTGAAAGACCGTCCAGAGAAAACTTCTCGCGCTCTTAACTATCTCGTCGTTGGTTCAGATACTCGTGAAGGTCTCACAAAAGAACAAATTAAAGCCCTTCGCGTGGGAAGCACTGCTGTTGCAGCCGGTGGACGATCAGACACCATGCTCTTAGTTCATATTTCAAAGGCACGTGATGCTGCCTATATCGTTTCAATTCCACGCGATACTTTGGTAAATATTCCTGCTCACCGTAGCCAAGATGGAACGCGCGATATTCCTGAACGTCCAGGAAAAATCAATGCAGCTTTTGCATTTGGTGGAGCACCACTTCTCATCCAAACAATTGAGGCAAAGACCAATCTCAAAATTGACCACTATGTCGAAGTTAGCTTTGCGGGATTCACAGGAGTTGTAGATGCGCTCGGTGGAATTCAAGTCTGCTCCAAAGTGGCAATTAATGATCCAAAGAGTCATCTCATCATGAGTGCCGGTTCACATATTCTTGGTGGGATCGAAGCCCTCAAATATGTACGTACTCGCGACTTTGATGGCCGGGGTGATATTGGACGTATGGAACGTCAACAACAATTTGTCAGTGCAGTTCTTCGCAAGGCAACAAGTAGCGGCGTTCTACTTAACCCAATCAAAATGGCGAAGTTTTACAACGCAACTATTTCAACTGTGAAGATGGATTCATCGGTTAATAAGAATGACTTACTTACCCTTGCAAAGCAGATGCGTAACCTCTCATCAGGAAATGTCCGCACTCTCACTGTTCCGCTCTCTGATCCCAACGGGAATGTTCCAGGCGTTGGATCTGTAGTTATCTGGGATGACGTATTGGCGACTGATCTTTGGACCAGAATTCGAAACGATGAGGCGCTTGTTGAGACCATCAAACCTTCAGCGAAAGCAACAACGAAACCTGTGATGGTCGACAAATTTAAGACTAAAACTGCTGCAGATAATCCTTGCGCCACCTCGAAATAACCGTAAATTTTCGAATTTTAAATAACCCTGCAATAGACTCCTTGGTATGACTCTGAAGCTCTCAGTAATTGGTTGTGGCTACCTTGGCGCAACTCACGCAGCATGTATGTCCTCTCTCGGATTCGAAGTAGTTGGAATCGATACCGACCAGAGCAAGGTCGACCTTCTCTCCAAAGGAGAACTTCCTTTCTACGAGCCAGGGCTCGACACACTTCTTGCTGCAGAGATGAAGACCGGTCGCCTCTCTTTCACAACCGATTTCTCAGCAGTTGCAGATGCTGATGTTCACTTCATCTGCGTGGGCACACCGCAGAGTAAAGATGGACTTGCGGCAGATCTCACCTATGTGAAATCTTCAGTTGCAGCAATCGCTCCTCACCTTAAAGAAGGTTCTCTCGTTGTTGGAAAGTCCACAGTTCCAGTAGGAACTGCACAGCTTCTTCGCGATCAGCTTGCAACTTCTGCGCCTCAGGCAGACCTTGCTTGGAACCCAGAATTTCTTCGCGAAGGATTTGCAGTCGAAGATACTTTGACCCCAAACAGACTCGTCGTTGGTGTCGCTAACGACCGCGCAGAAGAGATTCTTAAAGAGGTCTACAAGCCGGTTATCGATCTTGGTACTCCTTGGATTCGCGCAGATCTACCTACAGCTGAACTCGTCAAGGTAGCAGCCAACTCATTCCTTGCAACAAAAATTTCATTTATCAATGCGATGGCTGAAGTCTGCGAAGCAGCAGGTGGAGATGTCACTGTTCTTGCAAAGGCAATTGGCTATGACCCACGTATCGGTAATCGCTTCTTGCAAGCTGGCATCGGCTTCGGTGGTGGATGTCTTCCTAAAGATATTCGTGCATTTATGGCACGCGCTCAAGAACTTGGTGCTGATCAAGCCCTCGAATTCTTGCGTGAAATTGATGCAATCAACCTTCGTGCACGTCAACGCGTTATTGATGTCGTTCGTGCAGATTTATCTGAAGATCTCACTCAATACAAGATTGCAGTACTCGGTGCGACATTTAAGCCCGACAGCGATGATGTGCGTGACTCCCCAGCACTTGATATCGCTGCTCAACTTCAAGCAGCTGGTGCACAAGTTGTTGTTCACGATCCAAAGGGCATTGAACCCGCACGTAAGCGCTTCCCAAATCTTGATTACCAAGAGAAGGTTGTCGATGCAGTTAAAGGCGCAGATGCAATCTTGCACTTAACTGAATGGAAGGAATATCGCGAACTCGATCCATCAGTAATCGGTCAGCTTGTGAAGTCAAAGTTCCTTATCGATGGTCGCAATATGTTGGATCGCAACCTATGGCGCGCAGCGGGTTGGCGCGTACACGCGCTAGGTAGAACTGACTAGAAACCAGTTTTTGCATTGCGACGGGCGCTCAATTGGGCGCCCTTTGCTTTTGCCTCATCCGTTAAATCTGAGAGCTGAGTTTCAATCTTCTTCGCAACTGCTTCATCTGTTGAACCAATAATGCGTGCAGCAAGAATTCCTGCATTCTTTGCGTTATCAATTCCCACTGTTGCTACAGGGATTCCACCTGGCATCTGAACGATAGAAAGAAGGGAATCCATGCCATCGAGGTTCTTGAGTGAGACTGGAACGCCAATAACTGGAAGCGTTGTGAGAGATGCAACCATCCCTGGCAGGTGCGCTGCTCCGCCTGCGCCAGCGATGATTACCTTGTAACCCTTGGATGCCGCAGACTTTGCAAATTCGACCATCTCTTCTGGCATGCGGTGAGCAGAGACAACATCTGCGCTGTAAGTAATTCCAAATGCGTCAAGAGCTTTTGCGGCTTCTTCCATGACTGGCCAATCAGAGTCTGAGCCCATGATGATGGCTACATCTTTACGATCACTCATCGATTGCTCCGCTCATATAGTCACGTGCATGCTGCACATCAGTAGTTAATTGTAGAAGGTCAGAACCAACTGCAGTTACATGGCCAATCTTGCGTCCAGCGCGGACTTCCTTCTTATATTGGTGGAATTTAAGGTCTGGGTTACGCGCCATGAGGTGCAGGTACGGACGATACATATCTGACTTCTCGCCCCCCAAGATATTTCCCATCACCGCAATCTCAGCAGTCATTGATGGGTCACCTAATGGGAGATCAAGAATTGCGCGCAAGTGTTGTTCGAATTGGCTGGTGACTGCACCATCGATTGTCCAGTGACCTGAGTTGTGAGGGCGCATGGCAAGTTCGTTGATAAAGAGATGTTCGCCTTTCACAAACATTTCAACTGCCATGACTCCGACTACACCAACTTCTTGAGCAATATCGAGCGCAAGTTTCTGAGCCTTTTCAGCAAGCTCAGCTGAAATATTCTGTGCGGGAGAAATAGTGAGTGTGCAGATTCCATCTTCTTGAACAGTCTCAGTAGGTGTCCAACTTGTTGCTTGGCCGTGAGGAGAACGAGCCACCATCACAGCAATTTCGGTATCGAAAGAGATGAGTTCTTCAATAAGTAACTGCGGCGATGTCTTGAGAACTTCTGCAAGTTCATCTTGTGAATTAATTTTCCAGACTCCGCGTCCGTCATATCCACCTGATATCGCCTTTGCAATCAGCGGGTAACGCTCGATATCAGCCGTTGATGTCGCAATCTTCCATGCCGGCGCTGGGTAAGCACTCAGCTTCTGACGCATCTCTGCCTTATCTTGCGAATAGATAAATGCAGATGAAGGTGGATAAACCTTCACTCCTGTTGCTTCAAGACCTTTAATTACCGAAAGCGGTATTAGTTCATGTTCAAAGGTGATGACATCGCACTCTGCTGCAAATTTCTTCAGAGCCTCGAGATCGGTGTAGTCGCCGACAATGTGGCGCGTAATCTGCGCTCCTGAATCAGAAGCGCTGGCTGCGAAGAGAAGAAGATCGATTCCAAGCGCAGTTGCTGGTGCAACCATCATGCGCGCCAATTGCCCTGCGCCTATGACGCCTACGCGGGGGAATCTTTCGTTCACGGCACTATCGTAGATGAACGATGTCTCCCACTGTTACTCGAGAGCCATCTTCAAGAATTAACTCACCGGTGGGCGTGATGCCAACTGCTTTTCCATTCTTATGACTGCCATCGGGGTGCTCAATTCGAACATCCTGGCCAATCGTCGCCGAGCGTTCGCAGTAAAGATGGCGTAAATCTTCACCGTTCTGCCATCTCTGCAAGAGATCTTCAAAGGTACTGAAAAATGTGGAAAGAATAAGATTGCGATCAAGTGTTGAGAAGTCATGTAGTGAAAGTGACGTTGCATGTGGAACTGGAAGTTCATCCTGAGTCATGCCAACGTTAAGGCCTAATCCGATGATGACACCATCGCTTGTGGCTTGCGCGATGATTCCACCAACTTTGCCATCGCCTAATTGAATGTCATTAGGCCATTTGAGAGTAGGTGAACTTTCTGGATCAAGTGTGGTCAGCGTAAAGACAGCACTTAAGCCAGTGAGAAGTGTGAGAAATGACCAATCAGTTTTTTCACGAGTAGGTTCGATATAGAACGAGAACATAAGTGCAGAAGAAAGAGGCGCTTCAAATTTTCTATCGAGGCGACCGCGACCGGCGCTCTGATATTCCGTTGCTATGACATCGCCACTCTGCGCTTTTTTATCGTTAACCAATTGAGCAATATCGTCTTGTGTCGAACCCGTGACTTCAACCACGCTTACTCGCCAGTACCGCGAGATATTTTCAGAGATCACCGAACTATCTAGCGGTGGTCTTGGCGCAACTGTGCTCACGCCTAGTACCTTATGTTCATGAGCCCAGATCTGCACACTACCGCGGGAAAAATTGAAGACCTCCGCGAAAGAATTGATGAAGCTGTCCACGCTGGTTCTGCCCGCGCTGAAGAGAAGCAGCATGCAAAGGGCAAAGGCACCGCTCGTGAACGCATCGAGATGCTTGTAGATGCAGATTCATTTACTGAGATTGATGAGTTCGCTCGCCATCGCGCGCACAACTTCGGTATGGAGAAGAACCGCCCGTACGGTGACGGTGTCGTTATCGGAACTGCAACAGTTGATGGTCGTCCGATTGCTCTCTACTCACAGGACTTCACCGTTTTCGGTGGTTCACTCGGTGAAGTGCATGCTGAAAAGATTGTAAAGATTGCTGAGTTTGCCCTGAAGTCAGGTATTCCACTTATCGGTATCAACGATTCGGGTGGAGCGCGTATTCAAGAAGGTGTTGCCTCACTCAATGGGTACGGAAGAATTTTCCGCCTCAATACTCGTTCTTCGGGAGTAATCCCCCAGATCTCACTGATTCTTGGTCCATGCGCTGGTGGTTCCGCTTACTCACCAGCACTCACTGACTTCACCGTGATGGTGAAGGAGACCTCCAACATGTTTATTACAGGCCCAGATGTCATCAAAACTGTAACTGGCGAAGATGTCGGCATGGAAGAACTTGGCGGAGCATTTACACACAATACAAAATCTGGAAATGCGCATTACATGGCTGATTCCGAAGCTGATGCAATTGATTATGTAAAAGCGCTTCTTTCTTACCTTCCATCAAATAATATGGATGGATCTCCTGTACTTCCACCTACTGAAACGCTTGATAAGAGCGCATCAGATACGGCCCTCAATACTTTAATTCCAGATAGCCCTAACCAGCCATACGATATGAAGTCGCTCATCCAGGCGCTTGTCGATGAGGGCGAGTTCCTCGAAGTTCATGCGCTCTATGCACCGAATATCGTTGTTGGCTTTGCGCGTATCGAAGGTCAATCAATTGGAATCATTGCAAACCAGCCATCTCAATTAGCTGGAACTCTCGATATTAATTCATCAGAAAAAGCAGCTCGCTTCTTGCGCTTCTGCGATGCTTTTAACATTCCAATTCTTACTCTCGTCGATGTTCCTGGCTTTATGCCCGGCACAGAACAAGAGTGGAACGGCATTATTCGCCGCGGAGCCAAGCTTCTTTACGCATATGCTGAAGCATCTGTGCCGCTCGTAACCCTTATTACACGTAAGGCGTACGGCGGAGCATTTATCGTGATGGGTTCTAAATACCTTGGTAGCGATATCAACTTCGCATGGCCAAGTGCGGAAATTGCAGTCATGGGTGCACAAGGTGCAGTCAATATTCTCTATCGCAAGGACTTGGCCGAAGCTAAGGATCAAGATGCAAAGCGCGCTGAGTTAATTACTGAGTACACCGAAAAGTTCTCAAATCCTTACCTCGCTGCAGAACGCGGAACTATCGATAGCGTTATCGAACCTGAAGATTCACGTCAGTACATCACCAAGGCGTTCCGCACATTGAAGACGAAGCGCGATACCTTGCCAGCTCGTAAGCATGGAAATATTCCTCTATAACGATGAAATTCTCTGTCACTGCAGGCCATCCAACGCCTGAGGAACTTGTTGCGCTGCAAGCGGTATTGGCCAATCACAAAGCTGTTGATATCAAGCCTGTGATAAAGCGAAGCGTCTTTGCGCTTCCGCAAATGCGTCAGCCGCTTCCGCATCAAATTACTTTCGGCGCCAGAAAGCATCAATAAATGCCACGTATTGTCTTAGCTTCACAATCAACGTCACGTAGACGCCTGCTTGAAGATGCCGGCCTTAAGCCAACAATTATTGTGAGTAATGTTGATGAGGAGACAGATTTCTTCAACGCGATGACTCCTGAGGATATGGTGATTGCACTTGCTATTTCTAAGGCGCATACCGTGCGCGAAATAATTGACTACCCAGCAATCATTATTGGATGCGACTCAACATTTGATGTTGACGGAGTTTCATTTGGAAAGCCCGGAACTCCTGAGGTAGCTATCGAGCGCGCTAAGAAGATCAGTGGCCGCACAGGTTTACTACATACAGGGCACTGCATTATTGATACCGAGCGAGGCATTGAAATTGCCGATCGAGTTACTACCAAAGTTACCTTTACGGATATGACAGATGAGGAGATTTCCGATTATGTCGCTTCCGAAGAACCACTACATGTCGCAGGTGGATTCACCCTTGATGGCTTCGGTAGCCCCTTTATCCCTGTGATTGAGGGCGATTACACCAATGTTGTCGGTATATCAATGCCATTTCTTCGTAGCGCAATGAAGCAACTTGG
>Ga0208916_10001334_pt1 | contig 10637 bp, 9 predicted proteins | sample DEB19_08_DNA_5_FD_184523 | JGI IMG/M metagenome (GOLD analysis project Ga0208916, IMG submission 184523) | Aqueous microbial communities from the Delaware River and Bay under freshwater to marine salinity gradient to study organic matter... | ecosystem: Environmental > Aquatic > Marine > Coastal... | reverse complement strand
ATGAATGAAGTGCTGATCATGGCTATTCGTAATGGCCGGACATCGATTGAGTGGTCAGATATCGTCAAGGCTAAGCAACAGAAAGAGCTTGGACCTTCAGAAGATGTTGAATACATCGAGCGCGAGCGACATGCAGTAGCTGTTCATGAAGCATGCCATGCAGTCATGGCGCATCGCACCCGCCAACATATGTCTATTGATCTTGCAACCATTGAAAAAGGTTCTGATTACTTAGGAATGGTTGCAAGTATTCCGCCTGATGATCAATTCACTCGCTGGAAGAGTGAATACCAATCAGATATTTTGGTTTCACTCGCTTCATTGGCTGGTGAGCGAATGTTCTTTGATGGGGATAACTCATCCGGTGTTTCAGGCGACCTGGAGAGTGCAACAACTATTGCGTCCCTAATGGAAGGACATTGGGGAATGGGATCAACTATTTCTTCACATGTCAGTAACCGTCGCTTTGAGATGGGCGCACCTGGTGGTGGAAAAGGAAAAGACGATACAGAGAAGCAGATGAGAATGGCTTTAAGTGATCGCATTGAAGAAAACTTAGGTTCATTGTTAACTCAAGCTGAGGAGATATTGCGCGAAAATCGCAATCAAGTATTGGCGCTAGCGCATGCTCTTGAGACTTATAAAACAATGTCAGGAGAAGATGTTGCAGCCGTTATCGAAGGCGTGAAGGGCTCAATCGTTGACGGGCGTCCATACCTCGATGCCAATTTCTTGGCTGAGATTGAGAAATATCACAGCGCTTCAGTTGTCGCTCATCGCGAACATAGAATTCCTGACGTGCATTTACCAGTGATTGGATAAGCAGGTATCGTTATCCAGTGAGCAAAATCTTCCTCTTTGTGGCTATAGACGTGCGCCCAGGAAAATATGATGATTTTGTCCAAGCACTTTCCAAGCACATCTCGGTGATACGCACCGAATCTGGGTGTGAATTCATCGACATCTATCGCGATATAGATAAAGAGAATGTCGTAAACGTCTGGGAAATCTGGAGCGATCGCCCATCTTGGGATGCGCACATGGTTAATGAGAACAGCAAGGCATGGCAGAGCGTTGCTAAAGATCTCGTTTTTGGTGAAACAATTACAGTTATGGATGCACTCTCATGAGCCAATTCACACTCTCTATCGACTGCGGTGGTCTCTTTATTAAGAGCTGCGTTCTTGATGAATCAGGAACTATGCACGCAGCTCCAACGCGCGTGCAGACCCCATACCCACTTTCACCCGAACGCTTCCTCGACACCGTTGAGTCAATAGCGAAGTCTCTTCCTAAGGCTGCGCGCGTCACTGTTGGTTTGCCAGGAATGATTCGTAATGGTGTTGTTGTTGCAACCCCTCACTACATCAACGATGCAGGGCCTCACACACGCATGAATCCGGAACTTAAAGAGCAGTGGTGGGGCTTTGATGCAGAAGCTGCAGTCGCTGAACGTTTGGGCATGCCAGCTAAAGTTTTAAATGATGCAGAAGTACATGGAGCAGGCGTAATTACTGGTTCAGGGCTTGAAATTGTTCTGACTCTCGGAACTGGTCTTGGTTTTTCAATCTTCCACGGCGGAAAGCTTTCTCCGCACTTTGAACTTTCACATGCAACAACCCGCCGCAATACAACATATGACACATGGATTGGCGATCGCGAACGCCACCGTATGGGAAATACATTCTGGTCACGCCGCGTGCGCTTGATGGTCTCTGAACTTCGCCCAGTATTTCTTTGGGATCGCCTCTATATAGGCGGTGGTAATTCACACAGCATTCAGCAACGTGACCTTAACTTGATGGGTGATGACGTTGTGATTGTTCCGAACTCTGCCGGAGTTGCTGGCGGAGTTCGTGCTTGGCAGCTTTAATCAGTTATATAGATTGTGCCATCTACTTCACGTACCGGTACACGCTCAAGTGGATATGAGGCAGGCCCCCGTAGTAGCGCACCATTCTTAGGATCAAATAGTGCTCCGTGGCATGGGCAGAGTAGGCCTTCATTTTCTTGTTTAACAGTGCAACCGTTATGTGTGCATGTGGCATTCATTCCAATGAGTCCATCTGAGCCTCGAGCAATGAAATAGGTAGTGCTATAGCCATAACGATTGTTGGCGGTAAATGACTTAGTTGAATTTGCTGGAACTTCAGAAGATTTAGCAATAGCAATGTCAATCTTATTAACAATGGGTGCAGCCGATTGTGTTGCTGTGGCTGATGGTATGGGTGATGGAGTCGGCGAAGCAGAAGGCGTTGAAGCTGGAATCAATTTTCCAGAATCCCAAGCCAGGACTGTCTTACCTTTGCTCTTTGTCTTGATGCAGGTGTAGAGCTTGCCCTTGTAGGTAGTTGTTTGCCCAACAACGCGACACTTTATTGGTGGAGTTGTGGCAGCCAGAGCAGGAAAAGCAATGGTGGCCAATGTAGAAATGAATCCCAGGCTCAGGATTCTGCGCGAAATTGGATTCACCTTCTTACCGTAAATGAGAAAAGTGAACAGGTGGTGAATTTGCTGAGAAAAGACAGAGGCAAGTCTTTGCTTCAATTTCACCCTGCATTTTCTCTTCAGATTTCCGGGCAAGCCAAACTTTCGCCACATGGTCGAGACGAACCCGACTCGATTTGGACTCAAGGGAAATGGATCAACATGAAGCTTCGCTACAAAGTAGCTGCGGTGCTCTCGATAGCAACATTGGTTGCGGGAACAGCTGTGGCAAATTCAGTGCTGACAAAGCCTGAATACATTATTGCTTCGACAGATGCAGCAGAAATTAAGCCACTTGCATATGCTGGAGACACATTTAGTGGATTTACCGTTCAAGGTATTCCAGATGGCATGGGCGCAATGCGCAATGCAGATGGAACAATCACACTTCTTTCAGTTCACGAAGTTCCTTCATATGGAGCAATCGGAGCATTGGCTAAGGCTGCTGATAAGGGCAAGCCAATTCAAGGAACATCAATTACTAAGTTCACATTGAACAAGGCAGGCGATCGCGTTCTCAAGGCTTCAGACATGGTTACATCATGGAGCTTCTACAACTACAACACAAAGGCATACCAAGCATCTCCAGTTGGAGCAGCTCCAACAACGCAGACAGTTGGTATGGATAGCTTTATCAGCCGTTTCTGTTCAGCAACTCTCGTTCAAGCAGGAGCACTTTCATTCAAAGATGGCTCAACAACACTTGGATATGACGGAGCAGTATTCCTAGCTGGTGAAGAAGATGGCGATAGCGGTTATGGTCGCGGCTTCGCATTCGATATGGATGGCAACGGAATCAACCTTCCACGTATGGGTCTTGCATCATGGGAGAACTTGATGCCAAACCTTAAGCCAGGCAAGAACACTGTTGTTATGGGCAATGAAGATGGCTCAGCTACTGATTCACAGCTCTTCATGTATGTCGGAACAAAGACAGCATCAGGAACATTTGCTGATAAGGCAGGTCTTACAAACGGTGACCTTCACGTTATGAGCATTCCAAATATCGCAAATGACAACGCTTTCCGCGCTGCATATGGCAAGAACAAGGCTGTCGATGTGAAGTTTGAAAAGACAATCTGGGATGGCGATATGAAGACTCAGCAGGTAGATCATGCTGCAAAGGGAACAGAAATGTCTCGCGTTGAAGATGGCGAATGGGATCCAAAGAATCCAAACGTCTTCTACTTCGTTACAACTGAATCCAATAAGGATCCAGGTGCGACTAAAGAGAATCCATCAGAGCCAGGCGTTTCACGCGATGGTGGCGGATTCTGGAGACTGACATTTGTCGATGGTCAAAAGCCTGAACTAGGTGCAAAGCTTGAACTCCTCCTCGATGGAACAGAAGCACCATACCTAAGCAAGCCAGATAACATGACTGTCACAACAGATGGAATCGTCTTGCTTCAAGAAGATCCAGGTAACAACGCTCACGTTGCACGCATCGTTGCATTCCGCATCGCTGATGGAAAGCTCGCAACAGTGGCAGAGTTCAACAAGGATTACTTCGCTAAGGATGCTTCCAAGTTCATGACAATTGATGAGGAATCATCAGGAATCATCGACGCTACTGCAATGGTTGCAAAGCCTGGAGATACAAAGAAGTACTTCTACTTCAACGCTCAGGTACACACAACTGGCGCATATACAGCGCGTCCAGATCTCACCACAAAGTCACCTTCTGGAATCTTGAAGTTCAACCAGAAGACTCTTGAAGGTGGCGCTTACTACAGCCTGACAATCACTGATTGGAAGACTGTTTTCGGTTCTTAATTCCGGGACACACAACTAAATAAATAGATTAGGCCCCGTACTCTTTGAGGGTGAGTGCGGGGCCTTTTCTATTCTTAAATTTAAGCGCGTATTGCCTTAGCGAATTCACGGAAATCTTCAACCAACATATCAATCTCTGTCTGGCCATGAGCCACAGAAATTAACCATTGCTCATCAAGTCCTGGTGGAGTGATGATGCCGCGGTTGAGAGCAAAGAGCCAGTGTGCTTCAGCCACACCAAAGTCAGTTGCTTTGTAATCGCGGTAGTTGCGTACTGGTGTTGTTGACCAAGTAACGCAACCCTTGATACCAAAGCCAACTGTGTGTGCTGGAAGTTGGTACTCATCAATGACCTCACCAATACGAGTAAGTGCCTGCAAATTCATCGCTTCTGCATCGACAAGAACTTGATCTGAACAGATGCGATCGATTGCACGAACACCCGCCATGGCAAGGGGATTACCGTTAAAGGTTCCAAAGTGAGCCATCTTGCCGTTGGTAACGAAGTCCATATATTTCTTCTTGCCGCCAAAGGCTGCAAGTGGAAGTCCGCCACCGATTGATTTAGCAAGGGTAATAAGGTCTGGCTTCACACCTAAACGTGCAGATGCACCGTGTGCTCCTGCTGTTAGACCAGTCTTAACCTCATCAAAGATAAGAACAACGTCGTATTGATCGCAGAGTTCGCGAACGCGCTCGAGATATCCCGCATCAGGAAGGATGATTGCAAGGTTTTCAAGAACTGGTTCAACGATAAAGCAGGCAATCTTCTTTGCATTCTTTTCAAACATAGCTTCAAGAGCATCTATATTGTTATAAGGAACAACATAGATATCACCTGGAACCAAGTTGGGTTCGATGTAAGGAGTTGGATCTTCTGCATCTCCTGCAAGATTCAGTGGTGGCTTTGCTGAGACAACAAATGGGTCATAGCTACCGTGGTAACCACCTTCTACTTTAAGGATGCCCATCTTTCCGGTGGCAGAGCGAGCAACGCGAACTGCATACATCGTTGACTCAGTGCCTGAGTTGGTGAAGCGGACCTGATCGATACCAAAGCGCTTACAGATTCTCTCTGCAGCATCGGTAGAGGTAGGTGAAGGGGTGACAAAGAGCATTCCCTGGTTGAGCGCTGTCTGCACTTCTTCCACGACGATTGGGTTGAGGTGGCCTGCGAGCATTGCGCCAAAGCCCATAGATAGGTCAAGGAGCTTTCGCCCATCGACATCGGTCATATAGGCGCCGGAGGCGGAGACGATTGAGATTGGGTATGGATCCCAGTGCTGGAAGCTAGATGTAACACCTAGAGGCAGTGAGTTAAATGCTCGCTTGCTTTCAGCTGCAGAGCCTTTGGTGCTCTTGGTGAAGAGATCCCATTCGGCTGCGAGGACTGCGGCAACCTTTTCAGGGGAGATTGGTGTTGATGTTGTTGGTACATAACGATGTGTTGCGCTGTGGTGCGATTGAATCGCTGTTGGTGTAGTCATTGTAAAGCTGTACGGCAAATGTTTCTGATTTAGAAACGGTTTGAGAAGTACTCTCCTTTGTGGTTGCGAATTAACGCGTGATAAGTATCTCTGAAGGCAAAAAAGTTTGCAACTAATAGGGATTTTCCCGCGTGGCTTACGCGTAAAGGGTTGATAACCTTTGAGCCTTATGGAAAAACCAACAATTATTCTTGCGACCAGTAATGGCGTGGGAATGGGACACCTTGCACGTGCAAGTGCAATTGCGTTGGCTCTTAAAGAATATGCAAACCCCATTATTGTTTCAATGGCCGGCGGTATTGCAGAGATTCCAGAATTTATGGGAATTCGTTGCGAATACATCCCAGGTCGCGATCGCATGTGGATGTCTCGTGAAAAATGGGATGAGTATTTGCGTGATCGATTACTTGCACTCGTTGATGAAACAGGCGCTCGCGTGATGTCATTCGATGGCGTTGTTCCTTATCCAGGTGTAATCGCTGCAAAAGTTTCACATCCAAAGTTGGCACTAGTTTGGGTGCGACGTGGTTTATGGCAGAAGAAGCCACAACGTTTCGTTTTAGGTTTGCAATCACAGATGATGGATTACATCGTCGAACCAGGTGACTTCGCTCGCGCCTATGATTTTGGCCCAACGGCAGAACGTAAAGATGCTCGCATCACTGCATCTGTCTCGCTCTTCCAGAAAGACACAGCGCTATCTCGCGATGAAGCTCGCAATGTCCTAGGCCTTGATCTGAACCGCCCAGCAGTCTTGGTACAACTCGGAACTGGCGATAGCGATGTGAATGAGAAGATGACAGCAGCGCTTTCAGGCTTGCTTGGTTGGAAAGATCTGCAAGTCATCCTCACCAAGCAACCACTGGATAAAGATGGAAAGTCACTTGCACCAGTGGGCCTTGATATCCGGGTTGTGCGCCACTTCCCACTTGCTCGAGTGCTTCACGCCTTCGATGCAAGCGTCTGCGCAACCGGTTACAACGGAGTCCACGAGCTCTTGCCAGCTCAAGTTCCAACAGTCTTCGTCTCCAATATTCGCGGCACCGATGATCAAGAAGCGCGAGCACAGTGGTGCCATGACATGGGATTTGCACTGCGTGCTAATCAAGCAGATCTTGGTGATATCACTGCAACGGTTAAGAAGTTACAAGATGCTGAAGTTCGTGCACGATTAAGCAAGAAATGCGCGGAACTACCTGATCCATCAGGCGGTGCAGAGATTGCAAAAATTTTGTATGAATTAGCTGTGCGAGAAGAACCTATACGCCCATCATGGCTGCGATATAACCAATTACGGATTCAAGAACACATTAATCGCGGCATGCGCCATGTTGCATATATGGGACTTCGTCGCCTTGCACTCGTCTATCGCTTTATCAATCCACATATTGTCGTGCAGGTGACTCGACAAGAGCCACCTATCTGGGGATCACAGAACACAGCACAAGAACTTCACCCACTAATCAAGGGTGAACAAAGATTTGAACATCTCATTTCTGGGGCATCGGATGCCTATATCAAGCGCCGTAAAGAGATTGCTGAAGCCGCTTATGGTGAAAAGATAGAGATTATCAATACTAAGAAGGCTTAATCTTCGAGTAGATGCTCAAGCTTTCGTTTGATAATTCCAATAACGATAATGACAATTGCTAAGAAGAAAATTGCCCAGTAACGCAAATACTTTTCGAGCGTTGCCAGAGAGCTAGCGAATTGATATCCCAGGAGTACAACAATGGTGGAGAAGACGATTCCACCAGCTGCATTCCATTTAATAAAGATGCGATAAGGGACTTTATTCATCCCTGCTAGCGCTGGGACTAGCGCACGAAGGAGCGCTTGTGCTCGACCAAAGAAGATTGCGCCACCGTGATAGCGATCAAAGATTGCTTGCGCTAGCTTCCAACGCTTCTCACCAACGAATCGACCAAAGGCATTCTCTTTAATTCGGGGCCCTAAATGTTTGCCCACTTCATAACCGACAGAGTCTCCAGTAATTGCGCCGATAATCGCAGCTATGAGAAATACCCACACATTCCACACTCCTGCGTGAGCGAGAACTCCACCAATAAGCAATGCAGTCTCTCCAGGTAGGACAAATCCAACAAATAGCGCTGCTTCAGCAAATGCAAAGAAGATTAGAAGGAGAAAGAGTGGAATTTGCAAGTTGTGTGCAATCAGCGAATCAGCAGTGTGATGTATCCACTCTGAAATCGACATGCGAGAACTCTATCTGAGCAATAAGGTTCACGTTATGAAAGCAGAGACTTCAGTTCCCGTCCACGAAATTATCGCAACTCGTCGCAGCCCACGTTCATATAACGAAACTGCAACTATCAGTAGTGAAGATCTCACCGCAATTCTTGAGGCAGCTCGCTGGGCTGCTTCTGCATTTAACGGGCAGCCATGGCGCTTCTTCGTGGGAAAGCGTGGCGATGAAGTCTTTTCTCAGATTCTCTCCTCACTCGTTGATTTCAATAAGTCATGGGCAAAGAACTCTTCATCTCTGATTTTGGTAGCGGGAAAGACAGTTCGTGCTGATGGATCAATTCATGCTGATTATCAATATGACTGTGGCTTAGCTGTTGCACAATTAGTTATTGAAGCTCACCACCGCGGATTAGTTGCCCACCAGATGACTGGATTCGATAAGGCTGTGGCACAAGATGTGCTTTCTATTGCACCTGAACTCATTCCAGTAGTTGTCATTGCAATAGGAACACAGGATGCACCTGAAAAACTTGCAGGACCACTTCTTGAAAGAGAAACGGCAAAGCGCGAACGTCTTGCTCTATCAGAGCTTGTGATTAAAGGGCTGCCTGCTTAGAAGCGAGAACGAATCTCCCATAAGTCTTTAAAGACTGGGTTAAAGAGTGTGCTTGCGAGGTATTCGACTCCGCTTGATCCACCAGTTCCCATCTTGTGGCCAATCGTGCGCTCAACCATCTTCACATGGCGATAGCGCCACTCTTGAATACCTTCATCGATATCAACAAGGCGCTCAGAGACCATCGCACTCTCTGGATCCTTCTGATGCACAGTAAGCAATACATCTTGCACCGCAGCATTAGATTCATAAGCTACTGATTTATCCCGACCCACAACATCAGCAGGTAGTACATAGCCTCGTTTAGTGAGGTAATCAAGGAATGAATCCCAGAGTGAATTTCGTGAAGTTATATCTTTAATCTCTGCCTGGATATCTGGAGGCAGATGGCCAGCCATGCGACTATCACGGCGACCGAGAATTGCCTCCACCATTCTAAATTGCGCTGATTGGAAGCCACTCGATGATGAGAGATAACCGCGGAAAGCATTGAATTGCAGTGGAGTCATCGTCTCCAAGATATCTACTTGAGCAACGCAGACCTTCATGATGGTGCGAATACGTCCGAGAATAGAGAGCGCGTAGTGCGTATTGCCAGATTCAAGTGCACGCTGTGCTTGTTGGAATTCATGGATGAGTTGCTTAAACCAAAGTTCATATGTTTGGTGGATGATGATGAAAAGCATCTCATCATGCTCAGGTCCATCAGAGAGAGGTTTCTGAAGTTTGAGTAGATCATCAACTGCTAAGTAAGAGGTGTATGTCAGTGCTGATTCGTAGTTATCGCTCATGTGACTCGTGAATCCGATCCTTCGATCTCTTCGTATTGACGGCTCTCAGTGAGATCGCGGATGCGCTGGAAACCATCCCAAACTTCAACATATGAAGTTGGAAGTGGAGATATAGCTAAACGGATAGCACTCGGTGTGCGGAAATCAGGAATGACGTTGGCAAATTTACGAAGTGCAACGCAGATCTTTGCTGCCTCTGGATGGCCGATAGAGATATGCCCGCCACGTTCTTTGGGATTACGCGATGTCAGAAGTGTGTAACCAAGGGGAGCAAGCCACTCGTCATAGAGATCAATCATCATCTGTGTTCCGATTGCTGACTTTGATGCGATGACATCAATTCCAGCTTCAGCAATCATCTCAAAGGCGATCTGCACGCCACGAATTCCAACAATGGATGGGCTTGCAATTTGAAATCCACGAATTCCTTGCGCCTTCTCAAAGTGAGGTCCCATTCCAAATTGATCCTCGTTACCAAACCACCCTTGGATAGGAACCTGAAGCTCGGCCTGCACGCGCTTATTCACATAGAGCCAAGCAGGTGAACCAGGACCGGCGTTTCCATATTTATAGGTGCAGCCAACTGCAAGATCCACACCGTGTTGATCAAAGTTCATTTCAATTGCACCCGTTGCATGGCTTGCATCCCAGAGGACAAAGGCGCCATAGGAGCGAGCAAGATCTGTGATGGATTCAATATCTGTGCGAGCACCTGAGCGGTATTGAATGACTTCAAAGGTTACGAGTGCAACATCTTCAGACATATATTTTTCCAGAAGTTCTGCCGTAATCAATTCATTCTCAGCAATAGCAGAATCTTCGTTATCGATAATGACAAGGTTGAGGCCAAGTTGCTGTGCGATGCCGATCAGGATGTAACGATCGGTGGGAAAGTTTGCAGCGTCGGTAATGATTGTCTTTCGACCAGGGCGCGCATTGATTGCTGCAAGACAGAGTTGGTAGAAGTTCACCGATGTTGTGTCACAGACAAGGACTTGGCCAGCTGCAGCACCGAGGGCGGCGCGACCTACGAGATCGCCGGCAACTTGCGCCTCATCAATCCAGTGGCTCCAGCCAGTGACAACTTCATTGCCCCATTCGTGGGATACAAAGTCGCTGACAGCCTTCACGGTTGCATGGGGCAGGCGACCGAGAGAATTTCCATCGAGGTAGCAGAGATTGGGGTCTGTAATAACAAATTTGCTGCGATAGGGAGCAAGAGGGTCATTCTTATCGAGCTCTAACGCATATGCGCGGTCAGTGACCTTCATA
>Ga0208916_10001333_pt1 | contig 10644 bp, 11 predicted proteins | sample DEB19_08_DNA_5_FD_184523 | JGI IMG/M metagenome (GOLD analysis project Ga0208916, IMG submission 184523) | Aqueous microbial communities from the Delaware River and Bay under freshwater to marine salinity gradient to study organic matter... | ecosystem: Environmental > Aquatic > Marine >... | reverse complement strand
GCCTCAAGGACTGACTTCCCAAGTTGGCTCAAGTAGTCGCGCGACAGCTGGGTCGAGTTGATGTATTTGACGCGGTTGTCATCCTCATCCATTTGAAGCTCCAGCATGCCCTTCAAACGCAATGTCTTCAGCCGCCGATGAACGGTGGTAGACGATGCATCAGAGGACATTTGCATGGCCTTCAACACGGTTATTTTCTTGTTGGTACTCCAAAACATAGCGAGCATGTCAAGGAGCCGCTCTTCCGGTAAATCAAGCTGCGGATAAGCTGCAGATTTCCGCAAATCTCCAGAGATGCGAAGGAAGTTTAAGTAGATTTTGCTAGAGTCGGTTTGATTTTTCACGACTGGATGTTAGCCTTGCCAAAAACAAAAGCAAGTTTCCTCACCTGCTTGGCAACTACTCAATGCAAGACTTGCATTGCATTTACAACCAACTGCTTTTGTCGTGCTAAATCAGCTGCAAAAAACAGCCAAAACTCATCAGAAAGCAATACAACTCAACAGCCTGTATCGGCAGGCGGCAGGGTTCTATTTTTCAATAATTCACTCAGCGGCGAATGACGAGATCGCCTTCTACCGTTGCACCACGGCCAATGGTCAGCAATTGATAAGTGATATGACCCTTGACCACGGCACTGGCAGAGATGACCAACTCACCGCAGACAGCGGTTCCAGAAAAAACACCTTTGATGTGCAGACTTGCACAAGCAACATTTCCCTCAACTTGGCCGCGTGGGCCGACATTGACACTGCTGGCCTTGATACTCCCGCTGGTACGGCCTTCGATGTGCAAAATACCATCAGAAACGATGTCCCCCGTCAGGCTAAAGCCTTCGCTGATCACAGTCGGTTTGTGCGTGTCCAGTACCGCCACGCCGGTCACACCGCGCTTGGCAACAGGGGCTTCTTCAGTAGGTGTGGTCATAGGTAGTGGGCTTTCGGCCACCAGCACATCTGGTGGATCAATTTTTGTTTTTTTGAACATAAAAAGCGGTTTCAATAACTTTCTGCGGATCGACCGGGTAGCCGCCGACAGAGACTTCAAAATGCAGGTGCTTGCCGGTCGAAGAGCCTGTGTTGCCAACCAGTCCAATGACCGCGTTCAGATCAACATCCTGCCCTTCTTTCACATCGATCCGTGCGAGGTGGGCGTAAAGTGTTTCAAGCCCACGCTCATGTCGGATGATGACGGTGTTGCCGTAGTCTTGGTAACTTCGTGCGAGCACGACTTTCCCGCCTTTCGTCGCATGAACATCATCACTGGCGCCAGTGATGAGATCGACGCCGGTGTGAAACTTCGGTCGGCCAGTGATGGGGTGGTTGCGGATCCCAAAAGCAGAGCTGGTGGAAAAGTCACCCAAGGGCATTTTGACGGGCAAGGCGTTCAGCACGTCCATCAAGTCGTGGTTCTTAGCGATTTCATCTGACAACTTTCCGCGTAGCAGCGGATTGGCCGGCTCAACCTGGTCGCTGCGAAATCCGCCCATCGCCACATTGCCATGAATCACCTTGATGGCTTTTTCTGACAGCCCGGTCGCATCCAGCCGGGCCTTCAGGCTGAGATTGTCCGACGACAAAGTCGTGGCGGAGCTTTTCACAAAGCGCCTAATTTCAATGTCTCGCTCGCGAATGGTTTGTGCCAGCGCCAGCATGTCGTCCTTGCTCATGGACAGCACACCTTGATCGGCGAGGTCATCCGCACTGCCCAGCAATGCGGAGTAAATTTCATTGTGCGAACGCTCAAGCTTGGCATTGCCAATCAGCAACAAACCCGAAAATAGGGCCAGAAGGGTAATGGTTGCGGCACTCGCAGACCCCACCAAAATCAAGCCCCGGACAACGTTGCGTTGAAGGTGACCAGACACAGAAAAGTACTTGAGGTCCCCTTGCTGCTCAAGGATGATTCTTGAGTCGTGGTAGTCCCGGCGCCACAGCGCCGCCAGCGCGGCCGGCAGAGCCATGAGCCATGCCGCGCTATTGCGACAACGATTCACCAACAGTTTCATCGCTAGCAAACTCAGGATGATGAATTAATGTCAGAGATGGCCGATTCGGCTGATTTCAGCACAGCCGGAACGGCGATAACACCTTTGGCGGGAACAATCGCACCTTGCACCAAACCGCCGCGTTCAATTTCGATTTCTCCATAGCTCGCATTGCCGTTGACGCGGCCGGTGCTGCGAATAATGAGGTGCTCAGAGGCCAGCAGCGTGTCATGCACTTCGCCAAATACATCCGCCTTGCGGACTTTGATGTTACCGACCAGCTTGCCTTGAGCGCCCACTAAAAGTTCATCTGCCTGAAGCTCACCTTCAAGCGAGCCGTTGATCACGGCACGTCCGGGCACCACAAATTTTCCAGAAACCGAAACGCCTTCGCCAACCACGATACAGCCCGCCTCATTGGTACGATCACTCATTCTGATTTCCTCACTAAAAGATCTGTCTTAAGGTCAGTTTTGCCAAACCAACGAAGCGTGCAGAAAACTCGGTAGACAGCGTTTATTAACAATCGACACGAGATTGAACTTCTGAAGCAAATGGTTTTGAGATTTCAGCTGCATTGCCACTAAAAAAGTCAAGAACCGCTTGTCCAAAAAATTGGCCGAATCGTAATAATACGTGACATATGTAACAGGTAATTTTCGTCATCTTATCATTCGATGACCTGCTGCAGCAAGCTGTGACTTCACTTTAGAAGGCCCAACGCGAGCGCAGGAGACCCCGAAATACGGGCCACGCACTCCGGCAAGTTACTGGGCGTTTTTTCGGGATGCTTTGTCAAGTTCCTGTAACTGACGTTTACGTTTGGCCTTGTTCTTAGCCTCAGGTTCGGCGGGGCGATCACGCAATGCTTGAGCTTGCCGCTCGAGCGCTTGCCGTTTGCGTTTGGCGTTCCGGAAATGCGTGATGACCCGCCCCAACCCAAAACTGATAGACGCGCTGACGAGCAAGAGAATGATCCTGGAGGTTTCCATGGCGTGTGATTTTTGTCAGGGTTAACGTGGTTCAGTCGGCCAAAAACAGGGCCTGCAGATCATTCAAAAAGTCGAATCCGCGCTCGGTCGGCTTGATGCGCACCAGATCGCGCTCAATCAGACCTTGACGCTCGGCTTCGTCGAGCCCAGGTTGCAGTGCAGTGACTGGCAAGCCCGTTTTTTCAGAAAAGTCTTGCAACTTGAAACCGTCTCGGAGCCTGAGCGCATTGAGCATGAATTCAAAGGGCAAATCGGCGCGACTGACTTCCGTTTCTTGAGTCACGGCCTCGCCAGCCAAGGCCTTGTCCATGTAGAGCTTGGGATCGCGCCAGCGCACTTGCCGCACCACGCGGTGTGCAAAACTGAGCTTGCTGTGAGCGCCAGCACCAATACCCAAGTAGTCCCCGAACTGCCAGTAGTTCAGGTTGTGAAAGCACGGGTGGCCGGGCTTGGCATAGGCCGAGACCTCGTAGCGCCCCATACCGGCTTGGCCGGTCATTTCCGTGATGCGGTCAAGCATGGCGTAGGCCAAGTCTTCTTCTGGAATGACCGGCGGAAACTTGGCGAAATAAGTGTTCGGCTCGATCGTCAGGTGGTAGATTGAAATATGCGGCGGTTGCAAATCCAGCGCCTGCTGCATGTCTTTTTCTAGACCCGCCAAGGTCTGCCCGGGCAGCGCATACATGATGTCGAGATTGAAAGTATCGAAGCTCGCAGCGGCCTCTTCCACCGCGGCAATCGCCTGCGCCCGGTCGTGCACGCGGCCGAGCGCTTTCAGGTGTTGGTCGTCAAAGCTTTGTACGCCCACCGACAGCCGCGTCACGCCAGCACTTCGAAAAGCCTTGAATCGGTCTTTTTCAAAGGTGCCGGGATTGGCCTCTAGGGTGATTTCACAATCGGCATCCAGCCGCAGGCGAGCCCGAATATCAGCCAACAGCCGGTCAATCGCCGCCGGCGAAAACAAGCTAGGCGTCCCGCCGCCGATGAAGATGCTGTGCACCGTCCGACCCCAAATCAGTGGCAAGGAAGCCTCTAAGTCAGCCACCAACGCATCAATATAGCGCTGCTCTGGCATGGCACCACTGGTCACTTCGTGCGAGTTGAAGTCGCAATAAGGACACTTCTTTAAACACCACGGCAGATGAACATACAAGGACAGCGGCGGCAATGCAGCCAGTCGCAGCGTGCCGTCACGCATGTAATGCTGGATGTCTTTCAGCTCGCTCATGACAACCAGCGCTCGCGCATCAATTGCATCATTTGACGCACAGCTTGACCGCGATGGCTGTTCGCATTTTTCACCTCGACCGGCAGCTCTGCAAAAGTTTTGCCAAAGCTCGGGATGAACATCACCGGGTCAAAGCCAAAGCCGTTGCTGCCCACGGGTGTGCGCGCAATCTCGCCGCTGACGCGGCCAACCGCAATCAGCGGCTCCGGGTCGTCCGCCGTGCGAACCGCGACCAAGGTGCTGACCAACGCAGCGCGCCGGTCTGTCACATCGGCCATTTGTTCAAGCAAGGCCCGCACATTGTTGTCGTCGCCTTTGGCATAGCCAAACTGCGTGGCGTAGTAAGCCGTGTCAACGCCGGGCAAACCGCCAAAGGCCTGAACGCACAGACCGGCGTCGTCGGCCAATGCGGGCAAGCCGCTCAAGCTCGCCGCGTGACGCGCTTTGGTCAACGCGTTTTCAACAAAGGTGCGATACGGCTCTTCAGCCTCGCCAATGCCGAGGTCCGACTGGCGCACCAGCTCCATGCCGAGTGGCAGCAACATGGCTTGCAGTTCAGCCAACTTGCCAGTGTTGTTGGAGGCTAGAACAATTTTCATCAATGTTGAATCCGTTCAGGCTGCGCTTGCCAGCGCGCTTTTTTGCAGCAACACCAAATCGCGGATGCCCTGCTCGGCCAATTCCAGCAAGGCGTTCATCTCGCTGCGGGTGAAGGCCGCGCCCTCTGCCGTGCCCTGCACTTCCACAAAATGGCCGGCGCCAGTCATCACCACATTCATATCGGTGTCGCAGCCCGAGTCTTCGGTGTATTCCAAGTCCAGCAGCGGCGTGCCTTGGACGATGCCGACCGAGATGGCGGCGATGTGATCGGTGATCGGGGATTCGGTGAGTTTGCCGGCTGCGATCAGTTTGTTAACCGCGTCCTGCGCCGCAACAAAAGCACCGGTGATGGCTGCCGTGCGCGTGCCGCCGTCGGCCTGCAAGACATCGCAATCCAAGTGAATGGTGCGTTCACCGAGTTTTTTCAAGTCAAAGACTGCCCGCATCGAGCGACCAATCAAACGCTGAATTTCTTGGGTGCGGCCGCTTTGCTTGCCGCGAGCGGCCTCACGGTCGCTGCGGGTGTGGGTGGCGCGCGGCAACATGCCGTATTCGGCGGTGACCCAGCCTTCGCCGCTGCCTTTTTTGTGGCCAGGTACTTTTTCTTCGACCGACGCGGTGCACAGCACTTTGGTCGCGCCGAACTCGATCAGCACCGAGCCCTCGGCGTAAACGGTGTAGTTGCGCGTCATGCGCACAGGGCGGAGTTGGTGGGCTTGGCGGTCGGCAGATCGGATAAAAAGGGGCTTGGTCATGGTGTTTTCAAAAGAAAGAGGGGCTTGATGCGCGTCACGCATTATCAGCCGGCTGAGGCGCAACGCTGCCCTTGTAAACTACGCCCCAAGCTTTCAGATGGCCATTCCAGCCAGACGCGGTCGTTCCAGCTTTCATCAGGAAGTTGAAATTGCTTTTTGCCTTTATTTTTTGACGTGCTGCAGGACTGGGTCCCACGTCCGGATTCCTTTAGAAAAACCACCTCCATGTCCATTTTCAGCATGACGGGTTACGCGACGGCCCAGTCCAGCGCCCCCCGAGCCGCCGCACCGACTGAGGCACCGGCCGAGAGCCATGCGCGGCTTGGCATCGAAATCCGCTCGGTCAACAGCCGGTTTTTAGACCTTTCTTTTCGGCTGCCCGACGAACTGCGACAAGCAGAACCCGCCCTGCGCGAAATCCTGACCAGCCAACTGAAGCGCGGCAAAGTCGAACTCCGCGTCTGGTTAGAGAGCAGTTCTGCCAGCAGCCTGCGCGCGCCCACAGCCCAGACACTGCAGCGGCTCGGTTCTTTTGAAGACACCATCAAGTCTTGGCTGCCGCAGGCCGCAGGCCTGAGCGTTGCCGATGTCTTGCGCATCGCCGTCAACGAAGACCAGAAACCACACGACTACGGCGACGAACTCCTCAAACTCGCCAAAAAAGCCGTCAAGGAATTGATCCAAGCACGGGAGCGCGAAGGCGCACGGCTGTCGGCCATGCTGACCGAGCGCACCGCCCAACTGCGCGCGCTGTCGGCGCAAGCCGGCCCGCTGGTGCCGAAACTGGTCGAGCAGCAAAAAACCCGTTTCTTGGAGCGCTGGAAAGAAGCCATGGCGCTGGCCGACAGTGCCGCCCTGCCCGAGGTCGCACAAGACCGGGCCTTGACCGAGGCCACCGCCTTTGCCATTCGCATTGATGTGGCGGAAGAGATCACCCGCTTGGCATCGCACTTGGACGAAATCGACCGCCTGCTGGCCAAAGGCGGCGAGGCTGGTAAACGCCTTGACTTTCTGATTCAAGAGCTGCACCGAGAGGCCAACACCATGGGCTCCAAATCAGCGGCCTTAGAGCTCACGCGCATTTCAGTCGACATGAAAGTGCTGATCGAGCAGATCCGCGAACAAGTACAAAACATCGAATAATCAGGCTTTTTATGGACTACCCCGGAAATTTGTTTGTGGTTGCAGCGCCCAGCGGCGCTGGTAAATCCAGCCTTGTCAAAGCGCTGCTGGAACTTGACTCAAGGGTGCAACCTGCTGTTTCGCACACCACACGACCGCCGCGTGGGCAAGAAAAACACGGCCGGGAATACTTCTTTTTGTCGAACGACGAGTTTGACGGCATGGTCGAACGCAATGCCTTCTTAGAGTGGGCCCATGTCCACGGCCAACGCTACGGCACTTCGCGCCACTCGATTGAAGAGCGCATGCAACACGGCGCCGACGTGATTCTGGAAATCGACTTCCAGGGCGCCATCAACATCAAGAAAATATTCGCCAACGCGGTGCTGGTCTTTATCTTGCCGCCAAGCTGGGAAGAACTCCGCTCGCGCTTGCAGCGCCGCGGTGAAGACAGCGCCGACGTGATTGAATTGCGCCTGAAGAATGCGGCTCTGGAGATGGCGCAAGCCCACGAATTCGACTTCGTTATAATCAACGAGTTGTTCGAGCGTGCGGTTTTCGACCTGAAAACCATTGTTCATGCCCAGCGGCTCAAGTTTTCGGCTCAGCGGCGTGCCCGTGCCGATATCTTCCAAGCCCTGAACATTCCCTGAAACCCTCGCTCACCCAGCGCTTACTGCTTACCCGGAGAACATCATGGCCCGCATCACTGTCGAAGACTGCCTGGAACAAATCCCCAACCGTTTTGAGTTGGTTTTGGCCGCCACTTACCGCGCCCGCATGTTGAGCCAAGGTCACGCCGCCAAAATTGAAAGCAAAAACAAGCCGGGCGTGACGGCTCTGCGTGAAATCGCAGCCGGCAAAGTTGGCCTTGAGATGCTGAAAAAAGTACCGCTCTGAACGCCTTCGCATCGCATCAAAAGCACCGCTTGACGGTGCTTTTTTGTTTGTTACAACCGATCAATGTCGCCGGTATTCACGGGTCTTCGCTGTCAAGATACATTTAAGGTATGAGTTCGCTTCTTTTGCCGGTCATGGCCAAACCAACACCCGCCGCAGCCAACGCCGCGGCGGCAAGCTTTGCTGCGCTCACGGCCAAGCTCGACTACATGAGTGCCGCCGACGTTGACAATGTTCGCCGGGCTTATCGGTTTGCCGACGAAGCGCACCTCGGACAGCTTCGCAACAGCGGTCAGCCGTACATCACCCACCCGATCGCCGTAGCACAGCAATGCGCAGAATGGAAGCTCGACGCGCAAGCCCTGATGGCCGCCCTGCTGCACGACGCGATTGAAGACTGCGGCGTCACCAAGCCTGACCTGATCGAGCGCTTTGGCGCTCCAGTGGCCGAGCTGGTCGACGGGCTGACCAAGCTGGAAAAGCTCGAATTCAACACCCGCGAAGAGAATCAAGCGGAGTCCTTTCGCAAGATGCTGCTGGCCATGGCCCGCGATGTGCGCGTCATTTTGATCAAGCTGGCCGACCGCACCCACAACATGCGCACGCTCAGCGATGCACCGCGTGCCAAGTGGGCGCGTATCGCCAGCGAAACGCTGGACATCTATGCGCCAATTGCGCACCGACTCGGCCTGAACTCGACCTACCGCGAGTTGCAAGACTTGTCGTTTCAACATCTGCACCCGTGGCGTTACACCACGCTTGAAAAAGCAGTCTCGCGCTCACGCGGACGGCGCCGCGATGTCATCACGCGCGTGAAGACTGAGGTCGAAGCTGCCTTTGCCGCGGCCAATATGTCCGTGCAAATTCACGGACGTGAGAAAACGCTGTATTCGATCTACAGCAAGATGGATCAAAAACATCTGTCATTTGCGCAAGTGACCGACATTTACGGCTTTCGCGTCATCGTCGATGGGTTGACCGCTTGCTATACCGCCATGGGCGTGCTGCATCAGCTCTACAAACCACTGCCGGGACGCTTCAAAGATTACATCGCGATCCCGAAGATCAATGGCTACCAATCCCTGCACACCACGCTGGTCGGGCCCTTTGGTACCAGCATCGAGTTTCAGATGCGTACCGAAGCCATGCATGTGGTGGCCGAGTCTGGTGTCGCCGCTCATTGGCTTTACAAGGCGACGACCGCCGGCGGCGAAGACTCGCAAAACCTGGGCACGCAGTGGCTTCAGTCGCTGCTCGACATTCAACAAGAAACCGGCGATGCGGCAGAGTTTTGGGACCACGTCAAAATTGATCTTTTCCCTGACGCGGTGTATGTCTTCACACCGAAAAGCAAGATCATGGCGATGCCGCGCGGTGCGACCATCGTCGACTTCGCCTATGCCATTCATAGCGACATCGGGCACCGCGCGGTGGCCGCCAAGGTCAATGGCGAACAAGTGCCGCTGCGCACCGAACTGCACAACGGCGATGTGATTGAGATCGTCACCACCCCTGTTTCCAGCCCCAACCCGGCTTGGCTGGGTTTTGTTCGTACAGGCAAAGCGCGATCGAAAATTCGCCATTACCTCAAAACCATGGCGCTCACCGAGTCACAGGACTTGGGCGAGAAAATGTTGGCGCACGCCTTGCGCGCAGAAGGCATCGACAAGCTGCCTGACGACAACGACGAAAACCACCTGCTGTGGGAAAAAATTCTGCGCTTCAGCGGCAACCGCTCACGCGCCGATCTGCTGACCGACGTCGGACTTGGCAAGCGCATCGCCACCATTTTGGCCAAGCGCATCGTCGGGCTGCTGGGCGAGATCGGCGAAAAACCCGATGTACTGCTGATGAGCCGGGAACGCTTTACCGCGCATGAGTCGGTGTCGCAAGGTGCGCTGCTGCTAGACGGCAGCGAAGGCGCCTCCATCCACTTTGCAAAGTGCTGCAAACCCATCCCCGGCGACAACGTCATGGGCTATTTGGGGCGCGGCGAAGGGCTGATGGTTCACACTGAAGATTGCGCTGTGGCCAAGCGACTGGTTCAACGCGACAGCGAGCGCTTTATTGCCGTGGACTGGTCTGACGAACCCGTTCGGGCCTTTGAAACCGATTTGCTGGTGACCGTCTCAAAAGAAAGAGGCGTTTTAGCCCGTGTGGCTGCGGCGATGGCCTCCGCTGAGGCAGATATCAACCAAGTGGAGATTGAACAAGACTCTCGACAGGGTGCGACCGATCTGCGCTTCAGCGTCGCCGTGCGTGACCGCGTTCATCTGGCAGCCGTCATGCGCAATGTCAAGCGCGCCGCGTCAGTGTTGCGCGTGCAAAGGGTCAAGTCTGGGGCGTAGCAGACGGCGCTGGATAACTCACCTCCAGCACCTCCACCACCTGCACGCCGCTGGGCGTGACCAAGTTGACCTCGTCCCCGACGCGCGCTTTAAGCAAGGTACGCGCCGCCGGCGAGACCCAACTGACCTCTCCCGCTGAAGTGTCCGCCTCATCAATGCCCATGATGGTCACGCGTTGCTCGGTTTTGCCGTCAACCAGATAAAGCACTGTCGCGCCAAAAAATACTTGGTCGCCACCGTGATGCACAGAAGGGTCCGTGATCTCGGCGATCTCCAGCCGCTTGGTCAGGAAACGGATTCTGCGGTCGATTTCACGCAAGCGTTTTTTGCCGTAAATGTAATCACCGTTTTCTGATCGGTCGCCATTGCTGGCGGCCCAATGAACAATGTCCACGACCTTGGGTCGCTCGTTGTCGATCAAATCAAGCAACTCGGCTTTGAGTCGGGCGTATCCTTTTGGCGTGATGTAGTTTTTGCCGCCGGCCGGGAGTGGCGGCAGCGTCAGCTCTTCATCGTCCGAATCGGTTTCTTTGGGGAAGGCTTTGCTCATGATGTTGGGTTGGACCTTGAGACAGTGTGGCACCAGAAACGAAAAAGCCTGCAACTTTCGTTGCAGGCTTTACGTTTGGTGCGGCTGGCAGGAATTGAACCCACGACCCCTTGGTTCGTAGCCAAGTACTCTATCCAACTGAGCTACAGCCGCTAAGCCTCG
>Ga0208916_10001330_pt1 | contig 10657 bp, 25 predicted proteins | sample DEB19_08_DNA_5_FD_184523 | JGI IMG/M metagenome (GOLD analysis project Ga0208916, IMG submission 184523) | Aqueous microbial communities from the Delaware River and Bay under freshwater to marine salinity gradient to study organic matter... | ecosystem: Environmental > Aquatic > Marine >... | reverse complement strand
TCTCCATCACCTATCCTCCTGATTTGATGCTGATGGGGATGGGATTAGATGCAACGCTCGCTGCGCTCGCTGCCCGTTGGGCCACCCGAACGGCGTTCGCGGCAACTAAAGCCGCGCGCATCTCCGCGAACACTAATTCTCGATAAGCTCGCCACGGCTCCGCTCTATCGGCCAACTCAAGCAATTCGCCCCACGATGTCTCTTCCATGAATCGCGGGGCGCGGCCAGAATTGCGCCATACATTCCATGCAGCCTCGCTTGCGGCTAAAACTTCATGATGTGTCGGAGCGTTGCCATCCGCCTGCGAAGCGCCGTCAGTTCCTTCCTTGTCCGTCATGCTGCCCTCGCAATCTGTGGCCTCGGTTTCTCAACCCATTTCCAGCCGTACTCGGTGCATAGCTGGTCTATCTGGTTCTTCCATTCTCCGGCGTCCGTGTGGTCCAGCGGTCCAAACCTCTGCGCTCTGGTCTGGCAGATGAATCGGCGCATGAACTCCTCCCAATCCGCTTTGGAAATTCTCAACGGTGCGCCAGCGGCCACGGCTTCCCGAGCCATCTCCATGGCAAAAACCTTCATGCCCGCAACCAGATCGGCGGGCTTTCCAGACAACTTGGTTTGGCTCAACCAGATTTGGTATTCGCCGTGGATCCTCTCCCGGCGTCGGTGCGCGTCCGCATGGGCTTTCGGGGCCATCTCCTTGTCGGTGGCGCTCATAGCATCGCCTCCTGCTTTGGCTTGGCAGGCGGTTCAATGAACATATCGGGCTGCTTGTAGGCTTCCTCGATCCGCTTGCAGGCAATGTCGAAGTAGCGTTCTTCAATTTCCACGCCGATGAACTTCCGCCCCAGCTTGGCGCAGGCTACGCCCGTGGTACCGCTGCCCATAAATGGATCGAGGATGGTTTCGCCTTCAAGGGAAAACCGCTGAACAAACCTGAGCATCACGCCCGGCGGTTTGGGGCAGCAGTGCGTTTTAGCCAGATCCCCGTGCGCCGGGATGACGCCGCCGCCCGCGAAATGGAAACGGTCAGATTTAATTATCCCGTTTACGTTCCCAAAACCGGGCAAATCCTCCCCATAAAACAGCACCGGCTGCCATTGGTTAATTCCAAGAAACCCATAAGTGCTCGTGGTTTCCCAGGTCCACGCCCCGATCCATTTCGGAGTCGGGTAACGATGAATATTAGTAACTCCCGGCGTTATGATTGCGCGGCGAGCGGAAAGCACATAAGGGAAAAATCCATCTATAAGGACATCCAGATTTTCAGGTGTGTCCTCATAGGACAGATAATCAAAATTCAGCCCATACGGCGGATCGGTCACCACAGCATCGACCTTGCCCAGCGTCGGCAGGATTTCGAGGCAGTCACCAAGGTACAGCGTGGCGTCGCCTATGCGCTCAATGCGGCTCACAGTCCGGCCTCATCATGAAACCAGCCCAGCTTGTTCTCGCGGCTGATCTTCTCGCAGAGACGGGCAGCCTCGATGTGCCCCTCAGCGCTGGGCGTCCTTGCCGCCGAGACGGTGTTCCGCGCCGTCAGTTCGTCCATCGAGCAATGGCTGGCAAGAAAGGCTTCCATCGCCGCGTCCGCGTTGCGTGGGTTTTTCAGCCGCTTGCCCGCGCCGATTTGCTTGAAGCCGCCAGCGACGATCCTGGTTTGCACAGGCGGTGCGCGTCGCATGAACTCGGGCAGTTCAAGTCCGTCATCTTCCGCCTTCCCGCTTTCCTCTTCAAAAATCTTAGAAGGTGATTGTGTATGTGACTGTGATTGTGATTGGTTGACTTGCCGTTGAGGTTTCGTTGCCCCTTCCGTTGGCGTTTCGTTGGAACGGGAAGGCAACGGCTGTTCAACGGGTGTTGACTTGCCGCTGGCCTTCTGTTGAGCAGACGCCTTGCCGGCCGCAGATTTCTGCGCAATCAGGCCCTTTGCCTTGGCGATCTCGGCATCAACGCGCTTATGACGCCACACGCCATCGGCAACCGTGAAAAACCGGGACAGCCTCTTGCTGGCCTTTTGGAAGGCTTCCAGAGGCATCCGGCAAATTGCCGCCAATTCCTCGTCATCATCCGGCAACGGTCCCTGCTGCTGCCAATAGGCCATCAGAAGCAGCAAATAAGCGCCGTGCTGTTCCGTGGTCAAAGACTGGGTGTCCGCCAGATAATCGGGGACGTAGAGCGGGAACCAGAGAACCTTAGCCATTGGCGCTCCCGTTCAGCAGAAGTCGAACAACCGTCTCCGCTCTCTCCGCGAACATGGGGTCCAGCTTCATCAGCCTTTCGGCCTGCGTGATTGCCGCCTTGACTGTCGTGTGGTCGCGGTTGCCGAAACTGCGGCCGATGGCCGGGAGAGAAACCGAACCCGGTTGCCAATACTTGCGGGCAAAGAACATTGCCAGTTGCCGGGGCCGGGCGAACACTCTCTCCCGGCTGGTGCCAATCAAATCGGCGGGCTTGACTCCGAAGACGCTGCATACCGCGTTGATGATGATTTCAATCTCGATATTCGGCCCGATCTGCAAGACGCGCTCTGCCCGCGCCGCCAAGGCATCCGCTTCCGCCTTTCGTCTCGCATCGCGCTCGGCTTCCAATTCAGCCAAGGCAGCATTCAGCTTGGCTTGCAGGCCGTTGACCTGGGCGCACAGAACCGCAACCCTTTCCCCCCGTTTGTCGGGGCGGGACAGCAGCGGCCGGTAGTCCTTTGGCAACAGCCTTTGTCCGTTCCTAATTTCCATCCCCTACTGCCTCCAATGCTTCGATCTTCTTTGCCTGCTGTGATATGATTGCTCTCAACCGCTCGTTAGCCTTCTTCATCCGCTTGATGAGAAGCTTTGCCTCCGAGAGAGTGCTGGGTTCGTTCACCGCTGTTTCTCCGGTGCCATCAGAACCCCCGCCAACCGCACCTTCTCTTGCCCGTCAGAACAGAAGCTCTGGCCGTTGGCGATCAAACACCGCTGCATTCCGAAATCCTTGGAACGCATCAAATCAGCACACGCCTCAATCGTGCAGGCCGTTCTCATGGTCCAGCACTGGGCATTGGGCTTGACGACTTCAATCGGGCAAAATGTGAGGTAGAGGATGAAGGCGGCGGTCATGTGCTACGCCCCTTCGGGGCTGCCTGTCGGCGTACTGCCCGATATACCGAGCGTGCGCCGTTAAACAACGCGCGTAGAATGCAGTGTGCCCCAATCACTGCCGCCAAGATCAGCAGCGCCAAAGCAGCTGAGAATCCGACCTCGCCCATTCGACCCTCGTAAGAAAATCATCGGCGGCAGCCGATAGCCGCGAAGCGGCGTTGCGCCTGATTACTTCACCACCCAAACAATCCCCTTACGCCCACTCGCCAGCTTCCTTGTCTGGCCGCTGTCCCTGACCAGCCCTCTATCGACCAGCTCAGATCTCCGTGTACGGAAGTGGCTCGACCTGCTGCCCATGGCTGCAAGCAATTCCTCATCCGTTGCCCCGTTGGGTTGCTTGCCTAGCCAGTCCAACACCTGTTGTTGTGCATCCCGTATTGCAGGGCTTACCGATTCAGCAGCCTCTACGGATGTACTTGGATCTGTACTGCGATAGCGCTGGGGTGGAGGCGTCCAGGCCAGGAGATCGGGTTGGTTCATGTCACCACCTTCATGATTGCCCTGCCGATGATTTCCGGGATTTGCGGGACGACGGCGTTGCCGAGGGATTTGACGCCCGAGGCGATTGCGCTTCTGTCCAGTTTTGTGGAAACCCCATCATCCATTCCACGAAGCGCCTCAAACTTGGTTTGCCAGTGATCGGCCCACCAAGCTCCTGTACGAGTTGCGTCATCAATCCGTCGCCGGATGTCTCCGAGCAACCGCGGCGGTTCCAATTGCCAGACACCGTTGGCGTTGCTAGACGCTTCAACTTCTTCCGCGCTCCAGAGCCACCATCCAGCGCCCGCGTTGCGCCTGAACGGCCGCTGGAACTGGTTGGCGTCGGCAATGGCGATCCAAACGCGGTCACGCCCGTGGGGCGCGCCGAGGTCGGCAGCCGAAATGCAATCCCATTCCGCATCAAGCCCGTCCTCGGCCACATCTCCGAGAACTCGGCCCATCCCGAAACCCAACAACGCTGCCACGTTTTCCAAGATCGTGAACTTGGGTCGTACCAAGCGAATGGCTCGTAGTACCTCCCGATAGAGTCCTGAACGCTCCCCGGTAACGCCGGCGCGTCGCCCGGCCAAGCTAACGTCTTGGCAAGGGAACCCGCCGCAGATGATATCTGCGCTGGGAAACTCTGCGTGTCGCACGTCACCAAGGATGGGAACGTTGGGCCAGTGCTTGGCGAGCACTCGCCGGCAGAAGGGGTCGATTTCGCAGAAGGCGACGGTTCGCATCCCGGCCCGTTCGAGGCCGAGGCTGAAGCCTCCGATGCCTGAGAAGAGGTCCAGGACATTCACTTCACCCCCCATGCCTCTAGCGTGCCCTGTACCTCTGCGAGAGAGCGGCAGAGGGCATAGAGAGCGCCCGCTTCCCTTGCCTGCATTTCAAACACCGCTTGGGATTCCGATTGCCGCCCGGCGTCGGACTTCAATTCAATGAACGCAGCTTTGCCGCCGGGGAGAATGAAGGTGAAGTCGGGAACACCCGCCCTCCGGCCCATGCGCTTTGCCTTCACGCGGGCAACGACGGACAGATGGCCTTGCTGGTGCGAATGCCACCAGACCAGCTTGGGAAACTGTGCCCGCAGCCAGTCGGCTATGGTGACGTGCAGGCTGTATTCGCTCATGCCGCCAGCCTTTGATAAGCCCGCGCAACGTCGGCCGGCGTGACTGTTGCCAGAAGCGCAATAAACCGCTCGGGGTCGGGCAGTTCTTGAATCATCAAGGCCAGTTCTTCCGCTGCCGAAAGACGAGCCCCCTTGTCTGCCCGCTGCGCTTCCTTGATGCGTTTTTCGTCGGCGTACTGGCGAATGATCGCGGCCTGCTGCTGCGCGGGAGCCTTGGCGGCGGTCAGCAGAGCCGATTGGTTATCGTCAAGTCCAACATCGCGGGCGGCTGCCTTAGCCTCTGGCGCAAGGGAGGCGATCTGCTTGGCGCGGCGGATGTACTGTCGATCAACATCAAGATCACGGGCCGCTAGTCGTTCGCCGCTGGCTGGCCGCCCTCGCCCTATTTTTGGTTCAACTTGAACCGAAATTCGGTGGCTCAGACATTGCCTCGCTCCATTCCGTACGTTTCGGGAATGGACGAGGTTGATGAACGAGACGACGCGCCGATCAGTTGGAAGCCGGTGGGCGTGTTCGTCTCTCGCATCGTTCACGAAATTAGGGAGGCCCGACTGTCTCAACTCGAACGCGAGACAGCCGGGCCGGGCGTCGCCATTGGCCGCAATAGTGAGATTGCGACGGTCGCTGCTGGGGGATGCAGGGGCGACCTTGGCGACAGCGAAGAAAAGCCCCGTACGAATCCGGGGAAGGTGCCCGCGTTGGGGAGGAGAGACGCGCGGGGATGAAGGGCTGTGGAGCGGGCCGGGCGCAACTCCGACTCTGTGGGGAGGGATACCCCTTGGGCTTGTTACGAGGCGCGTCCCTTCGCCCAGCCCGCGTGTCTGCTTTCCACGCCGCCGCTCCACAGGAGAACGGACCACAGACGGGACAACCAAGGCAGCAGCTAAAACAGCGCCAGCCCCTACGCCCGTGATCCGCTCACCAATAGAGCGATATGTTGCCCCCCGGAGCATGGTTAGGAATGCTCCGCGATGAATTGCAGAACCCGTCCAGCCGACCGAAGCGTTGCCCTGCCCTCGCGAATCCGCTTGATGAGCTTGTGATCCCGCGAGGTCTCCAGGCTCAGTTTGCGTTCGCTCATCCCAGACTTGGCGAGGAAGCGGTCTATCTTCTTGACGGCGATCTGCTGGAGTTCGTTTTGCATCGTGGGGTATTTAAACCCGACACGGGGGATAATGCAAGACCTTTTTCCCCCGCCATGCCCTAGGGGATTTTATTATTGTCCCCCGGAATGAGGACAAAACCTGACACCCCTCTCACCCGCGCCCTGATTGCCTACATGGCAAAGCAGGGTGTGTCTGCACGCGCCCTGTCCCTCAAGGTCGGCAGTAACGATTCACTGGTGAAGTCGATCCTTGATGGTCGCTCGAAAAATCAGAGAGCCGACACACTGGCAAAACTCGCAGCCGAGATAGGGCTTTCCGTTGCGGAGTTGACCGGCGAAACTATTCAGAGGGAGAATAACCCCTCTCCGAATGCAGTGCCTTTATCCACCGAATCCCGACCTAGGCTCAAGGACTTGCCCGTTTACGGGGCGGCCGAAGGGGGTGACGGCGTCATGATTCTTGACAGCGAACCCATTGAATATAAAGAAAGACCTGCTAATCTACTCAACGTCAGAGACGCTTTCGCGGTTTACATCGTCAACGACAGCATGGCCCCGGCCTACGAACAGGGGGACCAGGTTAACATCCACCCACGGAAGCCGGTAAAGCCCGGCAAGGACGCGCTTTTCATCCGCCGCGAGAGCGACGGAACCGAGCATGTCATGGTCAAGCGCCTCGTGCGCGCGACGGATAAAAGCTGGCGAGTGAAGCAGTTCAACCCACCCAAAGAGTTCGAGTTGTCGAAAGACACATGGCAACGAGCCTTAAGAGTGGTTGGCTCCGATAGATCGGATTAGAAAAACTCCAGCAAAACCGGCCCGCTAACCCGCGCCGGTTTATTTTTATCCACTATGGGGTAAATATCCCTTGACCATAGGATAAATATACCCCACTATCCCCCTCAGAGACAGCAGCCCACCACGGGCGAAACACTGGAGTGGAATGAAATGAACAGACGAGCGCCGCTAACGGCCGATGAGGCTCGCGAGATCGTTCGGGACATGCGCGCCAAAACCAGCCGCAAGGCGGCCGCGGCGTTTCTCAAGGCCGCCTTGCGCATCGGCAATCTAAGCGCAGACGCCACAGAAATTTACAGCACTGAGCTGCGCCGCTTGGAAACAGAGCGTCCGTAATTCTGGAAATGCTAACCGTGCTTTCCCTTTGCGACTACACGGGCGAATGGTCCCGGCCCTACCGGGAGGCGGGCTACGAGGTCGTGCAGGTTGACATCAAGCACGGTCGGGACGTGCGACTGCTGGAGTTCATGGGCCCGGTGCGCGGGATTCTCGCTGCGCCACCCTGCACGGAGTTTGCGGGATCTGGCGCTCGCTGGTGGAAGGCCAAGGGCGAGGCGGCCCTGCTCGAAGGGCTTTCAATCGTGGACGCCTGTTTGCGCATTGTCACGGTGCACAAGCCGCTCTGGTGGGTGCTGGAAAACCCGGTCGGCAGGCTCAACCGTTTTCTTGGGCCGCCCGCGATGACGTTCCAGCCATCCGACTATGGCGATCCCTACACCAAGCGCACCTTGCTCTGGGGCCGATTCAATCCGCCAGTCAAGCGCCCGGTTGAACCTGTCGAGGGCAGCAAGATGCATCGCCTTCCGCCGTCTCCAGAAAGGGCCGCGCTCCGCAGCATAACGCCCCCTGGATTTTCAAAAGCGTTCTTCGAGGCAAACCCGTAGGAGGGGATGATGGAGAGATGGTTCTACCAGCAGGCGTTCGATCCCGCCCCAGTGCGGGGCGAGCCTCGCAAAATGTCCCATGAAGTGCATGACGCTCACGGCGAGCCGATCTGCGTCTGCAAGACCGAACGGGAGGCGCGCTTCATCGCCAACGCTTTGAATGAGTACGACCAAGCAGGTGACGCCCCTGATCTTCTGGAGGCGTTGAAATTGATTGCCGCGCATCCGGGGCCGCACGCCGACGAAAGTGCGTGGTATCGCGTCGATGTCGCCCGCGCCGCCATGGCCAAAGCCGCAGGTGCCGCATGAACCACCACCCCACCGGCTACCTGCGAAACGGAAGGAGCCCGCACATGGCGCAGATCGACCGTCTGGAAAACGACCTCGACAATCTCGCCGACCAGAAAGCGGAAATCGAGAAGGCCCGCATCGCCTGCCGAGAAGCCTGCTCGTTCGCCCTTACGCAGTTCGCCAAAGAGTGCGAGCGCGGCGGCGGCAATCCTGGATTAGAGGGCACGTTGAGGGCGCTCGATGATCTTCTCGGCGACATGGAATACGACAGCATGGTGAAGCTGGGCCAGGAAATCGACTCCATAAGCCTTTCTCTGGGTGTCGAGTACCGCAAGCAAGGTGTCGCATGAGCAAGGACATTGATGCAACGCCGCCGCAGACGGCGACTGCCGCAGGCGCTCCGAAGCATACACCGGGACCGTGGCGCGCTGAACGGTCAGAGCATTGGCCAAACGAGTTTGTCATTACCGGCAGCAACGAACACGGCGGTTCCGTTCTTCCGATACTCGGGCGAACGCACAATTGGCCCAACAATGCAGAGGCCAACGCCCGCCTGATCGCCGCCGCTCCTGATCTGCTGTGGGCCTGTCACGTCGCGCTTGCCGCCATGGGCAACTCCGACGCCGGAAAGGTTGTTCGCGCCGCCATCGCCAAGGCGATAGACGCGCCGCAGGCAGCGAGTGAAACGAGCGTCACCCCTACTCCTGAACCCAAAGGTGAAGCATGAGCGAGAGAGATGATGGTGGGCCGGCGTTTCCTAGACCGCACGGCGTAGTCGGTGAATTGACTCCTATGGACGGCATGACCCTGCGCGATTACTTCGCGGCCAAGGCGCTGCCATGGGCTCTCGCCCGTGACTACGGCAACGACTGGGGAGAGCGCGGTGTAAGGCATCTTCCGCTTGCGGCCAAGGCTGCATACAAAGCAGCCGACGCCATGCTTCTCGCTCGCAAGGAGGGTTCCCATGACTGACGTAACAGACGCGCCGGGCGGTGAGATACCGGAGGAGGTGGTGCACGCGATGTGGGCTCATCTGTCTGTGCGGTGCTGCAATTTCTCCCCTGCGTCCATGCTGATCGACATGGACGATTTGCGCGCCGCCCTCTCCGCAGCAGGCGTGGGGAAGCTGGTGGAGGCGCTGGGAGCCGCCCCGATTTTCTCCAAATATCACACTGGCAGCGGGTTTGATTACATCCGATTCGCGGACGACTACCACGCGTGGAAAAAGCAGGCCCGTTCCGCCCTCTCCTCTTTCACCGACACCAGGACAGCCGTAGCACACCCTGCATCCGTCAGTTCCAAGGGAGACAGTGACCATGGCTGATCCAGTTAAATCCCTTCTCTCCTACAAGTCTGGATTCTCTCTGATGCTGATTACAGGGGCGATAACTGCTCCTCAGAGGGTGAGGAAAAGGAAGTGGTGGGCAACGGCCCTAAAGGGCCTAATCGGCTACCGCCGATTGATTTTCTTTCGAGGAGGAAAATGAACCCGCATCGACTGATGGACGATATCGACCTTGCCATTCACCGGCTTCAACAGGGCGAGTGGGCCGCAGCACGGCAGATCCTGTTGCGCATCCAAGACGAGGCGGAACGGGAAGCCCTCGAAATGGACCGCTGGGGCGATCACCACGCAGAAGCGCAGGACGTGCTTCGCGAATACCGATTCGATTAGGAGGCAGACATGCAACGCAGCGAGCAAATCAACGAACTAACGGCGGCGCTTGCCAAGGCGCAGGCGGCCATCGAGGGCGCGGTTAAGGACAAGAAGAACGATCACTTCAAGGCCAGCTACGCCGACCTTGGGGCGGTGTGGGATGCCATCCGCGAACCGCTCACCAAGCACGGTCTTTCCGTGGTGCAGTTCCCGCGCGCCTGCGAAATGGGCATCGAGGTTGAGACCACACTCCTGCACACCAGCGGGCAGTACATGTCCGACACCCTCGCCATGCCTGTCGGGCGGCGTGATGCGCACGGCTTCGGAAGCGCCATCACCTACGCGCGCCGCTACGCCCTCATGGCTGTGGCTGGAATCGCTCCGGTGGATGATGACGGCAACGCCGCAACGGCTCGCACGGATAACGTCGAGCCGATGGGCAGCGGCAAGCCCCGCGACGACATTGGCAAGGCCGATGCCTGGGAAGACTGGGCGACCGCCGGCAAGGGCAGCGACTGCGAAAAGTGGCTCAAGACCGCCAAGGCCATGATCGCCCAATTCCAGATTGTCGAGGATATAGACGGCTGGATGACGCAGGCCGAGGCCGCCAAGCGGATCAAGGCGCTGCACGATCACCACCCCGAGCGATACGACTGGCTGATGAAGCTGGTCAACGACAAACGCGACGAACTGCGGGCCAAGGAGGCCGCATAGCAATGGCATTTGAAACCAGAGACAACAGCGGCGCGCTGTTCAAGAACAGCCGCAAGGAAAGAGAAAATCACCCCGACTATACCGGCGACGGAATGGTCAACGGGCAGAAGGTCAGGATCAGCGCGTGGATCAAGAAGGCCAAGAGCGGGTCTACCTTCATGTCCCTCGCCTTCTCCCCGCCGCGTGACGCCCATACGGACGGAGAGCGCAGCTACGATCCGCCGCCCCAACGGAATGCGCCGAACAGCAAGGTTGCTGGTGCGCTAGAGGATGACGTGCCCTTCGCCCCGGAGTTTTGAGATGGACAATGGAACTGACGGCGCTAAAGCGCCTGCCGCAGGCGCACCGGACGGAACGCCCAAGCCAATGAAGGATGATCTTCTGCGGCGGATGGACGATGCAGCCGCGTTGATGCGGCAAGGTCACGCCGTGTTCGCTCATCGCGTGATGGAACAGGCG
>Ga0208916_10001329_pt1 | contig 10663 bp, 8 predicted proteins | sample DEB19_08_DNA_5_FD_184523 | JGI IMG/M metagenome (GOLD analysis project Ga0208916, IMG submission 184523) | Aqueous microbial communities from the Delaware River and Bay under freshwater to marine salinity gradient to study organic matter... | ecosystem: Environmental > Aquatic > Marine > Coastal... | reverse complement strand
AATCGTTGAACGACAGGTAGCTGGCGATGTCGGAATTAGCCGCTTCGCTCATGTTGACAGCGTACTTGCCAACGAACCAGCGAATCAGCGCGGTGGTGACCCAGCCGCGCTGGCGCGACGCCACGAAGCCAGCGAAAGTCGTGATGGCCTGCTTGGGCAGGAGGTATTGAAGAAGCACTTTGAAACGATCAGGCACACAGACTCACGGAAGTAGATGGACGACGCTATTTTATAGAGCCGACGCGCTAGGACGTGCATCGGAGCCGGCAGCAATCGCCGATTTGGACACTCTAAAATTAGAAGCTTGACGCTGAGCCATCACTTCAGTAAGCTCCACAGATGCGTTTTCGACTGATCAAGACCACTTTTGTACCCTGCATGGCTTTGGCTTTAGGTCTTTACACCACCAGCGTGCAAGCCACACCAAGCGCAGACGAGCTGGACTCGTGGCTGGCAGACAAAGGCCTGTTGTCGCAAATCCAGCAAGCTCGGCAAAATGTGAACCTCAAAGCGTCGGAGCTCGTGCTGCACGCCATTGGATTTCTTGGTGTTCCCTACCTCCGCGGTGGCAACTCCGTAGATACTGGTTTTGACTGCAGTGGCTTCGTCAAAGCTATTTACGAACAGACCATCGGTCTGGTTCTGCCCCGCAAGGCTGAACAACAAGCTGCCGCCACACAAAATATCGAGAAAAAAGACTTGATTCCTGGTGACTTGGTTTTTTTCAACACCATGCGCCGAGCTTTTAGCCACGTCGGTATCTACATTGGAGACGGCAAGTTCATCCATTCACCGAAGCCTGGATCAGAGGTGCGTGTTGAGAGTCTCGCCGCGGCATACTGGACCCGCCGATTTGACGGCGCCCGCCGGGTTGATACGCTTGCAGATGACAGCATGCCGTCATTAGGCGCGTCGATAGGCTCACAGGCCAAGTGAGATTCAATCGCTGGCGCTCTGCCAAAGTGCCAGTCCGCCCATGACCCGTCCTTTGCCGGTTCAGGCTGGCTCAGCGGCGCTGACTGATGGATCCAGTGCTGTTACCGATCTTTTGACGTTCTTCTGCCAAGGCTGAATTCTCAGGCTCCGTCTCAATGGCAATCGCTTTGCGATAAAGCGCATTGACTTTAGGCACCCGAGCCAATATATCTGTCCACTCAAAATCAAATGGCAAACCTAGCCAGTCGCCCAACTTCTTGAGTTCCGCGATGCAGGTTCGGATCGTCTTGCTGATCTGGTCAATGCTGGCCAGCTCTTCCGGCGTCAAGTCGTCACGGGGGTTATTGGCCAGATCAGCTTCTAACAGTACCAGTTGGTCGTGTGCAAAAGCACGCTCACGACGAATCGATTCCGAATTTTTCTTCGGTACGGGCGGCGGCTGAAGCGCAAAGTTCAAACGCGTCGTGATATCGCGAAGACTTTGCTGCGTGAAAAAATAGAACAGCAAGAAACAAATCAACAGCAGCATGAGCAGCAGGATGACGATAAGAAGAGACGTATCCATGGGACTCCAGGGGGTGAGCACTTGGCTGGTAATTGTCAAACGATCTCGAGTATGCATTTATTTAATTCAAAAGGTGATTTTTCACCAACTTTCCTCAAGCGCCAAAGCACAACCGCTTATCCAGCAGGCGCAGCCAGCATCTGTTGCAGCAACCAAGTACCGGCCCGGCCCAGCGGCCGCTGGCGCGACCAGACAGCGTCAACCGGCACACGTTGCGGCCAGCCCCGCGCGTCCAGCTCGTGCAACGTGCCAACTGCAAATCGAGTGACCATCCAGCGCGGAATCGCAGCCCAGCCAAAACCCAGCACCGCCATCTCCAGCAGTATCAGGTAACTGGAGGCTGACCAAGAACGACGCGCTGCGGGCATGAGCCGCTCAGCCCGCCCCTGATACGTGTCAAGGCGGAGTTCGCGGTAATTCGCCAGCACTTCGGGCGTGACGTCCTGCATCCCAGCCAGCGCGTGATTGGCCGCCACAAAGAGCGTGATCTCGGAGTGCTCGGCAATCGTGGCAGAACCAATGTCAGTCGGGTACGTGGCCTGCGCACCGACGACGCCGATGTGCGCACGCCCGCTTTGCACCAGTGCAACGAGGTCGCCGTATTCGGCAATCAAGCACTCGAACTCCAAGTCGGGAAAGCGTTGCTCAAAGGCCGTCAGCATGCCCTCAAAACCATCCGACTGGTAGGTGTCAGACCAAACCACGCTGAGCTTGGCCTCCAGCCCGCCGCCAAGCTGGCTGGCCGACAAGTCGAGGCGGTCACTGGCCGCCAAAATCTCTTGCACCTTGCCCAGCATCACCCGGCCGTGATCGGTCAGGCTGGGTTTGCGGCTGCTGCGGTCGAACAGGCTCAGGCCCAAGTCGATCTCAAGGTTGGCAATGGCGCTGCTCACGGTGGACTGGCTTTTGCCCAGCTTGCGGGCGGCTGCCGAGAACGAGCCGAGCGTGGCGGCTTCGGCAAAGGCGGTCAGGGCTTCGGGGGAATGACGCATGGCTTGAATCTTTGCCTATCGATTTTTTAGATGGTTATCGATTTTAAAGTATTGGAATAACCGATAAAAATACAGTTATTCCATTCTTTCGCCATTCAAAGACCCCATGAGCCTCCAAAAATCAGTCAAAGAACGTTTTTTCCATGCCCTCGGTTTTGAAGTGCTGGCAATTGCCATCTGCGCACCGCTGGGCGCTTGGCTGTTGGGTTATTCGCTGGCCCACATGGGTTTGCTCACGCTCATGATCTCGCTGATTGCGATGCTCTGGAACATGGTCTTCAACGCCCTTTTTGACCGGCTCCAGCTGCGCTTGGGCTTTCGCCGGACGATGGCTGTTCGCGCCGTGCACGCTGTGGCGTTTGAAATCGGTCTGGTGCTGGCGGTCGTACCGCTGGCCGCATGGTGGCTGGGCATCAGCCTGTGGCAGGCCTTTTTACTGGACATCGGTATTGTGCTGTTTTTCCTGCCGTACACCTTTGCCTACAACTGGACTTATGACACCTTGCGCGTGCGGGTGATCCATCGGCAACAGCGCAAAAAAGAGCTGGCCAGCGCCTGAGCTCAAGCACTAGACATGTCCACGCCGCTTGAAGCTTCAGCTGAGGCCTGCTGTTGTCGCTTGCGCCGTCTGATGCAATCCGCCAGAGCGGGCACCCAACAACATCCACTGCGCAAAAAGCCCGAACCCCTCAGGATTCGGGCTTTTCAGCCTCAGTGCAGTTGATTACTTCCGCGCAGGGGGCAAATCGGTACAACTGCCATGCGCGACTTCCGCCGCCATGCCAATACTCTCGCCCAACGTCGGGTGCGGGTGAATCGTCTTGCCGATGTCGATGGCGTCAGCGCCCATCTCGATGGCCAAGGCGACTTCACCGATCATGTCGCCCGCATGCGTGCCGACCATGCCGCCACCCAAAATTTTGCCGTGACCGTGCGCTTCCGGGCTGTCGTCAAACAAGAGTTTGGTGACGCCTTCATCGCGGCCGTTGGCAATTGCGCGGCCTGAAGCCGTCCACGGGAACAGGCCTTTTTTGACCTTGATGCCTTGCGCTTTAGCCTGGTCTTCGGTCAGGCCAACCCAAGCAATTTCGGGGTCGGTGTAGGCCACGCTCGGAATCACGCGGGCGTTGAAGGCCGCACTGGCCAGCTCCTTGTTGCCGAGCAATTCACCGGCGATGACTTCAGCGGCCACATGCGCTTCATGCACAGCCTTGTGCGCCAGCATCGGCTGACCGACGATGTCACCGATGGCAAAGATGTGCGGCACGTTGGTGCGCATCTGAATGTCGACCGGAATGAAACCACGGTCGCTGACGCTGACGCCGGCTTTGTCGGCAGACAGCTTCTTGCCATTCGGCGTGCGACCCACCGCTTGCAGCACCAAGTCATAGGTTTGCGGCGCCGGAGCGCCCTCGCCTTCAAACGTGACTTCAATGCCGGCCGGGGTGGCTTTGGCTGCCACGGTTTTGGTCTTGAGCATGATGTTGTCAAAACGCGGTGCATTCATTTTTTGCCAGATCTTAACCAAGTCGCGATCAGCGCCTTGCATCAGGCCGTCCATCATTTCGACCACGTCCAGGCGCGCACCGAGGGTGCTGTAAACCGTGCCCATTTCCAAGCCGATGATGCCACCACCCAAGATGAGCATGCGCTTCGGTACTTCCTTGAGATTGAGGGCGCCGGTCGAATCAACCACGCGCGGATCTTCCGGCATGAAGGGCAGGCGCACAGCTTGCGAGCCGGCTGCGATGATGCACTTCTTGAACGCAATGGTTTGCTTGTTGCCGGTCTGCGCTTGCGCGTCGCCCGATGTCTCGCTGACCTCCACATGGTTGGCGCCGACAAAATTGCCGTAGCCGCGCACCACGGTGACCTTGCGCATCTTGGCCATGGCGGCCAGGCCGCCGGTGAGCTTGCCGACGACTTTTTCTTTGTGCGTGCGCAGCTTGTTGATGTCGAGCACCGGTTCGCCGAAGCTCACACCGAGCGAGTCAAAATGCTTGACCTCGTCCATCACGGCGGCGACGTGCAACAGCGCCTTGGAGGGGATGCAGCCGACGTTCAGGCAAACACCGCCGAGGGTGGCGTAGCGTTCAACGAGGATGACTTTCAGGCCGAGGTCAGCCGCGCGGAAAGCGGCAGAGTAACCACCGGGACCGGCGCCGAGCACCACCATGTCGCACTCTAGGTCGGCCGTGCCGGCGAAGCTGGCAGCGGTAGGCGCTACGGCCGCCGGGCTGGCCGGCGCTGGCGCGCGGGCAGCAGGCGCAGCAACGGCAACCGCCGAGGCAGCAGGTGCGCTGGCTGGGACTTCGCCAGCGCCAGCGACTTCCAGCAGCAGCAGAACCGAGCCTTCTTTGACAGCGTCACCGATCTTGACTTTGAGCTCTTTAACCACGCCGGCGTGGCTGGCGGGGATTTCCATCGAGGCTTTGTCGCTCTCAACGGTGATCAGGCTTTGCTCGGCTTTGATGGTGTCGCCGGGCTTGACCAGGACTTCGATGATGGTGACTTCTGCAAAGTCGCCGATGTCTGGCACTTTGATGTCGATCAGTTGGGCTTGACTCATTTGCTTGCTTTCAACTTGAGGGTGAACAGCTCCACCGGTCCGGCGGAGTTTTTGTCAAATTCGATGCCGGCGTGAATGCCGGCCAGCGCCACTTCGCGCGCTGTTTTGGCTGTGGCCCAGCTGCTGTGCATGGCCCCCAGCGCAAAACTGCGGCCGGAACCAATGCCCCAAAATTCTTTGAATTCAAAAATTTCGCGGTAGCTGTAAAGGCCATAGATGCCAGTCGCGTTGGCGATGACCACGCTGAACTGGCTCGACTCATACGGGTCGTTCTCATCTTCCTTGGTCTGCAAGAAAAAAGTTTCTTTCAAGACCGGGTGCAGCAGCGTGAAGGTGTCAAAGACCTCGTCCTTGCTGCCAAAACGCAATTGGTCTCTGGGCAAAGTGGCCAGCGCTTTGCGCAACACCGGAAAGTGCGCCACCGTACCGGCCATGCCGATGTAGCTGCTGCCCGTCGGCGTGTCGACCTTGAAGATCTTGCTGTTCGACTCGAAGCGGCTGCTCAGCCGGGTGTCGCCGAACGTCACCAAGGTGTCGGCAGCGATCGCCACCTGACCGTTTTTTTTCACCACGACAAGGGTTGTCATGCGGTGCGGTTCAGAGCAGAACGCGACGGAAGTCACCCAAAATCTGACCCAAGTAGGCATTGAAGCGGGCCGCAGCGGCGCCGTCAATGACCCGGTGGTCCCACGTCAAACTCAGCGGCAGCATCAGGCGCGGCACAAACTGCTTGCCATCCCAAACTGGCTCCATGGTGCTTTTAGAGACGCCCATGATCGCGACTTCAGGGGCGTTGATGATTGGCAGGAAGTACTTGCCGCCGATCCCGCCCAAGCTGGAAATGGTGAAGGTGGCACCGGACATTTCAGCTGAGCTCAACTTGCCGTCACGGGCTTTTTTGGCCAGCTCGCCCATTTCCTGGCTGAGCTGCAACACGCCTTTTTGGTCAGCGTCACGAATCACCGGCACCATCAAACCATTCGGCGTGTCGGCTGCAAAACCGATGTGCCAGTAGTTTTTGTAAACGATGGCATCGCCGTCGAGCGAGCTGTTGAACTCGGGGTATTTCTTGAGTGTGGCCACGCAGGCTTTGATCAAAAAGGCCAGCATGGTGACCTTGACGCCAGACTTTTCGTTCTCTTTGTTGGTCGAGACACGAAAGGCTTCAAGGTCGGTGATGTCGGCGTCGTCATGGTTGGTGACAGCTGGAATCATGATCGCATTGCGCAGCAAATTAGCGCCGCTGATCTTCTTGATGCGGCTCATTTCCTTGCGCTCGATCGGACCGAACTTGGCGAAGTCGACCTTCGGCCATGGCAACAAGCCCAAAGCTGCGCCGTCGCCGCCTGATCCCGCTGGTGCTTTAACGGCTTGCGCTTGAGTCTGCAGATTACCAGCCATGACGGACTTTGCGAAGCCTTGCACGTCTTCTTGGGTGATGCGGCCTTTGAGCCCGCTGCCTTTGACTTCGACCAGCGGGACACCGATTTCGCGGGCAAATTTGCGCACCGAAGGCGAGGCATGCGGCAGTTGGCCTGTCACCGCAGTGGGTTCATGCGCGGGCATGGCTTGAGCAGGCGTCGCGGCGGCAGCAGGGGCCGCCGGCACGCTGGCTACAGCCACAGGCGTTACAACTGCAGCAGCTTGCGTTACAGGAGCAGCCGAGGCTGACGCCACTGGAGCGGCAACCGCTTCAGTAGCCGGTGCTGCGGCCGCCGAGGCATCAGCCTCCAGCACCAGCACGATCGAGCCTTGCTTGACCTTGTCGTCCAGCTTGACGCGGAGTTCTTTGACCACACCGCCGTGGCTTGAGGGGATTTCCATCGACGCTTTGTCGGACTCGACGGTCAGCAGCGATTGGTCGGCCTTGACCGTGTCACCCGGTTTGACCAGGATCTCGATCACTGTCACCTCGTCGAAGTCACCAATATCGGGAACTTTGATGTCTATCAATGCCATGTTGTTGTCTCCAGTTCTTCAGTCGCTCTAAGCCAAGGCTCAGGCGTAAAGTGGGTTGATTTTGTCGGTATTGATGCCGTACTTGGTGATCGCCTCGGCCACCTTGGCGACTGGCAATTTGCCGTCTTCGCTGAGTGCTTTGAGCGCCGCCAACACGATGTAATGGCGGTCAATCTCAAAATGCTCACGCAGTTTGCTGCGGAAATCGCTGCGGCCAAAACCGTCGGTGCCCAGCACTTTGTAGTTGCGGCCCTTTGGAATGAACGAGCGAATTTGCTCCGCATACGCCTTCATGTAGTCGGTCGATGCAACCACCGGGCCTTCGCTCTTGCTCAGCTGTTGGCTGACAAACGAAACCCGTGGCTCAGAGGTCGGGTGCAACAGGTTGTGACGCTCGCAGTCTTGGCCTTCACGCGTCAGCTCGTTGAAGCTTGGGCAGCTCCAGACGTCAGCCGCAATGCCCCAGTCTTTTTCAAGCAGTTCTTGGGCCGCCATACTTTCGCGCAGGATGGTGCCGGAACCCAGCAACTGAACCCGCTGAGCTGACTTGCCGCCCGGCTTGCACAGGTACATGCCTTTGATGATTTGCGCTTCGGTGCCAGCGGTCAAGCCGGGCATCGCGTAGTTTTCATTCAACAGCGTGATGTAGAAATACACGTTCTCTTGCTTTTCCACCATGCGCTTGAGGCCATGGTGCAGGATCACGCCGACTTCGTGCGCGAAGGTCGGGTCATAGCTGATGCAGTTGGGAATGGTGTTGGCCAAAATATGGCTGTGACCGTCTTCGTGCTGCAAGCCTTCGCCGTTCAGCGTGGTGCGACCCGAAGTGCCGCCCAACAAGAAACCGCGCGCCTGCATGTCGCCAGCAGCCCAGGCGAGGTCGCCAATGCGCTGGAAGCCGAACATCGAGTAATACACGTAGAACGGGATCATGATCCGGTTGTTGGTGCTGTACGAAGTAGCAGCCGCAATCCAGCTGCTCATGCCGCCGGCTTCGTTGATGCCTTCTTGCAGGATCTGACCCTTGACGTCTTCCTTGTAGTACATCACCTGGTCTTTGTCGACCGGCGTATATTTCTGCCCTTCCGGGTTGTAAATACCGATCTGGCGGAACAGGCCTTCCATGCCAAAGGTACGGGCTTCGTCGACCAAAATCGGCACCACGCGGGGCCCGAGGGCTTGGTCGCGCAGCAGCTGCGTGAGGAAGCGCACATAGGCTTGCGTGGTCGAGATTTCCCGGCCTTCAGCGGTCGGGTCAATCACCGACTTGAAGGTGTCGAGCGACGGCACGGTGAACTGCTCGTCGGCTTTGACGCGGCGGTGCGGCAAGTAACCGCCAAGAGCCTTGCGGCGCTCGTGCAAGTAGCGCATTTCTGGCGTGTCATCGGCCGGCTTGTAAAACGGAATGTCGGCCAGCTGGCTGTCAGGAATAGGAATGTTGAAGCGGTCGCGGAAGGCTTTGATGTCTTCGTCGGCGAGCTTTTTGGTTTGGTGCACGTTGTTCTTGCCCTCGCCAATTTTGCCCATGCCAAAACCTTTGACGGTCTTGATCAGCAGCACGCTTGGCTGGCCCGTGTGGTTCACTGCGGAGTGGAAAGCGGCATAGACTTTTTGCGAGTCGTGGCCACCACGGCGCAGGTTCCAGATGTCGTCGTCGCTCATGTTGGCGACCATCTCCAGCGTCTTCGGGTCTTTGCCGAAGAAATGTTTGCGAACATAAGCGCCGTCATTGGCCTTCAGGGCCTGGTAGTCACCGTCCAAAGTGTCCATCATGACCTTGCGCAAAGCGCCGTCCTTGTCACGTGCCAAAAGCGGGTCCCAGTTGCTGCCCCAGATCAACTTGAGGACGTTCCAGCCCGCACCGCGGAACTCGCTTTCAAGCTCTTGGATGATCTTGCCGTTACCACGCACCGGCCCGTCAAGGCGCTGCAAGTTGCAGTTGATGACGAAGACCAGGTTGTCGAGCTTTTCGCGAGCCGCCAAACCAATCGCGCCCATCGACTCGACCTCGTCCATTTCGCCGTCGCCGCAGAAAACCCAGACCTTGCGGTTTTCGGTGTTGGCAATGCCGCGGGCGTGCAGGTACTTCAGAAAACGTGCCTGATAAATAGCCATCAGCGGGCCAAGACCCATAGACACCGTTGGGAACTGCCAGAAATTAGGCATCAGCTTGGGGTGCGGATAGCTGGACAAACCCTTGCCATCCACTTCCTGACGGAAGTTCAACAATTGCTCTTCGGTCAGCCGGCCTTCTAAGTAAGCCCGCGCATAAACGCCCGGCGACACGTGGCCCTGAATGTAGAGGCAATCGCCACCGTGGTTTTCACTTTCGGCGTGCCAAAAGTGGTTGAAGCCCGCACCGAACATGCTGGCCAGCGAGGCAAAAGAGCCGATGTGACCGCCTAAGTCACCGCCATCAGCGGGGTGCAGACGGTTCGCCTTGACCACCATCGCCATGGCATTCCAGCGCATGTAGGCACGCAGACGGCCTTCAATTTCCAAGTTGCCAGGCGAGCGTTCTTCTTGATCAGTCTCGATCGTGTTGACGTAGCCGGTGTTGGCCGAGAAAGGCATGTCAATGCTCTGCTGACGCGCGTGTTCAAGCAATTGTTCGAGCAAAAAGTGCGCACGCTCAGGGCCTTCACTCTCAATCACCGCGGACAGCGCGTCCATCCATTCACGGGTTTCTAGGGTGTCCTTGTCGATAGGCGCGCCGTTGTCGGCTTGTGGGGTGTTGGCAGCCATGTCTGTCTCCTGCTTATTGAAAGTAGCGTTTTTTGGAGCGGTCTTGTGAGTTGTGCACCCGACTTATCGTGTGCACGGGCTCAACGCCGTTTACGAATTAGTTTGTAAACGCAATTTCGACCACTTATTGGAGTTTCTCATATTTTTTCTTGAATTTCAAATCGTGCCCATTGATTTCACATTAAGAAATTTAAGCCGCTTCAGTGCCTTTGGCTAGCCAGCATAAAGCACAGCTCTCAAGCTCCTATAAACTTCGCGCTGAACATGACCGACATCGACACCCCCAACCAAGATCCACACAGCCAAAAAGCGCCCGCAAGCAAGGGATGGATGATGTGGTGGCGAAGCTGGTGGGGCAAGCAATCCCCATCACGGCAAGACCGCTACATCACACTCGGGCCTTTGCTCTCGGTGATTCTTTTTCTGGCGGCGGTGGTAGCGGCGTTTGGCTATTTGCGGATCGAAGAAATTGACCGCGAACAAGAAGCCGTTCGGCGCGATGTTGAATATGCACAGCAGCGCTTACGGCTCAGGCTGCTAGAAAGACAAGAGCAGTTGATGCGCTTAGGGCGCGACATCTCAAACAAAGAAGTCGACAGCGCTGAGTTCTTATCCCAAGCCGAGTCACTGATCAACCAATACCCGGAATTGCTGGCGGTGACGTGGGTCGATTCGCTGCGCCGAGTGCGGGTAGCTTATGTGTCGTCAAGCGCCAATGCAGCTCAACTACGCGGCAGCGGCGAACAACTCAAAAGCGGTGAGACCGACAGCACTTACGGCTTGGTGCGCGACCTGCGTCAACCGGTTTACTCGCGGCCACTGACCTCACGCAATGACAGCGGCACCGTCGCACCGACGCTGCAATTGCAAGTTCCACTCGACGAGCAAGGAAAATTT
>Ga0208916_10001327_pt1 | contig 10668 bp, 10 predicted proteins | sample DEB19_08_DNA_5_FD_184523 | JGI IMG/M metagenome (GOLD analysis project Ga0208916, IMG submission 184523) | Aqueous microbial communities from the Delaware River and Bay under freshwater to marine salinity gradient to study organic matter... | ecosystem: Environmental > Aquatic > Marine >... | reverse complement strand
GTTATTCACTGCAAGAAATAAAGAAGTGCCGTCCTATAAGCCGAAAAAATTGGAAAGGGCCCCGATCTCTCGAGGCCCTCCCATGCATATCTGCTGCAACTCTTTTGATCATTACCAATAGATCGAGTTGACACAGTTAAGACTGTGGTGGAGGCGACGGGATTTGAACCCGCTCCGCTTGTTTGGTAAACGAACAGGCTGCCAATTACAACACGCCCCCAACACGGGAGCGAAGTTAAGGCTTTGCCAAGTAACGAAATTTCTAAATGAGGCTACTTGTGGATAAAAACTATCTTAGAAAGTAAAAGGGACCTGGTGATTAACCAAGTCCCGATTACTACCAAACAAGCGGATTCGAATTATTGCATATTTAATTAAGCGGTGCGGGAAAGCAAAAGGGACTTGGAAATTAACCAAGCCCCGATTACTACCAAACCCGTAGTGCAAGAAGACTATGGCATAAGTATTTGGTTACTCGCAGTAGCAATTACGTGAAGAAGAGTCGCCCTATAAGCCAGTTTTTTCCTTCTTGACTCCGAAGTACCAGAAGGCACAAGTAATGATGGCTGCAGGGATTACGTTCCACCGCTCATTTGAACTTCTAGAAGCGGCATTTGCCAAAATCCCAAGTATTCCAAGTGTGAAGAAAAGCTTAGGAATCCAATCAGGTTTAACTGGATCAGAATGGAAAATTAACTTAAATATCCAGACTTGGTAAGCGACCAGAGCAAGTTGCAACACATAAATGATTCTGATGGCCGTTGGAAAATCAGTGAATTGACCGCCTGCTGCACGAGTGTGAACAAAGCCGAGATTTAGCACAACTCCAATAAGTAGAAAAGCGTTCCACGCAAAAGATAAAAGTACGACTGCAAAAAGAAGCTGATTCTTTCTTAATATTTGCCTCATGAGAGGAGTTTACTTCTACGGACTGTATTGAAGAAGAGTCGCCCTATAAGCCGGAAAGGTGCTTAATCTTTACGCCTGATAACAGGTCTACAATCAAACAATGACAACACAGATTTCCAAAGCGAGAGATTCCGCTCCAGATGTTCTCCGAGGTTTTGCTCTTCTCGGAATAATCATGGTCAACCTTGCTTTCTTTTCCAATGACCCCAGTGAGGGCATCGGCAAAGAATCAATGTCTGGAATAGGAAATTCGATAGCAGGATTCTTAGTTTTCACGCTTTTCGAAGGCAAATTCTTCCTTATATTTTCCTTTCTCTTTGGATATAGCTCTCATTACATAATCGGCCATAATGGCAAGAACACGCCCCGTTGGATTAGACGAGCAGTTGTACTTATCATTTTTGGCGCTCTCCACTTCTCACTTCTATGGCATGGAGACATACTATTTTTGTATGGATCCTTGGGGCTTATCCTCACTTTATTTTTCAAGCGAAGTGACAAGTTCATGAAGATTTGGGCAACCTCCATTTACGCTACTTTTTCACTATTTATGATTCTCCTAGCTCTTCTTGCCCAGCTATACCCAGAGCCAATTAATAACAATCCAATTGCAGATGCCTTCACTCAAGTTATGCAATCAGGAGGTTATCTAGATTCCATACCCACACGTATAGATATTTGGACCCAGACAATTGCACTCGAATTACTGATTCAAGGCGCCCCGGTATTTGTTGCTTTTCTACTTGGCCTACTGGCCGCAAGGAAATCAGTACTTTCATCTGGAAGTAAAGCCCTCAGGCTAGATGTGATGACCAAGTATGGCCTCGGTCTGGGATTACCCATCCAGGTTCTTGCTGGAATCGTCTTTACGGTCAATGAGAACTCGATCAATCGATCTGAGTCTCTCTACTTTTGGATGTTAGTAATTTCATTGATCTTTGCCCCACTATTAAGCATGGGGTACATCGGGCTAATTCTTAAACAACTAGAAAAATCGAACCAATGGTTGATGCAGTTGAGTTTCCCCGGTCGAATGTCTCTAACGAATTACATTTTTCAATCTCTAGTTTTGTCTCTCATTTATGGACCTTGGGGCCTTGGCCTATACCAGAAAATTGAATTCTGGATTTCTTTCCTAATCGCAATTCTGATTTGGTTTTCTCTTTTATTGATTTCCAAGTTCTGGCTTACCGGGTTTTCAAAAGGCCCAGCAGAATGGTTGCTTGGTCGCCTTACGCAGAAAAGTAGAAGAGTCGCCCTGTAAGCCGGAAAACACAGGCAGTATTCTTATCCAGTGGAGATTGTTATCACGACTGAAAAGTCACTAACTGATGAATTAGGGCAGATACTTCAAGCGCACTGGCTTTTTTGCACTTCCTCCACCCCTATCGAGCACGTATATGCGCTAGATGCCTCCAAGTTGTTTTCGCCAGATATCACAGTGTTCGGTGCTCGAATTGATGGAGAGCTTGTCGGTGTAGGTGCCATTAGAAAACTAGATGCACATCATGCAGAACTTAAATCTATGCACACCTTGGCAAAATCCAGAGGGTCAGGTGTTGGAAGAGTAATGGTTGCTCATATAGAAGATTTTGCAAGAAGTAGCGGTATTGAACGAATGAGCCTTGAAACAGGAACAAATGAGGCTTTCAAACCTGCACGTGAACTCTATAAGTCTCTGGGATACAACAGTTGTGATGCCTTTGGCGACTATGTCCTAAGCGAAGACAACATGTGTATGACCAAATTGATTTGAAAAAGAAGAGTTGCCCCATAGGCGGAGTTATTAAAGAGCCTCGAACTCAGCCTTACGGGCAGCCATCCAAGATTCCATTTCGCCAGATTTCATGATATTCATCATTGCGCCCATCGCTGCCATGTGAGGACCATCGTTTGCCCCAAACATCACTTTGCCATGTTGTTGGCTTTGGGCGGCCAAATCTTCAAACGTTTCGCCAGAAAAAACTTGCTCGCATGCACCACCGAGTTGATTACACGTCATTGATTTCATAGATGAATTCTTTCAGATGAATTAGGAGAAATAAAGAAGAGTCGCCCTATAAGCCGGATCCTGTAGTTCTTGCGAACCGATCACCATCCATCTAGATCTGTCATTGCTAACAGATTCAAGCAACCTACCCGATAGCTCGTGCGAGCAGCACTTAACGCTATCTATCTGGTCTTGCTCCAAGTGGGGTTTACCTTGCCATCTACATCACTGCAGATGCGGTGGTCTCTTACACGCACCTTTTCACCCTTACCAATTTTCATTGGCGGTAATTTTCTGTGGCACTATTCCCGCGGATTGCTCCGGGTGGGCGTTACCCACCACTTTGCTCTTTGGAGTCCGGACTTTCCTCGGTACCTTGCGGTAACGCGGTGATCCGGGCGACTCTTCTTAGTTAAGGATACGGCCAATCAGATCAACAAGGAAATTATTTTTCCTCGTTCGAGCGTTTACGGTCAGGCTTCGCATTTGATATTCGTCCCGCGTGAGCCTGTGCACTTGGGTCCCGCTTTACCTTGATCGCACTTGCGATCGTAGAAATGATCAAAATCGAGGCAATTACCGACAGGCTCACAACGATAGGAATCTTAGGTACTTCATACCAAATCTCGTGGAGGTAAGTCATGATCAGCTTCACGCCGATAAACATCAAGATCACTGATAAGCCAAGCGATAGGTAGACCAACTTGTCGAGCAAGCCCTTAAGCAAGAAATAGAGGGCTCGAAGTCCAAGAAGCGCAAAAGCGTTTGCAGCGAAGACCAAGAATGGTTCTTGAGTAACTCCGAATGTTGCTGGGATTGAGTCGAGTGCAAAAAGAAGATCGGTCGTAGCAATAGCAATCATGACCAAGAACATTGGTGTTGCAAGGCGCTTCCCATTGAGGCGGGTAAACATCTTTGAGCCATCGTATTCATCAGTCATCGCAATGCGCTTTCTTACTTGCTTTACGAGGGCGTTGTCATCAGCTGAAGGATCTTCATCCCAATGTTTAAAGAGACCGACTCCGGTCCAGATCAAGATTGCGCCAAAGATAACGAAGGTAAAGCTAAATGCAGCCAGAGCTGCGGCACCGACGGCAATGAAAATTCCGCGCAAGACGAGTGCCAGCATTACGCCGAACATAAGAATGCGCTGGTGGAAGATAGAAGGAACTTTGAACTGAGCCAAAATAATGATGAAGACGAAGAGGTTATCTACCGAAAGAGATTTCTCTACTAAGTAGGCGGCAAAGTACTCGGTTCCATAAACTGAGCCTGCCGTTTGCCAAACCCACACACCAAAGCCAACAGCCAAGGCAATGTAGAAGACAGACATCGCGGCTGCCTCTTTAAACATCACATCATGCGCTTTGCGGCTGATAGTTAATAAGTCGACGAGGACGAGTGCGAGGATCGCAGCAACAACGAGGGACCAAGTTAAAAGGGTTACATCCATGAATACACCAATTTCGTTAAAGGGGCCAGGTGCCAAGGTCTCCCTCAACCACTATGTGGTCGCAGCTCCGGGATATTTCTATCCGTGTTGACGAAGATGCTGAACGAGGTACTCCCCTTAACGTGTCTCAATATTATGCGACAGCTCACCTCCTCGCAAATTCAAATCGGGTAAAAAACAATAATTTCATCTTGTAATCAGCCTGTAGATACGACACAGTTCACGAATGCAAACAGGTAGAAGTTTTGTCTACTCCCGCAACGGAGGCGCAGCGGCGAGCCAACCATTGGCTGTAAGCGCGGCAATTTCAATACTTAAACAGGGTGGAACTTTTATTGATGCTGCAATTGCATTGAGTGCGGTTATTTGTGTGGTCGAACCTGGCGCATCGCACTTAGGTGGGGATGCTTTTCTCGTTACACACCATTCCGCAAGCAAGACCAATCTTGCATTTAACGGAAGCGGCGAAGCTCCACACGCAGCCACACCAGCAGCGTATGAAGGTGGCATTCCACTACATGGTTACAAGTGCGGAACTGTTCCAGGGTTGGTTTCGACCTGGTTTGAAGCACATGAAAGATATGGAAAGTTACCTTTTGCTCAACTTCTTGAACAGGCGATTGATTATGCCGAAAACGGGTTTGCCGCCAACACAGGTTTTGTGAAAAGAATTGCAGGTCATCTACTCGTAGCACCTGAGACGAACATCTTTAAAGACATGGGAGTCTCAACAGATACAAAAGCTGGAGATCTAGTCATTCAGAAAGATTTAGCACGCTCACTTCGCGAAATCGCAGAGGGTGGCAGAGATGCGTTCTATGCTGGTCGAATCGCTGATCAACTCGTGAAAGGTTCAGACGGTTGGTTTAACGCCGAGGATCTGAAAGCACATACAACTCGCGTCCTTGATCCATTGGCAATTAAATATCGTGATTTTACGATTTACGGACAACCTCCTCCGACGCAAGGCATGATCTTGATGGAAGAGCTATTGATTAACGAGAGATTTGATCTTGGCGCTCTCAGTGAAGCAGAACGAATTCACCTTGGTGTTGAATCGAAGAAGGCTGGATTTGCTGATCGAAATGCGATCTTAGGTGATCCTGAATTTATCGACGTGAACGTTGCCAAAATTTTGTCGAACGAGAATATCGATAAGCGGGTTGCACAGATTTCCATGCATCAGGCAGCAACTGATATTGCGCCAGTGAGCGAAGGTAGCGACACCACGTACTTCTTAGTCGCAGATTCAGATGGCAACGCTGTTTCATGGATTCAATCGGTCTTTCATGGCTTTGGTAGTTCGTGGGTAATTCCTGAAACAGGAATTATTCTCAATAACAGATTGACTGGGTTTTCACTCGACCCACAGTCACCGAACATCGTCGCACCTGGAAAGCGTCCGGCACATACGCTCAATGCTTTCACCGCTGTACGCCCTGATGGATCTCTCTATCTTGTCGGAGGAACTCCTGGTGCAAACATTCAGGTGCAGACAAACTTGCAATTGATCGTCAACATCGTTGATCTCAAGCTCAATGTCCAGGAAGCGATCGAAGCGCCACGCTGGCAACATCTGAACGCACCTGGTCAGAGTTCTGCTGAGGAATCTGGAAAAGGTGTCCTAGAGATAGAAGACCGAGTTTCAGTTGCCGTTATCGATGAGTTACGAGCGAAGGGTCATGAAGTAAAGCTTTTGCCATCGTGGGGACATGGATCATCTGTGCAGATGCTAGAAGTTCTTCCTCAAGGAACGTACGCAATTGGATCTGATCCTCGATGTGAAGGACACGCTGCGGGGATTTAGCGAAAGTGACCGCGCTCTGAAAAACTACGAAGTGCACGAAGACCATCTGATGGCCACATTGAAATTGTTGTGATTGAACAAGGGGTTGCATCCATGTGAAAGACCGCATCATGCGGTGCATGTAGCGCAATACTTACGGCGCTCTTAATCACACCATTGTGTGTAACAACGCAAACTTTCTGCGCAGGATATTCGGCAAGCAATTTCTCCATTGCAGCCTCGACACGAATACGTGCCTGATCGTAGGACTCTCCCCCACCAGGTGCGTAAGACGATGAATTCAACCAATCCTGATAGTCATCCGGGAATCTCTCGCGCACTTCATCATTGGTAAGACCATCCCAGCTACCAAATGAAAGCTCAATCCAAATTTCATCAAAGACGATCGGTAATCCAATAGTCTTCGCAATCGCTTCGGCGGTCTGACGCGTGCGTAGCAAAGGGGATGCAATCAATACATCGGGCTTGATCTTTGCAATCTCCTTAGCCACTGCTGCAGCTTGCGCCAAACCTTCTTCGGTTAGCTCTGGATTGAGAGGACCCGTGCCAGAGAATTTACGAAGCGGAGTAAGAATTGTCTCTCCGTGACGTACAAAATAGATCATCGTTGGATCTTCATTGCTACGAAGGCGATCTGTTAAGTAATTCTCTTGAATAGCTATCGCAGGTGCGTCAGCCTGGCCACCATCGAGGGCTTTATTGGCTAATCGATCAGCATGTGAGTTTTCATCGCGGGGAATCCATGAATACTTTACTAATGATGCAGGATGAGCATCACGGCACTGCTTCGCAAGAACTCGCATATCTGCATGCTTGATCTGCCAACGTCCTGACATCTGCTCGACAACTAGCTTTGAATCCATAGCTACTTCGACTTCTGCAGCTGGATCAAGTGAGTGAATATGAGTTAGTCCTGCTAATAAACCGCTGTATTCGGCAACGTTATTAGTCGCGATTCCAATTACATCAAAGAGTTCTGCAACGATCTTTCCATTTTCTGTGACAACTGCGCCGTAACCGGCAGGACCTGGATTTCCACGGGATCCACCATCGGCGGTGAGTTTAAATGTGCGCGCCATCTTTAAAGGCCTCGCACCAAAATGCACCGACATTCTTCACAGCGAACAACTTCATCTTCAGCCAAACCTGCAATGCGCTGAAGTTCAATGTTGTTGACTGTGAGGTGACATCCTTTGCACTGGCTTCCGATAAGGGCTGCAGCTCCTGTGCCGTTATTTGCGGCACGAATCTTTTCGTAGAGTGCGACCAGCTCAGGATTTGTTGAACCAACAACAGATGCTCGCTCAGTTGTAATCGCATCTAGATCAGTTGAGATAACTGCCAATTCATTAGCTTTCTTAATCTCAAGTTCTCTGATCTCTGCTGTCAGCGTGCGCTCTTGCTCTGATTGCTCTGCGATGCGCTCTTTAATAACATCGATACGCATCATGATCTCGAGTTCAATCTCTTCTAGCTCTGATCGACGAGCTGCCAGCGAACCGAGTTCGTGCTGCAATTGTTCGAGTTCTTTCGGTGCACCTGTGCCTGATGCCAAGCGTGTCTCATCCCGTGTTATGCGTGTAACGATCTGCTCAACATCGCCCTCAGCTCGCAATAACTCACGCTTCACATCGCTGAGTTCGGTCTCGGCTGCGATGCGCAGATCGCGAGCATTGTTGGCCTTGATCGTCAGAGAGTGGATAGCTGCAATCTCAGGAAGATTGGCTGCCTTGTTATTGAGAGTTGCTTGGGTGAAATCAAAGTTCTGAATATCTAGAATTGCGCGTTGATCGCTGAGCGTGGCCTTCATGATGGCGCTCCTTCGCGAAAGTGTGCACTTATATGTATTTGTGAAACTGGTGGGCGGTGAGGGTTTCGAACCCCCGACATCCTCGGTGTAAACGAGGCGCTCTACCACTGAGCTAACCACCCGGGCCGTGCTTTCGTACTTGCGAATACTACTTTATATAGGCGAAAGTACGAAAACGAGGCTTGGTAAGAGGTGTTATTAGAGGCTTGCCAGAGCGCTCTTGTACTCAATGAGATTACGGGCATCGCCGAGACCATTAACGATCTGCCAGACCAGCGTGCCGTTCTTATCGACAATGAATGTTCCGCGAACCGCGCATCCACGCGCATCATCGAAAACTCCATAAGCCTGTGCAGCTCCACCATGTGGCCAGAAATCTGCAAGAACTGGGAACTTGTATCCCTCTTGTTCTGCAAATGCACGTTGTGCATACATTGGATCGCAGGAGATTGCTAACAATTGCACATCATCATTTTGAAAGGCTCCAAGATCATCGCGCAATGCGCAAAGTTCACCGGTACAGATTCCAGAGAATGCAAATGGATAGAAGAGAATCACAACGTTCTTCTGACCTTTAAATGAAGAGAGTGTGACTGGTGAACCGTGCTGGTCCATAAGTGTGAAATCTGGTGCTGCTGTTCCGATGGTAAGAGTCATGCGAGAAACTTACCGCTTGCCTACCTTGCGTGCCACTAGACGAGTGCCGGCCCAATCTTGTGCGAGTGCAATCGTTGATGTTTGGCTTAGGCCAGCAATTGGTGCAGCATCTTGAATATCACTTGACTCAACATGGCCGTCGCGTCCGAGTTTTGGAGTGAGGACCCAGATGGGGCCGGTCTCTGTGAGATATGTAAGAGCATCCATTAATTCATCAACAAGATCGCCATCACCATCTCGCCACCAGAGGATCACTGCATCGACAACTTCAGTGGTTTCGCCTTCAAGCAATTGAGTTCCGGTGATAGCAACAATCTCACTACGCAAGACGTCATCGCAATCTTGACCGTATCCCACTTCGAGAATGAGCTCTCCGGCTGCAAATCCCATTCGCATTGGCACGGGCTAAGTCCACCCCACATGTGACCGCTTTGACAAGGGTTTGAGCGAGAATTACTAGCCAGTTAGCCCCTACAGATTTCCCCTGTGAGCGATTTAGCGCGAGAATAAGCCCATGAGTGGAATTTTCGATACGCCAGATCAGAACGTTGACCAGCTTGTAGATATCGATCCAACAGAGACGGCCGAATGGCAAGCATCCTTTGATGCCGCCCTCGAGCATGCCGGTCCTGTTCGCGCTCGTTATTTGATGCTCAAGCTTTTGCAGCGAGCTCACGAAAAGCAAATCGGTCTCTCTTCACTTCGCAACACTGATTACATCAACACAATTTCACCAGAGCATGAACCTGCATTTCCTGGCGATGAAGCGATTGAACGTCGCATCCGCCAATACATCCGTTGGAATGCTGCGATGTTGGTACATCGCGCACAGCGCCCTGGCGTCGGAGTTGGTGGACACATCTCAACCTACGCTTCTTCTGCCTCGCTTTATGAAGTTGGTTTTAACCACTTCTTCCGCGGAATGGATCATCCAGGCGGCGGAGATCAAATTTTCTTCCAGGGACATGCCAGCCCAGGAATGTATGCGCGTGCATTTCTAGAAGGACGCCTTTCAGATAATCAACTCGATGGTTTCCGTCAAGAAGTTTCACATCCAGGTGGCGGACTATCTTCTTATCCACATCCACGTTTGATGCCGGACTTCTGGCAGTTCCCAACAGTGTCTATGGGAATCGGACCAATTAACGCGATCTACCAAGCACGTTTTAATCGTTATCTACAGAACCGCGGAATTAAAGATACAAGCCAGCAACACGTGTGGGCATTTCTTGGAGATGGTGAAGTCGATGAAGTCGATACTCTCGGTGCGATCGGTCTAGCTTCACGTGAAGGTCTTGATAACCTCACATTTGTCGTCAACTGTAACTTGCAACGCCTTGATGGTCCTGTCCGCGGAAACGGCAAGATTATTCAAGAGCTCGAATCAACATTTATCGGTGCGGGTTGGAATGTTATTAAGGTCGTGTGGGGTCGCGAGTGGGATCCACTACTGGCCCAAGATCGCGAAGGCGCACTTGTTAATTTGATGAATACAACTCTTGATGGTGATTATCAGACTTACAAGGCTGAATCGGGTCAATATGTACGCGATAACTTCTTTGGTCGCGATCCTCGTACTGCAGCAATGGTTGCAAATTGGTCTAATGATCAAGTCTGGGGTCTAAAGCGCGGTGGACATGATTACCGCAAGCTATTTGCTGCATATACCGCTGCAATGGAGCCAAATGGAAAGCCAACCGTAATCCTTGCAAAGACTGTTAAGGGTTGGACTCTTGGTTCTACATTTGAAGGACGTAACTCAACACATCAGATGAAGAAGATGTCACTTGAAGATATCGTCACCTTCCGTGATCGTTTAGGAATTCCAATTCCAGATTCACAACTAGATAAGTACACACCTGCTTATTACAAGCCAGCAGATAACTCTGAAGAAGCTAAGTACATGGCAGAGCGTCGCGCGGCACTTGGCGGTTCAATTCCACGTCGTCGTGCGAAGTCAAAGCCACTTCCAATGCCAGCTGACTCTGTCTATGAGAGCGTGAAGCGCGGTTCTGGCCATCAAGAGATTGCTACAACGATGG
>Ga0208916_10001325_pt1 | contig 10702 bp, 5 predicted proteins | sample DEB19_08_DNA_5_FD_184523 | JGI IMG/M metagenome (GOLD analysis project Ga0208916, IMG submission 184523) | Aqueous microbial communities from the Delaware River and Bay under freshwater to marine salinity gradient to study organic matter... | ecosystem: Environmental > Aquatic > Marine > Coastal... | reverse complement strand
GACTTCGGACGTGTGGTTCGACAAGATCAGCCGTACGTGGTTCATCGACAGCTTCATTGCGTTCGGTGCATCCCCGCGTCGCCCTGACGTGTCTGGCGTTGTCCGCAAGGCATAAGACCATACTACAATTTGCCGCTCATTGCATTCGTGCTTTGGGCGGCTTTTTGCTTACGCGCGCGCCTGTAACGCAGACATGTCCGTAAGCAAAGGAGAACACCGTGATAACAGAACTTGACACGATCAATAGGATGCTCGGTGCCGCAGGGCTTGCCCCAGTGTCCGATACAAATACAGCCCATCCCTCTTACCGCAAGGGTAAGAACAAACTGAATGAAGTCAGCATAGACGTGCAAAGCAGGGGGTATTGGTTCAACAGTTCCGATGTCGTGCTTAAGCCAACGGTTGACGGCTCTGTGTACGTGCCGCAGAATGCTGCTCATATCAACACTACCTCTCGTTTGGATAGCAAGATTGTGCAACGGGGTGCGCGTATGTATGACCAAGCCAACCGTTCGTATAACATTGGCCGTGAGTTGAAAGCCGCACTGGTAGAGATCATTGACTTCGATGAACTACCTGTCATTGCCGCCAGCTTTATTGCTGCAAGAGCGGTACACGAGTTTTATCTGGATCAAGGCGGGCAAGAGCCTAAGCTATCTGAGTTTCGTAACATGCGTACGGTAGCAGAGGTCGAGATGAAGAAAGAACAACTTAAGAACCACCGACCAGTGCAACAGTCTTACACTAGGACTGGTAGCCAAGGCTGGAACCGCAACCTAGAAGGAGAGTAAATCATGAGTACGGAAACGCTCGGCTTCTTGCTGCAAGGTGTAAGCCAACAGCAAGCTAAGGTCCGTTCAAGCGGGCAGGTCACAGAGCAGGTCAATCTGCATAGTGATGTCAACCGGGGTCTGACTACACGGCCAGCTACAGAGCGTTTGGGTGCCATTGATGACATCACAGATACCGGTAGCAAATCCTTCACCGTAAACATTGGGGGCGACCTATACCGCGTGGTGCTGGAAGCAGGCAAGGTCCCTACGGTGTATGGCTATGACGCAACTAAACCTACGGTGACTAACCCGCATTCGCAGCAGGCTTACATCTCTACTAATGCTGCTGTGTACGTGTACGATAAGACCGTGTATATTACCAACCGGGAGAAGATTGTAGCAAAGACCGCTACTTCGTACTCGTCTGAAATCCGTGAGAACTGGGGCTATGTTTTCTGCCTTGGTGGATTGTTTACTCGTAAGTACACCGTGGATGTGACTGTAGGAACCCAGACTGTTACTGCCTCGTTTACTACACCGGATGGCAAATCCGCTGGTGACGCTGCCTTGACTACCCCGGACAACATAATCCGTGAACTGTACCTCGGTCTGATTGCCAAGTTTGCTGCGGCTACTCCTGCGATCACTACGGTCACAATGTCCGTAGTGGAGAACCATATTCGTATGGTGGACAGCGGGAACAACTTGAAGAAGATCAGCACCCGCGATGGTGAGGCTGGAACAATTCTATACGGTGATGTAGCACGGGTTAAGACACTTGCCGATCTGCCTAAATTTGCAGCACATGGAGATTACCTGTTTGTATACGGCGCTGCCAGCATTTCAGATGACTTCTGGATGCGATACGAGATTGTAGGCGAGACTGTTGGTAATGGCTTTGGTAAGACCGGAGCATGGAAAGAGTACTTCAATGTAAACGATCCAAGCACACTCGACCCAGAGACTATGCCGCACATCCTAACCCGGAACAACGATGGGACGTTCACGTATGACTACCAAGAGTGGCAGCACCGCAGGGTGGGTAGTGAAGAAAGCAATCCAACACCATCTTTCGTTGGGTTTGCTATCCGCGACATCCGGGAGTTCCAAGGTAGGCTTACGTTTGCCACATCTGGCGCTACCGTGGTATGCTCCCGCACTGACTACCCCGCGGACTTCTACCGTAAGAGTGCTACGACTGCTGTGGACAGCGACCCGGTGGATTTCAGGGCCACAATGGAAGGTACTAAGCCATTCGATTGGATTGTACCTTTCGATCGTGACTTATTTGTACTAGCGGCTAACGCACAGTACGTCATTAGTGGCTCAGGTGGTTTAACTGGTGGTAACGCAGGGATAGTTCTGGCTACCAACTACGACATGTCATCAGAGGCCCGTCCGCAGCCAACAGGACGCACGCTACTATTGCCCTTTAAGGGCCAGCGGTACGCAGGCGTTAATGAGTACTTTACCGGAAACAACTACGCCTCCACTTCTGTGGACAATCTTACCAAGACGGCAAGTAGGTACGTTGATGGGGAGATTAGAGATATTGTTTCGGCGTCTAATGAAGGACTAGCTGTGTTTGTAACAGATAAGTCTCGCGTAGACGGTACTGTGTACACCTACAAGTACCTATGGGAATTTGATAAGAAAACACAGAGTGCTTGGGGTACGTGGAGATTTCCGGGTGCTGTACGTCACATCCACACCCAAGAGGGTATCCTGTATGTTTGGTGCGTTGTCTACGCGCCTGATACTACGCCAAAAGAACTGCTATTAAAAATGCGGCTAGAAGCACCGGAGATGTACGGGCTTGGTCGGCAGTTCTGCGTGGATGCTGCGGTACCTTTCGGGGGCGTAGCAGAGGGGAATGAGATTGTAGTGTATTCAAACTACCCTAACATCAAGTTTGTGTTACATTCATCTTCCGATGACGCTCCCACTGGTATTCCTGTAATACCCGATAGTACTACAACTCTGTCTATCGGTGGCGTAACTACAACACGGCACGCATTTAATTCCGTGACTCGTCCATGGATTATACCGGGCAGTCTGTCGTATGGTTGCGGATTAGAGCGGTGGGTTGATCCCACGCCCCCGATTGCACGAGACAGATTAGGTAATGCTAAGAGCGATGTGCAGACGGTAGTTAAAACTTACTACATTGACTATGCAGACACAGGACAATTTACTGCGCAGATGCTAAGTAAGTACCGGGGTAACTTGGACATGGCTAATACAGACTGGTTTCCTATGGACGACGATCCAGAACACCAGTTTGAAGAAACTGTGCGTACTGGAACTCTGCAAGTTCCGTGGGGTGAGTACTCCAACTTGGCAACGCTCCGGGTGTACAGTGATGACATCCGCCCAACCACCATACAGGAAATCAGGTACGAACCTGAGTACCTAAAAGCAGGAGGCTAAAATGGCTACTTCGTCTAACTCCTTCATGCTCGGTGAAATGGGTCTAACTGGACTTAATGGTATTGCTAACATCCTAGTAGGCAATGCAGACCGTAGCGTTCAGAAGATCATGGACAAGTACAACAACACTATGGCAGCGTTGTCCGCAGCGCAGGCTAACAACCAAGTAACCCGCAATGAAGTCAGTCTCGGTCAGCAAGTTAAGCTGGCAGAGGCTGGCGATCAGGTGGCTACCATGCAAGCAACAGAGAGCGCCAAAGTGGCGGCTGCTGCTGCTGGCGTGTCAGGCAATTCTGTGGCAGTTACACTCAACTCGTTTGCGCGAGGTAAGGCCCAGAAAGAGATGGCACGGAACATTGAAGAACAGGGTGTGCGCAACGGTCTTAACGATCAGCGCAGAAGCATTGCTGTTCAAAAGGCATACGGGAAATCCATCTCGATTATGCCAAGCACTGGCGCCACAAGTATGCTAGGACTTGGAGCAAGTATGCTCGACGTGTACAAGCAGCATCAACCATCAACCTACGATATTGGAGGCTAACATGGCAGGAGAGTTCCGCCGCGAACAAGTACAGAACCCATTTGGTAACACCAGTGATCTACGGCAAGGTGCGGGGCTGAACACTCCGGTTGCTGTTGGTGGGGTATCACGCCCCGCCAGCATCAATGTTGCCCCAGTAAATACCGAGACTATGAACAAGCTGGCCGCATGGGGCGGTGAAGCTATTCGCAAGGAAGCAACTAAGCAATGGAACAAAGACTTGCTTAACGGCCAGATGGCTTACCAGCAAGGCGTTGCATTCGATGAAGTTGCATCCGATGGTAACAAGTGGAAGGCCGAGGGCTATCACGTCATGGAAGCACAGGCGTTATCCAGCACGTTCCTTGCTGCCCAACAGAACGAGATTTCCAACGAAGGCTATGCACTCAGCCCAGAGGAATACCGCAAGCAGTATGTCGGGCGTCTTGATGCCATGATTGATGGCAAAGACCCACGAGTGCAGGAATTGGTCCGCAAGACTATGGTAGGGCAGATGCCTACTTTGGTTGGACAACACACGACCGCTAACTTGGCATACAGCCAGCAACGCACAGAGGAAGCCCTAGTGACTTCAATCGACGTTGTGTCCAAAGACCCTACTGCATCAGATGCCCTGCTGGCGATTGCCAGTGACAGCCCTGATGGCCACGGTGCAGGACTTGGCCCAGATGAACGCCGCGCGGCTGTTGCCAAAGGCGTGGCCGCTGCGTTTGCCAATGACAACCCTGCCGCGTACATCAAGCTGAAAGCGGCGGGTCTGCTGGACAACTTGACACCAGAACAAAAGGCAGGTATTGATAATGCACGCCAAGGTTACATGCAGAAACAGCGCCAGACTTGGAACGCTGATAAGGCGGAGGCTTTCGACGGGTTCTGGACCAAGGTTGAGAACGGCGACTTCAAACAGCCAGTAGAGGCAGCTACTGCATTTGCAGAAGTAAACAGTAAATTTGGTATCGAGATGTCCGCAGAAGAAGGTTACAGTGCAATGACGGCTGCAAAGCAAGGCAACCAGAATGCAGGTACTGTTACCATGACACACATTGAGACTGCTATTACTGCTGGCGACTTCGATGCCGCAGCTATGATGGCAGCACCAGCTTTGGTTGATATGGAGAGCGGTGGGCGGTACGATGCTGTCGGCCCCTCTGTCAATGGCGGTGATCAGGCTATCGGTAAATATCAGGTGATGGCAAGCAACGTGCCTAGCTGGACCTTGAAACACTACGGTGTCAAGTTGACCCCAGAGCAGTTCAAGAACAATCCCGGTGCGCAAGATGCTGTGTTCAAGGGTGAGTTTGGCGGATACATCAAACGCTTTGGCAACGTACGTGATGCGGTTAGCATGTGGCATAGCGGTCGGCCTTACGAACAGGCTGTACGTGAAGGTGCGGCAGATGTGAACATGTCTACACAGAACTACGTGGACAAGATCATGTCTGGTATGACAGGACGCTCATATGCGCAGACACGGCAGGACAACGCAACTGGTGCATTGAATGATGCTAAGGTGCAGTATGCCCAAGTTGCATATGAGGAAATGGCACCAACGCGGAATGCTCTGGATGAAGCCCACATTGCCGGAACATTGTCAACAGTGGAATGGCAGCGTCAACGTGAGGCGCTGTACACAGAGTTCAATGTCAAGCGTACTGAGGCAGACGTTAATCAGGAACTGGCAGTAACAAACCAGATAAGTGACAATGCAAAGAAGGTTGCTAAGACTGCTGCTGATCAATCGGCTATCGACGCCGCCAGCGTACAAGTGGCCGCAGCAGAGACTAAGATGCGTACCGTGTGGGATGACCCCAACTCTACCCTTGCTCAAAAGCAGCAGGCAGTTGCTACGTTCTCTACTGAGCGTGATGCTGCGTATACTGCACACAATATCCCTATGAGCATGGCTGAGCGTACAGGCAACAACAAGGCGATGCTGGACATGGTGAATACAGCCGTGCTAGCAGACCGTGCAGCTACCGAGAAGATGACTACTGTTACCCGAGCAGCTAATGCAGGGTCGCTTGGAACTGATACCACGGTGGATGCAAAGACCCGCACCAAATGGTGGGATCAACAAGTCAGGGCAGTGCAGCAATCCGCAGCACAGGCACAGGCTGCTAATCCAAAGATGACCAACGATGAAGCCAACGCTATGGTTCAGCAAGGTATGCTTGATACCATGTCCAAATCTGGGTACATTCCAGAGGACTTCAAAGCACGGTACTCCGCAACTCTTAATGGCCCGTTGGTTGATAAGAATGGCGTACCAAGCCAAGAGGCGGTCAGCACCATCTCGGACTATATGGCAATGAAGGTAATCAATCCACGTGTCGCTAACATGATGCTGGATGATGCAGGCAGAGCCGTAGCAGATGCTATCTCTAACGATGCAGGTAACAATGTAGGCGGGGTGTCGTTTGCTATCCAACAGCGTGAGAACGGCGGTCAGATGATTGCAGGCGCTAAGGACCCGTTTGTGTTCTCGCAAGAACCTGCTGTCCAAGACGCTGTTCAGAATGCAACTGCTAAGTACTTCGGGGATGACAAGTGGTTCAACTTCTCTGGTTGGCGCAACCCCGATGCATTCAGGGATTTCACTGCCGACCCGTCACAACGTGCTGCATTCAAGGCCGAGATTGATCGTACTGTTCTTGAGAAGTACGCATTGGGTGGCGGCAAAGGCAGGCCCGATAGTGTAGTGAAAGCAGCTATTGAGGATGTGGGACGCAGGACTGCAATCATTGGCGGTACTCCGCTGGTGGCACCAAAAGGTGTTGACATCGGTGCCGAAACATTTGGTACTGGCCTTGCTAACTTCGGTGGTTCACCGGGGCGTAAGGCTGACATGATGTCTGATCCAAGCAGTGTTGATAACGCAGTCCGTAATTGGATTGTGGAGAATGCAGGCAAGCCGGGGTCAGGTATTCCAATAGAGGCTACACAGACATTTATTGAAACGCTGATAACGCCCACTACGACTCCGCGTATGCAACGTATCGGGATTACAGCAGAGGGGCCGATAGTAGACCCTACTGAGCGCAGAACCAAGATCGACATCTCACCTATGGCCGTGAACCAGCGCAATGGTGGTACGTTCCTGATGGTTAGCATCCAGCCCGCAGACGGTGGATCACCTATCATTGCCAATATTCCTCTTGCTCAGGCAGGTGCAGCTTGGATGACCAAGTTGCAAACACAATAACTAATAAGGGAAGCCAATGGCGACTACTCAACCTACACCGTTCCTTGCACAGCAAGAGGCGGAAGATACTGCTGCCCTCGCGGGGAACGCAGCAGGACTAGAAGCATCTCGATTGGCTTCCCAACCGGGCTACGCCGAGCGGGAATACTCCCGCAAGATGCAGCAAAGTTTTTACAACAATGTTGGTGATGCCTTTAAGGGCACTGCTTTGTGGAAAATTGGCAGGTACGTTGGACAAGAACATGTAGCTATTCAAGGCTACTTAGAAAACCAAGGCTATGGGGTTGCAGCAGCACCCCTTAGCTGGATTGCCGCTATTGCAGGCAGCACACTGGATGACAAGAACTACGACAAAGCCAAGAACGCTAAGGCGCTAACTGAGGGCGTTCCGGTTGAATACTGGGATAGTGTGTTGGCATACGACAACCTGCAAGAAGCACAGATGGCCCGCGGACGTATCATCGCTGATACAACTCGGGAACAGAAATTGATGGCACAAAAGTCCAGTACCTCTAGTATTGCTATGGTTGCTGGCGGCTTCGTAGATGTTGACTTGCCCTTGATGCTGGCATCAGGCGGGTACTACGGCGCGGCCAAGGTAGGGCGTGCTGCGTATAAGGCGGGGCGGTATCTGGGCATGGGTTCCAAGGCGGCGCAGCGTGCGGTCAATGTCGTGGACGGCATGGCCGCAGGCGCACAGGCTGGCGCTCTTGTGGCGGGCGCTGAGTACGCAACCGATGATCGGGCTGGCGTTGACACCGTGATTAGATCGGTCCTCATGGGGGCTACCACGGGTGGCGCTCTTGGCGTGTTTATGACGCAAGCGGGCAAGAAGGTAGTGAATGACCTCAAGGCAATCCAAGACAAGAACATCATTGAACGGCCCATGACAGAAGTGGATACCGAACTGGACAGTCGTTTGGACGAGGGTTGGATTGATGTTGATGGTAGCTTGAGTGCAGAACAACAACTGGCGTATGAGACGCTAGAGGCACCGGGACCGCAGCCTGTTAAGTCGGTTGGTGCTGCTGCCGTACCTTACACGTCTGGCCTCAAATCACCCACAGAGAACATGCTTCCTGAACACCGCGTATTCCTGCAACGTGCATCTGACTGGATGGACCGCAGCGGTGCGCGTAAGGAATTGCAGGACTTGGATAACACCGTGTTTGGCAAACTGATGACTGGGCACTTCGCCGCCAAGGCTGGTCTAGTGGGGGCCGCTATCAACGGAGCAGCGAAAATAGCCTCCCGCTTTGTCAACTCTATGGGCAATGACGTGATGGGCTTGTACCGCTCTAAATCGAACGGTGCTAACTGGTTTGCCATGAATGTGCTGGAAAGCCCAAGCACTTATGGTCGCGGGCAGGTTAGTGCATCTGCTGCTTCCCTAGATAGTAATGCAGAACGCCGCCTAGCTTCTCATACCCTGCGTTTGCCAATGGTTGCGTGGGACTGGGCTAAGGCCAATGGAAAGACCCAACGGATGCTTGGTAGAGGTACCGGTGTAGGCATCTCAGCGGATGGCGCGAAAGCCCTGTATAGGGAAGTTATGTTGAACTTCAATGACATCAAACTCGGTCGCGCACCACGCAGTGCTGGTAATCGGCATGTAGACGAGATTGTAGGAATGGTACAGCGAGAGATGGAAGATGCTCTGAACTGGATGAAAGGCTATGGTAAGTCTACTTCTGTTAAAGGCACAGAAAACCTCATGCCCGAACCCGGCTATGTGCCACAACGCGCTAACGGCAAAGCGATGTATGATGCTGTTATGACTGGCAAAACTACCCGCGAGAATATCGAAGCTGCATTTACCAATGGGTACGCTGCTGCGGGCTTACCAGTGGATGTTGCAGAGAAGATTGCCAAAGCTAACGTGGGCCGCGCTATTGCTCGTGAGGGTGATGTTGATACATCATTGATTGATCTGCTGCAAGAGGATGGCCGCATCTTCCTTCGTGAGCGTCTTGAGAACCAAGGCTTCCCGCAAGGAGAGATTGACACGATTATGGATAAGCTGACTGGTCTGCAAGCTATGGCAGGACAACCCGGCTTTACCAAGCACCGCAACGATCTGGATATGGACATCCCTGTAACTATGTTAGACGGCAGTTCCATGAGCATTGTGGACTTCCTAGACTATGACCTCCCGAACATGCTGCAACGATACCGCAAGGGCGTTAGCGGTGCGGGTGCATTGGCTAAGAAGGGCATCCGTTCCCGTAAGGATCGGGATACAATCATCGGTGCAATCCAAGCAGAGCAACGCGCTCTAGGCGAGGATGGTATCCCAACGGATAAACTGAAAGCAATGCTGTCTGACTTCGATGCAGGGCCGTCTCATGGGTACTACGATGGGCGGACTAACAAGGGCATCTCTGCTCCCATCTCGGTGGGTAAAGCAGTGGCTAACTTGTCGCTGCTCGGTAATCTAGGGTTCGCTCAGATGATCGACAGTGCTAACGCGATTGCAGCAGATGGCTTGGCTAATTGGTGGCGGCACTCGACTGCTGGCAAACGTCTGGGTGATGAACTCGGCCGTATCGACAGTCAGATCAAGGATGACTTGATTGTGCTACAAGGCACTATTGGTCAGGACCATCACATGTTCCGGGAACACGTTCACTTGGACGAGATTGCAGAACGTGATGCAGGTGCATTCGTGCAAGGCTTGCGCAAGGTTACAGGCAACATGCAGTTCGTGCAGGGTTACACCAGCATGTTCAACGCAGTGCGTGGTCACCAACAAGTAGTGGGCGCTATGGTGCTTACGAACAAGGTTCTGCGCAGCATTCGTGACAATACCGATGGAGAGCGCATCAAGTATGACTTCGGCATTGACGAGGGTATGCAGGATGAATTGCGCGATCTGATGGATAGTGGTATCATCGAGTTTGAGGCTGTCGTTGGGAAAGGCGGCAGTACTCATAACTATGTGAGCAGACTTAATCCAGATCAGTGGGGTCAGCAACTCCGCGATAACTTTGGTGCAGTAATGGTCCGCGCACAGGATACCAATACCATGCGTGCTATGGCAGGTGAGACTGACGTATGGGCTAGGACTGAGTGGGGTACGGTACTTTCGCACCTCAAGATGTTCCCGCTACTTGCAATCCCCAAACAGATGATGCGCAATGGCCGCTTTATGGATGCCCAAACTATGGGTAGCCTGATGTACGGCATGGCGGCAGCTTACATGGTGATGAAGGTCCGCGACGCAGTTACGGGTAAGGAACGCACTGAGGCGCAGCAAGCAATGAATGCCGTTGGGTACAGCAGCATGATGGGTTGGTTGCCTATGGTGTGGGACCCTGCTATGACTATGCTTGGCCTAGACGATTACCGAATGCAACGATATGGTCGGCACTATGAAGCCCAAATTCCTGCGGTAGAAGTGGCTAATAGGGTCATGCGCATTCCCGGAGCAGCGTTAAATCTACTGGGCGGTAATCATCTAAATGGTGACGATAAACAGGCTCTACTAGCTATCCCCTTTATGCGTACCCTAGGTATAGGTGAGTGGGCGATTGATAGCATAAACCCAGATAAACAATAGGAGAATACAATGGCTACACTATCAGTGGCGGGATTTAGCACATTTACTTACAGTTACGCTGGTGGCAGCCTTGTGTTTGATACCCCATTTGCTCTCGGTGTTCTTTCGCCCGATCATGTACAGGCTTTTGTCGTAGACGAGTTTGACGGGTTGGGCGAACAGATTTATCGAGACTGTACTTACGATGCCATTAACGG
>Ga0208916_10001323_pt1 | contig 10715 bp, 10 predicted proteins | sample DEB19_08_DNA_5_FD_184523 | JGI IMG/M metagenome (GOLD analysis project Ga0208916, IMG submission 184523) | Aqueous microbial communities from the Delaware River and Bay under freshwater to marine salinity gradient to study organic matter... | ecosystem: Environmental > Aquatic > Marine >... | reverse complement strand
ATTGGGAACTCAATAGGTACTACCCGTAGTCTTAGCCCATGAGCGCAGACATTGTTATTCCTTCCAATTTAAAGCCGGTAGATGGTCGTTTTGGTTGCGGTCCATCAAAGATTCGTCCAGAGGCACTCGCTGCATTGTCGGCAAGTGGAAACACAATCCTTGGAACATCTCACCGACAAAAGCCGGTAAAGAATGTTGTTAAGCGCGTTCGCGAAGGACTTACATCTCTATTCAATCTGCCAGAAGGATATGAAGTTGTTCTTGGCAATGGTGGATCAACAGCGTTTTGGGATATCGCAACCTTCGGTTTGATCGAAGAGCGTTCACAGCACTTGGTATTTGGTGAGTTTTCTTCAAAGTTTGCTGCAGCTTCAAAGGAAGCTCCATTCCTAGGTGAGCCAACTGTCATCAAGGCAGAGCCTGGTTCACACCCAGTTTCTGTTGCTGAAGCAGGCATCGATGTGTACGCAATGACTCACAATGAAACATCTACTGGTGTTGCGATGCCAATTATTCGCCCAGCAGGAACTGATGGTGCACTTGTTCTTGTTGATGCAACATCAGCAGCTGGTGGCTTAATGGTTGATGCCAAAGAGTTTGATACCTATTACTTTGCACCGCAGAAGTCATTTGCTTCAGATGGTGGATTGTGGATTGCAATCATGTCTCCAGCTGCAATCGCACGCGCAGAAAAGATCAAGGCAAGCGGACGTTGGGTTCCAGCGTTCTTTGATCTTGGAATCGCAATCGAGAATTCACGCTTAGATCAGACATACAACACTCCTGCGCTTGTAACTTTGATGTTGCTTGCAGAACAGATCGAGTGGATGAACTCAAATGGTGGTTTGTCATTTGCAGCGGGCCGCAGCACTCAATCATCAGACATCTTGTACTCATGGGCTGAAAAGACAAGTTACACAACTCCCTTTGTGACAGATGCAGCGATGCGATCAAAGGTAGTTGGAACAATTAACTTTGATGATGCAATCGATGCAACAAAGATTGCGGCAGCACTTCGTGCCAATGGAATTGTTGATACAGAGCCATACCGCAAGCTAGGCAAGAACCAGCTTCGTATCGGTATGTTCCCTGCTGTAGATCCAAGTGATGTTGAAGCACTTACTAAGTGCATTGACCACGTTGTAGCAGCGCTTTAATGCCAAAGGGCTTTCACCGCGATCGCTTTTTCTGGGTCGTAGCGGTTCAAACCGCTGTCGTTAACTTTTACTTAGGTGGATTTGGCCCTGCACAATCATTATTGCGCGCAGATCAAGGAACTTCGTTAACTATCGCTGGTTTACACGGCACAGCAATGGGCGTTGCATCAATCTTTGCCGGATGGGCTAATCCTCGTATTGCTCACAAGTACGGTCGCTCAAAGGCCAGTTGGATCGGACTTTCAATCTTTATTGTTGGCTTAACTCTGTTTGTTGTTTCTCCCCCTGTGTACATCACCTTGCCAGCAACTTTAATTACCGGCTTTGGTGTTTCACTTGTAATCAACACAATGCTTACCAAGATGTCTCATCACTTTGGAAAAGCAGCAGAGATTGCAATTCCACAAGCAAATGGAATTGCATCAGTTGGTTTTGTTACCGGAACCGCATTAATTGGAACGATCGCTATCGCGTTTCCAAATGTATGGCGCCTTGGTCTACTTCTTGCTTTGCCGGTCGCATTAGTCTTGTTCTTAGTTGGTCGTGAAAAAAATGAAGATGAACATGTTCCTGATGAAGATGGCCCACAAGGTGGAAAACTTTCACGTAGTTTTTGGATTGCATGGATCGGCTTCGTTGCATGTATCTCAAGTGAGTTTGCAACATCCTTCTGGGCAGCAGCGCTGTTAAAGGATCGCGTTGGATCAACCGCTGCGATTTCAACAGTTGCGATTGTTGCTCTCGGCACCGGAATGGGAATTGGTCGCTGGTACGGTGGTTTAGTACTTAAGAATTTGAAGTTAGACACTCAACTGCTTTCCATCATTGCTTTGCAGTTTGTTGGCTTTGTTGGTTTTTGGTTATCGCACAACATGTTTATCTCGCTCTTCTGTCTCTTGGCGGTCGGCATGGGTATTTCAATGCAGTTCGCGTTGTCATCTATTCGCCTTATCGGCTTGAGCGATGGCCGCCCAGATTTAGCTATAGGTCGCGCCTCATTAGCCGCAGGAACAGCTATTGCAGGAGCGCCATTCTTGCTGGGAATCTTGGGCGATAGCTTTGGTATTTCACGTGCGTACATCATGGTTTTTGTGCTGATTGCCGTAGCTTTTGTAATCGTTAAGGCAATTCCATCAAAGGTACATGAGGCTGCGTAATGAGTTACAAGGTTCGTCGTTTAGTTACTTTATTGACGCTGGTTGGACTGTTAATCGTTATTGCGATTAACAGTCTTTAATACTGAAGCTACTGAAATATCGGCAGGCAATGCCACGCGATTTTTATATTTAAGCCAAATAAACATCGAAGCAGCAAGTGAAATTCCACCGCACACAGCAATAGTTGGGCGAATACCGATGATGTCTGTTGTTGCGCCAATAAGCGGAGAGCCAAATGGAGTGCCGCCCATAAAGATCAACAAATAAAGTCCCATTACACGTCCACGTATAGCTGGATCTGTACTTGTTTGAACAATCGAGTTTGCTGAAACCAATGTTGTTAACGCAGTAACGCCACAGATTGGCAACCAAATTACATAGCTAATGTAGTTAGGCAAGATCGACAGCACCATGATGGATGCAGAAAAGGCAATGCCGCCACGGATTACAAACTTTGTACTTCTAAATCGCTCTAACCGTGCAGAACCGATCGCACCTGACAACGAACCAATAGCGATAAAGGTTCCCATCAAACCAAAGTTTGCAGGTCCTAATCCAAACTCTTGTGTTGCCATGAGCGCATTGAAAATCTGAAAGTTAAGTCCAAAGGTTGCTAAGAAGAAAACCATCAGCATGACAACGTAAATATCTGGACGCGCCTTTGCGTAAGCAATGCCTTCGCGAATACTGCCATCTGATTTTGGTCGATCTAAATGGAAAAACGCCTTCTCATTAAGGTTTGCCAACGCTGCAATAACGAAGAGATATGAAAGTCCGTTAACGATAAATGATGGCCCAGTACCAAAAGCTGCGATCAAACCACCTGAAATAGCTGGTCCTACCAACCGTCCAGCGTTGAAGTTAGCTGAATTAAGGGAAACGGCGTTAGGTAGATCTGTCTGACCAACAACTTCTGTTGTAAATGCTTGGCGCACAGGAGCATCAATTGCCGTTGAAATTCCTAAGATTCCAGCCAAAACAAATACATGCCACAGTGCAATCAGATCTGTCATTACTAATGCACCTAATGCCAGCGATGCGGTTCCACCAATAATGTTTGTCAGGATTAAAACCTTGCGCTTGTTAAAGCGATCAGCCAATTTTCCACCATGCAATGAGAATGCAAGAACTGGTGCGAATTGAACTGCGGTTACTAAACCTAAGTACGTTCCATTGTTATTTGTAAGTTCGAGAACTAACCAATCCTGAGCGATACGCTGAGCCCAGCTGCCGATATTGGAAACAGTGTTGGCAGGGAAAAGAATTCGGTAATTACGATGGCGAAATGACCGCCAATTACCATCCTCTTTAACCTGATATCCCATTACTCTTCTTCCATGACTACTCGACTACGCAATGCGGTAACTCTAGTCGCTATTGGAAGTACCTGCTGGGTGATAGCTGGTGTGATTGCTATTGCAATGGGCGCTGATGCAAAGATTATTTGGACATGCGTAAGCGGAGCGGTGCTTGGCCTAATTGGTATTCGTTACACAATTCGTCGAGATCGACGAAGCGGTATTTAAGAAAAGGTTTATGCACCCAGCGCAGTAGCAATACCGCGCAGCACACGACCAAGACGATCAGCCTCTTGTGCATTGGGATGACGTCCATGACGCAAACCATTTCCAACGCGATCAAGAATCTTAATTGTGTCTTCAATCATCGCTGCAAGATCATCACTGTTAACACGTGAGTTCTCTACAAGTGATGGAGGTGCATCAATGATGTGTACTGAAAGTGCTTGTGGGCCTTTACGGCTGTCAGCAATTGAAAACTCAAGCTTTGTTCCAGGCTTAACTGTTGCAACGCCTTCTGGAAGTGAAGTTGCGGCTAGATAAACATCTTCGCCTTCATCATTTGCAATAAAGCCGAAACCTTTTTCTAATGAGAACCATTTAACGCGTCCTGTAGGCATGGGGAGGGCTCCTTGCTAGTTTTCTTTACTCGTGTGTAAATCGGTATCGCGGGTGCGATAGCAGGTGCTTAGTTTAACACCGGCTCTGTGAAGGTCGCTTCGGAATGTGCTCCGCAGCCATGATCCACGCTCACTACGCGTGCATCATCAGGTGCAATTGCGTTGGCGCATACGCCAAATGTTGAACGCAATGAACCTGCAATTGGAATAAAGAATCCGCAGCTGTGGCATGGCTTTGGTGATGACTGGGCAATTGGCGCGTTAGGTCCGCGCTCACCTTCATACCAACGCTTTGCAGCTTGATCGCGTCCTTCGATAGACATTACTCGCGCACGACCTAAACCAAGTTCAACTGCCATCGCTGTATCTAACTCTTCATCTTGTGGCAACGCTTGTTGTCCTGCAACTAAACGAGTGTCATCAAGTGAGCTGGGAACAATGTCACCAACACCAACATCGCCAGGAAGAATGCGATCGCGATAAGGAATCCATTCTGGTGCACGTAATGCATCTGGACCAGGAAGAACAACTACATCGCAAATTGTTGGTTGTGACTCTTCATCAACCTTTGCAATGGTGATGCACCAACGCCAACCTTTGTAACCTGCAAGGTTTGCTTCAAATAAATATGTTGCAACGCGGTTTTCATCATCAAACTCAACTGAAACAAATCCGCCAACTTGATCGCGCTTTTCTGCCTGATCAAGGGCAGCATTTCGGGCAAGATCCTGCGCATCAAATGCTGCAGTTGTGCTCTTCTTCTTGGCCATGGTCTAAGGGTAAAGCAGAACGCCGCCCTCGACCTAATCGGCGAATGAAAAGAGCCGATAAATCAAAACTGCTCGAGGACGGCGTTACGCGTAATTGAAGGGACTTAGAAGTCCATATCTCCGCCACCTTGTGGGGCAGCAGCAGCCTTCTCTGGCTTATCAGCGATAACAGCTTCTGTTGTAATAAATAGCGCAGCGATTGATGCAGCGTTTTGCAATGCAGAACGTGTCACCTTTGCTGGATCAATAATTCCTGACTTGATCATGTCTACATATTCACCAGTTGCTGCGTTAAGACCTTGTCCTGCAGGAAGGTGACGTACCTTCTCAACAACAACTCCGCCTTCAAGTCCTGCGTTAACTGCGATCTGCTTAATTGGAGCTTCGATTGCATATTCAACAATCTTTGCACCAGTTGCTTCATCACCAGTTAAACCAGTTAAACGCTTGAACACTGCAGCGCCTGCTTGTAGAAGTGCAACGCCACCACCGGCAACGATTCCTTCTTCTACTGCAGCCTTTGCATTGCGAACTGCATCTTCAATGCGGTGCTTGCGCTCCTTGAGTTCAACCTCAGTTGCTGCACCTGCCTTGATAACAGCTACGCCACCAGCAAGCTTTGCAAGACGCTCTTGCAACTTCTCGCGGTCGTAATCTGAATCAGATGACTCGATCTCGTTACGGATCTGCTGTACGCGACCCTTGATCTGTGCGTCATCGCCAGCGCCTTCAACGATTGTTGTCTCTTCCTTGCTGATAACAACCTTGCGCGCCTTACCCAAAAGATCAAGCTCTGCAGCCTCTAGACGAAGTCCAACCTCTTCAGAGATAACAGTTGCGCCAGTAAGGATTGCAATGTCCTGAAGCATCGCCTTACGACGATCTCCAAAACCTGGAGCCTTAACAGCTGCTGAACGGAATGTTCCGCGAATCTTGTTAACAACCAAAGTTGCGAGCGCTTCACCCTCAACATCTTCAGCGATGATCAATAGTGGCTTACCTGATTGCATAACCTTTTCAAGTACTGGAACTAGATCCTTGATATTTGCAATCTTTGAGTTAGCGATCAATACGTAAGCGTCTTCTAGAACAACTTCCATACGATCCTGATCTGTTACAAAGTATGGAGAGATGTAACCCTTGTCGAAGCGCATACCTTCTGTGAGCTCTAGCTCGAGACCGAAAGTGTTTGACTCTTCAACTGTGATTACGCCTTCTTTTCCAACCTTGTCCATTGCTTCAGCGATCATCTCGCCGATAGTTGCATCTGCTGCAGAGATAGATGCGGTCGCAGCGATCTGCTCCTTTGAGTCAACAGCCTTTGCCATTGAAAGAAGTTCAGCAACGATTTCAGCAACAGCCTTTTCAATTCCGCGCTTTAGCGCCATTGGGTTTGATCCCGCAGCTACGTTTCGTAGACCTTCACGAACTAGCGCTTGAGCTAGAACAGTTGCAGTTGTTGTTCCGTCACCGGCAACATCATCAGTCTTCTTAGCAACTTCCTTTACTAGCTCTGCGCCAATCTTTTCCCAAGGGTCATCAAGTTCAATTTCCTTTGCAATGGAAACGCCATCATTAGTAATTGTTGGGGCGCCCCACTTCTTCTCGAGAACGACGTTACGTCCGCGAGGTCCAAGGGTTACCTTGACTGCGTCAGCCAAGATATTCATGCCGCGCTCTAAACCGCGACGTGCTTCTTCATTAAAGGCAATCTGCTTTGCCATGAGTTGTGCTCCTTGTGTTAGTCCTTCTTGGTCGGGGGCTTTATCACTCGCACCCCGAGAGTGCTAACGCCAAATCTAGAGCCTTTATTTCCGAGGCGCAAAACGAGGGAGTTAGCGAGCGGTACGTGTGGCCATGCGGGCCTCACGTAGGCGGCGAAGACGCTTAACTAGCATTGGTGAGGCAGCTAGGGCATCGTCGCGGTCAATCAAATCATTGAGAAGTTGGTAGTAGCGAGGCGCGGTCAGATCGAAAAGATCCTTAATTGCAGCCTCTTTAGCGCCTGCGTAGCGCCACCAGTTGCCTTCGAAATCCAGGATGCGGACTTCGAGGTCGCTTAGACCAGTGTTGATCGCTGACTCTTCTTGTGCAGACATGGCTGAAATCTTATGTCACTTGGTTCAAAAACTGTGGGATTTAGAGCCTGTCCAGAATCATTTGAATATCGCTGATTTTGGTCCAAGGATTCACAATCGCAAATCGCAGAATTGGTTGGCCGTGATGTGACGATGGTGGAATAAATCCAACTTGATCGGCCAGTAACTCATCGCTCCATTGTTGATAATCGGCAGCGGCCCAACCCTTGCGAGTGAATGCAACTATCGAAAGTTCTGGTTCGCGTAGTAATTCGAGGTTTGGATGTTTGCGAACAAGTTCGGCTGCATCACGAGCAATCGTTAACGTTTGTTCCATGGCCTCTGAATACGCATCGGTGCCATGTGCTGCAAGTGAAAACCAAAATGGCAATCCGCGTGTGCGACGAGTTAAGTTAATTGCATAATCACTTGGAGACCATTGATCATCTTTTAAGGTATCCAAGTATGAGGCATGTTGTGAATGTGTTTCCTTTGCCAGTGCCGGATTTCGATACACAAGTGCACATGCATCAAATGGAGCGAACAACCACTTATGTGGATCAACAATAAATGAATCAGCTTCCTCTACCCCATCAAAATCTTTGCGAACAGATGGTGCGCATAACGCTGCTAATCCATAAGCACCATCGACATGGAACCAAATGCCGCGATCATGCGCAGCTTTTGCAACACCTTTTAGATCATCAATGATTCCTAAGTTTGTGGTACCTGATGTTGCAACCACTGCAAAGACACGGTTGCTTGTTGTTGCATGTAATTGATCTATCGCAGCAGCAACTGTTGCACCTTGTAGTTTGCCGGTTTTATCAACGGCAACCTTTAAAACATCAACATCCATCACATTTGCCGCTGATTGGATCGAAGAGTGAGCCTCTTCGCTGCAGGCAATCACCCAACGCCCAGCGGGAGTGTGCTTTTTACGTGCTTCTGCGCGGGCGACAACCAGCGCTGAAAGATTTCCGATAGTTCCGCCTTGAACAAATACACCACCGGCAGTTGAAGGTAACCCAGCTAAATCAATGAGCCATTGAATCGCTTGGTTTTCAGCAAAGACAGCTCCTGCACCCTCTTGCCATGATCCGCCATACAAAGCACTTGCGCCAACTACTAAATCAAAAAGGTTTGCGTACTCACTTGGTGCAGATGGAATGAATGCAAGGTTGCGCGGGTGATCGGTAGAGATACATGCTTTTGCTAAAACATTTGTAAATACTTGAAGCGCTTCATGTCCGCCTAAACCTTTGGCGGTGATTGTGTTACCAACTTCAGCAAATAAATCTTCAGCGGTGCGCGGACCATCTAGTGGTGGATCATCCTTTAAACGTTCAAGGCTGTACTTCAAAACCTCAGCAGCTAACGCTTCTACTTCGGGAGTGAACTCATGCATCTTTCTTTGCTTTCTTTACAATATTTCGAAGCATCGTTGGAAATACAAATAGGTGGAAAGGAGAAACCGCGTACCAATACAGCTGGCCACCCAATCCACGTGGATTAAATGTTGCCTCTTGAACAATCTTTGTCTTTCCATTTTCACGAGTGACTGTAAATTCCAGCCACGCTTTTCCGGGTAAGACCATTTCGGCGTATAACTTCAAACGGCGACCAGGTTCTAACTCTTCTACTCGCCAAAAATCTAGGCTTTCACCAACGCGCAAGAAATCTGGATCACGTCGACCGCGTCGTAAACCAACTCCGCCAACTAAGAAGCGATCTAAAACTCCACGTGCCCACCACAATAAATCCGAACCAAACCAGCCATTGTCGCCACCAATACGTTCTACTTGGCGCCACACACTTTCGGCAGATGCATCTGTAAATCTCTCGCGACGATCGCGCAGCACCATTTCTCCAGCCCAGTCAGGGTCTCCTTGCGCCTTTTGCCACGGCGCCGTTGGCATCGTTGCATCAGACCAACGAGTTTCAACGTTGTGCGTTGTGATCTTTGAAAGCGCTAACTTGATGGCATTTTCGACATCAATCAAACCTTCTGCAGGTTTTGGAATTAACGCATCAATACTTTTTGCGGGATCTGCAACAACTTCGCTAATCAGCGATCCCACTAATGGTCGAGCAAGCGCCGTTGGTACCGGAGTTACTAATCCAATCCACAAACTAGATAGACCTGGAGTTAACACCGGGACCTTAATAATCCAACGCTTTTTCAAGCCAGATAACTTTGCGAACTTCTGCATCATGTCTGCATATGAAAGAACTTCGGGTCCACCAATATCAAAGACTTGATTAACCGGTTTTTCTAAATGAGCAGCATTTCGCAAGTAATACAAAACATCGCGGATGGCGATTGGGTGAGTCTTATTCATTACCCACTTTGGTGTTGTCATGATCGGAAGACGATGTGTTAAGTGACGAAGCATTTCAAAGCTTGCAGATCCAGAACCGATAATGATTCCGGCGCGAAGTTCTAGTACGGCAACTGAAGTCGTTGCTAATGATTTTCCTGTCATCGCTCGTGAAGCTAAGTGCTTACTTATGTTTTTATCATTAGCAATTCCACCCAAGTAAATGATTTGCGAAACTCCGGCACGTTCTGCAGCTTGCGCGAAGTTTTGTGCCATCTCACTTTCGATCTCATCAAAGTGAGGACCTAAATTAATTGAGTGCAGAAGATAGAAAGCGGTGTGGACTCCAGCTAATGCGCGATCTAGGTCGGCAATATTTTCAGCACTGCCTTCGCAAATATCTACCTGAGATGCCCAGGGTTGGCCCAAAATCTTGTTTTTATCGCGAACCAAGATTCGAACATCACTTTTTTCATCAATTAATGCACGTACTAAACGCCCACCAACGTAGCCAGATGCACCTGTAACCAGGTACTTGCGATTTTGATTGGGCGCGGACATGTCGTGAAGCCTAGACTTACTCCATGCAAAAGACATCTCAAAAGCCACGAGTAGTAATACTCGGCGCCGGCTTCGGCGGGCTCACCGCCGCTCGTGCCATGGCTGACACCGCTGATGTCACCGTTGTGGATCGCCACAACTTTCAAACTTTCTTGCCTTTGCTTTATCAGGTTTCAACAGCTGGATTAGCAGCAGATCACGTCGCTCACCCAATTCGCGGCGCGCTACGTAAAACAGGTGTTCAGTTTCGGATGGGTTCACCTATTTCAGTGGATCACAAGAACAAAACAATCAAGTTAGATAGCAGCGAAGTCCTGCATTTTGATCAATTAATCGTTGCGTTGGGTTCAGCAACTGCAGATTTTGGTATTCCAGGTGTTACAGAGCATGCACTTGGCATGAAGAGCGTTAATGAAGCGATCGCTATTCGCGCAGAGGTTATGCGTCGCTTTGAAGATCTTTGCCGTTTTGAAGATGACACTATTTTTTCAATTTCAGTTGTTGGCGGTGGACCGACCGGTGTTGAAATGGCTGGCGCATTTGCCGAGCTTGTTCGTGGGCCATTAAAGAATGATCAGGCACATGCGGCCGCACACATCAAGATTAATTTGATTGAGGCAGGACCTCGGATTCTGCCTATGTTCTCTGAAAAACTTTCAGCACGCGCAAAGAAGGACTTAGAAAAACTTGGCGTAACGGTTCATTTAAATACCGCAGTTGCAGAGATCAAGCCTCGTTCAATTTTGATCAAGG
>Ga0208916_10001322_pt1 | contig 10717 bp, 11 predicted proteins | sample DEB19_08_DNA_5_FD_184523 | JGI IMG/M metagenome (GOLD analysis project Ga0208916, IMG submission 184523) | Aqueous microbial communities from the Delaware River and Bay under freshwater to marine salinity gradient to study organic matter... | ecosystem: Environmental > Aquatic > Marine >... | reverse complement strand
GCCGCACAGTGTCGACACCGTCGTATTGTCAAGCCAGCACAGCCCCGAAATGAGCGACGGCCACAAGATGAAGCCAGCCTTCATCGAAGCGGTAATCGAAGAAATCATCAAGCCGGTGCTGCCGAATGAGTGGCTGATTGACACCAAATACTTGGTCAACCCGACCGGCCGTTTCGTCATTGGTGGCCCACAGGGCGACTGCGGCCTGACCGGCCGGAAAATCATCGTTGACACCTACGGCGGTGCCTGCCCGCACGGTGGCGGCGCTTTCTCCGGCAAAGACCCTACAAAGGTGGATCGGTCGGCCGCCTACGCTGCCCGCTATGTCGCCAAAAACATCGTTGCGGCAGGACTGGCAACCCGTTGTCAGATTCAGGTGGCGTACGCGATTGGCGTGGCGCGCCCGATGAACATCACGGTGAACACCGAAGGCACGGGCGTTATTTCAGATGAGAAAATCGCCGCCTTGGTCAACGAACACTTTGACCTGCGCCCGAAAGGCATCATCCAGATGCTCGATTTGCTGCGTCCGATCTACGAGAAGACCGCTGCTTACGGCCACTTTGGTCGTGATGAGCCTGAGTTCACTTGGGAGCGTACGGACAAAGCCGCCATGCTGCGCAACGCGGCTGGTTTAAAAGGCTGAAGCAAAACCCGCCTTCTTTCACCCTGCATCAGCAGGCTGGTGTTGTGAAGGCGGTTGTTTTGAAGGCGGCCCAACAACGGCGTGCGGTCCGTCAAACCGCACAGTATTTATTTTGAATTTCTTCATCGGCCAGCAAAGCTTGGGCAGTTCCTTCATGCACGACCAAACCTTGGTCAAGAATGTAGGCACGGTCAGACACCGCCAGCGCACGCGAGACGTTTTGCTCTACCAGCAGCAGCGTCACACCGGTCGCCTTCATGCGCGCAAACAACTCAAACATTTCGTCGACCAACACCGGCATGATGCCCTCTGAGGGTTCGTCAAGCAGAATCATCCGCGGCTCCGCCATCATGGCCCGCGCAATCGCCAACATTTGTTGCTCGCCGCCAGACATCGACGTCGCTTCCTGCGAAAGACGCTCTTTCAGACGTGGAAATGTTTCAGCGATGACATCGATGCGCGCATCAATATCTACCTTCTTGTGACTGGCCAGCAGCCCTAGCTGCAAGTTCTCACGCACCGTCAAGGAGGGCACGATGCGCCGGTCTTCAGGCACAAAAGCCAAGCCCAAATGAAAACGCGCATGCGCCGGTTGTGACAGCAATTCCTGACCGTCAAACATAACTCGACCCGTGCAGCGCGTCAGCAAACCCATCAGCGTCCTGAGCGTCGTGGTTTTACCCGCGCCATTGCGCCCCATCAGGGTGACGATCTCCCCCGCATTCACATGGAACGACACGTTCTGCACCACGTGACTGCGGTCGTACCAAGCGTTCAAATCTTGCACATCAAGCAAAGGCATCGTTTTCATCATCAACCCTGACCCAAATAAACACGGCGAACTTCGTCGTTGTTGCGGATGTCGTCGGCCGTGCCCTGCGCCAAAAACTCCCCGTGGTGCAGCACGATCAAGCGCTCGCAGATACCCATCACCAATTTCATTTTGTGCTCAACCAAAACAACGGTGCGCTCCTTGGCGAGCGCCGTGATCAATTCCATCATGGCCGACGTTTCTTCGGGCGACATGCCGGCTGTCGGCTCGTCCATCAGCAAGAGTTTGGGCTTGGCCGCGAGCGCCATGGCAATTTCAAGCGAGCGCTGCTGGCCATGCGCCAAATCGGCCACCGTCTTGTTGCGCAAAGCGAGCAAGCCAACCCGACCCAGCAAAGCATCCGCCTCCTCAATGGCCTGCTTGAACGAAGCCCGCGGCTTGAACAGCTCATAGCGCGAATAACGCATCTGTGCAGCGACCCGGACGTTTTCGTGCACGCTCAGCTGCTTGAAAACATTGGTGATCTGAAAACTTTTAGCAATACCGTGGCGGGCATAGTCATGCGCCTGCATGGACGTGATGTCTTGCCCTTCGAAAAGCACTTGGCCAGTGGTCGGCGCCAAAGCACCACTCAAGACATTGAAAAACGTGCTCTTGCCTGCACCATTCGGGCCAATGATGGCTGTGAGCTGGTTTGGCGCAAAGCTGACGGAGACATTCGACAGGGCTTTGAAACGCCCGTAATGCAGGCTCACGTTGCGCACTTCGATCAGTGGCGACGGCATCATTCGCGATCTCCCTGCAGCATGCCGCGTTGTTTGAGTTGGTACATCAGGCTGCCCCAAATGCCACGTGGAAAAAACAAGATCAAGGCCATGAACAGCAGTCCGACAGCACCCATCCAGTACTTGGTCACATTGGTCGCAATATCTTCAAAGTAGAGGAAAACACCCGCACCCACGAAGGGGCCGAAAAAGCTGCCCATGCCGCCCAGCAAAGCCATCATCACGACCTGCCCCGACTGCAAATAATGCAGCGAGTCCACCGGCACCACCGACAAATGCAAAGCCCGTAATGCACCGGCCAAGCCGCAAATGCCGGCGGAAATCACAAAGATCAGCAGCTTGGCACGCGCCACGTCGTAGCCACAGGCGACGGTTCTCTTTTCGTTCTCACGAATCGATTCAATCACCGAGCCAAAAGGCGACGCCAGAATGCGCGACACCAGCCACAAAGCCAGGGCGACAAACAGCCAGATGATGTAGTACTTGGTGAGTGGGTTCAGAAAATCGATACGCAGTCCGAACAGATCAATCACCTCGGCATTGACACCGCGCAAGCCGTTTTCGCCACCTGTCCAGCGCTCGGCTTTGTAGAAAGCGTAATAAATGACTTGGCCCAACGCCAAGGTCACCATTGAAAAGTAGATCCCCCTTGTGCGGATCGCCAGATAACCGACGAACAGCCCGGCCACCAATGACGCCAGCACACCGACGAAGATGGCGGGAATCCAATGCACCCCAAAGTGAACCATGGCGATACCGGTCAAATAACTGCCGACGCCCAAAAATGACGCATGACCGAACGACAACATGCCGGTGTAACCAAAGACCAAGTTAAAGCCGACCGCGAACAAACCATAAATCAGAATGTTGATGGCCAAAGCTTCGTACGGCATCAGCAAGGGAAATATCAGCAAAAACAGCAGGGCAGACGCCACACGGTGGCGAGCGATGCCATTGACAACAGAATGCAGATTCATCCAAGTGCTCCCGCTTTGCCGAAAAATCCCTGCGGACGCACCAGCAGCACCAAGGCCATCAAGACAAATATCGACATCTCGGCGTACGCGGGTGCCAACAAGGCGGTCATGCTGAAGACGACACCGACCAAGAGCCCCGCCACCACCGCGCCGGGCAGCGAGCCCATGCCGCCAACGACGGTCACCACAAACGCCTCGGCCAACACATGAATACCCATCTCCGGGTTCACCGCCCGGGTCGGCGCAGCCAGCACGCCTGACAAACCGGCAATGGCCGTGCCCAAGCCGAACACCAACCACCAGACCTTGGCGATATCGACACCCAACACGCGGACGATTTCCGAGTCACGCGAACCGGCGCGAATGATCAAGCCGTAACGCGTCTTCTCCAGAAACAGCCAGAGCGCTAACACCACGACAGCCGTCGCACCAATCAGGAACAAGCGGTACAAGGGGAAATGCCCAAAGCCAAGGTCCACCGCACCGCGCAAGGACGCGGGCGTCGATGACGGCAAGCCTTCGATGCCAAACACAGCGCGCACGACATCGATCAACACATACGACAGTCCAAACGTCAGCAGCAGCGGATAGTCAATGCCGCGCCCATACAAGGGCCTGACCAGGAAGCGTTCAGCCAGCAAACCGATGGCACCGACGACCAAGGGCGCAATGACCAGACTGAGCCAGAAACTACCGGTCAAGGCTAAAAAATAGACGCCTAAAAAGGCGCCCACCATAAAGAACGCCCCGTGGGCAAAATTCACCACGGTCAGCATGCCGAAGATCAGCGACAGGCCAATCGCCAACAGGGCATAAACCGCCCCGAGGGCGATCCCCGTCATCAACTGCAGCATGAACAAGGAAGGGGTGATGTCAAGCACGGGACGATCTCCTCTGGCCGTCAGGCCTTGTGGCCCAGTTCCATGCAGCTACGCAGGTTGGCTTCATTGGGACTTTCCATCCCAACAACTTTGAAGACATCGTTTTTGTCCTTCATGCCCTTGGACTTCGACTCCACGATGATGACCGACTGAACCGACTGATGGTCGCACTTGCGAAAGTACTGATCGCCCTTGTACCAGTTGTATTTCAGCTGGCCCATGGCTTCGCTGACCTTCAGCGAATCAGTTGACTTGGCGTTCAGCACACCCTGCAAGACGCTGCGAATACCGGCATAACCCAGCGCGCCGTAATCAGACGGCACTGCGCCGCCATAGGCTTTACGGAACTTGTCGTTGAAGGTCTTGGCGGCAGGCACGCTGTCTTCCATCCCCCAGTAATAAGAGGTCCCGCCGACAACGCCGTCAAAGACATCCGCACCAGCGGCTTGGCGGGCGGTGAACAGCAAAATGGGCGTGATGATGCGGGTCTTTTCCTTCAGGCCAAAGTCGGTCGCTTGCTTGACCGAGTTCACCAGATCCCGACCGAAGTTACACATCACCAGCACGTCCGGTTTGAGCGACTGAATACGCGGCAAAAACGATGAATAGTCCGCAGCGCCGATCGGGTGCCGGATATCCGCCAGCGTCGTCGCACCCAGCGTTTTTCCGGCACGCTCAAAGCCACGCACCATTTCGTGACCGTAGGCGTAATCTGCCGTCAGGTAGACCACTCGTTTACCAAACTTAGGAAAGGCATAGCGGGCCACAGCACCGGCCGTCATGTGTGGGTTCAGGGCCTCGTGAAAGGTGTAAAGGCTCCAATCTTTGGCTTCATTGATGGCGTCCGACTGGCTGATTGAGTTGAAGATGATCTTGCGCTCACGGGTGACCGCGTTGATCGACAACTGCGTGGCCGCCGACAGCGAGCCGACGATGAAGTCGACCTTGTCTTTTTCGATCAGTTCCAGTGTCCGTGTCGCCGCTTCGCCGGGGTTGAGCTTGTCATCACGCACCAACAATTCAGCCTTGCGGCCATTGAAACCACCCGCGTCATTGAACTCCTTGATGGCGATTTCTGCCGCGCGCACCTGGTCTTGCGCTTCGGCAGAAAAGGCGCCCGTCAAAGGGACCGGAAAGCCGATCTTGATGGTCGCTGTTTGCGCGCTGGCGATATTGAACAAAAAAGGCGTTGTGCCCAAGGCTGCGCCTGCGGCACCAAGTTGAAGCAGCTGACGGCGGTTGGCCGCGATGACGTTGTTGGAATCTTGATGGCTCACGAATGTCTCCTAAGAAGGTGTCAAAGAATCAAAGAATGGTCGAAGTGACCGCGGCAAAGTCGGGGCGGTACGCTGCCACCCCGGGGAAAGAACTCAGGTGGCCGTAGCGGCCTAAATCAATGGCGGTCTCAGACACCACGCCAAGTGCACTGCGACCGGCTTGCTGCGCGCTCAGAACACTGGTTTGAGACTGCATGTAGGCGCCCAGCCAGCGCGCACGCGCAACGGCGGTTTGCCCTTCAGGCAAGCGACTTTTTTCATACGCCAACAAAGCTTGCGGCGTCGCGCCATGCTCGCCAATCGCATCGGCCAGTGCCACGGCATCTTGCGCCGCCTTGGTCACGCCCATGCCGATGTGCGGGCGCGCCACGAAAGATGCATCGCCCATCAAACCGACACGACCGAACGCTAATTTTTCAGAACAAACATCGTAGATCGGTTGCAAAAAAGGTTGCGCTGTTTTTTCAATCATCTCGGCAAACTGCGGAGCCAGCAGCGTGCGGGCGGCTTGACGCATGTCAGCGATGTGCCGCCAATCCACTTTGTTCGGCGGAATTCCGCCTTGGTAAAGCGTGCCATCCGCGTCGGTCAACAAAGCGGCCAGCGTTGCCTCGCTCGCTGCGCGATACCAAACGAAGTTGTAGGCGCGATGCCCCTGGCGGGTGTCGTTGCCCTGCCCGGCCACCGGGTAGCCAATGATTTGTTCACCCGCAGGCAGGCCAAAGCCAAACTTTTCAAAAACGCTTGTCAGCGTGCGCTCCGACAGCACGGACTCATCACACACACCACGCCAAGCGACGTAGCCAGCGTACTGCGGCTGAACCTGCGGCGCGAACTGTTGCCGTACCGCAGAGCGAATGCCGTCGCTGGCAATCACCAGATCAGCAGACCACGTCTTGGCACCGTCAGCCGTCGCGCCATGCACCACCGCGCCAGTTGCATCGTTGTCGACTTTCTCAACCACTACACCTTGCACGTAGCGCTCAGCCGGCAACAACTGATGCAGCGCCTCGTAAAGTCGGCTCCATGATGTCAAAATCTGCGGCATCTCCAGCAAGGCCGTCTCTTTACCCTCGAGATCTAGCGCCACACGCTGTTGCACCTGAACACCGAGTGCCTCCGTGCCGTCCAAGCCAGCGCGACGCAAGCCCGCAAACAAGGCGTCATGCGTGACGATGCCAGCGCCGCGGCCATCCATCGAACCGCGGGCTTTTTCGAGCACGCAAACATCGTGGCCTTCACGGTGCAACACGTTGGCCGCCAGCAGCCCGCCGAGAGAGCCCCCGATGATGAGAATTTTTGACATTCAGGCCGCAGCGTCCACCGCCTGCTTTTCAGCATTCGGATAGTTAAGCTCAATCACAACGCCATTCGGATCGTCCAAAAACAACTGATGCAAACCAATCGAAGGCACTGTGCGCTCGCGTGCTGCCACGCCCAGCGTTTTCAAATGCGCCAACATGGCGCTCAAGCCATCGGCAAAAAAGGCAATGTGGTCCACCGAGCCGCTGCCGCTCAGTGACGACACGTCACGCTCGCCCAGATAACTTTTTAAGCCGGCAGGGTCATTGGCATCCATGCCAATGACATGCACCACGGCATTGCCCACCTCAGCGTGGTCGCCGCGGTACAGCCAGATACCCGGAAACGGAAAATTGGGGCGCGGACCGACAGTCAAGCCCAAGACATCGACATAAAAACGACGCGTGGTTTCCATGTCCAGCGTGCGAATAGAAAAATGATTCAGCGTCAATGCCATGGCGGGATCTCCTTCAAGGGTTTGCGTTGAGATGCGGAAGTTTGGGGGGTGGTGTCCAGTGACAGGCTGGCCTGCAGATAACCTCGCACTTGATTGCGAATGACCTCCGGGTCAAACGCTTGCGTGGATTGGCTGTGCACGGCTTGGTTGTAAACCCAGCGGCGCACGCCAATGTAAAAAATACTGCCGTGCAAACCCATCAGCAACTCATGCTCAGCCAAGCTGGTTTGGGCCCGACTCTTCAAGCCTCTGAAGCGGCGGGTTTCTTGAATCAAGCGCGGAAACAGTCGCTCGCGTAGCAACTCGAAAAATCGGTTGGTGATGGTCTGGTCTGTGAGGCCTGAAAAAATCAAGATCCGCACAAAGTCGTGCGTCAAAACAGTGGCTGCGTAGTCAATGTAAAAGCGGGTGAACTTGTCCTCACAGCTGAGCGCCGGGTCGCCCAGCCACTTTTCCCACTCTGCCTTCCAGCAGCCCTCAAAGACCTCGACATACACGCGATCGATCAAGGCCTGCTTGTCAGGGAAGTAGTGATACAGCAAGGTGTGGGTGACGCCGATGCTTTTGGCCAGATCACGCAACTGCGCATCAAAGCCGTGACGCGCAAAAAACTGAATTGCGCCATCGACAATCTGGCGCTCACGATCCTGCACCGACATGCGCTTGCGCGCCGCCGGAGCCTCAAGAGGTGTGCCTTGAGGGTTTGTCCTAGGCAAAGCCCTATTTACCGATGCGTCATCCATGCGTAGCATTGTTGAACGCTTGGTAAATAAGATCATCGGTGCAAACCCTCAGATAAAAACCTGAGAAATTGGCACTCAACAAGCCTTTCCCGACACACTGTCCAAACAAGGATTGCCATGGAATTGACTGGAGAAGTCCGCATCGCCGCCTCACGTGAAAGCGTCTGGCATGCCCTGAATGACGAACGCTGCCTGATGCAATGCATCCCCGGTTGCGAAGCCGTCGAAATCACATCGCCGACCGAGCGCCATGTGCGCTTGCTCGTCAAAGCCGGGCCGGTGCGGGCACGTTTTGTCGGCAAAATCACCCTCAGCGACGTGACGCCGAACAGCGCGTGCGTGATGAACTTTGAAGGCTCTGGCGGTGCCGCGGGCATGGCCACCGGCAAGTCTTCCGTTCAGCTGAGTGACGACAACGGCGGCACCTTGGTGCGCTACACCGCCACCGCCTCAGTCGGTGGCAAGCTGGGCCAGATCGGTGCCCGCATGCTGGATGCAGCGTCCAAACAAATGGCCGATCAATTTTTCACGCGCCTTGGGAAAGTTTTGAGCACAGAGCCAGTGGCCGAGACACCTGCAGCGGCTCGGGAAGCGGCCCCATCACAGCGTCAGACCCCGACGGTTTACCGCTCAGACGCACCCTCACCCGCCGGCGAAGGCACCCGCGTGTTGTGGTTCGCTTTAGGCTGCTTGGCGACGGGCTTCGGCTTCACGCTGGCCCACTTTCTGCGTTGAGGGTCGACCATGAAGTCACCAGAATTTGACTACATCAAGGTGCGTACGGTCGAGCACGCACTGTCGCTGCTGGCGAGCCACGGCGACGAGGCCCGCGTGCTTGCCGGCGGACAAAGTTTGCTGCCGGCGCTGAACATGCGCTTGTCCGAACCATCGCTGCTGATTGACATCGGCGGCATCGATGCGCTGCGTGGCATCCAGGTGATACAAAACGCCTTGCGTATAGGCGCTCTGACGACACACACCGACATCGAAAATTCAGCCTTGGTCGCGCAACATGCGCCGCTGCTCAAGCTGGCCGTCGGCCACATCGCGCACCGCGCCATCCGCAACTCGGGTACTTGGGGCGGCTCGATCGCCAATGCCGACCCTGCCGCTGAATGGCCTTGCTGCCTGTTGGCACTCGACGGCACAGTGATCGTCCAAGGCCCGCAAAGTGAGCGCCGCATTGCCGCTGCTGATTTTTTCACCGGGCTGTACACCACCGCTATGGCCGACGACGACATCTTGCTCGCCTGCGATATACCGCTGGCGCAACGAGACGACTGGTTCGGCTTTCAGGAACTGGCCCGACGCCACGGCGACTACGCCATTGCCGGCCTGGCCATGCACCTGCATTTCGCTGGCCCGGTAGTTCAGTCGGCGCGCATGGCCTGGTTGGGCTTGAATTCGACAACGCTGCGGAGCAGACAAACCGAAGCCCTGCTGGTCGGCAAACCGCTGGACGCCGTGACGCTGGAACTGGTCGCGGCTTCGCTGCGTGAAGAGCTGGACCCGATCGCCGACCTGACCAACTCCGGCGCCACCAAAAAACACCTGGCCACTGTGTTGGCCCGTCGCCTGCTGACGCAGGCCAACGCCACACGCCAAAGCGTGGCGGCTTGACACCCACAAGGCACACACCATGGCAGAGCTTCAAACCATTCGTCTCCACGTCAACGGGCAGGCCCACACCTGCAGCGTCCCGCCGCGCCTGCATCTGGTCGACATGCTGCGCGACGAACTCGGCCTGAAAGGCTCACACCTCGGCTGCGAGCATGGCGTTTGCGGCGCTTGCACGGTCGAGGTCGATGGCCGCGCAGTGCGCGGCTGCCTGACGCTGGCGGTGCAAGCCGATGGCAAGCAAGTGCGCACGGTCGAAGGTCTGGCGGACTTTCCAGATGCTAGAGCCTTGCAAGCGTCTTTCATCCAACACAATGCGCTGCAATGTGGCTTTTGCACGCCCGGCATGCTGCTGGCAGCACGCGAATTAATCCAACACAAACCCGACGCCACCCGCGAAGAAGTGCGCGAATGGATGAGCGGCAACTACTGCCGCTGCACCGGTTATCACGCCATCGTCGATGCCGTTTGCGAGGTCTTGGCACAACGCCATCAGGAGTCTGCAGCATGAGCATCACCATCGACAAAACGCCCGCCAAGCTGCACGACCTGACGCAAGACCCGCGCTACATCGGCCACAGCCCGGAGCGGCCCAGCGCCCGGCGACTGGTGCAAGGCCAAGGCTGCTACGTCGACGACATTGAGCTGCCGCGCATGACGCATGTGGTCTTCTGGCGCAGCCCGGTGGCGCACTGCCGCATCACCGGCATCAACGCTGAGTTTGCCAAGCGCATGCCTGGCGTGGTGCTGGTGGCCGACGGTCCGATGCTGGCCAAAATCTGCAAACCGTGGGTCGCCACCCTCAGTCATCTGGCCGGCATGAAGTCAGCGCCGCAATACCCGCTGGCCATCGACCGTGCTTGCTGGCAGGGCGAGCCGGTGGTCGCCATCGTCGCCGAAACACGCGCGCAAGCCGAAGACGCCATGGCCTATCTGCAAGTCAGCTGGGAACTGTTGCCAGCCGCGGTCGACATGGAGACTGCGCTGCATCCCGACACGCCGGTGATTCACCCGGAACTCGGCGACAACCTGTGCTTCACCCGCAGCCTTGACAGCGGCGGCGTGGACGAAGCCTTCGCCCGCGCCGACCACGTTGTCAGCACCACCTTTGAGTTCGGCCGTCACACCGGCGTCACGCTGGAGCCGCGCTGCCAAATCGCTGACTGGCGCAGCGCCGAGCAGCGCTTGACGGTCTACCACTCGCAGCAAGCCCCGCACATGATGCAAGACCTGTACGCCCGGCAATTCAGCATCGCTGAA
>Ga0208916_10001320_pt1 | contig 10719 bp, 19 predicted proteins | sample DEB19_08_DNA_5_FD_184523 | JGI IMG/M metagenome (GOLD analysis project Ga0208916, IMG submission 184523) | Aqueous microbial communities from the Delaware River and Bay under freshwater to marine salinity gradient to study organic matter... | ecosystem: Environmental > Aquatic > Marine >... | reverse complement strand
TTTCTTATCTTTTTAATTGCTAAGAATGTTGTACTTTTACTAATACCAATCTTTCTTGCTACTTCATTGAGAGTATCTTCACTACACCAATACATAGAATATAATCTTGCCGCCGGCCAGAGTTTAGTTACTTGTAAATCTTTTAGTTCTTGCATTACATCTTCGTATGCTTTCATTATTTCTTCATCTCTTACTTCATCGTATGGTATGTCACCTTTATCCATTATCATTATATCTGATGTGTAATGATATCTTTTTAGCTTACCCACTCTATTTATCCAACGATGTTTTATGAATTTTTGTAGGTAAATAAGATTATAACTATTTCCCCAAAATAATTTAGGTCTACATTCCTTACATAGATAAATGTAGCAATCACTCACCAATTCCTCCGATTCTTCAAATGATTTACATATGTTATATGCACATTTTAATAACCAGGTATGCGATTCACGATAAAGTGTATCTACACGTTTATTACATTCTTGTTCTATTGATTGAGATACTTCGTTATGCATATTTGAATGTGTATCCTTTTGTATGATTTCTAGTACCATTTAATACAGAATGTATATTACCATTATTTGCATTTAATAATTTACCTGCTTCATGTATAGAATTAAATTTACTTATATACTTTCCTGTTTTATAATCATAAACATTTATAGGTTTACTTAAAACTTCTTTTGCTCGTTGTGCTCTGATTATATTTGCTTTAGTATTAATTGCTAATCTTTCTTCTTTAGAATATCCAAACATACCAATTTTATTTTGAATTTGATATTTTGCTCCTTTGCCTGGTTTACCTTTTATTGCTAATTGTCCTTTTTTACCAAATTCTATTTGTTGCTTATAATCGGTTTTAATAAACTTTTCTGAATATCCATATTCCTTTTGTAATTCTTTTTCTCTTAAAGATGCAGTATCTATATCTGAATGTACTTCTAATAAGTCATACTTACTATATCCTTGTTCCTTAACTCTTTGTTCAACTCGTTTAGAACAACCAATCTTAACACCAGGTATATGATAGATACTATACATACTTTTCTTTGTTTTCGTTTATATATTCTCTTATGGTATTAACTCCTTTCAGCCATAATGCAGCTGCTGAGCCACAATTGCAAGGCTTTGACTCTAAACTACCGCTTATCTTTTTATAGTTACTCCAAACCCAATCAGTTAGTTCTGTTGGAATATGATGTACTATGGTATCTGCCGTTTGTTTTAAGGAGATGAATTCCTCTTTGGTATATAAGTTATCGTTTGCCATATTGCTCCTATTTTTGAGGTGTATCTAATTTATCCAAAGGAACAAATGGTTGCCTCTTTGGTTGCTGTGGAATATCAATTGGATTCTCTAAGTTTAAGAATTGTTTGATATGTGGGATAATTGGGTGATTGCCTGGGAAGGTAATACCAAGTCCACTTAATACTAAGACTAAATCTTCTGGTCTTTCTAATTTACTAAAATCTACTACATACGCTTTTGTAGGGTCTATTTCGTTTGGTGTTCCGTTTAATGTTGATACTAATTCAATTGCCATGTTATTTTTGTTTTTTGATTTATAATAAATTTATCTGATTACATTTACCATCGTAATCTTTGTTTGTTAATCTGTTAAGAAATTGTTTGCGTTCGCAGCATCCGCACGAATCAGAATTGAAGAATCTCTTAGCAACAAACAGAGCTAAGAGTTCTCCCCTTCCTAAAGTAAGCAGATTGATTATGAACTCGGTATAAGTTCCAATCTGAATTTTACTTAATATTTTTTTCATTGTAATATTTGCCATTTTACGTTGGTTAATATAAATATACTTAAAAAATGTCAAACGAACAAATTATTTAATCTGAATCTTCATCATCCCAATCAAAGCTGGGTTTACTTTCATCTTTCATATAATCACTTATTGTATCTGAAAGATATTCTCTTTTATTAATTACAGGTTTAATTTTATCTGTAATACTATCATAACCTTTTAAGTAAACTTCTCTACTCTTAATGTATTCTTTAGTAAATCCCGCATCCTTAAACATTTGTTCTATACTCATAATTTTTAATTTAAGCTGTTTCTAAAATAATTTGTTTGTTCTGAACTAATCCTCTTAATTTCTTTTTCATATCCTCAGTTGCATCTAAAGCTGAATATACATTACTCCAACCAACATCTTCTAAATCATTTAATATATTTTCTATATCAGATGGTTTATCAGCATTATGTAATTCATCTATTAATTTATGTACTAGTTTTTCATTTACATTTACTTTAGCATTTTCATTAACATTTTCTTTTACATTGTCATTAACATTAACATTGTCATTGTCATTAAGGTTGTTTTGTTCAACCGATAGTTGTTTAGGTTGTATCTCGGTTGAATTAGGTTGATTAGGTTGTTTAATAGCATTCTTATTACCTTTAGGTGCTCCACCTTTTGCTCCATTTGTTTTTGAAGTTTGATATCGTTTATCATTTTCAGATAAATTATATTCAATACTTGTCCAAAACATTTTTAACATTGGTGTATCTAATGTAATTTCCTCATCATTATTAAACTTAAATAAATTAGTAATGAATTGTGCTTTTTCTTTTTCACTTAATAAATCAAACGGTTGTCTCCAACTCTGATATACTATGAATGATTTTTTTTCTTTTGCCATCTTATATTGGTTTTTTTCTTAATTTAGCTAATTCAGTCTCCCAATACTTTATTGTATTATCTTTAGGAGTTAATAGCTGTAAGTTTTCTAATCGGTTATCGTCTTTAATATCATTGATATGGTCTACTACAAATCCCTCAGGTATAATCCCAACAAAAGTTTCATATACAACTCTATGTATTCTTAGTGAGGCTCTTTCAGTTATTTTCTTTCCCCAATAAATGTTTGTATAAAGATAACCTGTTTTCTTTTTAGAGGGTTTAAGTTCTCTTAACTCACCTTTTAAGTTTCTTACTCCTTTTTTTTCTGTAAATACTCTACCATTGGTATCAATGTAGTATCCTGTAAATCCGTTAATTTCTTTCATCTGTGCCATTTTGTTTTGTTTTTGTTTATGTTAAAAATGGGGGATTTTCACCCCCTTTTGTTTTAATTTACTTTGAATTTCTTTTTAAGTTCTATTATCCTTTTCTTTGTAAGATTTTTTTGATAACCTTCACTTTCAATGAATAATTGCCATCTAAACATTTGTTCATTCATTGGTAATTTTTCAAATTCTTCTTGTGTAATTTCTTTCATAATTTTTATTTGTGTTATTGATTATACTTAAAGATACACCTTTTATTTATATTTACCAAATAATTATAGTATTTTTTTATTTAGTGTATCTTTTACATATATAGATATAGCATTTAATACTTAAAACATTAATTTTAATAAAAAAGTTATCAACAAGTTATCCACATTGATACTTTGTATTTATTCGGTGTTAAAGTATTGGTTGTGGTCTTAATATACTACTCTGTTCTTCTAAAGAATTATACAGAGTGACCCACCTCCTTATAAAATCTACCAAAGTTTTTTTGCCATCACTTAGTAGATACCCCCTAATATTTTTATTGGGGGGTTTTTGTGTCATAGCATGAAAAAACCCATTAGTCTTTAATTAACGGGTTCTTTATTACTTTTGGGGTAATTCCCTTACTTTTATATTTGAGGGTTCAGGATTAGGTTATATTAGGTTACAATTGGATTTTACTTTCCTTGTCCTCTTGTCGGCTTTGTATTTTTAACTTTAGGACCTTTTCCTTTTATACCTTTAGGATTTCCTTTTTTTTTAGATTTAACTTCTTTGATTGGTGATAGACCTTTTGCCATTATAAATTACTTTTTTTACTTTGTGTTTGTAAGAATGCAATTTCAGTTTGTAGTTTTGCTACTTCTGTTGAAAGATGTAATACTAATGCCCTGAGTTCGTCTTTCTCTTGTGAGTTCTTTTCTAATAGGGCTTCTAATTTAGTTATTCTGCTTTGACAATCATTTCTGATATATCTTTCATCATCCTCTTTATGAGATGCTCTCCTTTCAAAGTATCTCCATGCATTCACACCACCTAAAGTAGAAACTATTGTAATTAATACTGTATATATATTTTCCATTATTATTCTTTTATTGGTACACAATTTGGAACTTCCCTACCATCTGCATCAATCTTTGTTCCGATTGCTTCGTATCCATCCCAACATGCATCATCTAAACCTGCTAATAGATTGATACCACTAATTTTTAATGCAACTCTATCTGCACTACTCATATTCATTTTAGATTCTTCATATGTTCTTATACATATTGCTGCTGATTGTTGTTCATCATTATACTCTGGATATAATTCAGGTATACATCTACTTACAAAATCACTTTGGCTTTCACCTTTGTTTGGTTTTGGTATTGGCATATTATTTATTGATTTTAATTACTTGTCCGTTTGGTAACTTAACTAATTTAATAGTTTCGTTTTCGTATATTATTGTCATATTATCTTATTTTGAATGTTTGTCCGTTTAATTCTAGCTGTGTAATGTTATCATATACAAATGTTCTAGGTTCACCCTTTGCCATATCATACATAATCATATATCCCATTGCGTTATAGTTGTATCTATCAGCCGGTGAACCTGGTGCTCTACTAGGTCCGAAGAATGTAAATACTTCTCTACCAGCATATGTATCACCTTCTAATGTTTCACCCCATATCTTAAATGGAGTATTTTTATTAGCTAAGGTTAAACTTCTTAATCTTTGAACTGAAATCAATTTCGGTTCTGCTAAATATTGGATTAACTTACTATATACTGAATTACTATTCATCTATTTCACCTAATGATTTTAATTTGTTATGTGCCCAACCTAATGCTCCTTTTCCACCCCATGCCATATACATAAGATATCCACATCCTTCACCAAATGATTTAGAACTTTCCAAATCCTTTTCATGTCTACTTAGGAATGAATACATTCTTTTTATTGTATCTACACTTATTGCTTCACCTTTTGCTAATTGATTAGCTCTTTGTTTACCAACAGGTGTTCCACAACTACCCCAACCATGTTCTTCTGCCCAATCTAATGCCTTCTTTGCATTATTCTTTATTCCATCCGGATAATCAGAATATGTTTCTGCAAACTTTTGAATTTTGCTATATACTGAATTACTAGTCAACGATAGGTCCTCCAACAACCCATGCATTACATGTTCTATTAGATGCACACTTAAAATCAAATGCTTCACAATATCCTAAATCACCTGCATCAATTACATCCCACTCATTTTTTACTTCACCACCGATTCCTTCTGCTATACAATCTAAAATCTTTTTAGTTTGATTAAAAAATGCACAATTACCACATAAGGCTTTCTTTGCACTTTCTACATCTTCACCACCAAATACTTTTGCTTTTGCAATCCAATAATCTTCATTAGGCTCATTTGGATTGAGAGGACCATAATCCGCCTCGTCAATACATTTCTGCCTATTCTTAAGATTAGTTGGTATATCTTGAGTAGCTGGAGGACATCCTGCTAATCTATATTCTTTTAGTTTGCGTAATAGTTTTTGATTACCTAGCATATTATTTCTTTAGTGTAAGTAAGTAAATTGTTTGTGCTATTTGTGCAGAGATTTCATCTATTTGATTTTGAAACCAAGTCTCTGAATATAAAGATGCTCTTTCAGTTTCAACATATTTGTATAAGTTCTGAAAGTATTTAATTGTATCATCAGTTGATGTCCAATCTACGAAATCATGTGCCTCATATCCTTTAGGTCTACCATATATTCCAGCCGTTGATTCTACTAAACCATCTAATAATCCTAATATTTTATCATAGAAACCATTAAGAGTTCTATGTTCACTATACGATTCGGTTTGATTATGCCAAAAAATAGTTTGTTGTTTAGCTGAGTTCAATACTGATAAAAATTCTACAAATGTTGCCATATTATTTAGTTTGTCCGATTAGTGCCGGATGTATATAATTCTTTTTCTTTTTAGTTCCACTCTCACCAGGATAAGATGATACAACACCAGGTTGAACACCATCCATATCGTATTGGTCTACTCTTTGTCCTTTCTTAAATCTATTATCTGATTTTAATATATTTTTTAATTTAGCTAATACTAAATTTGCTTCCATATCACTTAACTCAGTTATCTCTTTTTCAAATAAATCAGTATCAATCATACTTGCTTTGATAAGTTCATGTGAGAATATTCCTTCTAAACTTATACCCTTGTAATCACCACTTTTAACTTTAGCCCAAACTGATGGATTTTCTACTTTGAATACACCCATCCATGTTCCTGGCTTTGTTGTTAATCCGTATGCTTTACTCTTATCATACTTAGAACTTTCAGATACCCAACTTTCTACTAATGATACACCATTTACATTCTTTTCATGTTCTAATGTAATATTGTTTGCATTATTATCTTTGATATATTTCTGAGCTATTTTCTTAACTGTCTCTTTGCTGAATGTAACATAGTAAGGAGTAACACCATCTTCCTTCATACGAAGAATTTTAATCTCAGGTATTAGAATCGGGCCTACTATTGTCATCTGTTCCTCATCTACTGTCGCAAACTTAACTACTTCTTTTACACCATCTGCACTAAAGTATACAAAGTTACTCATTATAGCTGGCGAATTGACTAACGATAAAGCAAATACTTCATCCTCATTATCTTTAAGAACTAATTCGTAAGTTTCGTATTGTTGTGTGTTGTCCATATTATGTCTTTAACATTGGTTATTGTAATTTTCCTACCCTAAGTTGAATGTAGCACCTCTATTAGCTTTTCGTTCTAATTGTTGTTGAGATGTTATATCACCACTCACTACATATGCTTTAATAGGAACTGATTGTGCATTTTGTATTGTTTGTGAGATTTGTGTTGCTGGATTTGCTCCACCCTCTGTATTTATTGTTGGAATACTTGTACTCATACCACTACTATAAGCTGGCAACGGAGCTTGCATATTTGCACCACTACCACCTCCTCCACCAGGAACTTGTGTTGCATTTATTTGGTCTATTCCTTTTTTAGTTGCAACTACTGCTGCTACTACTGATGCTGCTCCCGCAACTAATGTTGCAATACCTAATGGAGTAAAGTATCCTGCCTTTGCTGCTGCTTTTTGTGTATTAATAATAATTGCTGCAACACCAGCTGCTTGTTCAATTAATAAACCTGCAATTGCTAATCCTTTATTCTTTCCTGCTAATTCTGATAATGCTCTACCAAACCCACCATATAAATTTACTATTTGTAATTGTAAATCTTTTTTAGCTTGGAACTCAGATTGGTCAATGTTTTTTAGATTTTTCTTATGTTCTAATTCAATTGCTTCTTTTTGTTTTGCATTACCCTTTGCCTTAACTAATCTTTCTGCGTATATATCATTTTCTAATTTACGCTGAGCTTCAAAGTATAATGTAGAATTTTCTTCTAATACCTTTAATCTTGCTTCATCTAATCGTGTTTCATCTTCTAATGCTAATATTTGTTTAGCTAGTTTTTCATCATCTAGTTCTCTTAATCTTTTAGCTAATTGTGCTTCAAATTCAAGTATCTTGTCTCCATTTTCTTTACGAATTGCTTCACCTTTATCATTAAACTCTTTTGTTTTAATAAGATTTTCAGCCTGAAGATTTATTTTATCTGCTTCTAATGCTTTATATTCTAAACTATCTTTTTTGTAAAGTTTTTGTTTGTCCTCAATATCTTTTAACTTTAATTGATAAGACTTTTCATAAAATGCTTGTTCAACTGCTAACTTTTGTTCCTCACTAAATGCAGTTTGCATTGCTTCAGCTTTCAATTTAGCTAAACGAGCTTCATCTAATTTATCTTCTGCTTCTAATTGCTTTAACTTATCTGCCAATTCTTTATCTGCTATATCTTTTGCATCTTTAGCTCTTTCCTTTTGTCCTTTAGTTTGTTTAGCATATCCTTTATCAAAATCCTCAGTTGATTTATTAAATGCTGTAACTGTCTTATCCCATGTACCTTTAAGGTCTTCATATCCTTCATTCACAATATCCATATCCAATGTGAATATACCTTTAAGGATTTTACCAATCGCACCACCACCTTCTTTAACTAATGTAAATAATCCTACTAATGATGCGTATAATATTTTAATACCATCAGTAACATATGGTAACGCCTTTGTTGCTAAATCAATAAACGCATCTAAAATAGGTTGTATTGCTTCAAATATACCACCTAATATTTTTTCAAATGCGGTCATTATAGGTTCTAGTTTTTTCATAGAACCTTCGGTTTGAGTAAATGCTCCAACTAATCCTGCAACTAAACTTACTAATAAACCAATACCAATTGCTTTGAATGCTGCACCAAATGATTGTGTTGCAACTTTTGCTTTATTTATAGCACCACCCAATGCACCTAATGGTCCGCCGGCACTTTCTAATGTATCAACCCAATCGGCAGATGCACCTTTTGCTGATTTAATTTTATCCTCTAAGTCATCTATTTGACCATAAAGTTTCTTAAATTCATCAGAACCCGCCGCAGTTTGTTTCAACTGCTTTTTAAGTTCTTTTAATTCAGCAATTGATCCCTCTAAATTGGATTTAACTTCAATATCTACTTCTACTTTCTTAGCCATGGTATAATCGTTTTATTTTTTCCCAAGCTCTTTTCCAACTTGTAATATATTCATATTTGCCTTTTGCAATTTCAACTCTTTCTGAAATGTTGTAATGTTCATCCATTGCTAATAAATCAATTATATTCTTTATCATAATCTTTTCTTTTTAACACCCTTTAATTGAAATCTAATTGGTCAAAATCTATTGCGAAATCACCTAATGTTATTCCAGGTATAGGATTAGTTACAGAATTAGTACAATTACCTATACTTGTTAGTTTTACTGCAATTGCATTATCAGGTAAAGTTATAACTACTGATGTACCAACACTACTTAATACTACTGTTTCTAAAAATGTAAAAATATTACCATCAGCCGTCCAATATATATCAAATGCTGGTCCTGCTTTAGCTCCTTTCTCACTTAGTGTTATCGTTTTTTGTATACTCATATTTTATCCACAATTTATAGTTAAAGTACATGTATCATTACCATAAACTCCACCACCTCCACCCGCTTCTACTAATATATATCTACCACTGCCAGTTACAAAACTACCAGTCAATGTACCCGTTGTTGCTGTATGTAATGATACTCCCCACGGTCCTGCATAGTTTACATCACCTTTCCAACCTGTTGTTGCTTTTTGACCAGTACTATCATAAACTGATATTCTATTTGGTCTTTCGTAAACATTCCAATCTATATTAAATGAAGAACTATTAGTTGAACAAACCGATGATGTTGGGTAGGTATAAGATGAATTACCATTATAATAAAATGACAATGCTTGTGAACAACTTACACAATTTTCAACCGGTGGTATAGAACCAGAACATTCTTCACATGTATCATAAACTGAATAAATAATACTACCTGTTAAATCAGGAGTTGCTGATGAACTTGCTACCGTATAACAATCTGCTAATTCAGAAGGCGAACCCCAACGAATTACACTTTCAGTTGTTATTGATGAAGTTGTATTAAATGTTACACCGGTAAATGTTGTTAGGGTATCACAACTTGTCAAATCCCAAACACTTCCTGTTGGTGTAGGTGCTCCGGTAATAGTAAAATTGAAATCACAACTAAATTCAGGTAATACATTCGCAATTACATCTCTAATAACTGGTCCTAATAATTGTAATTTACATTCACCATTAGATAAATTATAATCATTGATTGCTCTTAGATGATAATAGTTTCCTCTCCATTCTACTATATCGTTTAGGTTTAAGTTAAAATAATCTGCTAATGGGATAATTGCACTACAATCAAATAATCTTGTTCTTGGATTGTAAAGTAAATCTACATATGTTGACCAATATGTTGAGTATAAACTTTCAGTTGGTGTTGTTCCATATACCGATTGCTCATTATTAAAAAGTAAAGATAAATTATTTTCAGTTGGAGCTGAGTTTGATGTAAATGTATTATAATTATCAAAATATGGAAATGAATCAAATTGACTAGAAGTTATAGCATATGTTTGTTGTGATTCAATATACCAAGGTTCAGAATCTAATAATCCATTGTAAAAATATATATGTGGTAATGTAGTAGTTGGAGCGTAAGTAATACTACTAATAAAAGTTGGTATATACATTTTATTAACCGAACTTGTTACTGCCACCGATGCTGTTACACATGGTTGTAATAATGTCCAACTTATTTGGCTTCCAGCTAATGTTGGGTTAACGCGTGAACAAATCCATGCATTAATAATATCACCACCCATCCATTGTGCCGATGCTGACCCATCACAATTTGTATAATATGCAACCGAAGAACTTACTGGCCCTTCTCCACCATAATTTATTTGATAACAATTTGATGCGGTAACACTATTGCATGTAGGACAATTTACAACTACCTGGCTTCCACTTAAACCAGTTCCATCTAAATAAATTAATGGAGAACTAGCAAAGCTAGATTTAACTGTATATTCACCTTGTGAGAAATAATTTTCAAAGTCTACATAATATGATTTACCATATTCTCTATTTGCTGCTTTAGCAAATTGTTGAGATATATAATCGGTATCTAAAGTATCACCAAAGTTTAATTTATTTACTGCTAAGTTGTTTGCCGGTGTAGCT
>Ga0208916_10001314_pt1 | contig 10732 bp, 8 predicted proteins | sample DEB19_08_DNA_5_FD_184523 | JGI IMG/M metagenome (GOLD analysis project Ga0208916, IMG submission 184523) | Aqueous microbial communities from the Delaware River and Bay under freshwater to marine salinity gradient to study organic matter... | ecosystem: Environmental > Aquatic > Marine > Coastal... | reverse complement strand
TGTAGCCTTCGGCCCACTTGGCGTAGATGGGGAATGGGAATGTGGCACCAGCGCCGGTGATGTCGGCGGCAAAGCTGGCAGCAGCAACAGCGCTCAGGCCAATGGCGGCCACAAATGATTTCAATTTCAACATGTCAACTCCTGTTCAGGGGTGAAAATTCTAGATATCACCCACAAGGCTTTCGTGGGGACTGATGCAACTTTAGCGGTGTATTGTGACAATACTGTGTCAAAAATCACATTAACGGACCGGAACACCTCGGTTGAAGCGGGTCAAATGAACATTTTTCTGGCCCACATTAGCGCCTGGTCGACGTGCCAGCGGCTGGTCGGCTTACCCCAGCTGACCAGGCGCACAGACCTCAAAATGGAACAGCCCATCGCCCAGTCAATCCAATGGCATGGCGGTGTTTTCATGTGCGCGCACCCACAACGGGCAACGCGCACATGAGCCGATTTACAGGCCGATCAAGCCACCATCTTGGCGGGTGATGACGATGGTGGCTGAGCGTGGACGACCCTGGGGACCGACACCCTGATTGCCAGGCCAAGTGCTCTGGAGCGCTTCGCCGGACGACAAGGGCTTGGACAACTCGCCTGGGTGCTGGATATTCACAAACAAGGTGCGGCCATCGGCGGTTTCGGTGATGCCCGTGACTTCTGCGCCTTTGGGGGCCACCAAGAAGCGGCGCAATTTGGCCTCACCCAAAGCAGCGCCCAAGAAAGTTTCTTGGGTGCCTGTTTGCTCAACACCACCCACCACCATCTTGTTTTTGACCGTGACCTTGCCACCGTCGCCCACCTGACCAGGAATGGCGGCCAGCATCATGCAGTTGGTTTCGTCGGTGAAGGCACCATCGTCTGTCTGGATCCAGCAGATGCCGGTGGCTTTGCTGAACCACAAGCCGTCAGGCGACGAAAACGCATTCTTGGCGGTCAGGCCCGACAAGTTGGCATCGCCCGAATCTTCTTCAGCGCCAAACAAAAAGATGTCCCAGGCAAATGTCTTGGCGGTGCTGGTATGGCCAGCCTCTTTGAAACGGATGATGTGACCGTTGGGGTTGCCAGCCACTTTTTTGCCGTCCAAGTCCATGTAGGCGCGGGGGTTGGCCGAGTCCACCTTGGTGGGCGTGCGGTTGGCGGCGCTGTTGTTGGTCAGCGCGAAATAGATTTCGCCATTGCGGTGGTTGACTGCGCCCCACTCTGGACGGTCCATCTTGGTGGCCCCCACCGCGTCCGCGGCATGGCGGGCGTTGATCAACACATCGGCCTGATTGGCAAATTGATAAGGCACGTGCTGAGCAACGCGCGGGTCAGCGATGTTCAGCTCCAGCCATTCACCCTGGCCGCTCGCGTCAAAACGTGCGGCGTACAACTTGCCTTCGCTCAGGTATTTGTCGCCGGCCAGCATGCCGCCACCCACATCACGCGGGTCCCACACGGCAGCGGTCACAAACTTGTAGATGTACTCGTTGCGCGAGTCACAGCCCATGTAAAACGCGAGCGGTTCGCCCGCCTTGGGCACGCCACACACTGCGGCTTCGTGTGCAAAGCGGCCCATGGCCGTGCGCTTGGCAGGGGTGGAATTGGGCGCCAGCGGGTCGATCTCGACGATGAAACCAAAGGTGTTGGCTTCGTTGCGGAAATCTTTCTCGGCATTGGCACCCAAGGCAGCCAAGTTCCAACGGGTAAAGCGGTCGTCCGTGGTCGACACGGTGTGCCAGCCTTGGCTGGCGGCTTTTTTGGCCCCCGCAGCAGGTGCCGCTGCAGCCACGCCGTAGCGTTTGCGCGATGCCACTTCCTTGGCAGACAATGCCGCGCCTGCGCCGGTGGTCTGGAAGTAATAGGCCCAGTTTTCCTCGCAACCCAGATAAGTGCCCCATGGGGTTTTGCCATGGCCGCAGTTATTGAGCGTGCCACGGGCCATGGCCCCTGCTGTGTCCCAGCGGCTGACCATGAAGTTGCGAACGTGTTCGATGTGCGCACGGGGGCCGCTGACGCGCACGGGGGTTTGCGCCGTGATGCGGCGGTTCAGCGCCGAGTCTTGCTTGACGCGCCAGCCTTGCGGAGTCTTGACAATTTCGACCACCGAAACGCCATGAAGGTTGATCTCTTTGAGCACTTCCAACTCGGGGCGGGTGCCCAAATCCCATTCGCCAAACTGGTCGAATTTTTTGCCGCTGACGTTGTTGGACGTCTGGCCATTGGGGTGCAGAAAATGCGAGTCGGCCGAGCTTTCGTGGTTGACGCACAGCACGGCGCGGCCGGTTTCTTTGTCGGAATAACGGCCATTCGCATCGATGTAATAAATGTCCATGCCATCGTGGTGATCGCCAACACGGCGTGACCAGTCGTCCGATTCGAGGCCTCGGTTGGAGTAAGCGGCCAGAGCCGAGTCCAGTGCATCACCCGTGGCGTGCAACACGCTGTACTGGTAGCCCGGGGGCAGCATCACGTTGTCGAGCAGGCTTTTTTCTACCGCTGCAAAACCCAAGGCACTGGGCGCAGCGGCCATGCCAGAAGTCAGGGTTGCGCAGCCGGGCAACATGGCCAGACCGGCCAATCCCAAACCACCGCGCAACAGGCCACGGCGCATGGGGTTTTGCAAGGACTGGGCCAATACGTCCTGAAAATGAAGGTTGTCAGAGGTGTTGCAAACAGGGTCAAAGTCGTGGTTGGACATGAAAAGCTCCAGTTAGAAAAGCTTGATTTCATGGTTTTACTGTGACGGCATCATGGCTTTATTTTGACAATTTGAAGACACCCAAAGGGCAGAGGCGCTGAAAAGGTGCCGAACAAGTACCGAACAGGTGCGTCATGGCACCGTCATAAATGCATGACAAAATTCAAAGACCACATTTCCAGAATCATTGAAAGATCAAGCATGAAAGTCGGTATCAACGGCATGGGCCGCATTGGCCGTTTGGCCCTGCGTGCGGCCATGGGCGCTGCCGAGCGCCAGCAAGATGACCCCCGCGCAGGCAACCGCCTGGAGGTAGTGCACCTGAACGAACTCAAAGGTGGCGCAGCGGCCACAGCGCATTTGCTGGCCTTTGACAGCGTGCAGGGCAAGTGGCGCGAGCGCATCGAAGCCGAAGGCGAGAGCCAGATCCACATCGGCGAGCGCACCCTGGGCTTTTCATCACACGCGAACCCGGCCGACATTCCGTGGGGCGACATGGGTGTGGACCTGGTGCTCGAATGCACAGGCAGATTTTTGACCCCAGAAACCATTCAGGGGCACCTGGACCGAGGCGCCAAACGTGTCATCGTGGCCGCCCCCGTGAAGGTGGGCGATGTGTTGAACATCGTGGTGGGCATCAACCACACCCAATACAACCCCGCCAAAGACCGCATCGTCACAGCGGCCTCTTGCACCACCAACTGCCTGGCTCCGGTGGTCAAAGTGGTGCACGAAGCCATTGGCATTCGGCACGGACAAATCACCACCATCCACGACCCCACCAACACCAACTTGGTGGTCGATGCGCCGCACAAAGACCTGCGCCGCGCCCGCAGCGCCATGACCAGCCTGGCCCCCACCACCACAGGCAGCGCCACGGCCATTGCCCTGATCTACCCTGAACTCAAGGGCAAACTCAACGGCCACGCCGTGCGTGCCCCCGTGCTCAACGCTTCGCTGACCGATTGCGTGTTCGAAATGAAGCGTGAGACCAGCGCCGAAGAAGTCAACGCCTTGTTTGCCGCTGCAGCGCAAGGCCCGTTGGCGGGCATTTTGGGCTACGAAGCCCGCCCCTTGGTCAGCGTCGATTACGCCCGCGACACACGCAGCGCCATCGTCGACGCGCTGTCCACCCTGGTGACCGATGGCACGATGCTCAAGGTCTATGCCTGGTACGACAACGAAATGGGCTATGCCTGCCGCATGGTGGACTTGGCCTGCCACATGAACGAAGTCGGCCTCTGATATGAACGCAGCTGAACGCCATTACGGCATCGTGACGGCCGCTTATTGGGGCTTTACCCTCACCGACGGCGCTTTGCGCATGTTGGTGCTGCTGCATTTTTACAAGCTGGGGTACTCGCCTTTCACGCTGGCCTTTTTGTTCTTGCTGTACGAAGCTGCAGGCGTATTGGCCAACCTGATCGGCGGCTGGCTGGCCACACGTTATGGCATTGCCCGCATGCTCACCGTGGGCTTGGTCACGCAAATCATCGGCTTTGGCTTGCTGTCAGCACTGCAACCCGACTGGACAGCCAGCATGTCGGTGGCATGGGTCGTGTTGTCGCAAGGGGTGTGCGGTGTGGCCAAAGACCTGACCAAGACCGCCAGCAAGTCGGCCATCAAGATCACGCAAGCGCAAGCCAAAGACACTGGCAACGGCCAGTTGTTCAAATGGGTGGCCTGGTTCACCGGCAGCAAAAATGCCATGAAAGGTTTTGGCTTTTTTCTGGGCGGTTTGCTGCTGGAAACGTTGGGGTTTCAAGGCTCTCTGTGGGCGATGTCGGGCCTGTTGGCTTTGGTGCTGATAGGGGTGGTGACCAGCTTGCCACCCATGATGGGCAAGAGCAAACCTTCCAGTTCGGCACGAGAATTGTTTGCCAAAAATGACGGCATCAACGCGCTGGCGGCTGCTCGCGTGGTCTTGTTTGGCGCACGCGATGTGTGGTTTGTGGTGGGTGTGCCCGTATTTTTGTATTCCGTGGGCTGGACCTTCACCATGGTGGGTGGCTTTTTGGCGGCCTGGACCATTGGCTATGGCCTGGTGCAGGCGCTGGCGCCACAACTGGTGCGGCGCAGCGCCGATGGCCTGAGCCGTGAGGTGCCCGCAGCGCGTTGGTGGTCGGCTGTGCTCACGCTCATTCCGCTGGGGATTGCCGCCGCCTTGTGGCTGCAAGCACCCCATTTGCAGTGGTGGGTGGTGGGCGGCCTGAGCCTTTTCGGTTTTGCTTTTGCCATCAACTCGTCTGTCCACAGCTACCTGATCTTGGCCTATGCGGGCTCAGAAAAAGCCGCCGAAGATGTGGGCTTTTATTACGCCGCCAATGCGCTCGGACGCTTCATGGGCACGCTCCTGTCGGGCCTGCTGTACCAATGGGGCGGTCTGCTGTATGCCTTGTTGGGCTCGGCACTCATGCTGCTGGTGTGCTGGCTCACCACCTTGCGCTTGCCTATGGGCTTGCGGGTGCAAGGCGCTCTTTCTGAGCCATCGGGTGCGCCATGAACGCCAACGCGCTGTTGAGCACCATGGACGAAGAACTGGCCGTCAAGGCCCTGGCAGCTTTGGCACAAAGCTCGCGCCTGCGTGTGTTCCGGGCCATCGTGGGTGCGGGCCTTGAAGGCATGCAGCCGGGCCAGTTGTCTCAAACGCTGGATATACCGGCCAACACCCTGTCCTTCCACCTCAAGGAACTTCACCACGCTGGCTTGGTCAGCGTGCAACGCGAAGGGCGATTTTTACGTTACTGCGCCGACATGCCCGCCATGCAAAGCTTGGTCGGTTTTTTGACCGACCACTGCTGCCAAGGTGTGCCCTGTGCCGAGATGCCTCTGGCAGCTTGTGGACAGCGCAGCGGCTGAACATCGGACGCAGTGCTGCAAAGGCCCTTGGTGCCTGCGGCCCTTAGCGGCCTGGGTTTCGATTTCGGCTGCTTTGTCATCAAGTCGACACACGTTCGTCACATAATCTGAAACTTCTTTTGCCCACGTCGCTCTCCCCCCATGCAAACCAAGTCTCTCTTCGCCGCCATTGATCTGGGCTCCAACAGTTTTCGGCTCGAAATCGGCCAAATGGATGCGGGTCAGTTACGGCGCGTGGAGTACATCAAAGAGACCGTTCGGCAAGGCAACGGTCTGGATGCCGATCGCAACCTGACCGATGAAGCCATGGAACGGGGCTGGGACTGCCTGGCCCGTTTCGGCGAACGCATTGCGGGTTTCAGGCCCAGCCAGGTGCGTGCAGTGGCCACCCAAACCCTGCGCGAAGCGCGTAACCGCGACGTTTTTTTGGCCAAAGCCAAACGCATACTGGGCTTTCCAATTGAAGTGATTGCGGGCAAAGAAGAAGCCCGTCTGATCTATCTGGGCGTCTCGCACTTGCTGCCACAGTCGCCTGAACGGCGCTTGGTGGTGGACATTGGGGGTCGATCCACCGAAATGATTTTGGGCCAGAACGAAAGCGCCAACACCCTAGAGTCTTACCGCGTGGGCAGTGTGGCGTGGTCGATGAAGTTTTTTCCAGAGGGTGTGTGGACCGCATCGGCCTTCAAGTCTGCCGAAATCGCAGCCAAAGCGGTGCTGGACGAAGCCTTGACCTTTTTCAACCGCAGCCACTGGGACAAGTGCTACGGCTCGTCGGGCACGGTGGGGGCGGTGTCCGATGTCTTGACCGCTTCAGGCTGGCCTGAGGGCAAAATCACCCGCGAAGGTCTGGCCTGGCTGAAAGACCGTTTGCTCAAAGCCCACAAGCCGGACAACCTTCGGCTCGAAGGCGTCAAGGAAGACCGCAAGCCCGTTATTGGCGGTGGGCTGGCCGTCTTGCAAGCGGTATTTGACTTGCTGCAAATCGATGAAATGCAAGCCGCCCAAGGCGCGCTCAGGCATGGTGCGCTGTACGACCTGATCGACCGCGAAGGCACACAAGACGTTCGCTCTTCGATGGTCGATTGGCTGGCACAGCGCTTTGGCACCGACAAACTGCAAGCCGAACGGGTGTCCCGAACTGCCCAACATGTGCTGGCAGCCCTGATTCCAGACACCGCGGACACACCCGCCGGCGAGCGTCAGCGCTATTTGCAAAAACTGCATTGGGCTTGCCAGTTGCACGAAACCGGCCTGCGCATCTCGCACAGCGATTACCACAAACATGGTGCTTACATTCTGGACAACACCGACCTGCCCGGCTTCACCCTGGACGAGTTGCACCGACTGAGCCAATTGGTGCTGGGCCACCGGGGAAAATTGCGCAAACTCGAAGTCAACATGGTGGACGCCAGCTTTGTGCAACAGCTCATGGCCCTGCGGCTGGCGGTCATCTTGTGCCATGCACGAAGGGACCCGGACTTGTCGGGTCTGAACATCGACTGCGACCCACTGCGCCGCAGCGCTCGTCTGCGCATCAGCCAAAGCTGGGCCGAACTGTGGCCTCAGTCAGCCCACCTTTTGCGTGAAGAAAAAACCGCTTGGCAAAAAACAGACTGGGCGTTTCAGGTTCAAACAGATTGAACGGCTGGCTTGTGATTTTTTAATCAACGGTATAAACTGTATACACCGTTAATTTCAAAAACTCATTGACCATGAACTCACCTTCCGCCACATCCGCCCCAGCCACACCTTCGGCCAACGCCGCCAACGCCCCCGTGACCAGCAAAGCCACTGCGCCAGCAAGCAAGAAAACCGCCGTCCCGGCAAGCGCTGCGCCCACCAAGGCAGCCCCCAAAACCCGGCGCACGCAGTCCGCGTCCGTGAAGCCAGCGGCCAAGCCCACAGTCAAGCCCACGGTCAAGTCCAGTGTGAAACCTGCCGTCAAGCCAAAGGCTGTCAAAAAGGCCAAGCCTGTCGCCAAATCGCCTGCAACAGCGCCAGCAAAATCGCCCGCCAAATCGGCCAAAACAGTGTCGCCAAAGCCAAGCACCAAGCCCACAGTGAACAAGCAAGCAACAAGCCCCACCAAGTCATTGAAAGACAAAAAAGTCAAAGTCGTGCGTGACAGCTTCACCATCCCAAAAACCGAGCTACTGCAAATCGGCGAGATGAAAAAGCGTGCTTTGACGCTGGGCGTTGGCGTCAAGAAAAGCGAATTGATTCGTGCGGGCTTGAGCGCACTCAGCGGCATGACCGACGTCGCCTTCAAAAAGGCCCTGGCCAGCGTTCCGACCATCAAGACCGGTCGCCCCGCCAAAGACTGACGCAGGCTAGAGTTTTTCCGGAGAGGTCACGGCCAAAAGCACTGTTTGGTCGAGGCCTTCACGGCTGCGTCGACGCAACCACCAAACAGCCCCTTTGCGGATGGCGCAAGCGTCATCCGGCATGTGCAGCAACTGGGCAATCACGCCGCCCAATGCGGGCTGATGCCCCACCAGCAGCACCGGGTACTTGGCATCGGGCCAACCTGAGGTTTCGAGCACATCCTGCACCGACGCACCGGGTGACAAGGCATCGCGCACTTTGTATTTACGCGCCAAGGCACGCACTGTTTGCTCGGCCCTGACGGCAGGGCTGCTCAAGATGCGTGTGCCTTGCGGCAATTGGCTTTCAAGCCAAGCCGCCATGCGTTCGGCTTGTTTGCGCCCACGGGGCGTCAAGGCCCTTTGCATGTCGTCGTCACCGGGCTCTGCATCATGGGCTTCGGCATGACGCCAAACAATCAAGTCCATCGCACTCACTCCTGGCGGGTCGCGGCGCTGTACCGCTGCATCAAGGCGTTTTGAGCACCATGGCCCGGTGCAGTCAATCCCACCCGGTGGTAATGACCGTCGGGTGCCAAGTCCCAGGCATCAAGCCCGTCGTGCAAGTAGGCCAGCAGACATTCGTCGATGATGCGTTGACGCAAAAGCGGGTCTGTCACGGGCCAGGCCAATTCGATCCTGCGCGTCATGTTGCGGCTCATCCAGTCGGCGCTCGACAAATACAGCGACTCGTCTTGGTCGGCGCAAAAATAAAACACACGGGAATGCTCTAAAAAGCGGCCGATGACCGAGCGCACCCGGATGTTTTCACTCAAACCCGCAACGCGGGCAGGCAACATGCAAGCGCCCCGCACGATCAAATCAATGCGGGCCCCTTTTTGCCCCGCCTCGAGCAAAGCCTCGATCAAGGGCATGTCGGTCAGCGCATTCATTTTGATGACAATGCGGCCTGTAGCGCCCCGCGCAGCCGCTTCACCCACGGCGGCAATGCGCGCCTGCATGTCGGCGTGCAGCTGAAAAGGGGCCACCAAAAGACGCTTCATTTTCGGCAACCGGCTCTGGCTGGCCAAGTGGCCAAACAGCTGGTCCATGTCCGACGTGATCTCGGCATCGGCCGTGAGGTAGCTGATGTCCGTATACAGCGCGGCCGTGCGGCGGTTGTAATTGCCGGTCGACAAATGCCCATATCGCCGCAAAAATCGCCCTTCACGGCGTGTGACCAACAGCATTTTGGCGTGCGTCTTGAGCCCGACAATGCCGTACACCACCTGCACGCCAATCGATTCAAGCTGTTCGGCCCAGTTGATGTTGGCCTCTTCGTCAAAACGCGCTTTCAGCTCGACCACGGCCGTGACTTCCTTGCCACGGCGAACGGCCTCGCGCAGCAAATCCATCATGGTCGGGTCGCTACCAGCCCGGTAAATCGTCTGCTTGATCGCCAGCACATTCGGGTCCATGACGGCTTCGCGCAAAAACGCGAGCACGCCATCGAAACTCTCGAACGGCTGGTGAATCATCACGTCGCCCGCTTTGAGACGTGCAAACACCGAACCGTGTTGCGGCACCTGCGCAGGGAAACTGGCTGCGTAAGGCGGAAAGAGCAATTCCGGCGCATTGACCAGATCAATCAACTGCATCAAGCGGACCAAATTCACCGGCCCGTTGACCCGGAAAACGGCCTCCTCTGGCAACTGGAATTCTTTGCGCAAAAATTCTGCCAATCGCGGTGCGCAGTTGGCAGACACCTCCAACCGCACCGCCTGACCGTAGTGCCGGTGCTGCAGACCTTGGCGCAAGGCCATGCGCAAATTGGCAATTTCGTCTTCGTCCACCGCCAATTCGGAGTTGCGGGTCACCCGAAACTGCGAGAACTGCCCGACTTCGCGACCCGGAAACAATTCGGCCAAGTGCGCCCGAATCACGCTGGACAACAAGACATAAGCGGTGGTGCCATCACACACCCTGGCCGGCAAAGGAATCAAGCGCGGTAGCACGCGTGGGACTTTGACAATCGCAATTTCATTGGACCGACCAAACGCATCTTTGCCGGACAACTGAACAATGAAATTCAATGACTTGTTGGCCACCTGAGGGAAGGGGTGCGCAGGGTCCAAGCCCACAGGCACCAGCAAGGGCTGGACTTCGCGCTGAAAGTAGCTGCGCACCCATTGGCGCTGCGCGGCATTGCGCTCACCATGCGACAAGATGCGGTAGCCCTTGCGCTGCAAGGTGGGCAACAAATCCTCGTTGTACAGCGCATATTGGCGCGCCACCATGGCACCGGTTCTTTCGGCAATGGCGGCCAGACTTTTTTGTGTGTAGGGCCCCGATTTCAGACCCTGCAAACTGCCCATCACATGCGGCTCGGCGCGCACCTCAAAAAACTCATCCAGATTGGACGACACGATGCACAGGTAGCGCAGGCGTTCCAACACCGGCACTTCCGGGCGATGCGCCCAATCGAGCACACGCTCGTTGAAGGCCAAAATGCTCAGATCGCGGTCCAGCAGGGCTTGCCGATCGTCTGCTGCTGAAGTCTCGACTTTTGAATGAACCATGGCGTTGCTTGAAGGAATCAAAAATTTATTCTAGGAATGTGCCGTGTCAATTTGATGACAAGTCAGTGAATCAGGCACGTGGGTGCGCGTCTCCGCCCACAGAAACCAAATTCGACTTGAACATCTCTACCGTCCTCGGCCAGCCAAAAGCCTCGGCGCGTTGACGCGCTTCGCTGCGCGGCACTTGCAGACACTGTTGAAACGCGGCACTCAGATCTTCAGACAACACGCCACCCGTGGCCTCGCCATCGCCATCACCTAAAACCTGCAAGGGCCCGTCCACCGGAAAGGCCGCCACAGGTGTG
>Ga0208916_10001313_pt1 | contig 10746 bp, 10 predicted proteins | sample DEB19_08_DNA_5_FD_184523 | JGI IMG/M metagenome (GOLD analysis project Ga0208916, IMG submission 184523) | Aqueous microbial communities from the Delaware River and Bay under freshwater to marine salinity gradient to study organic matter... | ecosystem: Environmental > Aquatic > Marine >... | reverse complement strand
GACGTTAAATGCATAGAGCGAAGCGCGCAGTGGATCAGACATTGTCAGATCAGCAAGAGTTGCATCCTCAGCGTCAAATCCTTGGCCGCGAGTATTTGTCTTAGCTTGTGCAATAAGTTCAAGCGCCTTCATAGGGGAGGCAATCTCAGCTCCACCGTATTTCTTAAGCGCAGCTTGGCGACCTGCGGCAAGGGCGGCATCCCAAGCAGGATCACTTGAATAATCTTTACGTTCGATCTTTGTCGCACCCGACAAGATGGAAGCGGCAAAGGCAACTGACTTTTCAAGGAAATCAGCAGGTGCGTAGACAGCATCGACTATGCCAAGACCAAGTGCATCCTTTGATTTCATCATGGTGTTGTTATTAAGGGCATTTCCGATGATGACTTGAACTGCACGTTCTGGACCTATCAATTTCGGAACGATGGTCGCTCCACCCCACCCAGGAACAAGTCCGAGGAATACTTCAGGAAGTGCGGTAAATGCAGTGGCAGAGAGGGTGCGGTAATTGCAATGAAGGCCAACTTCAAGGCCGCCACCTAGTGCAAGTCCATTGATAAATGCAAAGGTAGGAATTCCGATTTCATCAAAACGACGGAATACATCGTGACCCAACTTACCGATCGCAACTGCCTGCTCGCGCTTATTAAGGAATGCGAGCCCTGAGAGATCTGCGCCAGCTGCAAAGATAAATGGCTTTCCCGTAATTGCGATTGCTGCAGGCTTTCGTGAAGCAGCTTCTGTAATTGCAGCATCGAGTGCGACAAGTGACTGCGGCCCGAAAGTATTGGGACGATTGTGATCATGTCCATTATCTAGAGTGATGAGTGCAAGGGTGCCTTTAAAACCAAAGGGTGATAGGTCAACATCGCGCACAAGTGCGTGAGTGATGACTTCTTCTGGAGCACCTTCTGGAAGTTGGATGGCTGTTGTCATTACTTCTTTCCTCCAGTGAAGTGTGGGTTCTCCCAAATAACTGTTCCGCCCATACCAAGTCCGATACACATTGTTGTGATGCCATAACGCACATCTGGCTTCTCTTCAAAGGTGCGAGCTAAGTTGAGCATGAGGCGAACACCAGAGGATGCCAGTGGGTGGCCCACTGCGATTGCACCACCATAGGGATTGACGCGGGGATCATCATCTGCGATTCCGAAGTGGTCAAGGAAGGCAAGAACTTGTACGGCAAATGCTTCATTGACTTCAAAGGCGCCAATATCTTCAATCTTCAATCCAGCTTTTTCTAAAGCCTTGATTGTTGCTGGGACTGGGCCATAACCCATGACCTCGGGCTCGACTCCAGCAAAGGCAAAGGTGACCATGCGCGCTTTGATTGTCAGACCCAGTTCCTTCGCCTTATCTTCACTTGCAAGCAACGCTGCAGTTGCACCGTCGTTAAGGCCTGAAGAATTTCCAGCCGTAACGCGACCTGCTGGGCGGAAGGGAGTCTTTAAGCCTGCAAGACCTTCCATTGTCGTTGTTGGACGTGGTGCTTCATCGACAGTTGCAATACCCCAACCAAGTTCTGGGGTACGAGCAGCGGTTGGAATGAGATCGCGCTGAATCTTTCCATCTGCATATGCCTTGGCAGTTTTCATCTGCGAATTGAGCGCATAGGCATCTGCGCGCTCTTTTGTTAATTGCGGAAAGCGATCGTGTAAACGTTCAGCTGTTGCTCCCATGGCGAGCGCATCTTGTTCAACTAACTTCTCAGCTAAGTAACGTGGATTGGGATCCATGAGTTCGCCCATTGGGTGATTGCCCATATGTTCAACGCCACCAGCAATAGCAATATCAATTGCACCCATTGCGATTGCACCGGCAACAGTTGTCGTTGCAGTCAGCGCTCCTGCGCACCAACGATCAATGGAGTAGCCCGGAACTGTCTTTGGAAGTCCAGCAAGTAGAGTTGCGCTGCGGCCGATATTCATCCCTTGATCACCAGTCTGGGTTGCAGCAGCGATTGCAACATCATCGATAGCTGCAGGATCGACCTTGGGATTGCGCTCTAAGAGGCCACGCATTGCGCGCACCATCAAATCATCGGCGCGGGTACCCGCATACATGCTGCCCGCCTTGCCGAAAGGGGTGCGCACGGCATCGACGAGAACGACTGAACGGACTGATGACATAGAACTTCCTTCGCTGGTGAGTATCTTTGGAAAGGCTACTCGCCAGTAGGAGATTTGGCTATGCGTTGAGAGGTGTTTTTACCTTCGCTGGCTTTGAGAGGTAGGCAGCGATTGTCAGACCAAGGTAGGCAGCCCAAGCAAAGAGCTGTAGCCACGAAGTCGTTGTATCGAAGCCGATCGTTCCCCCGAGCAAGGATGCGACAAATGATTCCTTCGGCATCCATGAAGTGATATCCCATGCAAAGGCGTCAGGGCCTGGAAGAATTCCAAACTCCTGGAATTCGTGAATTCCGTAAGAGAGAACTCCACCTGCAACAACGATGAGTGCTACACCTGAATAGGTGAAGAATTTGCTGAGGTTAAGTTTGACAGAGCGGTTATAAATTCCGTAACCAAGTCCTACGGAAAGGGTTAGACCCAAGATAAGGCCGAGAGTTGCAGTTGAGAATGCACCTACTGCCTTGAAGTTGGAGTAGAGAAAGAGTGATGTTTCTAGCCCTTCACGGACTACAGCAAAGAAGGCAAGAGTTCCCATGGCGAATGCGCCAGATGCAACAGCAACCTCTGCCTTGCCATGGAGTTCATCGCGCAATCCACGTGCTGTGCGCTTCATCCAGAAGACCATCCATGTCACCATTCCAACAGCTACGAAAGAGGTAGTTCCTGCGAAGAGCTCTTCGCCCTTATCTGAAAGTTCTGCAGAGGTGTAGGACAGGAATGCGCCAAAGGCCAAGCTAGCGGTGATCGCTAGGGCCACGCCGGTCCAGAGAGAACGCAGGTGATGTCTGCGCTCGCTCTTCACGAGGTAGGCAACGAGGATTCCAACGATGAGCGCGGCCTCAAGGCCTTCGCGTAGGGCGATGATGAAAGTACTGAGCATGGTGAGAGCGTAATTGAGCCGCCCTATTTACGCAACTCTTTTGTTGCGTAATTCATCACACCTCAGGGGAGGCCTCAGCCGGCGGCTCGGCAACTTCAAGGGGCTCTCGCTCAGTGAGGGCTTGTTCCAGGATGGGAGAAGCGATCTCAGCCTGCCAGCGCCGGGCCCCAAGGGCGACGAGGGCTTCCTGCACTGAAGTTGCGGGAGGTTCCCAGCAAATACGGCGTACGAGTTCGGGGCTAATCATGTTTTCAAGTGGAATCGAAAGTTCTTCGGCACGCACCTGAAGATTAAAGCGCGCATGGGTAAGGGGCGCATATTTTTCAGGGAAGCGCTCGCGCCAAATTTTAATCGGTGGAAGAACATCACTCTTTGAACGCGTTTCAGGCCATTGATCCTCGGGCATTGCAATGGCATCGGTAATACAACTAATCCATGTCGCAGCATTTTCTAACCACCGCGCTCGCAAGCCGAGCGGACGCAGAATCTTCTCTAAATGTTTGCGATTTGTAATGGGCCCTTTATCTGAAGCAAGTGCAATCTCTGTAATTGCTGCATCAGAGAGAAGTCGACTCGGTGAGATATCGAGCTCTTGTGCTAATTCATCGCGCGCCTGCCAAATCTCACGAATCACTGCCATGTGATTGCGCTTCTTTACCTTGTGCATCCCTGATGTTCGTCGCCATGGATCGATGCGAGGAGCAGCTGGTGGGGCTGCAATAATGGATGCAAAATCTTCTTCAGCCCATTTCAATTTCTTTGCATCAAGTAAGAGTTGATACACCTTGTCACGCAGTTCGACTAAAAGCTCAACATCGAGAGCTGCGTAGTTGAGCCAATCATGGGGCAGTGGTCGCTGCGACCAATCGACAGCCGAATGCTCCTTTGCAAGTGAGACTCCCATAAGGGTTTCAAGCAGTGGTCCAAGTCCAACGCGAGGCAGACCTGCAATACGGCCACCGAGTTCGGTATCAAAGAGAATATTTGGGTTGATGCCAACTTCGCGAAGACAGGGCAGATCTTGCGTACTGGCATGCAGAATAACTTCAACGCCTTGAATCATTTCATTAAGCGCCACAAAGCAGCGGTGGCCAGGGCCAAATGGAATCGGGTCAATGAGGTGTAGTCCGCCACCTGTGCGCTTTATTTGAATGAGATAGGCGCGTGCACTGTATTTATATCCCGATGCACGTTCTGCATCGAAGGCAAAGGGACCTGTACCTTGCGCAAGGAGTGCGAGAGCTTCATCGAATGCAGCTTCGGTATCGATGATGGGCGGAACTCCTGCAGCAGGATGTAAGAGTGGAGTGGGCGCCGCAACTTCAGGCAGTGCTTCTTCTTCAGCCACGGCGACGAGCTGAACCGATGGATGCAACGCCATCAGGAATAGGTGGCAAGCCAGCGACCTCAGTCATGAGATTGCACCACGCCTGCACATGAGCAAATACATCTTCCGGTGCATTAATCACAGGAGACCATGAAGCACGAATCTCTATCTCAGAGTCATCGTTGCGTGGAGATAGCTTTCCGAAAGATGCACTCGAGACGCGAGTAACTGTGCCACTAGGTGCGTTGTACTGCGCACCTGTCGAAGCTAAAGAATCGAGCAACCAATTCCAGCCAACTTCTGGAAGTAGTGGATCCTCCTGCATCTCACTGTCAACATCTGCGCGCATAAAGCTGACGCAGCGGAAGTCACCTTCCCATGTGTCTTGGCCGCCAGGTTCGTGCAAAATGACGAAGCGCCCCGAGGCAACTTCATCTTCAGCTTCGCCTACATGTCCATTTGAGATATCAGCGGTGAATGCAAATGAATATGCTGCGAGTTTTTGGGGCGCAGGTACTTCTTCCAGAATAATCTCAGCACGGGGAGTGAAAGTACGAAGAAGTTCGATCATCTCTTCAAAAGTAAATGTCGATTTCACTGCTTAATTCTAAAGTTCGAAGGCCCATTTATACGGGAGGCTGAGGGGTATCGCAGTAGAGTCCTCGCCATGGCTAGCTTCCTTGCGCTTTTATCGAGTGGACTCTGGGGAAGCGCCGACTACCACGCAGGAAAATTGAGTAAGCGATTTCCTGCCATCGCAGTTCTAGGTACAACCCAGGCAATTGGATTTGTCACCGGAGTAATCCTGGTTCTGTTCACGGGCGCGTGGACGGCAGATGCATTTGGCACGGGTGGGTATCTCATCGCAGGAGCGTGTGCAGGAATCTCTGGGTATCTGGGTTTGATCAGCTTGTATGCAGGGTTATCTACGGGCCGAATGGGTGTTGTATCACCCATTAGTTCGTTAGGTGCACTCATTCCACTGGCTTATGCGATTTTTATTAAAGGCGATCAACTCTCAACTATCTTGAGCATCGGCGTCGCAGCTGCACTCATCGGTGGATTCTTAGCGAGCGGTCCTGAAGTGTCGCAAGGTTTACCGCTCAAACCGGTTCTACTTGCTTTATCGGCTGCAATTTTCTTTGGCTTGGCTCTTGTCTTTATGGCGATCGGTTCGCAGAGCAGTGCGCTCATGACAATGACGATGATGCGTACGACAACTCTCATTATCGGTATCGGAATTTTTCTTCGCTATCGACATATTGGCGGACTTGGAAAACCTGAACTTCCAATTCTGATCTTTATCGGTGTTGCAGATTTCGCAGCGAATCTTCTCTTAGGAGTTGCGACAACTAAAGGCTTAGTTTCACTTGCCATGGTGCTTGGATCGCTCTATCCGATTGCAACAGCCCTACTTGCCTACAAATTCCTCCATGAAAGACTTCACAAAGTGCAATATGCAGGAATTGTCCTTGCAGTAATTGGTGTAGCTCTCATTTCAGCATTTTAATTACTGGCGAGCAGAGATAAAGCGAGTTCCCGAGTCGACCTTTTCCTCAACTGTTGAGAAGTGAGAGAGTAATTGCTCAATATCAATGAGATCTTCGCCTCCAGTTACATCGGTGATGCTCAGCTCTAACGCATCAACCAGGTCGGCACCGATAAGTTCTTGGATTATCGCCACACCTGCTTCAACATGAATGTTTGGACCAAATGTTTTCTCTGCACGTTCAATCGCTTTGGCAGGCGATAGGTTCCAGCAGTGCGCAAGGCGGTTATCGGCAAGTGGGTTAATTAAATTTTTTGAGAGAACAACAACTGGCACTGGCGTACGGTGGTAAGGCTCATTACGTGCGGTGTTTCCGCCGATCAGAATGCAATCTGCGAGTCTGCGGCGCGCAAGAAAAGCTGAGCGATCAGCTGCGCTAGATACTCCTGAAGAATTGCCACCTTTTGACGTCGAACCATCTGCCCCGACCACCAGTGTGACTGTGACTGCCATGTAGGTAAGAATATTGAGTTTCTCACCCTTTTTTCAGGCAAATCCCTCGTTCAAAATTGAAAATGCGCATGGTTGCGCGTTAGCCTTAAAACATGAGAAAGAGAATGAGCGCTGTCGCTTTCGCATCCAGCGCCATCTTTGTAATTTCCCTCTTAACTGCACCTGTGGCATCTGGTGCACAAACTCTTGCTCAAGTTCAGGCGCAGGTAAATCGCCTTGAAGAAGATGCAACAGCTGCAGCTGAAGGTGCGCAAGAAGCGAAGGTAAAGCTTGCCTCCCTGACTCGAAGCCTTGCTGGAATCCAAGCGCAGGCTGCAGTTCAAGGAAAGACCGTAGATGAAATTTCAAAGACGCTCGGTGCAATCGCTGTCAGTCAATATAAATCTGGAACGCTGAGCCAGAGTCTTGAACTTCTCTTCTCAACAGATCCTGCGCTCTATCTCTCCTCTGCGGGCTCTCTTGAAGCCATTACGCGACGTAAATCAACGCAGCTCAGAAAGTTTCAATCTGCTGAGCAGGCGCTCAATGCGACATCTCTGACAGTGAGCGACAGACTTGCTCAGGTTAAGGTTTTGCAGAAGAAGTTGGCTGAGCGAAGCGCACTAGCGGCGGCAAAGTTGGCACAAGCCGAACAGCTGCTGTCGAAGTTGAAGAAGGAAGACCGCGAACGTTTAGCGAAGCTGGCGGAAGATCAAGAGAATGCGGATCAGGCATCGTCACTTGCTGCTGCAAAGGCAGCTGCTGGAGTTTCAGGTCGCAGCGGAATCGCACTCAAATATGCGCTCCAACAAATCGGCGATAGATATGTCTTTGGCGCTGCCGGGCTGACAACATGGGATTGTTCAGGACTAACGATGCGAGCATTCCAAAGTGCAGGAGTTTCACTACCGCATTCATCTGCAGCGCAATCGCGGATGGGCAAATCAATACCTTTCAACCAGAAGAAGCCCGGAGATTTACTCTTCTTCGGTCGCCCAGTTTCGCACGTGGGCATTTATCTTGGCGGGGGACGCATGGTTCACGCACCGCGATCTGGTTCGCGTGTAAAGGTTGCAGATACCTCACTCGGACGTAAACCGTTGGTCGCTGTTCGCCGGTTCTAATGAGCGCAACCCAAATACTCTGCATCACAAATGATTTTGGACCGCGAGCTGGTGGCATTGAAACCTTTGTTATAGGTCTTCTCGAAAGACTTCCGAAGAACTCGGTCATCGTCTACACATCATCGCAAGCGGGCTCTGATACGTTCGATAAAGCTTGGCTTGATAATTATGGCGTCGAAGTCATTCGAGATAAATCAAAGGTTTTGCTTCCATCTTTACGAGTGGGCAAGGCAGTGCGCAAGATTGCTAAAGAAAAATCAATCTCTACTGTTTTCTTTGGAGCAGCTGCTCCTCTTGGACTCCTATCTCACGGGCTTCGTCGCGCAGGAGTTAAGCGCATCGTTGCTCTTACTCATGGCCATGAAGTCTGGTGGGCAAAGGTGTGGCCCTTCTCTTGGGCAATCCGGCGCATAGGTGCGGGGGTAGATCACCTCACCTATCTGGGTAGCTATACACAATCTCAGATTTCACGATCACTTTCTAAGCGCGCACAGAGCGCTATGGTCAAGATTGCCCCAGGAATTGATACTGAACATTTTGCACCGCAAGAGAGCGCATCGCATTTGCGTGCCGAATTGGGACTTAGCGATAAGAAGGTAATAGTTTCGGTTGGACGATTGGTGCATCGCAAAGGCCAAGACACTTTGGTCGAAGCACTTCCTGAAATTCTGGCAGCGGTTCCAGATGCGCATCTAATCTTTATCGGCGAAGGTCCCCATAAAGATTATTTGGTGAAGAGAGCTTCTGAACTCAAGGTAACGAGAGCAATTACCTTCATTGGACGAATTCAATATGCGCAACTTCCGCGCTACATCTGCGTCGGAGATATCTTTGCTATGCCATCGCGCTCACGTCTGGCTGGACTTGAAGTAGAGGGACTCGGAATTGTGTATCTCGAAGCTAGCGCATGTGGCCTAGCTGTTATCGGAGGAAAATCTGGGGGAGCACCGGATGCCGTTCTAGAAGGCGAGACCGGTTTTGCCGTAGATGGAACGTCTCCACAAGAAGTTGCTGCTGCAGCAATAAAGCTCCTGAGTGATCCAGATCTTGCGCAGAAGATGGGTGCACGTGGAAGAAAATGGATTATCGAAGAGTGGCGATGGGAAATTTGGTCGCAGCGCTTCGCATCCCTGCTTAACTAAGTCCAGATAACTTCGCTTTCTCAATTGCTTGCACGCGGTTCCTCACATCCATCTTTCGATAAATCGAGCTCAAATGAGTCTTCAGCGTCGATTCTGTAATAAAGAGTGACTCGGCGAACTCCTTCAGGGGAGCACCTTTATGTAGTTGAGAGAGAATCTGTAGCTCACGTTGCGAAAGTCCGAATGAGTTGCGACTTCGCTTCATCGCACCAGCAATATCCTTTGCTGAGAATGTTTCTGGTGACATGAGGGCATGATCAACACTTGCAAGCAGCTCATTCAGTGGCGCCGATTTCTGTACAAATGAACTCGCACCGGCGCTCATGGCAGCTAATACAAACTCGTCACTCTCGCTAAAACTCAAGACAACGAGAGCAGTACGAGATGAGATTGAGCGAACCCATTGAACGATTTCAAGGCCATTTCCATCGGGAAGATTAAGGTCAACGATGATGAGAGTTGGGTTTACCTTTGCAATTTGGGCAAGCGCTTCTGCGCGAGAGGCAGCTTCGAATATATGAAAGCCACCTCGTTGCTCGAGCGCTTTTCGGACGCCACTTCGCACGACCGCATGATCATCAACGATCACGGTGATAATTAATTCAGTCAGATGAGAATAGCGATCCGTGTTCCTTCGATACTTTCGATAGTGATACTTCCGCCGAGTTTATGAACTCGTTCGATTAGACCAGGTATTCCATAGTGGCCATCTTTCACGTCCGCGCCTCCAATCCCATTATCAATCACCTCAAGACAAGTGCGATTGTTGATGGGATAGAGGTTGATGCCAATGCGGGTAGCCCTAGAGTGCGCTACACAGTTACGTAGGATTTCTGTAGCGATTGTGAGTAAATCCAATCCGCCATCCTTGGAAAGCGGAACCTCTTCGACGCTCAAGGAGATTTCGAAGCCTGCACAGAGCTGCGTAGCAATCCGTTCGAGCCCAAGGTTGAACGGTTCGGTGTCGCTCTTTCTAAGGTCGAGGATTTCCGTTCTCACCTTTGCGATGAGTTCATCAACTGCAAATCGGGTTGTACGAATATCGGTTCGAGCCGAGGGAGAGAGTGAATCCTCCGCTAGAAGTAGATCGAGTGAGTAGCCGAGAGCTACAAGGTCTTGGGCAATACCGTCGTGCAACTCCTGAGCAATTCGAATTCGCTCAGGAGATGGCATCTGCATCGTGGCTACTTGGTAAAGAGGGCAGTGATCTCAGAAGCGTATTTTTCTGCAATGACGTGACGCTTCAATGAGAGCTTGGCAGTGAGTTCACCGCCTGCAATAGTGAAATCTTTCTCAAGAATCACAAATTTGCGAATCGACTCAGCTTTGGAGACAGCTTTATTCGCTTCATCTACCGCAGTCTGTATCACTGCTATCAGATCTGGATCATTGACTAAAGTATCGAGCGTTGCGCCAGCTTTATTATTTGCCGCAATCCAACCCTTGAGCATGTCTTGATCAATCGTGATAAGAGATGCAATAAATGGTTGGTTGTCTCCAACGACCATGCATTGGCTCACAAGTGGATGTGCACGAAGTCGATCTTCGAGAACAGCTGGAGCAACGTTCTTTCCGCCAGCTGTGACAATAAGTTCCTTCTTGCGTCCTGTGATGTAGAGGTATCCCTCATCATCCAGGCGACCTAGATCGCCAGATCTAAACCATTCACCTTCAAAGACTTCTTGGTTGGCGGCATCGTTCTGCCAGTAACCGCGCATAACGATTGGCCCCTTAATGAGAACTTCGCCATCGTCTGCAATCTTGATCGTTGTCCCGGGAATAGGACGTCCAACAGAGCCCACGCGCAACTTCTTTGTGAGGTTAAGTGTTGCACCAGCTGTTGTTTCAGTAAGTCCATAACCCTCAAGAATTGTTATTCCAGCTCCGCGGTAGAAGTGGCCGAGACGTGCGCCAAGGGGTGCACCGCCTGAAATGGCAGCCTCAACAGATCCGCCCATCGCTGCGCGAATCTTGGAATAGACGAGCTTGTCAAAGAGCGCATGCTGAAGCGTGAGTAGTGGATTAAATCCACGCTTATCTTTCGATTCGCTATATGCAATGGCAACGTCAGCTGCTTTACGGAAAATCTTTCCCTTACCTGCAGCATCAGCCTTCGCTTCTGCGCCGTTATAGATCTTTTCAAAGATGCGAGGTACAGCA
>Ga0208916_10001312_pt1 | contig 10747 bp, 17 predicted proteins | sample DEB19_08_DNA_5_FD_184523 | JGI IMG/M metagenome (GOLD analysis project Ga0208916, IMG submission 184523) | Aqueous microbial communities from the Delaware River and Bay under freshwater to marine salinity gradient to study organic matter... | ecosystem: Environmental > Aquatic > Marine >... | reverse complement strand
AAAGCCGCCCGTGCCAACGTCATTGAGCAGCTTATTAAGCAGGCTGTGGAGCGCGGGGTATGAGCGCACCACGGAAAGAGACGTTGGCCGAGGGCGTAGAGCTTTGGCTGGGGGATTGCCTTGAGGTGCTGCCGACGCAGCCGATTTTCGATCTTTGCCTGACAGACCCGCCTTACGGGATCGGCGCTGACAAAGCCGCGTCCAAGAACAACGGCAAGTGGGGCTGGACCTACTACGGCGAGACTGATTGGGATGGCGAGCGCCCTTCTAAGTCATTGTTTGAACTTATTCTATCCCGCTCAAAAACTCAAATCATATGGGGGGGGAACTACTTCACAGACCACCTTCCTCCGTCGATGCAGTGGCTTGTCTGGGACAAGGGGCAGCGCGACTTCTCTCTAGCGGATTGCGAGTTCGCGTGGACCTCGCAGAACAAGGCGGCGCGCGTGTTTGACTTCCCCCGCGCCCTTGCTCTGAAGGATGGGAAGCAGCATCCGACCCAGAAGCCGATTGAACTTTTCTCTTGGTGCCTAGACCAAGTGCCGAAGGTCAAGACGGTTTGTGACCCGTTCCTCGGGTCGGGAACAAGCGCAATCTCTTGCATGCGGCGCGGACTGAGCTTCGTCGGCATCGAGCGGCATGAGCCGTATTTCGACATAGCCTGCCGCCGCATCGAAGCAGCGCTGAAGCAGCCCGACATGTTCATCGAACCTCCCAAGCCCATCAAGCAGGAGGCGTTACAGCTATGAGCGCACCTATCCGTCTCTCAGACGAGCAGGCCATCGGCATCGTCACCAACGGCATTGGCGAGGCGTACAGCGGTCATCTGAACCTCACCCATACGATGGCTGACGCTTGGGGCCTCGAATACATGCGCGGCCTCTTAGTGCAGAAGCCGCCATCGCCCAGAGCCATAAGGCCGCGCCACCGCAAGATTAAGTTCGCGGGTTACGACCCGACCGAGCCCAACATGCGCGTCAAGCTGGATAGTTGGACTGAGGACCGTGTGGCCGTCCTAACCAGGATGTGGGCGGCAGGTCATGGCCCGTCCGTGATTGCGGCAACGCTTGGCGGGACGACCAAGAACGCCGTTGCCGGAAAGGCGTTTCAGCTTCAGTTGCCGACAGGGCAAGCAAAAACACGACAACTTATGAGGGCGACAAAGTGAACGTGAGTTATGAGCAGACCTTGACCGCCAATTACATGGCCGTGCGCGCCCGCCTGATGAACCCGCTTGTCGTCATCAAGCCAACAGTGCAGCCGGTCGTCAAGACCATCAACCTTAGCGCTCCGAAACCGGTCAGAGAGGTTTTCGTAGAGCCGCCACGCAAGCGCCGCCTTGTCCGCTCGATCACAGCTATCGATGAGCCAAGCCCGTTTGAATACAAGTTCATCATTGATGAGGTTTGCGCAGAGCATGGGTTCTCATATGGCGAGATCCTTGGCGGACAGCGGAACAAAAAGCTAGTAGCGGCCCGACATAAGGCGTTCTACCGGCTCTCAAAGGAAACGGCGCTGAGCCTTCCTGGCATTGGCCGGGTGATGGGCGGCAAGGACCACACAACCGTTTTGCATGGCATTCGCCAGCACGCAAAGAAGCTGATGGTTTCGGCTGGGCAGGTGATGCAGTGAGCATCCAAGCCGTTGCCTCAGTGCTGGAGTGTGACGTTGGCGAAGTGGCTGCGAAAATGCTGCTCGTCTGCATCGCTAACTCGCACAACACGGCAACTGGCATGTGCTGCCCCTCTATCGACCGCCTCGCAAAAGAGAGCGGCATGTCCCGCAGTTCGGTCAAGCGCTGGCTGAAATGGTTGGTCGAAAACGGCTTCCTCACGGTTACGGAAACCCACGATTCTAGCGCTCGCCAGCAGAGCAACAGCTACACGCTGCATACTACATCTAGTAGGTCCAATTTGAACCCCAGGCCACAAAGTGAACCGGGGGAGGGGTCCAACAGTGAACCGGACGAGGGGTCCACTTGTGAACCCCCTCTAAAGGAACCGGAAGAATACCGGAAGAAGGAACGGGAAGGCGCGCGCGCGGACCTGACACAAGATTTTGAACGCTACATCTGGGCCGAGTTCCCCTTGAACCCGTCCAGCAACAAGGCTCAGGCGCTGAGCGCCTTCAAGGCCCTTACCGATGCTGAACGGGTGGCCTGCCTTCGCGGCGTTGCCCGCCTCTCGATCCGCTTCGATGAGGCCAAATCAGACGAACCCATCGAAACCCGCCTCAAGTATCACCAGCACCTTTCGACCTGGATCAAGGCCAAGGGCTGGGAACAGGAGCTTGCCACAGCATGAGCAACCAGAAGGTCGAAGATTTTTTTATCACCCCGCTTGAAGCCTACTTCGAGGACCAGCCCACCGAGGGCGCGCGGGACACTATCCTGAACGATATGGACCAGTACACGGCGGACGACCTTAACACCGCTGTTGAATGGCTAAAACGCGCCCGCCAGTCGCAGAAAACCTTCCCCAGCCCCAAAGAGTGCATCAAGGCCATCAAGGCGGTTGTTGGAGGGCGGACAGAGCGCGCAGTGATCCGTGGCGAGGTTATCGGCCATGACAACTACGCAGCCAACGCGGTCGCCTTCACGGCTGGAATGCGTGAGGTGCCGGTGATCCACATCGACACTCCGCAATGGGAAGAGTGGCTCGCCTATTGGGACTGGATCGGGGCCAAGTGGGTGCTGGACCTCGTGCACGACCGCAAGAGTTGGACAGTCCCGGCTCAGTTCCCATCGGCATTCGATCCGCGCTTCACGTTCCTCAAGCGCGCAGCATGACCCCGTACACCACCGGCTCCCCAGAGAGCGAAAGGGAAAGCGCATGAGCGAAACACCAAAGGGAATTGTTGCTGTGTTCGTCGGCCCGGACGGCCATCTGCCGACAGAACAGAGCGTGTCTGAAATTCCAGACGCCGAACTCCTGAGCCGCGCCGTAAACGCCGCTCGTAAGCGCAGCGCTAGAAAAGGTGAAAAACACCCCCGATGGGTGGCCGTGATGGACGCCTTTCAGCTTGGCTCGGGTTACGCCGGTGAACTTTGCCGCCGCTTTGACCTAAGCCCGGATGAAGAGGTCTCTCGCTGATGCCCAAGCGTAAGCCCCCATCCAAGCGCGAACCCAACGGACGCAAGTCCCGCCGTATCGCATCCATCACCGTAGAAGTTGATAACCGCAAGGTATCATGGACCAAGGAAGATCAGGATATGGTTTCTGTGGCAATAGAAGCTCGCCAGCGGCTGTTTGGCCTCTCGGTGGACAAATCCCGCGACCAGAAGGCGGGGAGCTTCATCGGCAGGCTGTGCATCGGCAAGGAGCTATCCGTTCCTCAGTACGAAGCGCTCTGCATGTGGGAAGAATCCTGCCGCCAGTATCGCATCATCATGGCAGGCCCGAAAGGCGATAGTGCACAAGACCCGAACCGGGTTGCAGGCCGAAATGGCCACGAGAACGAGAAGCGCTCGATGGAAATTACCAAGCGGCACCGCGCCGCCGAACGCGCCATCCAGGATAAGCAGTTCGAGCTGCGCAACCGGGCCAACCTTTGGGGCGCTCTGGACGTATGCGTGACGCGGGATCGGGATGTGTTCAACCTCGTGGGTGATCTGCGAGAGGCGGCAAACGCGCTCGTTCGGCATTATGGCATTGAAGCGAGGGCGGCAGCATGATCAGCGCATGGCTTGTGATCATAGGTTGCCTTCTGAGCATCTGGGGGGTGGCACTCCTCGGCTCGGATGCAGGGCTTGCGTTAAGCGTTCTCGGTGCGGCGGTTATGATTGCTGCAGTTGTCAACGAATTGGTGTGGCACGTTACCGAAATCCGGGTCATCTCAGTGTTCCCGGTTCACATCATCGTCAAACAGGAGTGGTGGGAATGAGGGTTGGCGTGATGGAAGCCGCGCAACGAGCTTTGATCCGTCGCCACGAGCGTTTGACCAACTGGCATAAGCATTTCTTGTTGGCGCCGTTGTGGGTCGCGGAAGGCGATTGCCGGTGGCTAGAGTGGGTGGAGCGCAAGGGTGATTGCTTCGAGTCGTATGAAGGCGACATTTGGCGGTGGAGTTTCCGCCTGCCGCAAGCGTCGGCCTCTTGACAATGCAAACGGATCAGCCGAATCTGTCAGCGTAATTCAGGTGGAAGTGTTTCCATCACGTCATTCCCAGAGAGTAACTGTCTGATTTCACGGTAAGGGTATGGGACAGCGCCGGGCTAAATAAGGGCACTCCCGCCTCTTCCGGTCGCCAATCGAGGGTAAGTGGTTCAGCTTCGGCTGTGGAAATCACCACTGGTCCTGAGTGCGGTAGTAGGTGGGCCGAAATCAGCATTTCCAGAGCCCCTTCCGTTCATTCGATTGGGGCTCTTTCATTTCAGGAGCCCATCATGGCAATGACCACTCGCGGCACACGCGGCAGCAACCTGCTCATGTCCGGTGCAAAGAAAGCCTCTGCCCCGGCTGCGAAGGCCGAGCCCCTGGTTCCGCTGTTCAAGGGCACCAAGATCGAACCCGGCAAGACCTACCGCCTGCCCATCAAGAAGGGCTCACGCGGCAAGGGAACGAGGATGGGCTAGGCCCACGGCTCCAGACGATGGAACAACGCACGGCACGCTAGCGCGACGGCAAGGTCGGTGCCTTTCTGCTTATAGCTCACGATGGAATTAGCGTTGCGGCCTAGCAGCCTGCCTGCTTCGGCATCGGAACGGATTAAGCCCGCTGCCTTCATAGCAGCGAGCCAAGCGGTGAACTGGGCGCCGGTCATTTGCGGGCGTCCTCGATGATACGCAAGCGTTTGATCTCCTCGATGGCAAGCGCCACCGTATTAGCACTAACATAAGCGCCCTCATCCTCCAGCTTTCGCCAGAGAATTTCGAGTCGCTGCAAAACGGTGTCGGGTTGGTGGCTCATGCCGCCTCCCCCTTAAGGTGGAACCGCTTGCCGGTCTGAGCGTAGGAAAGCCCGTTAGCCTCCAGCAGAGCGCCAATCGCATCGTAAGAGGCCAGCATTGCGGCCTCCAGAGCGGCGTTGTGGGGAACCGAGTTGTAAGCCTTGGTTGCGGCCTTAGCAGCCTGGGTGAGGGCGAGGTAGGTGGTGCGGAACTGGTTGGTCATTTGTCATCTCCTTGTTTCGATGACTAACCATACCAAATTCTGTGACGGCGTCAACGCCTAAATCACAAAATATGTGACGATTTTACCTAGTGGGCAAGTATCCCAAATTCCAACATCCCCAGCAGGCCAACCCAAGCCGATCTGCCTCACTAGAGGCCCCGGTGAGAGGCAAGCATGACATACAGCCCAGAACAGACAGCGGCGCACAAGGCGACGATATGCGAGCGCATCGCTAATGGTGAAAGCCTCAAGGCGATTTGCGAAGACGAGGGCATGCCGTCTAAGTCGCTTGTGTTTGAATGGCTAGGGCAAGACGCCGACTTTGTGGACAGATACGCACGCGCGCGTGAAGCCCAGGCTGATGCTGTGTTCGATGACATCCTGACGATTGCCGACGATGGGCGAAACGATTGGATGGAACGCAAGAACGCTGACGGCGCGAACATCGGCTGGATGGAAAACGGTGAGGCCCTACGCCGTTCGCAGCTTCGTATCGAGGCGCGCAAGTGGATGGCCGGTAAGCTGAGGCCGAAGAAGTACGGCGATAAGGTCGATGTGGAACACACCGGCGCACTGGAGCTTTTTGTCACCATAGGCGGCGATGCGGGTAAACCTTAACCTCGCAGCCCGCGAACAGTTTGTCCCATACCTCAAGCGGGACAAGCGGTGGGCCAGCGTCATAGCGCATCGGCGTGCTGGCAAGACAGTCGCCTGCATCATGGATCTGGTGAAGAAGGCAATTGAGCATGACGGTCGCGAGCCAAGGTTCGCTTACGTTGCGCCAACGTACACACAGGCCAAGGACGTAGCCTGGTCCTACCTCAAGGAATACACGCAAGCGATCCCCGGCATGGAAAAGTCGGAGAGTGAGCTAAGCGTCACGTTTCCACACAACAAGGCGCGCATCAGGCTCTATGGCGCTGAGAACTACGACCGCATCCGAGGGCTATACCTAGACGGCGTGGTGATTGACGAAACCGGCGACATTGACCCGCGTGCATGGCCAGAGGTTATCCGCCCGGCGCTAAGTGACCGCAAGGGCTGGGCAACGTTCATTGGTACGCCCAAGGGCCGCAACGCGTTCTATGACCTCCACAAGCGGGCTCGGTCCGAGGATGACTGGTTCACCGATGAACTGCGGGCAAGTGTAACCGGCATCATCGATACTGAAGAGCTTGAAGACGCCAAGCGCACCATGACGCCTGAGGCTTATGCCCAGGAATACGAGTGCAGCTTTGAGGCGGCTGTGATCGGTGCCTACTACGGCAAGGACATTGCTCAGGCTGAAGCGGACAAGCGCATTGGCCGTGTGCCTCACGACAAGGCGGCTGATGTGTTCGCCTCGTGGGACTTGGGCATCGGCGACATGATGTCAATCTGGGTCGGCCAGATCGTCGGCAAAGAGTGGCACTGGATCAACTACTACGAGAACAACGGGCAGGGCCTCGACCACTACGTCGATTGGATCAAGGCGCTACCGTACAAGGTCCATCGGCACTACCTGCCGCATGATGGCGAGGCCAGAGAACTTCAGACCGGCAAGTCACGGCAGGAGTTCCTCCAGGAGCGCAACTTCGATGTGGCCATTGTGCCGCGTCATGCGCCCGAGGATGGGATCAGCGCCGCACGTCTCAGGTTCAACCGCATGTGGTTCGATGAGGCCAACTGTGCGCGCGGGATTGATTGCCTGCGCATGTACCGCAGCGAGTTTGACGACAAGCACCAGGTGTTAAAGCCCCGGCCCTTGCACGATTGGGCCTCACACGGCGCGGACGCGTTTCGCTGCGGTGTGATGGGCGCTGAAGAAACCGTAGTGCGCGACATGCCTCAAGTTGATAGCGGATGGGTGGCCTGATGGCTGATGAAACCGACATTGAGGGCAACAGCCTAGACGCTCTCATTGCGGGTGAAATCCGCCAAGCCCTCAACTTCAATAACAGCGATATCGTATCCAAGCGTTCGCTGGCACTGGCCTACATGCGCGGTGAAATGCCCGACCTGCCCGCGCGGCCCAATGGCTCGACGCAGACCAGCCGGGACGTTGCCGATACCATTTCCAAAGCCCTTCCGGGTGTAGTGCGCGTGTTCACGGCTGCGGCGCAGATGGTGACATACGAGCAGACCGAGGAAGGCGACGAGGAGTGGGCTTCGGAAGCCTCGGAGTATATGAACTACTCGTTCTTTTCCGAGAACGATGGTTATCATATCCTGCTCAATGCCACCAATGACTCGCTGCTCATGGGCAACGGGCTGGTGTGCTCGTATTGGGAAGAGCCGCAGACCAAGACCGAAACCTTTCGGGACATGTCGCCACTAGAGGCGCAGGCCAAGCTTGACGAGGGCTGGCAACCAATCCCCGAGAGCCTGAAGGAAGGCAAGCCCGAGCGCGTAGAGGACCAAGACCCGATGACGGGTGAAATGGTCGCGCTCGATATGCCGACCATTACGCTCAAGATGACGCGCACGACCAAGCCGGGCCGCATCTGTGACATTTCGTGCATCCCCGAGAACCTGGTCCTCAGCGCCGACGCCACCTCGATCGATGACGCGCGCATGGTCGGGTATCTCATGGATACGACGACGCGCTCCGACCTGCTCGAAATGGCCGATGAATACGGCTGGAGCGATGAGGCGGTGCAGGCCATCAAGGATGCGCCAGCCTATAACCGTGGCATCACCAACGCCACCAACGTCACGCGCCCGGTCAATGCCTTTACCGATGACAGCCCTGTCCGCTCCGGCGACCTCATGGAGCTATATGAGGTCTATGCCCGCTATGATGTGGATGGCGACGGCATCGCTGAGCAGATTAGGGCATGGTATCTCGGCAATGGCTCATCGGGCGATGTGCTCGGCTGGGATGAATGGGAAGATGATATCCCGTACACGGATATTCCCTGCTACCCCGTCCCGCATCAGTTTGAAGCCGAAAGCCTGTTCGATCGTACGGCGGACATTCAGCGCGTCAAGACCACGCTGCTGCGTCAGGCGCTCGATAATACCTATGCGTCAAATATGCCAATGCGTGAGGCGGAAGTCGGTTCGGTCCTGAACCCTGACATTCTGGTGACGCCGAAGTTTGGCGGCATTATCTGGAAAAAGGCTGGCTCGAACCCAATCGTTCCGCATGTCATTCCGTTCACCGCTGACAAGTCATGGGCGGCAATGGAGTACATGGACAAGGTCCGTGTCGAGCGTACCGGCATCAGCACGGCCACGGCTGCGCTTGATCCCGAGGCGCTGACCAACCAGACCGCGACGGCTTCGCAGCTATCGCATGATGTGAACTACAGCCAGATCGAGTTCATCGCCCGTAACCAGGCCGAGCTTGGCTGGAAGAAGCATTTCCGCAAGCGCCTGAAGCTGGCGATCAAGCACGAGCAGGTCAAGGCCATTCCGTCCGACAAGGGCGACGAGGTGATGGGCGAAGACGGCCAGCCGAAGCCGGGCAACTTCCGCACCGTGACGCCTGAAAAGTGGTCGCCTGACATGCGGGTGTCCATCAACGTAGGCTTGGGCACCGGCTCGCGTGACCGTGACATGCAGATGCTCACCGGCATAATGATTGGCCAGCGTGAGATGGCGGCGCAACTGGACGCTGCGGGGTTCAAGGCCAAGGCGCTTGAGTTCATCCCGAAGATTCGGATGGCAGCGGTCAAGGCAGCAGAGGCGACCGGCCTCAAGAACGCCGATGACTACTACCCGGAGATTACCGAGGAAGAAGTCAAGCAAATGCAGGAGATGGCCAGCCAGCCGCAGCCTGATCCCGCCGCCGAGGCTGAGAAGGCCAAGGCCGAATCCGCTATGCAGCTTGAACAGGTCAAGGCCCAGAGCGCACAGCAACTCAAGCAGGTTGACGCGCAGGTCTCCGTCCATCAGGCGCAACTCCAGGCTGAAGGCGAAGTGGTCAAGAACCGCGCCGAACTGGAAGCGGACCTAGCGACCAAGGACGCCGACCGTAAGAACGCCCTGATGCTCGAACAGCAGCGCCAGCAATTTGAGTGGAGCAAGTTTCAGGCCGAGATGGCATTCCGCGAGCGTGAATCACAGCAGAAGATGGACATTGAGATGCTCAAGATCAGCGCCCAAGCCCATGCCGCCTCGGCGTCTGCGGCGGCAAAGGGCGAAGGCAAGTCGGGCTCTGCCCCGCAAGATATGTCGGAACTGTTCTCCGCACTCCATGCACCCAAGCGCATTGTCCGCGATGCCAATGGCAGGGCCACGGGTATCGAAACCATAACACAAGGGGCTGGAAATGCCTAAGTCAACCGCTACCTGCAACTCGATCCTTGCGCTGATCTTCAACGCCACGGCATGGGCTGATCTAGCCCAGAATGACGGCTCATCGCCTGCGACAAACCTTTATCTGTCGCTGCACACCGCAGATCCCGGCGTCGGCAACGACCAGACGACCAACGAGACGGCTTACACCAACTATGTCCGCATTGCCGTGGCACGGACCACAGGCGGATGGGATGTCCCAGCCTCGGGCGCAACGGCCAACGCGGCACTTGCGCAGTTCGCACAGTGTGGCGCTTCGGGTGCAACCCTGACCCATGTGGCTATCGGCACGGCATCGAGCGGCGCGGGTACGGTTCTCTATGCCGGTGCGCTGTCGTCATCCCTGGCGGTGGCTAACGGCATTCAGCCGCAGTTCGCTGCCGGTGCCTTGGACGTTACGGAAACCTGACCATGACCTACACATGCAAGACCTGCGGCAAGACGGTTTCGATCACCAACGGCACGGCATCGTGCGGGCATAGCAGCGGCGTTATCGCGCATCTGAAGGCCACCGCAACCGGGGCCGGGGGCGTCAAGAGTTGACGTTTGCCGGTATCACCGAACTGGCGGATGCAGAGATTGCCGGGCGGGTCAAATACCTGTCATTCCGCAAGCTGCCTGCGGTTATTACCGGCGCGGGCACTTGGTATGACTACTCGATGTCTCCGGGCAACCCGACCCCGCAATACTACGCAGCGGCACCGTTGACGGCACAGACCATGTCGCGATCAACCGATGGCGGCATTCAGCACGGCGGCAACGTGTCACCGCTGGTGAAATACCTCCGCAAGCTGACGCTCATGTCTGTGGCTGCGGCGGGCGTGCCCCAGCGGGTCTATATGCTGGATTACCTGATGTTTTACCCATTCGTTGACATGGGCACGCCTGACGAACAGGCAATGATCAACACACAGACGCTGACCCGCTACACGGACGGCGACAATGTGCAGATGATGGCGGTCCTTGTCGCGCCGCACGGCTTGTCGGGTGATACGTTCTTTGTGACCTACACGAACCAGGATGGCGTTGCCGGGCGGATAACCCCGCTGCACACCATGTCAACGGCCATTGCGGTCAACGGCACGATTTTGACGACACAGCAGAGCGGGACAGGGCGTTTCGGCCCGTTCCTTTCGTTGCAGTCGGGGGATACCGGCGTCAGATCCATTGAGGCGGTGCAATGCACGGCGGGGACGGACGTGGGACTGTTCACAATGGTGCTGGTGCGCCCGCTGGCTGAGATCACGGTAAGAGAAATTACCGCACCGACTGAGAAAGACTTCTTCCTTGATGCGGGGTTCAAGCTCCCCGCGATTGTGGATGACGCCTATCTGAATTTCATCACCTGCCCGAATG